>JAAUYH010112165.1_pt1 | contig 35587 bp, 48 predicted proteins | sample 7278061 | NCBI WGS metagenome assembly JAAUYH01 (sample SAMN14350203, study PRJNA611818) | marine sediment metagenome | isolation source: surface marine sediment (0.6m) | place: French Polynesia: Moorea | collected 2018-08 | reverse complement strand
GAACGATGAACTATCCTGTGAAGCGTACGACAAAGTACACGAAAAAAGGATTAGTGACCGGTATGAAAGGAGCTTATAAAAAAGCGATCGTTGAGCTAGCTGAAGGCGATAACATAGATTTTTATAGCAATATCTAAGACGAAAAAAGATGTCATTAAGAAAATTAAAACCAATAACCCCGGGCCAGCGTTTTAGAGTAGTGAACGACTTTGACACCGTTACTACCTCTACACCTGAGAAGAGTTTGTTAGCTCCGAAAAAAAGGTCAGGTGGTAGAAATAGTCAAGGTAAGATGACGATGCGCTACTTAGGTGGTGGTCATAAAAAAAGATACCGTATTATCGATTTTAAAAGAGATAAAGATGGTATTCCTGCTACGGTAAAGACGATTGAATATGATCCGAACAGAACTGCATTTATTGCATTGTTGAATTATGCAGATGGTGAAAAAAGATATGTGATCGCACAAGGCGGATTAAAGGTTGGGCAAACCATAGTTTCTGGAGACAATGTGGCTCCTGAGATTGGTAATACAATGCCTTTAAGTAATATTCCATTAGGTACCGTAATTTCTTGTATAGAATTACGACCAGGACAAGGTGCAGTTATGGCACGTTCGGCAGGCTCTTTTGCACAGTTGATGGCAAGAGAGGGAAAGTATGCCACGGTAAAGTTACCTTCTGGAGAAACAAGAATGATATTAGTTACTTGTAAAGCTACCATAGGAGTGGTTTCGAATTCAGATCATCAGCTATTAGTATCTGGTAAAGCAGGTAGAAGCAGATGGCTAGGTAGAAGACCTCGTACAAGAGCTGTAGTGATGAACCCAGTAGATCATCCCATGGGTGGTGGTGAAGGTAGGGCTTCAGGAGGTCATCCACGTTCTAGAAACGGTATTCCTGCAAAAGGATACAAAACCCGTTCTAAAACAAAAGCGAGTAATAAATATATTATAGAACGTAGAAAAAAATAAGTAGACTATGGCACGTTCATTAAAAAAAGGACCTTATGTTTTCCATAAATTGGAAAAGAAAGTACAGGCAAACGTTGCATCTGGTAAGAAGACGGTAATCAAAACTTGGTCAAGAGCCTCGATGATTACGCCCGATTTCGTTGGTCAGACTATCGGAGTTCACAATGGCCGTCAATTTGTGCCCGTATATATTACAGAAAACATGGTAGGTCATAAGTTAGGAGAATTTTCACCAACACGTTCATTTAGAGGGCATGCTGGTGCTAAAAATAAAGGTAAAAAATAGTAGGAATCATGGGAGTTCGTAAAAAATTAAGAGCTGAGCAACGTAAAGAAGCACGCAAGAATCAATTCTTCGCGAAGCTTAACGGTTGCCCTACGTCACCAAGAAAAATGCGTTTGGTTGCTGATCAAATTAGAGGTGTTGAAATCGAGAAAGCATTAGCGATCTTAAAATTCAGCCCAAAAGAAGCAGCGCGCAATTTAGAGAAGCTTACATTATCAGCAATAAACAACTGGCAACAGAAAAATGAAGATGCAGATATTGAAGATGCAGGTTTGTTTGTAAAAGAAATTTATGTTGATAGTGCAGGTATGTTAAAAAGATTGAGACCAGCACCTCAGGGAAGAGCGCACAGAATCCGTAAGCGTTCAAACCATGTAACGATGGTTTTAGGAACTAAAAATCAAAGCAATTCGTAAGCAGTATGGGACAGAAGACTAATCCAATAGGAAATCGTTTAGGCATCATCAGAGGATGGGAATCGAACTGGTATGGTGGAAGAAACTATGGTGATAAAATTGCTGAAGATGATAAAATTAGAAAGTACGTACGTGCTAGACTTGCAAAGGCAAGTGTTTCCAGAGTAATCATTGAGCGTACGCTTAAACTTATAACCGTTACTATCACTACTGCCAGACCGGGTATTATTATCGGTAAAGGTGGTCAAGAGGTAGATAAGTTAAAGGAAGAGCTTAAGAAGATTACCGGAAAAGAAGTACAGATCAATATTTTTGAGATCAAACGCCCAGAACTCGATGCATTTTTGGTAGCGGCGAGCATTGCGCGTCAAATTGAAAACAGAATTTCATATAGACGTGCCATTAAAATGGCGATTGCTGCTGCTATGCGTATGAATGCAGAAGGTATTAAAGTGCAGATTTCTGGTCGTTTAAATGGTGCTGAAATGGCACGTTCTGAATCTTATAAAGAAGGTAGAATCCCTCTATCTACATTTAGAGCAGATATTGATTACGCACTTGTAGAATCTCATACTACTTATGGCCGTATCGGTGTAAAAGTATGGATTATGAAAGGCGAGGTATATGGTAAAAGAGAATTGTCTCCGTTAGTTGGTTTATCGAAGAAACAAGGTGGTAAATCATCAGGCAAAGGCGGTGGAAGAAGACCTCAAAGAAGAAAATAAATTTTTTAAAAATTTAGAAGATGTTACAACCAAAGAGAGTTAAATATCGCAAGGTTCAGAAAGGTAAAGGGAATATGAAAGGTAATTCTCAAAGAGGCCACAGACTTTCTAACGGAATGTTTGGTATTAAAGCCCTGGAGCAAGACCTCATTACTTCTCGCCAGATTGAAGCCGCCCGTATTGCTGCGACGCGTTATATGAAAAGACAGGGTAGTCTATGGATTAAGATTTTTCCAGACAAGCCTATTACCAAAAAACCATTAGAAGTACGTATGGGTAAAGGTAAAGGTGCTCCTGAGTATTTCGTAGCAGTTGTTAAGCCCGGTAGAATTATGTTTGAAATTGGTGGCGTACCAATGGATGTGGCAAAAGAAGCATTACGCTTGGCTGCACAAAAACTACCGGTGAAAACAAAGTTTGTAGTAGCAAGAGATTTTGATCATAACGCTTAAAAAGAAAGAAGATGAAACAATCAGAGATTAAAGAATTATCTGTAGCAGAATTAGAAGAAAAATTAGGCGATTTGAAGAAAAATTATACTGATCTTAAAATGGCACATGCCATTTCTCCTTTAGAAAACCCAATTCAATTGAGAGATTTAAGAAGAACAGTGGCCAGACTTGCTACAGAATTAACAAAAAGAGAATTACAATAATTGTAATACGAGATTTACAAGATGGAAAAAAGAAATCTTAGAAAAGAACGTATAGGTGTAGTTGCAAGTAACAAAATGGACAAGTCTATTGTTGTTAGTGATGTGACAAGAGTAAAGCACCCAATGTATGGAAAGTTCGTATTGAGAACTAAAAAATACGTTGCGCACGACGAGAAAAATGACTGCAACATTGGTGATACCGTAAGGATAATGGAAACACGTCCATTGAGTAAGACCAAGCGTTGGAGATTAGTAGAAATCTTAGAAAGAGCTAAATAATTATGTTACAACAAGAATCAAGATTAAAAGTTGCAGATAACACAGGAGCTAAAGAAGTTCTTGTAATCCGTGTACTTGGTGGAACGAAAAAACGTTACGCCTCTATTGGTGATAAAATTGTAGTTACTGTTAAAGACGCAACGCCAAACGGAACTGTAAAAAAAGGGCAAGTATCTAGAGCTGTTGTAGTGCGTACGAAGAAAGAAGTACGACGTAAAGATGGTTCTTATATAAGATTTGATGATAACGCATGTGTATTGTTAAATCCTACAGAAGAAATGCGTGGAACACGCGTTTTTGGTCCTGTAGCGAGAGAACTTCGTGAAAAGCAATTCATGAAAATTATATCATTAGCACCTGAAGTGCTTTAATTTATTTAAAGATGACAAAGCTAAAGATTAAAACAGGAGATACAGTAAGAGTAATTGCTGGAGATCATAAAGGACAAGAAGGAAAAATCGTCAAAATACTTAAAGATAAGAACAAAGCGATTGTTGAAGGTGTGAATATGGTGTCTAAGCACACGAAACCTAGTGCTCAGAATCCTCAAGGAGGTATTTCAAAATTCGAAGCACCAATCCACATTTCGAACCTTGCATTTGTTGAAGGTGGTAACACTACAAGAGTTGGTTTTAGAATGGAGGGTGAGAAGAAAGTTAGGTTTTCAAAAAAAACTGATAAAGCTATTTAGTTATGGGATACGTACCAAGACTTAAAGAAGATTATAATGGCAGAATAAAAGCTGCATTGACCGAAGAGTTCGGTTATAAAAATATTATGCAGGTTCCTAAGTTGCAGAAAATTGTAATCAGCAAAGGAGTTGGAGCCGCAGTGGCGGACAAAAAACTAATTGATTATGCAGTTGATGAATTATCAAAGATTGCAGGTCAAAAAGCAGTTGCTACCATATCTAAAAAAGACGTTGCATCATTCAAATTACGTAAAGGCATGCCGATTGGGGCCAAAGTTACATTGCGTGGTGACAAAATGTATGAGTTCTTAGATAGATTGGTGACAGCCTCATTACCTCGTGTAAGAGATTTTAGAGGTGTAAAACCTAATGGTTTTGACGGTAGAGGTAATTACAACTTAGGTGTTACAGAACAAATTATTTTTCCTGAGATCGATATTGACAAGGTAAACAAAATCAGTGGTATGGATATCACGTTTGTTACTTCTGCAACTACTGATAAAGAGGCAAAATCATTATTACACGAATTAGGTTTACCATTTAAAAAGAATTAAGAGATGGCTAAAGAATCAATGAAAGCTCGAGAAGTAAAAAGAGCAAAAACTGTAGCTAAATATGCTGAGAAACGCAAAGCTTTAAAAGAAGCAGGTGATTACGAAGCATTGCAAAAGTTACCAAAAAATGCATCTCCGGTTCGTATGCACAATCGCTGCAAGTTGACCGGTAGACCAAAAGGTTACATGAGACAGTTTGGTATTTCGCGTGTGACCTTTCGTGAAATGGCGAACCAAGGATTGATCCCTGGTGTTAAAAAAGCCAGTTGGTAAGAATTTATTAATTGGTTTCAGGTTTAGTGGTCACAGATAAGTATCTGTAAAATAAACGAGACGACTAAAAACCAAAACCGCAAATTATTATATATGTATACAGATCCTATCGCAGATTATCTAACAAGAATTAGAAATGCTGCAAGTGCAGGACATAGAGTGGTTGAAATACCGGCTTCTAACTTGAAGAAAGAAATGACCAAGATCTTATTCGATCAAGGTTATATCTTAAGCTATAAGTTCGAAGAGAACAAGGTGCAAGACTCTATTAAGATTGCTTTGAAGTACGATAAACAAACGAAGCAACCTGTAATGAGAAAAATCGAACGTGTAAGTAAGCCAGGTTTACGTAAGTACGTTAGTTCTTCTGAAATGCCTAGAGTATTAAATGGTCTTGGTATTGCTATTGTTTCTACATCTAAAGGTGTAATGACGAACAAGAAAGCACGTCAGGAAAACGTTGGTGGTGAAGTTTTATGTTACGTTTATTAAAAAGTAGAAAGAGATGTCAAGAATAGGAAAAGCTCCAATTTCAATTCCAGAAGGTGTTACTGTTGAATTTAACAACGGGGTACTTACTGCAAAGGGAAAATTAGGAGAGTTATCTCAAGAGATAAAAGATATTAACGTAAAGATCGAAGAGGGTGTTCTAACATTAGAGCGTCCATCTGAGGCAAAAGATCATAAAGCAAAGCACGGTTTGTACAGAGCTTTGGTCAATAATATGGTTGAAGGTGTTTCGAAAGGGTTTACTAAAGAGTTAGAGTTGGTTGGTGTTGGTTACAGAGCAAACAATCAAGGTCAAAAATTAGATTTGGCTTTAGGTTTCTCTCACAATATTGTATTAGACTTAGCTCCTGAAGTGAAAGTAGAAACAATTTCTGAAAAAGGTAAGAATCCTATAGTAAAACTGACTTCCCATGATAAACAATTAGTAGGGCAAGTAGCAGCGAAGATTCGTTCGTTCCGTAAGCCAGAGCCTTACAAAGGAAAAGGAATCAAGTTTGTAGGAGAAGAAATTAGAAGAAAAGCAGGTAAATCTGCATAATAAACAGGTATTATGGCATTATCAAAGCTTGAAAGAAGACAACGTATAAAACACAGAATACGAAAAATTGTATCTGGAACAGAGGCCAGACCGAGATTGTCTGTGTTTAGAAGTAATAAAGGAATCGACGCACAATTAATCGATGATGTAAATGGTAAAACATTAGTTGCCGTTTCATCAAGAGAAAAAGGAATCGATACCAAAGGAACAAAAATAGAAGTTGCTGCAAATGTTGGTAAAGCATTGGCTGAAAAAGCTACTAAAGCTGGCATAGAGAGTGTTGCTTTTGACAGAAACGGATATTTATATCACGGTAGAGTTAAGGCATTGGCTGACGGAGCAAGAGAAGCAGGTTTAAAATTTTAATTAAAGATTATGTATCAGAAATACGGAAACGTTGAAAGAGTAAAACCTAGTGGTTTAGAATTAAAAGATCACTTGGTAGGCGTACAAAGAGTTACAAAGGTTACAAAGGGTGGTAGAGCATTTGGTTTTTCTGCTATTGTTGTAGTGGGTAACGAAAATGGCGTTGTTGGACATGGTCTTGGTAAATCTAAAGATGTTGCTTCTGCAATTGCTAAGGCAATCGAGGACGCTAAGAAGAATTTGATAAGAATTCCTATCATCAATCATACATTACCACATGAACAAAAAGGTAAATATGGTGGTGCAAAAGTATTTTTAAAGCCTGCATCTCATGGTACCGGAGTTATCGCCGGTGGTGCGGTACGTGCAGTTTTGGAATCAGTAGGAGTACATGATGTATTGTCAAAATCGCAAGGTTCTTCAAATCCTCATAATGTAGTGAAAGCTACTTTTGATGCTTTATTACAATTACGTGACGCAAATACAATTGCAAGACAGCGAGGAATTTCTTTAGAAAAAGTATTTAACGGATAAATAGAGCGATTACGATGAAAAAAATTAGAGTAAAGCAAATTCGTAGCAAAATCAATCGTCCTCAAGATCAGAAGAGAACATTGGAAGCTCTAGGTTTACGCAAGTTAAATCAAGTAGTAGAGCACGATGCTACACCTACAATTGTAGGAATGGTAAATAAAGTTAAACACTTAGTTTCTGTAGAAGAAGCTTAATAATATAGAGTTATGGAATTAAATAACTTAAAGCCTGCAGCAGGTTCAGTAAAAAATCAAGGAAAGAGAATTGGTCGTGGCCAAGGTTCTGGAAAAGGTGGTACTGCTACAAGAGGTCATAAAGGTGCTAAATCACGTTCAGGTTATTCTAAGAAAATTGGTTTTGAAGGAGGTCAAATGCCATTGCAGCGACGTGTACCTAAGTTCGGTTTTACGAATATCAACCGTAAGGAATATGTTGGGATCAACTTAGACAAACTACAAGAAATGGTAGACAACGGTAGAATTAAAGATACTGTTGATATGGCTATTCTTGTAGAAAACAGATTAGCCCGTAAAAATGATTTAGTAAAGATCTTAGGTAGAGGAGAGTTAAAGGCTAAATTAAATGTGTCAGTTCACAAATTTACTGCTACAGCCAAGGCTGCGATTGAAAAAGCGGGCGGTGAAGCTGTTGCCCTTTAATACGTAGAAAAGTACATGAAGAATTTTATAAGTACTATACAAGATATCTGGAAGATTGAAGAGCTTAGAAATAAGATCATTCTTACCTTAGGATTAATGGTAGTGTACCGTTTAGCGGCGCAGGTACCATTACCTGGTATTGATCCTACACAACTTTCCGGCCTTCAGAATACCACTCAAGACAACAATATTTTAGGATTGTTGAATGCTTTTACAGGAGGTGCCTTTGCACAGGCTTCTGTAATGGCTTTAGGTATTATGCCATATATCTCTGCGTCTATTGTGGTTCAGTTAATGGGAATCGCAGTTCCATATTTACAGAAGCTGCAAAAAGAAGGAGCGAGTGGTCAAAAGAAGATTACACAAATTACACGCTGGCTAACAGTTGGGATTTTGATTATACAAGCACCAACATACATTGTGAGTTTACCTACTTTGGGTATTCCACAAAGTGCCTTTTTATTAGGTAACGGTCCTATGTTCTGGATATCCTCTATTATTCTGTTAACGGCTGGAACCATCTTTGCAATGTGGTTAGGTGAAAAGATCACCGATAAAGGAATTGGTAATGGTATCTCATTGCTAATTATGATCGGTATTATTGCGACTTTCCCGTCTACATTTATGCAAGAGTTCTCGTCTAGAGTTACCCAGGGTAATGGTGGGTTGTTGATGGTATTTATTGAAGTTGTGGTTTGGTTAGTGGTGATATTGGCATGTGTGCTTTTGGTTACCGCTGTTAGAAGAATTGCCGTTCAATACGCTAGAAGAACTGTTGCCGGTAATGCAGGTAATATTGCAGGAGCAAGACAATACATTCCTTTAAAAGTGAATGCGTCTGGTGTAATGCCGATTATTTTTGCACAGGCCTTGATGTTTGTACCTAGCTTATTAGCCAAAGCAGAAAATGAAACGTTGAAGGCAATTGGTACTGAGTTCATAGATATGTTCGGATTGTGGTATAATGTGGTATTTGCAATATTGATTATCATATTTAGCTATTTCTATACAGCGATCACCATACCTACCAATAAAATGGCAGATGATTTAAAACGTAGTGGTGGATTCTTACCCGGTATTCGTCCTGGTAAAGAAACAGCAGACTATTTAGATACGATCTTATCACGCATAACATTACCCGGATCATTATTCTTAGCATTCTTGGCCATTTTACCGGCTCTGATTGTTAAGGCAGGTGTGCAGCCGGGTTGGGCTATGTTTTATGGTGGAACATCATTGTTGATTATGGTTGGAGTTGCAATCGATACCATTCAGCAAATTAATTCTTACTTGTTAAACCGTCATTATGATGGTTTGATGAAAACCGGAACTAAAAGAAAATCAGTAGCATAATTATGGCAAAACAACAAGCAATAGAACAAGACGGAACGATCAGTGAAGCATTATCAAATGCCATGTTCCGTGTAGAACTTGAAAATGGTCATATTGTTACTGCCCATATCTCTGGTAAAATGCGTATGCATTATATAAAATTACTACCGGGTGATAAAGTAAAATTAGAAATGAGCCCATATGATTTAACCAAGGCTCGAATAACATATAGATACTAACGATTTTTAATCGATAAAAAATACAACGATGAAAGTTAGAGCATCAGTAAAAAAGAGAAGTGCCGAGTGCAAAATTGTACGTAGAAAAGGCAGATTATATGTAATCAACAAAAAGAATCCTAGATTTAAACAAAGACAAGGATAATTATGGCAAGAATAGCAGGAATTGACGTACCTAAACAAAAAAGAGGAGTTGTTTCATTGACCTATATCTATGGTATTGGTAGAAGCAGGGCTAAAGAGATTTTGGCCAATGCTAAAGTTGATGAAAGTACTAAGGTTCAAGATTGGTCTGATGATGAAATTGGAAGAATCCGTGAACAAGTAGGTTCTTATACTATTGAAGGTGAATTGCGTTCTGAAACCCAATTGAACATTAAGCGATTAATGGACATTGGTTGTTACAGAGGTATTCGTCACAGAGCGGGCCTACCATTGAGAGGTCAACGAACTAAGAACAACTCGAGAACAAGAAAAGGTAAGAGAAAAACTGTTGCAAATAAGAAAAAAGCAACCAAATAATAAGTAAGACATTAGTCATTAGTATTTAGCAGTTAGATGAATCTGTTTGAAATAGCAATGTTTAGGATTCTAACAACTAAAAACTAACAACTAGAAACTAAAAAATATGGCAAAGTCAAGTTCAAAAAAACGTAAAGTAATAGTAGACGCAATAGGTGAAGCACATATCACTGCTTCATTCAATAACATCATTATTTCTTTAACAAATAAAAAAGGAGATGTAATAGCTTGGTCATCTGCAGGTAAACAAGGATTTAGAGGATCTAAAAAGAACACACCTTATGCTGCGCAAATGGCCGCTGAAGATTGTGCTGCGGTAGCATTAGAGGCTGGTTTACGTAAAGTAAAAGTTTATGTAAAAGGCCCGGGTAACGGTAGAGAATCTGCCATCAGAACGATCCACAATGCAGGTATCGAGGTGACGGAGATTATTGATGTAACCCCAATGCCTCACAACGGATGTCGCCCTCCAAAAAGAAGAAGAGTTTAATCAATTTAATTTTAAAGAAGAAAGGAATCAAGATTATCGAAGGAGGAAGCCTTAATTCATAATCCCTTTCATAAATCAATAGAAATGGCAAGATATACAGGACCAAAAACTAAGATTGCTCGTAAATTCGGCGAAGCAATTTTTGGAGATGATAAGTCTTTTGAAAAAAGAAATTATCCTCCAGGACAGCATGGAAATAACAAGCGTAGAGCTAAAAAATCTGAATATGCTGTTCAATTAATGGAAAAGCAAAAAGCAAAATATACCTACGGTATTTTAGAGCGTCAATTTAGAAACTTATTTGACAAAGCTTCACGTAGTAAAGGCATTACGGGTGAGATTCTTTTACAATTATGTGAATCTCGTCTTGACAATGTGGTATTTAGAATGGGTATTTCCCCTTCACGTAGAGGAGCGCGTCAATTAGTATCTCACCGTCATATAACAGTAAATGGTGAGATCGTTAACATTCCTTCTTACCAATTAAAGGCCGGTGACGTTGTTGGAGTAAGAGAGAAATCAAAATCTTTAACTGCAATTGAAAGTTCATTGGCTAACAATAGCAGTGTTTACGAATGGTTGAATTGGAACGGTGATAAAATGGAAGGAACATTTGTAACTACACCAGAAAGAATTCAGATTCCAGAAAACATTAATGAGCAGTTCATTGTAGAATTGTATTCTAAATAATAAATTAACCACATTGGTATTTGGCCAAAGGGTTTATTCGTATTTCTTCACACTTATAGACCGCGCAACCAGATAACAATTAAAACGAAGAAAAATCATATGGCAATATTAAATTTTCAAAAACCAGATAAAGTAATTATGATTGAATCTACCGATTTTGAAGGTAGATTTGAATTCAGACCTCTAGAACCGGGTTATGGTTTAACAATTGGTAATGCGCTTCGCAGAGTGCTATTATCTTCTTTAGAGGGATATGCAATTACTTCTGTTAGAATTGAAGGCGTTGAGCACGAATTTTCGACTATTAAAGGAATCGTAGAAGACGTAACCGAAATAATCTTAAACTTAAAACAGGTTCGTTTTAAGCAGCAAATAGAAGAATCTGAAAATGAAACGGTAGCGATATCGGTGAGTGGACAGGAGCAATTGACTGCCGGAGATTTCCAGAATTTTATTTCAGGATTCCAGGTGTTGAACCCGGAATTGGTGATTTGTAATATGGAAAAATCTGTGAAGTTAGATATGGAGATCACTATTGAGAAAGGCAGAGGCTTTGTTTTATCTGAAGATAACAAAAAAGCGAATGCGCCTTTAGGAACGATCTTTACAGATGCTATTTACACACCGATTAAAAACGTAAAGTACGCTGTCGAAAATTATCGTGTAGAGCAGAAAACTGACTACGAAAAGTTAGTATTTGATATCATTACTGATGGCTCAATCAATCCTAAAGATGCTTTGACCGAGGCTGCTAAAATATTGATACACCACTTCATGCTATTCTCTGATGAGCGTATTACGCTTGAAGCGGATGAGATCGCACAAACAGAATCTTATGATGAGGAATCATTGCACATGAGACAATTGCTGAAGACCAGATTGATCGATATGGATCTTTCTGTAAGAGCATTGAATTGTTTGAAAGCAGCAGAAGTTGATACCCTAGGAGACTTGGTATCATTTAACAAGAACGACTTAATGAAATTCAGAAACTTTGGTAAGAAATCATTAACTGAATTAGATGAGTTAGTGGCGAATAAAGGATTGACTTTCGGTATGGATTTAAGTAAATATAAATTAGACAAAGAATAGTTTAGACATTTTGTTTAAACTTTTTAAAAATAGTGAACGATGAGACACGGAAAGAAATTTAATCATTTAAGTAGAAAAACCGCGCATAGGAGAGCAATGTTGGCAAATATGGCGTGTTCATTAATTGAGCACAAGCGTATCAATACAACCGTTGCTAAAGCAAAAGCAGTACGTCAGTTTGTAGAACCGTTAATTACCAAGTCTAAAGAAGATACTACGCACAATCGTAGAATTGTATTTGGATATTTACGTAACAAGCATGCAGTGACAGAATTGTTCAGAGAAATTTCTACAAAGGTGGCTGATAGACCGGGTGGTTATGTACGAATCATCAAATTAGGAAATAGATTAGGTGATAATGCAGATATGGCTATGTTGGAATTGGTAGACTACAATGAAGTGTATAACCCTAAAGGGAAGAAAAAGACAACACGCAGAAGAAGAAGAGGCGGTAAGAAAGCTGAAGCTGTTGCAACACCACCGGCGGCTGAAACGAAAGCCACTGAAGAGGAAGAATAAAAATGTAAATACGCATTTGGGAAAAAGGATAAACTTTGATGAGTTTGTCCTTTTTTTATTTCGTTTATCGACTTCGGTGCCGGCTAGAAATGATGCCCTGAGCATCAGTCAGAGCATCAGAGATTTTGTAGCCTTTATAAATCCCTCCAAAAACAATGCGAGTAAAATAAAAGGATAGGCAAAGTACGTTACAAAAATTCATAAATGATAAACGGCTTTCTTTCAAAAGACAAAAACTTATAATTGAGATTTTCAAATGGTACGATACCATTTAAATGTTAATAAACATTTAGTGTAAAGACCATAGATGATTGCAGTTTGTTCTTTTTTATGTTACTTTTGTCAAACTTTTTTGACTAATGCAGTATCAATCCAGAAAAAAAGCAATTATTTTATTAGCCGACGGAACTATTTTTGAAGGTAAATCTGTCGGAATTGAAGGTACAACTACGGGTGAGATATGTTTTAACACTGGTATGACCGGATACCAGGAAATTTTTACCGACCCATCCTATTTCGGACAAATCATGATAGCCACCAATGCGCATATTGGTAACTATGGTGTAAATGATGAAGAAGTAGAATCTGATAGTATTAAGATCGCCGGTCTGATAGTAAAAAACTTTAGCTTTATTCATTCACGCCCAAATTCGAGCGGCTCATTAGAAGAATGGCTTGAAAAGCACAAGTTGATCGCAGTATCTGATGTTGATACACGAGCCTTGGTGAGTTATATTCGTGAAAATGGCGCTATGAACGCTATCATTTCTACTGATACAGAAGATATTGACAGCCTGAAATCACAACTGGCGAAGGTGCCAGATATGAACGGTTTAGAGCTGGCCTCAAAGGTTTCCACCAAAGAACCTTACTTTTTTGGTAATGAAAATGCTTCTTACAGAGTCGCCGCTTTAGATTTAGGGATCAAAAAGAATATTTTAAGAAACCTAGCAAAACGAGGTGCTTATATCAAAGTATTCCCATATGATACCTCCTTCGAAGAAATGCAGGCTTGGAATCCCGATGGATATTTCCTATCTAATGGTCCTGGTGACCCAGAACCTTTAGAAAATGCACAGGCTGTTGCCAAAGAGATCATTGAAAGGGACTTACCGGTATTTGGTATTTGTTTGGGGCATCAGGTAATCGCATTATCACAGGGCATTTCAACCTATAAAATGCATAATGGGCATCGTGGTATAAATCACCCCGTAAAGAATATGCTTACTGGTAAAGGTGAAATCACTTCGCAAAATCATGGCTTTGCCATCAATAGAGAAGAAACAGAAGCGAATCCGAACGTTGAGATCACACATGTGCACCTCAATGATCACACGGTTGCCGGTATCAGGTTAAAAGGCAAGAACTGTTTTTCTGTGCAATACCACCCCGAGGCAAGCCCGGGTCCGCATGATGCAGAATACTTGTTCGATCAGTTTATAGTGAACATTAAGAAGAACAAATCCAGTGCTGTGAGCACTTCTTAGTGACACAGCGCTCAGGAATTTCTATTTAAAGATGAATCTTCACCATTCAACACAGGAAATGACCTTTCCATCGAAGATTTCACTTTTGTGATTTCATATTCCCTACTTTTGAAGGGTAGTTTTAAGACTACATCTTTTTCATAGCAATGGACCCACTTTAGCGAGTGGGTTTTTTTATTTATAACTATTTCAACAGTTACTTGAAAACGTTTTCGCGATTGTATGTATTAATAGGTCAGAATGAGTCAGACATTTCATAAATTTGTGAAACTTACTAGATAAGCAAACCATAAAAAAAAATAAGAATGAGTATAATTGTTGATATACATGCCCGCCAAATTTTTGATTCGCGGGGCAACCCAACTGTTGAAGTAGATGTAGTAACAGAAAATGGCGTTTTAGGACGTGCGGCAGTACCATCAGGGGCTTCTACCGGTGAACATGAAGCCGTAGAATTACGTGATGGCGGCGAAAATTATATGGGTAAAGGTGTGCAAAAAGCAGTTGATAATGTCAATTCTCAGATTGCACAAGAATTACTTGGAACTTCAGTTTTTGAACAAAATACCATTGACCAGGTCATGATTGATTTGGATGGAACTCCAAATAAATCAGATTTAGGAGCCAATGCGATTCTGGGTGTTTCTTTAGCATGCGCTAAAGCAGCAGCCAATGAATTAGGAATGCCATTATACCGATATGTTGGTGGCGTCTCGGCCAATACCTTACCGGTTCCAATGATGAATATCATCAATGGAGGTTCCCATTCTGATGCGCCAATCGCCTTCCAGGAATTTATGGTGATGCCGGTAAAAGCTACAAACTTTGCCCATGCCATGCAGATGGGTTCTGAGATCTTTCATAACCTCAAAAAAGTATTGCATGATAGAAATTTATCTACTGCCGTTGGTGATGAGGGCGGATTCGCTCCAACCTTAGATGGTACCGAAGATGCATTGGATACTATTGCTAAAGCGGTGGGTAATGCTGGCTATAAATTAGGAGATGAGGTGATGATTGCTTTAGATTGTGCTTCAGCCGAATTTTACGTAGATGGAAAATATGACTACACCAAATTTGAGGGGGCTAAAGGAAAAATACGCACGAGCGAGGAACAGGCACAATACTTGGCAGATTTATGTGAGCAATATCCTATCATATCTATAGAAGACGGTATGGACGAAAATGACTGGGACGGCTGGAAATCATTGACCGAGAAAGTCGGAGATAAAGTGCAATTAGTGGGTGACGACCTCTTCGTAACCAATGTAGACAGATTGTCTCGTGGTATTGAAAATGGTATAGCGAATTCAATACTTATCAAGGTCAATCAGATTGGTACACTCACTGAAACCATTGCAGCCGTAAATATGGCGCACAATGCAGGATATACTTCTGTGATGAGTCATCGTTCTGGTGAAACTGAAGATAATACGATCGCCGATTTAGCAGTAGCTTTGAATACCGGACAGATCAAGACCGGTTCTGCTTCACGATCAGATAGAATGGCCAAATACAATCAACTATTGCGCATTGAAGAACAATTGTCTGATATAGCTTACTATCCTCAGGAAAAGGCATTTAAAGTATCACAATAAACTTCCTCGAAAAGGAAAATAGAAAGGACAATCGTATGAGCGGTTGTCCTTTTTTTATAATTTCATAAAATTTATGGTTTAATCATAGAATACTAGCATTCTTCTCTTTAAAAACCGACGATAAATTCGTAAATTCGCATTCGTTCAAATTAACAAATAATCTTAGATATATGTCAGATACAGCAACTTTTGAAGTCAATGGTGAAAAGTATGAATTTCCTTTGATAAAAGGAACAGAAAATGAAGTCGCTATTGATATTAAATCGCTTCGGGGAGGCACAGGTGGCGTCATTACAATTGACCCCGGATATAAAAATACCGGTTCTTGTGAGAGTGCCATTACCTTTTTAGATGGTGAAAAAGGAATTTTACGTTACCGAGGTTATGCCATTGAAGACCTGGCCGAAAAAGCCGATTTCTTAGAAGTTGCCTACGCATTGATCTTTGGGGAATTACCAAATAAAGAACAACTAGAAAAGTTTCATGCTGATATTAAAGAAAAGTCGGTTGTTGATGAAGATTTGAAAAAGATACTGGAAAGCTTCCCAAGAACAGCACATCCGATGGGTGTTTTATCGTCGTTGACAAGTGCTTTGACAGCATTTAATCCATCTGCAGTTGATGTGTCTTCAGAAGAAGCTATGTACAATGCTATTGTGAAGCTGTTAGGTAAAATTCCAATTTTAGTAGCGTGGACGATGCGTCGCCGCTTAGGTTTACCACTTGGTTATGCTGATAATTCATTGGGTTATGTTGAAAACATCCTGAAGATGATGTTTCACCAACCAAATCAGGAATATGTTCAGAATCCAGTGTTGGTGGATGCCTTAGATAAATTGTTGATCTTGCATGCTGATCATGAACAAAACTGTTCGACGTCTACTGTACGTATTGTAGGCTCTTCACATGCCGGATTATTTGCTTCGATTTCAGCTGGAATTTCTGCACTTTGGGGGCCATTGCACGGAGGTGCCAACCAAGCGGTATTAGAAATGCTTGAAGCCATAAAAGAAGATGGTGGCGATACGAAAAAATATATGGCTAAAGCAAAAGACAAAGAAGACCCGTTCCGATTGATGGGGTTTGGGCATAGAGTGTATAAGAATTTTGATCCTCGTGCGCGAATTATCAAGAAAGCGGCTGATGAGGTATTGGGCGATTTGGGCGTTGAAGATCCAATCTTAGAGATTGCCAAAGGTTTAGAGCAAGAGGCTTTAATCGATGAATACTTTGTGAAACGAAAATTATATCCGAATGTAGATTTTTATTCAGGTATTATCTATCGTGCTATGGGCATTCCGGTAGAAATGTTTACAGTAATGTTTGCTTTAGGTCGTTTACCGGGTTGGATAGCACAATGGCGTGAAATGCGTATGCGTAAAGAGCCTATAGGCCGTCCACGCCAGATCTACATCGGTGAAAATCATCGCGAATTTAAGGACCTCGATAAAAGATAAATTTCTAAATACAACGAAAGCTTCATGAATTTTTTAATGAAGCTTTTTTATGTTTTTATGTTAAAACTCAATATACAGAACGAAACTTCAAGATTGCGCGCTGTAGTCTTAGGAACAGCAGAAAGTTGTGGGCCAACTCCTAAACCGGAAGAATGCTATGATCCGAAGAGTAGGGAACACGTGCTCGCTGGAACCTATCCTGTCGAAGCAGATATGATCAAAGAAATGGAAGCGGTGGAAGCCGTTTTTAAAAAATATGAGGTCACTGTTTTTCGCCCCAATGTGATCGAAGATTGCAACCAGATATTTGCTCGCGATATAGCATTTGTAATCGATGACAAAATTATTAAATCAAATATTTTGCCCGATAGAGATCGTGAGATTGAAGCCATACGATACCTATGGAATATCATTGAAGATAAAGACCGAATCATACTACCTGAAGAATGCCATGTCGAAGGTGGTGACGTGATGCCATGGAATGACTATATTTTTATCGGTACCTATACTGGCGAAGATTATCCAGATTATATCACCGCCAGGACGAATAAAGAGGCCGTAGAAGCCATAAGTGATCTATTTCCACATAAAAAAGTCAAAGCTTTCGAACTTCGAAAAAGTAATACGAACGCTAAGGAGAATGCCTTACATTTAGACTGTTGTTTTCAACCGGTGGGTGAAGACAAGGCTATTCTTCATAAGAATGGATTTCTTATCGAGGAAGAATACGAATGGTTAGTACGTCTTTTTGGTAAAGAAAATATATTCGAAATTACTAAAGATGAAATGTACCATATGAATAGCAATGTCTTTTCCATTTCTCCTGACGTGGTCATTTCAGAAAAGAACTTTACACGTTTAAATACCTGGCTTCGGGAACAAGGACTTACGGTTGAAGAAGTCCCCTATGCTGAAATTGCGAAACAAGAAGGTTTACTACGCTGTTCTACAATGCCATTGATAAGGGACTAAATAGCTCCACTTTTTTATAAAATCAGTTGATTTCAGTTTTAAAACCTCTAATTTTGAGGTGCAAATTTTAACCTTTAAATGCAACAAACCACGAATACTATACTAATGATCCGTCCTGTAAGCTTTAGGATGAATGAACAGACAGCGGTTAACAATTACTATCAAAGAGAACTTGATAATTTACTGCCTGAAACGATTAATGCAAAAGCTCAACAAGAATTCGATAGTTATGTAACTAAGTTACGGTCGATTGGGGTAAATGTGATTGTTGTTAGTGATACTACCGAACACGATACCCCAGACTCCATATTTCCCAATAACTGGGTGTCATTTCACCAAAATGGCAATGTAGGTTTGTATCCTATGTTTGCAAAAAACCGTCGCTTAGAACGAAGGGAAGATATACTTGATGAACTCGAAGAACATGGCTACATTATTGATAATATCATAGACTATACTTCGGCCGAAGAGAATAATATTTATCTGGAAGGCACAGGTAGTGTTGTGCTCGATCGCGTCAATCGCATTGCCTATTGTGCCTTATCACCCCGTGCCGATGAAGATTTATTTGTCGAATTTTGTGAGGATTTCGAATATACACCGGTTGTTTTCACTGCCAATCAAAGCGTTGATGGCGAACGTAAAGCAATTTATCATACCAATGTTATGATGTGTCTGGCAGAAAACTTCGCTGTGATTTGTTTGGACTGTATAGATGATAAAAAAGAACGTAAAAGCGTCATCAAGTATTTAAAAGATTCGGGTAAAGAGATTATTGCAATCACCGAAGACCAGGTGACTAATTTTGCGGGCAATATGCTGCAGGTCAAGGGAACTAATGAAAAGCGTTATTTAATTATGAGCCAAGCCGCCTACGACAGTTTGACTGCGGAGCAGATTACCGCTATAGAAGAACATTGTGAAATTTTATCAAGCTCTTTAAATACAATCGAAGCTTGTGGAGGTGGAAGTGCCCGATGCATGATGGCAGAGGTGTTTTTACCAAGACAATAAAAAACCGCACTATCGAAGATAGAACGGTTTTACGGTTGGTTGTTGATTAATTAATTATTCGGTTACAACAGCATCAACTACTATCATAACTTCATCAGGGTTAGGGTTAGTCTTTTCGTTTTCTGCATAAGAACACTGATGTGTACCTCCGCATGATATTAATAGTAAAGCCATAGCAATAACAAAAATTACAAAAAATAAATTTCGTTTCATGACTACAGATTTTTAGTTAGAAAACCTTTTTAATCAGATGTTTATAATGAACGTCTTGCTCAATAACGCGAAAGGCGACCAATTTATTTTGTATTTTATTAATTAATTTTTTTGAAATAGACTTCTTTCGATTCCATTTCGTAATAGAAAGCCAGGCCCTTATATCCTCTATTTTTTGTTCGTAGCGTTCTGCAAATAATTGATCAAGGCCAGCGACGTTCAGCGGATTCTCAAATTCTTTTAATTGCTTATTAATTACTTTAATAAGTCCTTGAACAGCTTCCATATCGTTTTCTAATAGTTCATCCCTCACTGCTATGACAAAGCAAGGCCATGGTGTTTCTACATTGTCTACTCTTCTAAAGATACCTTTATCTACATAAGGTTTGGTGGTAAAATGTTCCCACATGAAATAATCAGCAGTGCCCTGCGTAAGTGCTTGAATACCTCCATCCAGATTTTTTACCACCTCATATTTTAAATGATCTATATCAAAACCGTTATTATGTGCATTGACAATAGCCATGAGCTGTGACCCCGATCCATAGCGGCTGATAGCTATTTTCGCATTGCGTAAATCTTCAACCGTTTTGAAATTTGATTTTGCCCCAACATGAATTCCCCATAATAATGGAGATTCCACATAAACTTTCACAATTTTACTTGGGTTGCCATTGATAATATCTTTTATAATGCCTTCTGTGAGAATGATGGCAGCATCAATACTGCCTTCCCGCAAGGCCTTACACATGGCTCCGGTGCCTCCATGAAAAGTTTCCCATTTAAGGTCAATGCCTTTTTTCTCAAATTTTTTAGTTTCAATTGCAAGATGCCAGGGCAGATTAAAGTGTTCCGGCACGCCACCAATTTTTATTTGCTTCATTTATGCAACTAGCTTATTTAAAGTATACCTAATGAGTTTTTCTACGACTAATCTGGGTGCTTTGCTAAAATTACCATTGGCACGGTTGGCGATAATAGCATTCATAGATAAGGCATTATGACCTAATAATTTCGACATACCATAGATTGCAGCCGTTTCCATTTCAAAGTTGGTAATACGTATGCCTTGATAATTGAAGTCATCCATTTTATTGTTAAGTCGATTATCTTGAATTGGTAATCTTAGTATTCTTCCTTGAGGACCGTAAAATCCATCAGCCGTTGCTGTGCAACCTAGAAATGTTTTATTGCTCTTTAATTGGTCCCTAAGCTTCGGGCTACATTTTACTACATAAGGTTTAGCTTTCCTATCATTCCATGTAACATGTTTAATAAAGGCTTCGTCTATATCTTTTTCAAGAATATGATCACAATGGTAGGAATAAATCATACCATCCAAACCAAGCCCATATTCAGAAATTACAAAGCTATCTACAGGTATATCCTGCTGGATAGATCCTGAGGTGCCAATTCGAATGAAGTCGAGAGGAGTTTGTTCTTCTTTGGCGGTACGGGTTTCAAGGTCTATATTGACTAGTGCGTCCAACTCATTAAATACGATATCGATATTATCAGGGCCTATTCCGGTGGAGATCACGGTAATCCTCTTGCCCTTATAACTGCCGGTTTCAGTTTTAAACTCTCTTTTTTGAGTTGAGAAGTCTATAGTATCAAAGTATCGAGTTACCTGTGAAACCCTTGCTTGATCACCAACCGTTATAATGGTGTTTGCAATATTTTCTGGCCTTAGTTTTAGATGGTACACACTACCATCGGGATTCAAGATCAACTCAGATTCTGCTATTCTTTTTGTCATCCCCCGACCCGTTTTACATGAAAGCCTTTTTCTTTTAGTATCGCCATGATCTTATCGCGATAATCACCTTGAATGATAATCATATCATTCTTAAAACTTCCGCCTACGCTTAATCTTGTTTTTAATTCTTTTGCTAATTTTTTAAAATCGCTCTCGGCACCCGTATAGCCTTCTAAAATTGTAATGGGCTTTCCTTTACGCTTTTCGTATTTACAAATAATAGGTTCTTCCTGTAGCCAGATATCACTCTTCTCTTCTTTGATTTCTTCCTTTTCGGGAACGTGATTCGGGAACAGTTTCTTTAACTGATCTTCTAAGTCCATCTATTTTTTAATTAAACCAAGCTCTACCAGTCGCTCATTTAGAAATTCACCGGCTGTAATGTCATCATATAGTTTAGGATGCTCTTCGTCAATACAATTTTCTAAACAATTGAGCGGCATTTCGCTTATTGGATGCATAAAGAAAGGAATGGAATAACGTGAAGTACCCCATTTCTCACGCGGTGGATTTACAACTCGGTGGATTGTAGACTTTAAGCGGTTATTGGAGTGGCGCGACAGCATATCACCAACATTAATGACCAACTCATCAGGTTCTGCAATCGCATCGAGCCATTCGCCTTTATGGTTTTGCACCTGTAATCCTTTACCTTGTGCCCCCATCAATAAAGTAATTAAATTAATATCGCCATGTGCTGCGGCCCTAACAGCATCTTTAGGTTCAGATGTTATGGGTGGATAGTGAATTGGCCGTAAAATGCTATTACCATTTTTCGCATAGCTGTCAAAATAGTGTTCATCTAAACCCAAAAATAAAGCAAGTGCACGCAAGACATAGACACCTGTTTTTTCAAGCATTTTATAAGTTTCCTTCCCAACAGTATTAAATTCGGGTAATTCTTCTACAGTAACATTGGCTGGATATTCGGCTTCAAGTTTCGGGTCATTTTCCACATATTGACCGAAATGCCAGAATTCTTTCAGGTCACCTTCCTTTTTACCTTTAGCACTTTCTTTTCCAAACGATACATAGCCTCGTTGACCACCGATGCCTTCAATCTCATATTTGCGCTTGGTTTTTACCGGCAACGCAAAGAATTTTCTTATTTCTGAATATAAATTTTCAACCAGGTCATCACTTAAAAAATGTCCCTTCAAAGCCACAAAGCCAATATCTTCGTATGCTTTACCAATCTCATTTACAAATTTTTGCTTTCTTTCAGGATCATCCGATAAGAAATCAGACAGATCAACACTGGGTATATTTTTCATGCTAGTATTCAATTTTTAGGAAATATAAAGTTACAAAAAAAACTTACTTGGCTTTTTTGTACAGTGGAATTAAATAGGACAGTGTATAGTTAAAACCAAACCCTGATTCATTGAGGAAGACCCTGTTAAATCCAGGGACAAATAGATTCTTAAAATTATTGGCTTCTTTCATGGTGATCATTCGTTTACCACTGAAGCTAAAGCCTAAATACAGATTATTTAATATTTCGGCTTTGACACCTACTACCAATTCAGCCCAATGTGCATTCAATCCATCAAACTCTTGCGGTGCCGATACAGGTAGTTCACCAAATATCGGGTCGGCGTTTATGATGCCCTCATTTAAGGTATGCGAGAAGGTGCTAAACCCATAACGAATACCTAAATAAATAGCATTTTCCATATCGAGCCAGTTCTCATAGGCATTATAATCTACACCAAGTTTTATGTATTGTCCGTCGGTAGTGAAATCGATATTGTCTAAATCAGACCTATTTTCTAGATAACCCAACTCGGCTGCCGCATACCATTTTTTATTAATTCGGTAATCAGCCACGAGTTCTAGTCCTTTACGCCGGTCTTCAACGATAGCAGCGGTGGGATTGAACAGGTCGACACCTACGCGCAACCCATATTTATTTTTAATAACACTGTCTTTGGTAGCGGTATCCTGTTGGGCGAATGAAACCGAACAGCAAAATAGCAGTATGCTAATGCGAAATAGTAATATGTGCTGTCGTTTCATTTTCAATATTTTGAGGATTTTCTACAGTTTCAATATCCTGAATCCAATTCGTTGTAGAACTTTCTATTTTGATATTGTTAAATACCATTTTGAATCCACATGCCCGTCCAACAAATACTTCTTCGCGTTCATAGCTCACTACAATTGTATCCACTCGAATATCATCTGTAGTGATTTGATTCGTAAGTTTGTATTTTGTGGTGTCGCTATCGATTCTTAAAGGAATAAAAATTGAATCGCCGGTGCCACTTAGGGTATCGAAATCTGATTCCAGATATACAATTTCCAATCCGCTTACACCCTTAGTGAGGTTCTCGTCTGCGGCATCTAAAAATTTAAGGATTAAGTTAGGGGTGGTTTCATCGATACATATATCATCGCGTTCGCAGCTTGTAATCGTGGTAATGATAAGTGCAATAAGTAAGAGACTTCTTTTCATCGACTACAAATTAACGCAATTCTAATAAAACAACATTCTCTACATGATGTGTCTGCGGAAACATATCTACAGCCTGCGATTTTACAACCTTATATTTTTGATCTAAAATAGCTAAATCACGTGCCTGTGTTGCTGAATTACAACTTACATAGACGATTTTTGGAGCCTCTAAGTCGAGTAGTTGTCCCACTACTTTTTTATGCATACCGTCTCGGGGGGGGTCGGTAATCACAACATCCGGTTTTCCGTGTTTTGCGATAAAAGCCTCATCAAATACTTTGGCCATATCTCCTACATAGAATTCAGTATTGATTATTTGGTTTTGTTTGGCATTTTCTTTAGCAGCTTCAATAGCATCGGGTACCGCCTCGACACCAACGACTTTCTTTGCTTTTTTTGCTATAAATTGAGCAATGGTTCCTGTACCGGTATAGAGATCATAAACTGTTTCTTGCCCCGTAAGAGATGCAAAATCTCGAGTGATTTTATACAATTCGTAAGCCTGTTCTGAATTGGTTTGGTAAAACGATTTAGCATTGATTTTGAATGCTAATCCTTCCATTTCTTCAAAAATATGGTCACGACCATGATAGCAAATTACTTCCTGATCATAAATGGTATCATTAGCTTTTGAATTGATAACATATTGAAGAGAAGTGATTTCTGGAAATTCTGTTTTTAGAAATTCCAAGAGTGACGTACGTTTAAAAACATCTTCTCTAAAAAATTGTATTAAAACCATCAATTCACCGTTAGATGAAGTTCGTATCATCAGTGTGCGTAAAAACCCTGTTTGATTTCTAGTATTAAAGAACTCCATTTCATTTTTTATGGCAAAGGCTTTAATGGCCAGCCTGATCGTATTGCTTGGTTCCGCTTGTAAATAGCATTTTTTGATGTCCAGAATCTTGTCCCACATACCGGGGATATGGAATCCTAGGGCGTTTCTATCACCCACATCTTGGCCAGAAGCGACTTCTTCTTGCGTTAACCAGCGGTTATCGCTAAAAGAATACTCCATCTTATTGCGATAGTAGTACTGTTTTTCTGATCCTAAAATGGGTGCCACTTCCGGTAGGTCTATATGACCTATCCGGGTTAAATTATTAGTAACTTCCTTCTGTTTATAGTAAAGCTGATGTTCATAGCCCATGTGTTGCCATTTGCATCCTCCACATACGCCGAAATGTTCACACTGAGGTTCGGTCCGTTTATTTGATAAGGTATGAAATGTTACAGCTTTTCCTTCGTAGTACGCTTTACGCTTTTTAAAGGTCTGTACATCTACGATGTCACCGGGCACTGCATTTGACAGAAAAATTACTTTGCCGTCAGGTGCTTTGGCAATAGCTTTTCCTTTAGCGCCTGCATCAATTACCTCTAATTGTTCAAAAAATCGTTTTCTGTTTTTTCTGGCCATGCGGCAAAAATAGTAATCGCCCAACACATAGGGTAGTAGTACAGCTAATAATGTTTCGTTAATTTTATTGGAATATTGAACCTCTTCTAGATTTGTTCGTCTATTACATGAAACATGAAATCGACCGAAAGAGTTTTTGACGGATTGTTAGTACTCCAATGCAGGGGAGGCGATCGGCGGGCCCATTTACTACTAGTGAAGCGTTGGCACCAGCGATTTTGCAAACAAGCATACTGGTATACGAAAGATATTGATCTGGCAAAGGACGTTGTTCAAGAGAGTTGGTCAGTAATCTTTAGGAAACTGCATACGTTGAGTGACCCAAATAGCTTTGGAAGTTGGGCCATGAGCATCGTAAACAGAAGAACTATTGATATGTTAAGAAAGAGCTCCAGGAGAAGCAAGAAACTAAGAAGGTATTATGAAGATTTAAAAGATATAAATGAATACTACGAAACTAATAAAACTGATCTTGAAGGTGATCCTAGTGCTGATACCAATTATTCTGAAATTATTATGAAAGCAATTAAAAATTTGCCTAAAAATCAGCAAAGCGTACTACGATTGTTTTATATAGAAGAGTATTCTCTTTTAGAGATCAGCAATATTTTAGGGTTATCTCAAGGTACGGTCAAGTCGAGGTTATTTTACGCCCGAGAAAAATTAAAATCAATTTTAAAGCACTACAAAAATGAAAAATCATAGTGAGGAAATAGATCAAATTATTAAGGAAACACTGACACAAGAAGAAGCAAAATTTTATGATGAGTTGGATGAATTAAATCTTTTTGGAAAGATTTGGGGAACATTCAAAGGCAAGGGAGGCTGGTTATTAGTTATTATGAATATTATGAGCCTACTGGCTTTAGTATTTTTTATTTACTGCATCGTACAATTTTTTAATACCGATGTTACCAAAGAGCTTTTACAGTGGGCCGCCGGAGGACTCTTTAGCGTATTGTTCATTAGCATGATCAAGATCTATGTTTGGGGTCTAATGCATAAAAATGATTTATTGAGAGAATTAAAACGCATCGAGTTGCAGGTTGCGGCTTTGGCGGGTAAAAGTTCTAAGTGAATATAGCAACGCTTTAGTAGGTATTAGAAATTTTTAAATCTAAAAACAGGGCTAGATGTAAAAAAGCATCCCTAGGTAGGATGCTTTTTTCTATTTTATAATTGGGTATTTATTTTACAACAAATTTCCCTTTCATGATAGCATAATGGGCTGGAAATGAACATAAGAAATCGTACTCACCGGCTTCGGGCGCGTCAAATTCTATGGTGGTTTCTTCGCCACCGCCAATCATTTCTGTGTGTGCGATGATGACATCTTTCATGTCTTCAGGGATATAATCCGTGTCTTTGGCGGCATTGGCCTTCTGTCCGAATTCATTCAAATTCGTTCCTTTTTTTAAAATTACCAAGTTGTGCCCCATCAATTCTTTTGACATTTTTCCAACGTGCTTTAGCGTGATTTTTACTTTCTCTCCTCCTTTAACAACGATTCTCTTAAGGTTGAAACGCATATTATCATCACCTTCTATCACTACATCATTATTTGTGGGTTCTTCCTGTTTAACTTCAGGTTTTTTTACTTCTTCAGTCGCAGTTTCAACTTCTTTAGTTTCCTCTTTTTTCTTTTCACCACAGCTCGTAACTACCAATAAAATAACTGCAATAAATAAGACTATTTTTTTCATGTTTAATGTTTTAGTATAAATATTAAACAAAGATAAGCATTAATTCTTTGTTCTTACTGTAAAAGAACAAAATTTAAATGAAAAAATCGAATAAATTAACCAGTAGTATGAGGCCTATTTGGCAACGTCCATCATGTATGCAGAAATCGCTTGAAGTTCGGCATCACTCAGATTCTTAATAAACTCTTCAATGTTATTTTTCATAACTTCCACCTGACTTGAGTCTTGCTCGACAATTGGGTGTTTGATCTCACCTTTCAAGAATTTAATGATGTCTTTGTTTTGTTCCTGGTAGGTGTTCACGATCTCTTTGATAGACGGACCAACATCGTTATTATCTAATGTATGGCAACTTGCACATGTTCTTTCGTTAAAAAGTTTTTCACCTTGAGCAATTTGATCAGCCATGACATTCTGTTTTTCATTCTCTTCCTTTTTTTTGTTACAGGCAATTACAGTAACCAGCAGAAGTGTACATAGTAACAATATTTTTTTCATAATTGGAAAGTTTTGATTAGTAGCAACACAAATATACACATATTCTAATTGTTCAACTCGAAAACAGAATAGTGGGTAACCTATTCATAAGCTAAAGACGCTAATAGCCTCATTGAGGGCGATAAAAAAATGATTAAATTTGCTTTCCTTAAAAAGTTAATATGATAGAGCGACTACACATAGTTAAGCAACGTTTTGATGAGGTGTCAGATTTAATCATTCAACCGGATATTATTGCAGATCAGAAGCGCTATGTAAAACTCAATAAAGAATATAAAGATTTAAAAACAATCGTTGATAAGGGTGAAATTTATGAACGATTGCTTAATAATATCAATGAGGCCAAAGAAATCATAGCAGATGGTTCTGACCTTGAAATGGTTGAAATGGCGCAAATGGAACTTGAGGAAGCCAATGAAAAGTTACCAGGGCTTGAAGAAGAGATTAAATATATGTTAATACCTAAAGACCCTGAAGATGCTAAGAATGTAATGATGGAAATTCGCGCAGGAACCGGCGGTGATGAGGCCAGTATTTTTGCAGGAGACCTTTACAGGATGTATTCAAAGTTTTGCTCCGATAAAGGCTGGAAAACAGAAGTTGTCGATTTAAACGAAGGAACATCAGGCGGATTTAAGGAAATTATCTTTAGTGTCTCGGGTGAAGATGTTTACGGTGACCTTAAATTTGAAGCGGGTGTACATCGAGTGCAACGCGTACCACAAACCGAAACACAGGGCCGTGTGCATACATCGGCAGCGACCGTAATGGTCTTGCCGGAAGCAGAAGAATTCGATGTGGAGTTAGATATGAAAGATGTAAAGATCATAAGAACTACCTCTACAGGCCCGGGCGGACAGAGTGTAAACACCACGTATTCAGCAATTCAATTAAAACATATTCCAACGGGCATTGAAGCCAAGTGTCAGGACGAAAAATCCCAACATAAGAATCTAGAGAAAGCAATCAAAGTTCTGCGTTCACGATTGTATGAAGCCGAACTGGCAAAAAAACAAGCCGAGGATGCCGCACGTAGAAAAAGTATGGTGTCCAGCGGCGATCGTTCTGCCAAAATCAGAACGTATAATTATCCGCAAGGCCGCGTTACAGAACATAGAATAGGGCTTACTTTATACGACTTAGGTAAAATTATGGATGGCGATATTCATAAGATCATCGAAGAATTGAAATTGGCAGAAAATGCTGAAAAATTGAAAGAGTCGGGTGAAGTTTTATAGTACATCACTCTCTAAAAATATACTTCGAGTTTCATAAAAGAGGGTTTCCTCAAACTATCTCTTATATGTGCAACCCATAATTATTCAAGGGCATTTTTCATCATAATAAGGTAATAAATTTTAAAACCCACTCAACACGAGTGGGTTTTAAATCAAACAAAATATTTTATTAGTACAACCTATATTGAGGCGCTTTAATTCCCTGCATCCGTAAAGATACCAGGGCCTGACCTCTATGATGGATCATATGGTCTTTGATAAATTGAAATCCTCGTTTCTTTGAAAATTTAGGTTGATTCGGATCGAAAAATACCGTAAATGTTTCATTCATCTGTTCTTCAGACATACTTTCGTAAGTAGCTTTCATATCATCTAAAGCCTTTGTTAAGGCTTCGATACAAGCTTCTTTAGAGGCGCCCATTTCTTTTTCCATTTTCCCAAACTCTGCAAATGCTTCTTGAGGTGGCATTGCTTCACCTTTAATAAAGATTCCTGTCAAGAACTTCGTAGACATTCCCATATGTGCCAATTGCTCGCCAAAGCTTCGCACTGAGTCATGTGGTTTATAGGTATACTTGTCAGCCGGCATGGCCTCTGCTAACTCTAAAGTATACGATTTATTTCCATCCAAAAATTCTAAAAATTCCGCTTTTTCAATGGTAAAAGAAGAAGAGGCTTCTTTATTACTTATAAAAGCAATGGTACTAATTGCTATCGCAGCAATTAAAAGATAGTTCGTTAGTTTTTTCATGATACTATTTAGTTTAAGTTATGCTAAATTTAAGCAATTAAATCGAGACATCAACATCAATGGACCAATTGGATGCTATCATATTTCTTTGTATCATTACACACCTTAAATATACCTTATGAGTGATCAAGATAATATTTCTGAAATCAAAATAGACGATCAAAAGATTATTGAGAATACAGAACTCAGTATATGGGAAGCTCTGATTCCGGTTTTTGCGCTGGTAGCGATGCTTTTTTATAACGTATTTTTCGTTTTTGGTGATGACGCTTTAAGCGGAAGTAATCAGTTTATCTTACTATTGGGGGCAGCAGTTGCTGCTATCGTAGGTTTCAGGAATAAGGTGTCCTACAAAAGGATGTTGGAAGAGGTAGCCGAAAATGTAAAGTCAACTACAGGTGCACTGCTCATTCTGCTCATGGTAGGTGCCTTAGCAGGAACCTGGCTTATTAGTGGCATTATTCCTTCTATGATCTATTACGGATTACAAATTTTAAATCCTACTATTTTTCTGGCTGCTTGTGTTATTATCTGTGCCATTATTTCAATAGCGACAGGTAGTAGTTGGACGACCGCCGCTACGGTCGGTATTGCTTTGATCGGTATAGGTGAAACTCTGGGAATATCATTAGGGATGACCGCCGGAGCCGTACTTTCAGGATCTTATTTTGGTGATAAAATGTCGCCCTTAAGTGATACGACGAATCTGGCACCGGCGATGGCCGGAGGCGAATTATTTGAACATATCAAGTATATGGCCTATACTACCATACCTACGATTACGATTACATTTATAGTGTTTATTATTATAGGATTAACCATTCAAACCACGGGTAGTCCTGATATCTCTGATAAATTAATAGCCATAGACGGGGCTTTTAATATTAGCCCATGGTTGTTTATAGTTCCTGTTGTTGTCATTGCTATGATAGTAAAAAAGACACCACCGTTAATTGCACTGTTAATCGGAACTTTATTGGGAGCGGTGGCAGCCATTATTGCCCAACCGGATATAGTAGCAAAGGTGGCAGGAGCAGATTCATTAAACTTCACCTCGGCATACAAGGGTGTAATGAATGCCATGACAGTAGATTCAGCCGTGGAAACAAGTAGTGCTGAATTAAATGATCTATTCTCTGCAGGAGGTATGAGAGGAATGTTAGGTACTATATGGCTGATCATTTGCGCTATGGTCTTTGGAGGCGTAATGGATGCTATTGGTGCCCTAACCAGGATCACAGATGCCCTGTTAAAAATGGCGACTTCGATTTTCGGATTATTTGCAAGTACCGTAGCGAGTTGTTTAGCATTGAATGTTACAGCTTCAGATCAGTACTTAGCAATTGTTGTTCCAGGTAAGATGTTTAAGAAAGCTTATGAAGATAAAGGATTAGCTCCTGAAAACTTGAGCAGAACATTGGAGGATTCTGGTACGGTAACTTCTGTGTTGGTGCCTTGGAATACCTGTGGAGCTTATCATAGTGGTGTCTTAGGCGTTCCGGTGATTGATTATGCGTTTTATGCGATATTCAATTGGCTGAGCCCGTTTATGACGTTGACGTTCGCCGCTTTTCATATAAAAATAAAACAACTAACAACAAAAACGGCAATTGCTTAAATAAAGAAATTCCAAACCAATCCAAACCGTACTACAAAATCGCGATAAGGATAAAGAGGTGCGGCGTAATGATCATTGGTACTTCCCAGGTTTGAATTAAAATGCTCAAGTTTAAAATAGATACGTGTGCGCTGAATCTGGGCATTGATAAAAAAGTCTAAGACCGGATAACCACCTATTTCCTGTTCATTTTGCAAATGAAATTCTGATAATACAGGACTGTATGCATTGGCAAAGTACTTGGTAAAATAATTCAAGGTCACACCAGTTTGTAAATATAAGGGGTCACCCTTAAATAAATGGTCAGCAAAATAGATAGAATTTCGGGTTACAAACTCCGGGACCCTAAACACCGAACTACCATTTGCGACCTTTTGATACATAAGCGTGTTGTCAAAACCAAATTTTCCAATTCTTAGGTCTTTGGAAACCCTGATCTTCAAATAGTTAATAGTTTCATCGGTTTGTAGCGGCGATGGCTGTGTTTGCGTAGCTGTTGTATCACTAAAATAAGTATAGTTGTCAAGTTGCGTAATTTGTGCACTTGCGTTGAGCAGTTTCTCGGATTTAAGTTCAAAAATCAGGCTTCGGGTGATTTCATTTCTAAAGTCTTTTTTCCAGTTGTAGGCCACATAACTACTTTGATTCAATAGGAAATTAAAATTCGGGGCCCTGTTGTTATTTAAAAATGTTCCTTTGAAAGTGAATAGACTATCTTGCGCATAGCTGGCGGAAGCTTTTATGTAATTTCCGGTCAGGTCACCTGAAAGTATCGTAGATACATCTGCGTCAATATTGAACTTCTTTAAGCGTGTTTTCCATTCACCACCAATAGCTACGGTATTTCCGTTGAGGCTGCTCGGAATTGTTATATTGTCAATGACTACTACACTATTATAGCCATGTTGAAAATCATAATAATCAGTTTTGAATTTCAGCTCACCCAAAACAATAGGTGACTTTAAGGCAATATAGGCTTGGGCTCTGAATGTAGAATTTTCGGAAGTGTCATTAATTGTTGTATTGAACGCTTCACCAAATCCGCTAAAAGCATTGGCCTGACGATAGTCGTAATGCTTTCGTTCATAATTGAGAATATTACCCACACGTAAATGCGTTTTTATAGCATTTAATGTATCCTTTCGTTGCCAGATTTTATAATCGTGTTCCAGGTAATAGCGGTTGCCCCGTAAAAGATTTTGCCCGTCATTAAAATTCGTCGTTAAGCGGGCACGGTCTGTGAAGTTGGAGTCATTGGTTTCAAAATTAATAACTGATTCATCTGTGAGTCCGCCATTTTCATCATTGGTTAAATCTTGCGCGACCACATGTGCACGGAGGTTGTACGCATCGTTCTTTGTATGATAGTTTGAGGTGATTCGCAGGTTACCATGACTGCTCAATGCAGTACGGTATTTTCCCAGAGAACGTAGCCCTTTATAGGCAATGGAAAAGTTTAACTGTTTTGAGGTATTGGCTGTGAAGATGGCATCCAAGACCTGACCCTGCTCTAATCCCGTTCGGTACATGAGTTCAGTTGTGGGTGTCGCGACTCTATAGTAATTAATATCTTGGGTTTCGTAATAATTGAAATGTTTGGCCCGCGCACCCATTTCTGGATATAATGATGCCGTGCCATAGTTGTATCCTAAACTATTGAAAGTTTGTCCTTGATTGTGAAATGGCAAGAGCTCAAAATCATCTTTACGAATATAATTGAACTTATGGTATTTTAATTGCGATGCGGTAGTATCTACATAGGTAGTATCATTTTTATACGAAATGACCTTGTAATCTTTGTAGGTCGTTTTTCCACTAAGTATAACGCTAGTCTCATTTCGGTTGGAAACAGAGTCTCTAAATTGTGACGGAGTACCCCCCCTGCTACCCCTTCCCTGAACGGGAATGAGTTGCGCAAATGAAAAATAGGTGGTTAGTAAGCAGAGAAGTACGAAAACCGATTTTTGCATACATTGTGAATAGGTTAGCAAAGGTACATTATTTGATCAAAAAATTTTCCTAAAATTTCAAAGGGCCTTTTAACATTTACAACTATTTTTGGGAAGATGTTATTACAGAATTATTCGGAATATAAACTAGAAGCAGGTACAGATGAGTCTGGTAGAGGATGCTTAGCCGGCCCTGTTGTGGCTGCTGCCGTGATTCTGCCTGATGGATTTCGACATTCTCTTTTAAACGATTCGAAACAGTTGACCGAAAGACGCCGCTTAGAGCTAAAAACAATTATTGAGCAAGAGGCATTGGCTTATGCCGTAAATTTTGTTTGGCAAGACGAAATTGACCAGGTCAATATCTTAAATGCTTCAATCTTGGCGATGCACCGAGCATTAGATGGTTTGGAGGTACGACCAGAATTCATCATTGTCGATGGCAACAAATTCAAGAATTACAAAGATATTTCACATCAGACGGTTATAAAGGGAGATGGTAAATACTTAAGTATTGCCGCGGCTTCTGTTTTAGCCAAGACGTATCGAGATGACTATATGGCGAAAATTCATAATGAATATTTATACTATAATTGGAAGCAAAACAAGGGCTATCCAACAAGGCAACATCGAGAAGCCATAAAAGAATTTGGCATTACGGAATACCATCGAAAATCATTCAGGCTCTTACCTCAGCAGCTGCATTTCGATTTCTAATATAAAGGTAGTTGTAAGGTAAGTTTGGTACCCAATGCATTGTTACTGCCATCTACCAGGTCTTTATAGCTCAATGAGAAGGTATTTTGAAAGTTTTTTACAAAATTCGCCAATCGCTCGCGGGTTAATTCTATGCCGACCGATTTACGATTGATAACTTTTTTTGCTTTGATTTTGGCAGACTCTTTACGGCCAATGCCATTATCTTCTATACTAATTTCTATAAACTCTTTGTTGTATTGTTTTACCGAAATTTGAACTTTCTTCTCACCTTTCTTGGATGAAAGCCCATGCCAAACTGCATTTTCAAGAAAGGGTTGTAATACCAAAGGGGGTATTTTTATGGTATCTAATTTTATTGAAGGATCGACATTTATTTCATGTTTAATTTCATTTGAAAAACGAATATTCTCAATGCTCATGTATAAATCCACCGTCTCCAGTTCTTCAGCTAAACTGGTCTCCTTTACAGAGGATGCATCGAGTATTTTTCTTATGAGCTTAGAGAATTTATTAAGGTAATGCACGGCATTTTTCTGCTCATTATTGATAATATAAAGTTTAATAGAATTTAATGCATTAAAAATAAAATGAGGATTCATCTGAACGCGCAGCATATCTTGTTCAAGTGATAACAAGCGTTTCTCATTTTTTAGTAAGCGCTGTCTGTATAAGAAATATAGAACTGCCCCAAGAAGAGATAAAGCTATTAAGCTTATTAACCAAATGTTGGTATTCTTTCTAAGCCGTAAATTGGCGATTTCATTTTGCTTGGCCAACACTTCGATTTGGTTATTCTTTTTTTCACTGTCGTATTTTATGATAAGATCGTTAACATGCTGAGTGGTTCGCTCATCAGATATCTTTTCGTCAAATTCTTCAGCAAGCTTATAATACATCAACCCTTTCTCGAAATCTTTTGTCTTCACTGAGAGCTCAGAAAGATAAGTGTAACCTTCAGATATGGCAGGCGAAATGCCGTAGTCTTGAGCAATTTTTAATCCTTTTAAAAGATTTTTTTCCGCTTCAGCGAACCGATTAATTTTTGAATGTGCCCAACCCAAGTAAATATATTGAGTTGACAAATAATCTTTATTGTTGAGGTCTATCGCTTTCGGAAGATTTTCCTTTAGCATTTTAATGGCTTCTCGCGGCTTGCCCTGCTTTATGAGCACCCTAGCCATACTTCCATTGCAAATAACCTGACCTATCCTGTTGTTGATGGCATTATTGATTACTTGCGAACTCTGATAATGTATTAAGGCTTCATCCAACAAACCATGTTGCTCTTTGGCATAGCCAATGTTTTGATTATTGATAGCCAAGCCCAAACGGTTATTGATGCTTCGTTCAATTGCTTGTGATTGTAGAAACTGTTGGATGGCCAGGTCATATTGCTTTAGCAATAAGTAGATATTCCCCATGCTGTTATGTGAAACCGCAATGCTTCTCCGCAGGCCTAAACCAGGATTTTCAACTGTTTCCGCGAGTGCCAGTGCCTCTTGATTATAATCTAATGCTGTTCTGTTGGCGTCTACCTTTCTATAATCGACACCCAGCATATTTAAGCTAAATACCCTGAATTCAATGCTTTCAGCTTCTTCAGCAGCTTTTAAGGCCTCTTTATGAATCTTGATAGCTTTTTGAAATTCGGAAAAATTTCTGTAACTCGTACCTAAGATATTCAACGCATAAGTCTTTCCATCTAAATAGTTCGCTTCATCAAAGCGCTTAATGATATAACGTAGCTGGGTGGTATCTTTTCTAAATGGTCTTACAATATCATTAATCTCTTTGTATGTAGTAGGCCTGAGCTCTAAAATGCTGTCAATTCTTTTCTCTAAAGAAGGTCTTTTTTTCTGAGCATAAACACACTCAAAAATAAAAGAAAAGACAAGAAAAAAGTAAAGTAATTTTTTCATGAACGCATCAAAATTTACCTAGAAAATCGGATTTTCTCTGTCGTGAAACGGGTATTTTTTTATTGTTTTCTAAAACCACATAACCATCGGTTTTTAAAAACTCTTTGATTTTGTTCAAATTAATAATATAGGAATTGTGTATTCTGAAAAAATGATCGTCAGGAAGTAGCTCACCTACTTCCTTTAATTTTTTTGTCAGTACAATTTGTTTATTATTTTGAAGGTATAAAGTGGCATAATTCCCATCAGATTCTGCGTATAGAATGTCTTCAGGTTCTAAAAAGACAAGTTTGCCATCGGTGTTTATGGTAATCTTTTTCTGACTTAATTTATCATTAAAATTCAGTAATATTTTCTCAAATTTATCGGCATTCGTAACGCGAGAATTGTATCTCTTTATTTTGGTAATTGCATCTCTCAAATCGTCCGAATCAATGGGCTTTAACAAATAGTCAATCGCTTCCTTTTTT
>JAAUYH010123650.1_pt1 | contig 35595 bp, 29 predicted proteins | sample 7278061 | NCBI WGS metagenome assembly JAAUYH01 (sample SAMN14350203, study PRJNA611818) | marine sediment metagenome | isolation source: surface marine sediment (0.6m) | place: French Polynesia: Moorea | collected 2018-08 | reverse complement strand
TCCAAAAAGGATAACCAGGAGGCAGAGCCTCCAAACCCTAGTTACCAGCGTCACGCTGGTAACTAGAACATAGGGACCTCTGGCTCTTCTTGAGAATGGTGCAAGTTGTTAAATCCTACCAAGAAAACATTAGTCAGGTATTTCTTACCTTTGACTGGCAAAATTTCAATGATAATAATCAACTTTTCCAATCAAATTCATATTTTTGTAACTTCCTTAACTGGCTATACTGGCTCTAATACTGATTTATAAAGCTTTTGGGACTTTTTCGATGATGGATTCTAGAGCTTGACTAATGCATAAGGTTAAGGGAAACTTACATATGGCAGATGTAACTGCTAATAAAATTAATAACTTTTGTAAATTTTCTGAGACATATATTTTAAATAGTGGAACATTAGTTAACAAATAGCAAGTTTTTTCGCTCGGTAAAAGTGTTCCTATGGCTATATTTGTAGCCATATTTCCCATAAAAGGGCGGTCCAAGCGTTGTATCGTGGTTTGCTAAAAGCATGGAAACATTAGAATTCATCATCTATCCAGATGGTCGGGTACAAGAGAAAGTCACCGGTATTGTCGGTGCCTCTTGTGCTGAAGTTACAGCAGCCATAGAGGCTGAGTTGGGAATAGTATTACAGCAGGAACCAACTTCTGAATACTTTTCCCAGCATCTGCAACAATCTTCTGTCGTGAGTGAGCAAACCACTTACAGCGATTGGTAAATTTTGAAAATAGTTTATATTCATTAATTCACAACCACCATGTCACACTTTAGCCAAATCAAAACTCAAATCCGTAACCTGGAATCCTTACAAGATGCCCTCACCGACTTGGGCATAACCTGGAAGCCTGGTGACCAACAAGTACGCGGTTACCGGGGACAAACCCATGAGGCTCAAATTGCTATCGAGCAAAAAAATGGTTACGACATCGGCTTTAGATGGAATGGCAAAGAATACGAACTGGTTGCTGACTTGCAATACTGGCAACAAAACCTGTCTGTCGATGGTTTCTTGCGTCAAGTAACCCAGCGCTACGCCTATCATACCGTCGTCAAAGAAACCGCTCGTGTTGGTTTTCAGGTTGCCGAACAACAGAAAAATGAAGATGGTTCAATTCGCTTAGTAGTACAACGCTGGAGTGCGTAATGTCTGATTTTTTGCCGTCGTCTTTGCCAGAACAAGACAATCGCTCCGGTTTTGAACCAGAATTAGGCGGTTTTTTACGGGATGACCCAGAACGCTCTGGTTTAGAACCGGAATTAGGGGGAATGCTACGCCAAAAGGGTGTTTATGTTGATGAAATTACCTGTATTGGCTGTAAACACTGTGCCCATGTTGCCCGTAACACTTTTTATATTGAACCTGATTACGGGCGATCGCGTGTAATTCGCCAAGATGGAGAACCGGAAGAGGTGATTCAAGAAGCAATTGACACTTGTCCGGTTGATTGCATCCACTGGGTGGATTACACGGAGTTAAAAAAGCTAGAGGAAGAACGTAAATACCAAGTAATTCCTGTGGCTGGTTTACCTATAGGTGATGGTGCTACTTCTGCTCAAAGACGACGCAAGAAACAAAAGTTACAAAGCAAAAAATCTAGCCGCTAAAGTAAAGTTAAAGTAGGGGCGGGGTAAGCTCCGTAGAGGTTCCTAGTTTCTTTCATCTGCCTGTAGTGTATCCGATACATTCAATTGTATTTTCTTTACAGCAACCTGATCTCTACGGACGCTGTGCCTTTACTTGTTAGCATTCTAACTTTTTTATACCAAATCAAAAAATGTTTGCAACAGATCCGTAGGGGCGCGGTTTCCACGCCCCTACCAACCATGTGTGGCATTCTTTATTTCAAATTGGTATCACAAACATTCAACACAAATATAGTTAAACATCATTAAATATCGTCAAATATATAAATCCAAAAATTTGATTATTTAGATACCCAACAACTTTTGCGAAGTCGAGGATCTAAACACCCTTAAATTATAATCAAAAGTTATTTTTAAACTAATTTAGTTTTGCGATTTAAATGATTACCCACTTTTCGTCAAATTTTTATCGAAAATCCTTCCTAATTAATTGACGCAATTCCGTTGTTTCATGCTAAGATTAAAAAAACGTATTTGGGGGATAGTGTGACCATTGCTGACCCAAAACGGCTACAGCCCTATTCATGTCGTAGTAACTCGCCTCAAAGTAAAATTTTGATGACATAAGAAAAGACCAATTTTCACCATCCCAAATAGACTGATAAATATGGGTGCTTGACAAAGTGCAGTTAATATGATATCGGGGAAAGTTTCAGAGATAGAAACCCATAACTCTGGTGTGTATAGATTAACCTTGCGGAAGTTGTGCCTCTACTTGTTCGCATTCTAACTTTTTTATACCAAATCAAAAAATGTTTGCAACAGATCCAATTGTAGGGGTGCGGAAACCGCACCCCTACCAACTCGCCTAGTACTTCGGCACAATACTAGTAGTTCATCCCATTAATTGTGACGATCAAAATAATAACTTGTGGGTCAGGCATCCCTGCTTGATCATCTATATCCCCCGTGGTGTAACCGATGCGGGGTACATACAATTTGTCGTAACCGTTGTAAACTTGTCCGGGTGAGAGAAAATTATTCCTTTTCTGGAAGTGCCTGCACCTTGCCATCAGGACTAAGAACAGCTCTAATTCTGATGGTTTGTGCTTGTTTATTAGCAGACACAAAGGGTTCGTCAATTAAAGGTAGACCTGAGCGATCAATGTAATCTCTTGCTGCCTTATTCAGGGGAAAAATGCTCTTGATTTTGCCGTCAGCACCTACTGTCAAACTATACTGCAATGCTTGTTTTAAGCTATCTGGTGGTTGCCAACGCTTTTTCAAGTAATCTCTTGCTTCTGCCACCTGGGTTGTATCAAATAGTGTACCACTGGAAGTAGCAACATTATTCTGTTTGTCTTTACTTCTCCTCAATTTACTCACTAATGCATCCGTATCATTGCTGACTGAGGATTCTGTTGTAGGGCTTTTCGGTAACTCCGTAGTGTTAAGTGGAGGTAAAGATGGAGTAGAAATCCTGCCAATGGTTTCCTTGGGTTTGGCAATCAAAGGAGTAGACCCAATACTGGGAAGGGTAGATGGTAAACTAGCAGCAGTTGAAGGAGTAGCAGTGGGTTTGGCAGTTGATGTGGAGCTATTTTGCCCAGAATTGGATTGAATAGAAATTTCCGGCTGGGATAGTTGGGATAGTACTGATTGTTGAGATGCTCCCTGTTTGGCTTGGGGTGTTACTCCTGGAGATGGCAAACTAGCTATGGGAGAACTGTTAGTAGGGGCTGGAGTTACTCCTGGGCTAGTCTGGGGTGATTGTTGGGGGTTTCCTGGTACAGCAGTAGTATTAGCCCCAGGGACAGAGGAAAGAGATGGTATGGATGGTAAATTATCTGGAGGAATAAGCCCGGGGTTGGGTGTTGGAGAAATTTGCGCCAAGGGGTTAGATTCTGGGGTGATCGCTTCAGTTGGGGTACTATTTGTTTCAGCTATTTGCTGTTGTTGGCGATCGCGGACATACTGTACAGTAAAGGGAGTTAAACCCAAAGCTACCACTACAATTGCCGCAGCTGGTGCCCAACTGGGTAAACCTAGAACCGATGTCTTTTTTCCTAATTTGGGCAAAACCATAACATCAGTAGAGTATTCATCTAAAGCATTGGCTAAATCGAATAATTGCAGGAAGTTAAGTTGAATTACAGGGGCTGATGCTCCCTTAGCTAGGGGACCTAAAAACAGTTTATGAGTTAAATGACCGTTGGGCTGTAAGTGTATTTGATTAGAAAATGTTTGGGTACTGGCAAAATTAACTACCTGGTTCTTTGGAGATGATTGGTTAATATCCTCTGCATCTTCTGATGGGGTCGGTTGATTCTGCTTTTGGCTTTCCTTGTCAGCAGAGAAAGTTTCCCAGAAGTTATCCGAGGAGGTTTGCAGAAATTCCTGTACATACTTGGTTACCGCCATACACAAAGCTTCAAGTTGCTCACCATTCCCTCGAATAATGTTTCTGTGTTCTTCGGGCATTCGAGGATCGTCCAAGCGCAGTTCAAAATGAATTTGTTTGAGGACAGATTTGCTCGTCCAACGGGATAAAGAAGAGTTTTGCGCTAAGATTTCTAGAGTGCAAGTTGGTGGTGTGTACCTACGGATAACAGGATTTGATACAGCCATGGCAGGAAGTGAGGGGAAACAATAAAAGATGTTCGCGTACCCTTAGGAAACTGTAGCGACATGCCCCAGGCTAGAATGAAGACAGCCGCTTCAGGGTGTATATTTTTTGGTGATTAATACAGGTATTTTGATTCAGAATTAAATTTTGAGGTAACTCTAAGAAAATCTCAGATTTCAAGCTTTGTAGAACGGTCTATAAGTGCTAGCCAAAGACGGCGATGTCCACCGGGACTGCTGTAAAAAAGTAAATCAATTAACAGTTTCAGTGCTAAGTTAGTCAACTCAACCGTAGAGATTTCCTCATCCTCCTCCATTCGTTCTTGATAGGTATTACAGAAAGCATCGATATAATCTCCTAATAATGCAGCCTGATGGGGTTCGCGGTTGTTTTCCGCCATTTGTTCTAGAAGACTGACAGCACGGCGAATCAATTCTTGGTGTTGTTTTGCTAAATAACAAACGATTAACACAAGCGATCGCGCTTCTTCTACATCTAGTTTTTTCCGTCCTCCTTGTCCTTTACGTAGGGGATTAGATTGGCGTAGCCGCCACAATGCTACACGATCCGGCACCTTTGATTCTAAATTGAGATTAATTGCTGCGGAGAGCATTGCCTCAGAACCGATACCCGTTAAAGTTTCTAGTGCTAACAACACTAAATCCAATTGGGCTTTGATGTTATCCCACTGAACGGAGGTTGGGGCACCAATTTTGGTTAATTCCTCCCATTGGGAATCGGGGGTGGGTGAATTGGCGGCGGAGTGCATAACTTTTAGCATAAGCGATCAGGCTGGTAGGGGCTATTGCTGTTACCCATTTTGAAACCAGACTTTCAAAAGTTTGGCTTGGTTTCCAATCATTAATATCATGTTTGTCTGAACAGTTACCATGTCTAATGGGTAATTGGTAATTGGTAATTGGTAATTGGTAATGGGTAATGGGTAATGGGTAATGGGTAAAATTTATAACTCTAAACTCTTGGGCGCAAGCTTTGCGCCCCTACAAACTCTTGGGCGCAAGCTTTGCGCTCCTACAAACTCTTGGGCGCAAGCTTTGCGCCCCTACAAACTCCTCACTGTTTATCCTACATAAGCAATGGTAACTCCACTTCCTCCGTCTGCTTGTGCTGCGCTTTCATAACTACTAACTCTAGGGTGCTGACGCAAAAATTCGTGAACTCCTTGACGCAATTTACCTGTACCATGTCCATGGATAATCCAAATTGGACCTGTAGCTTCCGCAATTGCTTTGTCTAAAATGATTTCCGCATCCGCTACCCGTTTCCCACGTAAATCAATAGTGTTTTTAGATGTACGTATAGCTGGTGCTGGAGTTGGAGGCGGTACATTTTTAGTTTCTCCTCTACTTTTTGGTGTTTCTTTAACTACAGGTTCCGCTTTCTTCCCGTCCAGGGATTCAATATCTTCCAATCCCAATGTCATTTTCATAATCCCCAAGCGGACATTTAACTCACCATCATTATTGGGTGCTGTTAACACTTCCGCAGTTTGCCCTAACTTGGGTATGCGAATGCGTTCCCCAACTTTGGGAAGATAACCAATTTTTGGTTTGGGTGGCGGTGGTGGTATAAATTTCTCGCCAATCTTATTCACCGCATCTGTAGCTTTTTGCGCATCTTGGGCAGTTGATTTACCTTTTTGCAAGCGACGAATAACTTGGGCGATTTCTCCTTTAGCTTGGGAAATAGCCTGCTGTACTGCTACTTCCTGAGAAGCACGTAAAGCCTGTTCTCTTTCTTCTAAACTTGTGGCTTTTGCGGATACTTCTTTGTATAAACGCTCTGCTTGTTTCAGTAAATCTTGTGCTTGAGCAGCTTTAGTTTCCTGAGTGCGACGTTGCGCTTCCAATGCCGCAATGACCTGGTTGACATCATCCGTTGCTCCTCCGAGTTGAGTTTTTGCCTGTTCGATAACTTCTGCTTTTAACCCCAACCGTCGCGCTATAGAAAGGGCATTAGAGCGCCCTGGAATGCCCCACAACAGACGATAAGTGGGTGAGAGGGTATTATCATCAAATTCCACCGAAGCATTCTCAAAACGCTCATCCTGGTACTTCAGAGCTTTAAGTTCTCCAAAGTGGGTTGTCGCCATGGTCAGCTGAGTGTGATTTGCCAGATATTTCAGCAGTGCGATCGCTAAGGCACTCCCCTCAGCAGGATCGGTTCCTGCACCAACTTCATCTAGCAGTACTAAGGAAGAGGGGAGAGTGGGGGAAGTGTGGGGAGTATGGAGAGTGTGGGGAGTAATTTCTTCCCCCTCTCCCCTGTCTTCCCTCTCTTCCCCCTCTTCCTTGCCTTCCCCCTCTCCCCTGTCTTCCCTCTCTTCCCCCTCTTCCCTCTCTCCATCCCCCAGTGCTTCTAAAATGCGGCTGATGCGGCGAATATGTCCGGAAAAGGTAGACAAACTTTGCTGTAGTGATTGTTCGTCGCCGATATCTGCTAATATCTGGTCAAACCACGGAATTTCTACAGGTTCTCGTGCCGGAATAAATAAACCTACTTTTGCCATTAATGCGGCTAAGCCGAGGGTTTTGAGGGTAACTGTTTTCCCCCCGGTATTTGGTCCGGTAATTGTCACTATCCGCAATTCTGGCTTAATCAGCAAATCTACGGGAACTACCCCATGTCCTTGTTCGTGTTGATGTTGCCATACTAATAGGGGATGCCGCAACTGCCGTAAAGTTATGGTTTCATTGTCTTGGCGATTAATGAAACGGGGGGGATTTGCCTCTAACCACAAACTGTAACGGGCTTTGGCTGTGGCTAAATCCAAAATGGTAGTGATTGCTAGTAACCTTTCTAAATCGGTTGCTACTGCTGCAACTTGTTCTGTTAAAGCGCGACGTATTGCTTCTTCTTCGGTTTGCTCTCTCTTAATTAACTGCCGTAGTTGGTTGCCAAAATTAACAATGGAATTGGGTTCTATATACAGAGTTGCCCCACTGGTAGAGGTATCGTGAACAATACCGGGAATAGCGTCTTTATGGGAAGCCTTCACGGGAATTACATAGCGATCGCCTCGTTGGGTAATTAGCTGTTCCTGAACGGCGTTGGCTTTTACCTGGATGATATTTTGTAATTTTTGAGTTATTTGGCTACGTAATCTGCGCAGGTCATGGCGAATATCATCAAGTTTTTGGCTAGCGCGATCTGCTACCTGTCCTCGCTCGTCTATACAACGGTGAATTTCCTGTTCTAGTTCTGGATAAGTGCGTAAATCAGCAACCAATTCATTTAAAACCACTAAATCCGAATGGTTGTCAATGATACGGCGTAAATTTCTGGTTCCAGCCAGAGTTGTGGCGATCGCCAACAGTTCATCCCCTGCTAAAATTCCCTGTAATTCTGCTCTTTCTAGAGAATCACCAATATCTTGTATGCCTTCAAAGGAAAGTCCGGTATCCAGACGACTGTCAAGTTCGTAGATTTCCTTGGTTTGGCTTAACAAAATCTCACTGGAACTTTGAGAATCGGGAATTTGGAGATTAAGTGCGGCAATTAGACCCAACTTTGTAGCTGCGAAGTTGGATAAATGTTGGCACAGGCGAGACCATTCTAATAGTTCTAGAGTTTCAGATTGGATCAAGGTTTTAATGTCTTGCTGGAAATTAACCTGGAAAATGAAAAGCGGGCAAAAGTATTTTTTTGTTTTTTGTTTTTTGTTTTGGTTGTACCCAATCGGGTGCAAACCCCGAACTGAACTTATGTTAACAATTATCCGCCTCTGTGAACTACCCCATGCATGAATGCAGGGAATTCCAACAAATGCCGTGAGTTTCGTTTACCTTTGTAGGTTCCGACTCGTGTAACCCTTCGGTGGGAGCAATAGTTTTTTGGGGGTAAAATCCTTAACTATAGCGAAGCGAGTTTCCCTCGTCCCTCGTTACAAGGTAAAACCTTGTAATGCATTTATTGGAGGCAGAGCCTCCAATAGATGCGTTTCCAGGCTGAGCATGGAAACGAGTTTGTACAAGAGGAAAGCGCTTAACAAGTGTGTCATTCAACTATAGCGCTATAGTTTTTTGGGGGGTAAAACCCTCAACTATAGCGCTATAGTTTTTTGGGGGGTAAAACCCTTAACTATAGCGCTATAGTTTTTTGGGGGGTAAAACCCTCAACTATAGCGCTATAGTTTTTTGGGGGGTAAAACCCTTAACTATAGCGCTATAGTTTTTTGCCGGTAAAACCCTCAGGCTAGTAAAATCATTGTGCTTTCCTGTTCCCTATTCCCCGTTCCCTATTTTCTTTCAGTTGTAAACAACTGTTATTTTTCCGACTTTGCCAAGAAAAAAATAGCTAAACTGAATTTATAGGTAGAAAATCTGCCAGCCAAATATCATTTACTACCCTAATTATGCTGTTTAACCCAGCTAACATGCCCTACTGGCTATTTTTGGGTATGGGAGTCTTATTGTTTCTATTTGTGATTGTTTCCGGTGGTGGAGACGAAGACATTGATATTGATGTTGACACCGATGTTGATGTTGATACGGACTTAGACTTAGACGGAGACGCCAACTTTAATTTAGGGTTTGTGTTGGGATGGACAGGTATTGGTAGGGCACCCCTGATTTTGTTACTGGCAACAGATTTGAGTTTATGGGGCTTGTCTGGCTGGATGTTAAATGTTTGGCTAGGAGGCATTCTCAATCAAATTCCCATTGGTATTTGGAATGTAATTGTGTTATTTTCGTCGCTGTTTATCAGTTTATTTACAGGGGGACTGATTGCAAGACCAATGGGGAGAATTTTTGCGGAATTTGGCGAAGATACCAGTAGCGATCGCCTAATTGGTCGTAATGGTACTGTCAGTTCTGCTACTATCCCCGTAGAAAATCGAGGCAGAATCGGTCAAGTAGATGTAATTGATAACAGTGGCAATTTAGTAACGATTAATGCCACCATCCCGGAATGGGCAACAGTTATTCCCCATCATGGCGAACAAGTGATTGTGATTAATAGACAGCAAGAGATTTATTCTGCCATTGCCAAAGACAGTCCAGATGTAGACCGTTGGCTGAGTGTAACAAATAAAAAATAAAAATAAAAGAATATGCTATTTTGGTTAACTTTCATTGAATCATTACCACTACCTGCAACTACTGTGGTAGGGCAGTTGTCTAATATCAGTGATGATACATCTACATCACTGGATTTAATCGCTGAAAAACCAGTACCAACATTACCTATTTCCCCAGTCTCCACCCAACCGACTCTTGCCCAAGTGGGTGGAAACTTGGTTTTTCCTGCTGCTGTGGGTGTGGTTGTCTTTGTACTCTTTGTGCTGAGTATTATTTGGGCTTACACGCGAATTTATGTAATTACTCCCAATAACGAAGCATTTGTGAGAACTGGTGGTATTTTTATTAAAAAGAAAATCGTAGTTCTCAATGGTGGTTGTATTGTGGTGCCAGGATTTCACGAACTCACACGGGTGCCATTGCGGGAAATTTCCATTAACGTCGAACGTACTGGTAAATTAGCAGTTCGTACTCAAGATTACCTACGGGCAAACATGCGGGTAACTTTTTATGTCTGCATAAATGCCAGTGAAGAAGATGTGTTAATTGCTGCGGCACGACTTTCCCGACAAGGTAAAATCTCAGGGGAAGATATCAAAGAAGCCCTAGAAACCCGTGCTGATGACGCCATTAGAGCAGCTGCTAAAAAGAAAACATTAGCAGAAATTGATTCCGACAAGTTAGGATTTGCAGAAGAAGTTTTAAACCTGACTCAGCAAGACTTAAAGAAAGTCGGTTTAACTCTTAACAACATAGCCATTTCCGAAATAGAAGAAAGCGATACCTACGACACCAATAACTTCTTTGATGCTCAAGGAGTGCGTCTACGCACAGAAACCATTCAACGTTCAATTCAACAAAAGCGCGAAGTAGAACTGACAACCCAAGTAGCCATAGAACAGAAAGAACTAGATGCTCAAAAGCGATCGCTACAAATTGCTCAGGAGAAAGAAACAGCCCAACTCGAACAAAAATTGCAAGTAGAAGCACTGACAGCCCAGCGAGAACGAGAAATCCAAGAAGCGAAAGATAAAGAAGCCGCGACCATCCTCCGCAGTAAGATTTTACAGGATAAATCCGTAGAAGAAGAAGAAATTCGCAAAAAATTATCGGTACAACAAAGCCAAATTGAAGCTGATATTGCCCTAGAAGCGCGTAACAAACAGCTAAAAGTAGCACAAACCGAGCAAAAACAAGAAGCCGAACTAGCAGAAATTACCCGTCAACAAACAGTAGAATCCAACAAATTGCAAGCACAAGTGCAAATAGCCGAGTCAGAAAAAGTAGCAAGACTAGCACAGGAAGACGTAGCCATATCAATTGCTAACAAAAAACGAGAAACTCTTTTAGCAGAGGCTGAAAAAGCACAAGCAGAAGAATCTGTCAAGACAGCCGGTGAAATCGAAAAAGCCGAACGTAGTAAAAGTTTATCTATAATTGCCGCCGAACAACAGGCACAAGAACGGGATATCAGTGAGCGTAACGTCATCGAAATCGACGCTTTTCGTCGTCGCAAACAAGCAGAAATTGCTCAAGAAGCCGCAGAACTCGAAGCTGAGTCAATTCGTATCCTAGCAGATGCCGAACGTGATCGAGCCTTAGCAGAAGCTGAAGGTATCCAGGCAAAAATTTCCGCCGAAAACACCATTAGTAACGCCAGTTTAAGTGCTAAAATTATCACTACTGTCTGGCCCGAACTATCAGAAAAACTACCAGAAATAGTCCGTTCTTTAGCACCACAACCAGGAGTTTTAGGAAATACCAGAATTTACTCATTTCCCGGTGCGAATAATAACGGTAAAGGCGTTGAAGATATTAACAAATTACTGCTATCAACCAGTGGTATTTCCGTCATTAATAGCCTATTAGAAGAAGGTAAATTAGGAGACTTAATATCTCAAATCAGCCAGTTAATCCAGAACAAAGACGAAGTCAAATCAGACACATTAATTCCAGAAATTGTCGATAATATCGATAATACATCTGCATCCAGCTTTAGTCACAACGACTCCAAAATCGATGCACAACCCTTAGAAAACTAGAACTTTTGCAGTCTACATCGGTTTTACCGCTACTTTCTGTTAAGTCATATCTTGCACCATTCTCAACAAACATTGAGAAACCGGGTTTATAAACGAAAAATAACGGTTTTAACAGGTTAATATTCTCAATAAACCCGGTTTCTGACCCAGGTGCAAGATGTGTGTTAACAGTTCCCTATTCCCTTAGGAAAGGCAACAGGCAACAGGCAACAGATTCAGATAATTGCTGTGGGGTAGTATTTTTTGAAATAGGAAAGGCAACAGGCAACTCTTAACAGGCAACAAATTCAGATAATTGCTGTGCAGTAGTATTTTTTGAAATTGGTATTCCCTATTCCCTATTCCCTATTCCCTATTCCCTATTCCCTATTCCCTATTCCCTATTCCCTATTCCCTATTCCCTATTCCCTATTACCTATTACCATTAAAAAAAACCCTGTATAATGCACCCACAATTTGATACTCTAGCTTAAACAGATTTGGGAATCAGAAACAGCTGTGGATATTCAAATTGGGCGGGGTAAAATGGCTCGCAGAGCCTACGGTATAGATGAAATCGCTTTAGTTCCTGGTAATCGGACACTCGATCCGAGTTTGGCAGATACTAAATGGCAAATAGGCAATATTGAACGAGAAATACCAATTATTGCCAGCGCTATGGATGGAGTTGTAGATGTAGGCATGGCGGTGCATTTATCACAACTAGGGGCATTGGGAGTCCTCAACTTAGAGGGCATTCAAACTCGCTATGCCGACCCAACGCCAATTTTAGATCGTATCGCCTCAGTAGGCAAAGATGAATTTGTCTCCTTGATGCAAGAAGTTTATGCCGAACCTATTAAGCCAGAACTCATAGAACAGCGGATTGAGGAAATTAAACAGCAAGGGGGTATCGCAGCCGTTAGCGCTACCCCCGCAGGTGCAAGCAAATATGGTGAAGCTGTCACCAAAGCTGGGGCAGATTTATTTTTCGTCCAAGCTACAGTAGTATCTACAGCACACCTATCCCCAGAGTCTATTATACCCTTGGATTTAGGGGCTTTCTGTCGGGATATGCCCATGCCAGTCATTTTAGGTAACTGCGTCACCTACGAAGTTGCCTTAAACTTGATGAAAGCAGGTGCAGCCGCAGTCATGGTAGGAATTGGTCCTGGTGCAGCTTGTACTTCTCGTGGTGTACTAGGTGTAGGTGTACCCCAAGCAACTGCGATCGCAGATTGTGCCGCAGCCAGGGATGATTTTTACCAAGAAACTGGTAACTATGTACAGGTAATAGCTGATGGTGGTTTAATCACTGGGGGTGATATTTGTAAGTGTATTGCCTGTGGTGCTGATGGCGTCATGATTGGTTCTCCCTTCGCTAGGGCAGCAGAAGCCCCAGGACAGGGTTATCATTGGGGAATGGCGACTCCCAGCCCAGTTTTACCCCGTGGTACGCGCATTCGGGTGGGTACTACTGGTAGTTTAAAGCAAATCCTCACAGGACCCGCAGGATTGGATGACGGTACCCACAATCTTTTAGGTGCCTTAAAAACTAGTATGGGGACTTTAGGAGCTAAAAATATCAAAGAAATGCAGCAAGTAGAAGTTGTAATTGCTCCTTCCTTACTAACTGAAGGAAAAGTCTACCAAAAAGCCCAGCAATTAGGTATGGGTAAATAGAGGAGATGGGGAGAGTAGGGGTGGGGTTTCCCCACCCGGGAGTAGGGGTGGGGTTTCCCCACCCGGGAGTAGGGGTGGGGTTTCCCCACCCGGGAGTAGAGCAAGACATAGAGGCTCAAAGAGCAGGAGATTAATAACTCTTAACTTTTAACTGTTCACTCCTAACTCCCCTCCTTCTATCTCCTTTCCTCCTACCTCCCAACCCATAGCAACATCAAATCCACAAAAGAAATTTTTCCATTCTCTCAAACAGTTACTGGAAAAATCACATCTGTCGCCTACAATAGAAATAGCGGAGACGCATGTTTCCGTTCACTCCTCACACCACACTCCGCCCGAACTACTGTTCGGGCGGTTCCTTATGGTATAAAATAAATACAGGAGTAATGCTGGAGCTTCTTTGCAAAAGTACATTCTTCACCAGCAAGCCTAGGTTTTTGCTATGGTAGAATTTTCACGAAACCAATAAATAAAGTAGTTAAAGGTTTGTCCGCATGTCAGCAGCTACACCAGTTACAGACGCATCTTTTCAGCAGGATGTCTTAGACAGCGAAGTTCCAGTTCTAGTGGACTTTTGGGCACCTTGGTGCGGTCCGTGCCGCATGGTAGCACCAGTGGTCGATGAAATCGCTCAACAGTATGAAGGTCAAATCAAGGTTGTTAAAGTTAACACCGATGACAATCCTAATGTTGCTAGCAAATATGGCATCCGCAGCATTCCCACGTTGATGATTTTTAAAGATGGACAAAAAGTTGATATGGTGGTTGGTGCCGTGCCAAAAACTACATTAGCTAATACCCTGGAAAAGTATCTTTGAAACTAAGTCCCTTGTGTTGGGAAAAATGTAAAAAATTGTAAACAAAATTGAGAGGCGAAAACCTTCGCCTCTTTTAAAACTTTTTCTAGTTATAGTTTACTGTTTGTGTGATACATTACACCTTACACCTTGGACTTCAAAAGTAGAGGTGCTTTTTTATTGACAAAATTTTGTAGTTACCACAAATTCCGTACCCTCTCTAGGTAAAATAGAAAGCCGTTGCGGCAGTATTAATCATGACCTCATCTGCGTCGTTTGATACATTAGAGTCTTTACAAGCGGATATCGCTGGATTAATAGAACGTTTACCGACATTAAAGCATCAGCAATTCATCCAGCAGGCATTAGCTACCATAGTGCGTCTAGCTGGAAATGAAATTGATCGCCTAGATTGGAAAATATTGTCGGCTTCCCTAGCAGACATGGAAAGAGGGTTTGAGCTTTTCTATACTTACCGACATGTACGTAAGGTCACCGTCTTTGGATCTGCCCGTTTATCGCCAGAAACTCCAGAATACCGCATGGCGACTGACTTTGCCCGGGTGGTTACTAAATTAGGATTTATGGTGATGACAGGGGGTGGTGGTGGTATAATGCAAGCAGGTAACGAAGGTGCGGGGCGAGAAAATTCTTTTGGTTTAAACATTCAATTGCCCTTTGAACAGCAAGCAAACCCCATTATCGAAGGGGATGACAAACTGATCCACTTTAAGTATTTCTTCACCCGCAAGCTGTTTCTCCTCAAAGAAAGCGATGCTGTGGCGTTATTTCCTGGCGGTTTTGGCACCCAAGACGAAGCTTTTGAATGCATGACCTTAAGCCAAACTGGTAAATTTGGACCCGTACCAGTGGTATTTATTGACCGTCCTGGTGGTGATTACTGGCGGTCTTGGAGTGAATATGTTCATAAACAATTGTTACAAACTGGTCTGGTAAGTCCTGAAGATCCCAGCCTGTATACAATTACGGACAACTTGGAAGTGGCTTGCAGTGCCATTACCCGTTTTTACCAAGTATATCACTCTAGTCGCTACGTAGGCGATCGCTTGGTTATCCGTTTGAAGACAGAACTATCAGATGCTGAAGTTGAACAGCTAAATGCCGATTTCAGCGATATTCTGGTGACGGGAAAAATAGAAAAAAGTCAGGCATTACCCCAAGAAGGGCAAGATGAAACTGTGGAACTACCCCGTTTGCTATTGTACTTCAATCAACGGGATTTAGGACGTTTGTATCAGATGATTGCAGTTATTAATCACATGGGTAAGCCTTCAGCAGAGGACAAAGCCCATCCCGAATTGAAGTAAGGAAGTGCAGAGTTTGTAGGGGCGCAAAGCTTGCGCCCAAGATTTAGGAGGGGCGCAGTTTGTAGGGGCGCAAAGCTTGCGCCCAAGATTTAGGATTTAGGAGTTATTAATCCCCCTTCCCTTGTCTTCCCCTACTCCTCCTACTCCCCACTCTTCTGAGGGGCGAAACCCCGTGGGGCGCAAGCCGCAGCGCCCCTACCTCCCCATCTCCCCACTCTGCCCAGTCTTGTGAGGGGCGAAACCCTGTGGGGCGCAAGCCGCAGCGCCCCTACTTCCCCACTCTGCGCAGTCTTGTGAGGGGTAAAACCCCGTGGGGCGCAAGCCGCAGCGCCCCTACCTCCCCATCTCCCAAATGGTCTGTTGAGAAACTGTCCATACCATAAAACTGGCTCTAAGTTAGCGGGTGTAACATAGAAATTTACCTGCTGTTGGTTAATAGGGAATTCTCGACACAGACTGGAAAGCTTTATTGGCAGAAGATAAGGATAACCTCTCGAAACTACCTTGGGCAATTAATCCAGCTGTTTTGTTTAACCGCAGCAAGTACAGCAGTTCACCTATGACCAAACTCCACTGGCTAGAACTTACCGAATACGTTTCCTTATATGCCTCTGCGCTAGGAACTTTGGCAGCAGCTGTTACTCAACAGGTTGTCTATGCTGCTGCACCTTTAACTGTAGCTATTGGCTTGAATATTGCCAATCGGGAAAGATTAAGAAATTCCAATACGCAAAATCAGCAAGCATCTCTTGCCCAATTAGATTTATTCGTGGAACCCCTACGACAGCGTTTGGAAAATTTTGATGATTTTACCCAAAATTTGAAAACAACGACTCAAGAACAAATAGAGGAATTACAACGTTATCAGCAAGAACATGGTACTAGTTCTATTACTGAGAGTGTCATCAACTTAGATGTAATCAAACAAGAATTAAATCAAAATACTCAGGAAAAACTGGAGCCATTAAAGCAACAATTGGCACAGTTAAATACAAGTTATCAGCAACAAGAAGAGCGGTTACAAAAGTGGCAACAGTCTCTAAATATTGATGGTATTAACCAGGGTTTGACGCAGTTGGATAATATTAATCAACAGTTGAATTCAATTAATCAGCAACAGATTGAACCACTGAAGCAGCAAATTGCTCAGTTAAATACCAATAATCAGCAGCAACAAGAACAATTAAAACAATGGCAGCAATCATTTAATATTGAGACTATTAACCGAAGATTGGGACAGTTGGATAATATTGCCCAACAATTAAATTTAATTACTCAACAAAAAATCGAACCGCTGCAACAGCAACTAGGACAATTACAACAATGGCAGAAGTCTGTAAATATTGATGCTATCAACCAACGCTTAACACAACTGGATACAATTACTCAACAGTTGAATAGCAGTAACAATCAACAACAAATTGAATCATTGCGACAGCGTTTAGCAGAATTAGATGCTTTGATTCAACGGTTAAATTCAAGCAATCAGCAACGACTGCAACAACTCCAGACAGAACAACAGAGTTTAAAAATTTCTTTCAACCAAATAGCCCAGCAATTGAATCAACAAGTCCCACCAGCTATTCAACCACCAGCAAATTTGCTACCCCCTCCACCAGCACCACAACCTATTTTGCCACCACCTCCACCAATAGAGAAACAGCTAGAGAAACAACAGTTACCTCCTCAGCCACCCACAGTACAAGCATCTGTACCAGTTGTAATTAAATCTACTTCACAGCCTACAATTCTCCAGGATTTAAAATCCCTAGAAACTCTCCAAGGACATTCAGAAAAAGTATTGTCTGTGGCTTTTAGTCCCAATGGAGAAATATTAGCTAGTGCTAGCGCAGATCAAACCATCAAAATTTGGCATTTAGCTAGTCGTGAACCCCAGACAATTAAAGTTTCTGCTGTAGTAAATTCTGTGGCTTATAGTCCAGATGGGAAAATATTAGCCAGTGGTAGTGATGACCAAATTATTCAATTATGGAATGTAGATACAGGTGAAGAAATTTGCACTTTCAGGGGACATAAAGATAAAGTTTATGCTGTAGCATTTAGTCCAGATGGCAAAACTTTAGCTAGTGGTAGTCAAGATAAAAGTATTAAGATTTGGTCTTTAGATACACGTGAAGAAATATATATGCTTACAGGACATACAGATGAGGTTTTATGTATTGCTTTTAGTTTAGATGGTAAGATTTTAGCCAGTGGTGCTGGTAATGATGATAGAACAATCAAAATTTGGCATTTAAATCAAAATAAATTCCTCACCCTTAAAGGACATTCTGGTTCCATTGCTGGTGTGCGTAGCGTCGCTTTTAGCCCAGATGGTAAAACTTTAGCCAGTGGTAGTCAAGACAAGACGATTAAATTATGGAATGTGGAAAACGGTACAGAAATTCGCACCCTTACTGGGCATGAAGATGATATTTTTGCTGTAGCTTTTAGCCCAGATGGTAAAACTTTAGCTAGTGGTAGTTATGATAAAACTATTAAATTATGGCGAGTAGATACAGGGGAAGAAATACGTACTATTGTAGAGAATAAAGGTGCGATTTATAGTCTGAGTTTTAGTCCAGATGGTCAGACCTTGGCTAGTGGAAATGGGGACAAGACAATTACATTATTGCCTTGTTGATTAGCACACATATTGCACTTGGGTTAAAAAGCTCGGCAGCGCTTTGCCGAGGTTTTTTGGTCTGATTGATAATGGTTGATAATGGTGCAAGATATGAATTAGATAAAACCGTTTAAATACTTTTCCCCTTTACCATTTACCATTTACCATTTACGCTGGTTATGATTGTTTTGATTTTGACATTAAAATTTAAATTCCCATGGCAAAAACTCCTTTGATTTCTTCAATCATCACCAGTACCCTACTCATATCCACCTTTTTTACTTGGGGTGTAAAAGTTGCTCAGGCAAAACGTCCTATATCTCTGTTAAATGCTAGATGTGTTAACAGTGGAATTGGTAGTGTCCGCGAGAAAAAGAGTGATATTTCTATAGGTAAAGCAGTTTATACCAGTCGGTTTTCTTTTGGACCAGGCTATCGTTCTGCTGCCATGACCTGTAAAATCAAACCAGATAAAAGTCCCCTACCTATCTTTCAAACCCTGAATCTGGGATTTGGTATGCGCGATAATGATACCAGAAGTCCCAGTGTTGAGGTAAATATTTACGTAGATGGTCAGCAGGTAGAAACTCGCACTGTTGCCCCTACACAACGAGCCAATTTGTCTGTGAATGTCAGCAATGCCAGTAACATCGCTATTGAGGCAATTTGCTCTAGTCAAACCCAATACTGTAATCGAGTTTACTTTTTTGACGCCGATTTAGAACAGTAAATTATTCGAGGGATTAGGAGGTGCAAAGTGAGTTAGTAGGGGCACAGGACTGCTGTGCCCCTACAGGAGGTGTAAAGTTAGTTAGTAGGGGCTGTCTCCCCAGTCCCCAGTTTCTAATTATCAACCTGACTAACGCGACGGATATTGAGAATATCACTCATTTTCTTAATTTGGGTAAACAGTTGTTCTAATTGAGTGCGATCGCGGACTTCAATCACCAAATCAATTAAAGCGGGTTTACCAGGATCTGTTTTCACGTTGGCACGACGGACGTTAATTCCTTGGTCGCTTAACCGTGACAAAATATCTTTGAAAACTCCAACCCGATCGAGGGTTTCAATTTGGATCTTCACTGGATAACCTGAATAACGGTTGCCATTTTGCTCACTTGTATTCCACTTCACAGGAACCAGACGTTCGCATTCCATTGTTTCCAGATTGTGACATCCTTGGTGATGAATTTTGATGCCCTTTCCTCGGGTAACTACACCAATAATGGGTTCATTGGGAATGGGATGGCAACACTTAGCTAAATCGTATAGTAAGCCTTCTACCCCCCAAATTGGTGAATCACTAGGGCGAGAAGAAATAGAGGTATCCCTGGCTATTTTAGGGGTGGATGTGGGGAAGTTTGGTGGGACTTCTGATTCAGTTGTGAGTGGTTCTTGTGATTTAATTACTTCTCGCCAGCGATTTAGTACTTGGTTGAGAGTAATTTCACCGTAACCTAAACCAGCAAGTAAATCTTCTACATTTTGGTAATTGGATTTTTCGGCTACAGTCTGCATAGCATGGGACTTAAGCAGATTATCAAAGCCGGTTCTACCAAGTTCTTTTTCTAATAATTCTCGACCCCGGGCAATATTTTCTTCTTTGTGCGATCGCTTATACCATTGCTTAATACGATTCTTCGCCAGACTGGTTCTGACAAAGTTTAACCAATCTAAACTGGGATGGCTGTTCTTTTGGGTGATAATATCCACAATATCCCCATTTTGCAATGATGTGGATAAGGGTATCATACGCCCATTTACCCGTGCTCCTGCACAGTGATTACCCACCTCGGTATGAATGCGATAAGCAAAATCTATGGGGGTAGAACTAGCATTTAAGGGGATTACATCTCCCCTAGGAGTGAAGACATAAACATCATCTTCAAACAGATTATCTTTGACACTTTCTAAATATTCTTGGGCATCGTTGAGGTCATTTTGCCATTCTAACAACTGCCGCAACCAAGTAAACTTTTCATCTGTTCCACTTAAGTTAGTAGTACTTGAACCACCGCTTTCTTTATACTTCCAGTGCGCTGCAATTCCATATTCGGCAATATGGTGCATTTCCATGGTACGGATTTGAATTTCTAGAGGACGACCCCAAGGTGCAATTACTCCAGTATGCAACGATTGATAACGGTTGGGTTTTGGTAGTCCAATATAATCTTTAAATCTGCCGGGAATCGGACGAAAAACATCGTGAACTACAGCCAAAGCGCGGTAACATTCTTCATTTGTTTGCACAATTATGCGCAGTGCTGCTAAATCATAAATTTCGTGAAATTCTTTATGTTGGCGTTGCATCTTTTGGTAAATACTAAAAAGATGCTTGGGTCTTCCACTCAAATCCAAGCATTTAATATCTGCCTTTGCCAACCTATCCTGCAACATTTCCCTAACTTGCTTTAATTTATCTTCCCTAGCACCGCGTTTTTCGGCTACCAATTGCTGCATATGGCGAAATGCATCGGGTTCTAGATATTTAAAAGATAAGTCTTCCAATTCCCATTTAATCCGCCAAATTCCTAAGCGATTAGCCAAGGGTGCAAAGATTTCCTTGGTTTCTAAAGCAATGCGACGACGTTTTTCATCGCCTAAATGTTCCAAGGTGCGCATATTATGCAGACGGTCTGCTAACTTAACTACAATTACCCGAATATCTTTCGCCATCGCCAAAAACATGCGACGAAAGTTCTCTGCTTGACTTTCGGTTTTGCTCTTAAAATTAATTTTAGAAAGCTTGGTGACACCTTCCACTAATTGTCGTACTTCTTGCCCAAAGCGTTCTTCTATCTCTTCAATGGTAACTTCTGTATCCTCCACTACATCATGGAGAAATCCAGCTGCTATCATAACAGCACTGCCTCCCAAGTCACGCAGCAAATCAGCAACAGCAATGGGATGACAAATATATGGTTCACCCGACTTGCGAAGCTGACCTTCGTGCAATTGATAGGCAAATTGAAATGCCTGGGCAATTAAAGCAATATCACTATAAATTTTGTTGCCACTTGCTGCTTTGCCATTCTGAGTTGATGATGATTCATCCAAACACTGTTGTAACCATTCCGGGAGAGAAATGTCCATGGGTGATTTGGTAACTATGGCGCTCATATTGGGAATAGGGGATGATTGGTAGTTGACGGGTTTAGGGGGAAACTGGTAAAAATGCAGGGACTGCAAGGTGACTTCCCGGAAGCTTGGATGGTTGACGCTGTTTGGCTGCTGTCCACAATTTGGTCAACAAAATAAGCCATTGCTAAAACAATTAGCTGTGTGTCAGCACTGAAGCTAAAGCAGTGGGAAGGCAATAATCTGCAACAGGGCAGCAAATTATCCAGTATAGATTCCCAGGATCATAATCTTAAAAATCCATAAATTGCAAACAAAGCCCAAAATATGGTCTTATAAACCTGGAATTTTTAAATAAGGTTAGAACGTTTATTGTATAAGAAAAACTTGGTGAGATTCACATTATTTTCAAAAGTACTGGATGTCTGTAACCCAACAAAAGTATCAAACATTCGCAACTTCCCTAGAAGCATTGCGTGAATATACCACCACTGCTGGAGTTGATGCACCCAAACTACGACAGCGTGCTGCCTCTTTGCAAGAATTTTATCAGCAGCAAATTCTGCCGTTGGCTAATCAAGACACAGAAAGTCAAAATCAAGGACGAATACTGTCTTTGCAAACAGAAATTAGTAAGCAATTACGGCTGTTGGAGTTGGATGTAACTTTTTTTGCTGGTGCAAGAGTTGCTACCACAGCCCAAGCAAGACTACAGACAATAGAAAATCGCATCACCACTCTGTTGCGCTATTGTAATGCCATCTTGGAAAACCTGTAGGGACGGGGTTTCCCCGCCCGCAAGATGAGGAGGAAAATTCACTACTTAACTCTTGGGCGCAAGCATTGCGCCCCTACTGGTAACTCTTGGGCGCAAGCTTTGTGCCCCTACTGGTAACTCTTGGGCGCAAGCTTTGCGCCCCTACTGGTGACTTATGGGCGCAAGCATTGCACCCCTACTGCTGACTTATGGGCGCAAGCATTGCGCCCCTACTGGTAACTTAACAAAGTGTTAAGGATTAGTGGTTAATAATACGTTCTGTAATGATTATATTTGCTCCGGAGGAAACTGGACTTAAAATGTTAGTGGAAATCCAAAACTCCCAGGGGAGAATCATTTTCCATTAGCTATTCAATGGAAAGATGAAACATAACTACCATCATTCTCATCGGGTTCACAACCCTCTAGTTTTAGCTATACATACCGCTGTTATCGGTAGGGCAAGATATAAGGTTGATGGACTTTATAAGTCCCAGCCTCTGAAAAAACTCTTAGAGTTTAAACTTAAAACAGAGCAAGGTATCACAAAAGTATGTGCCAATCCCTTAACTGGCAACCTCCTTGTTATTTTCCACCCTGATTACAGCGTTCATGAAATCGCTTCCCTAATTGAAGGAATCGTATTAGAACATAAAACACAATCACATAAATCTCCAGCCAGGAAACGTCTATCTGCAAGTAGCAATCATCAAAAATCCCGCCATCCGATTATCCGTGTGCAAAAGTTAACTACTGATATTCGGGAGCAAAAAGTTGAACCCTGGCATATTCAAGAAGTAGACTCGGTAATTACTCATTTTCAAACATCTAAGGTATCAGGATTATCTAGTGAGTCTGCCCAGACAAATATCAGACAATATGGACCAAATATGCTCCCGGAAGCCGTGCCTCGTTCACAGTTGAGTATGTTTGTTGACCAGTTCAAATCCTTGCCTGTAGCCCTGTTAAGCGTTGCTGCTGCCCTTTCTGTGGCTACGGGTGGGGCTGCCGATGCTGTGGTAATTATGGGGGTAGTATTCATCAATGCCCTCATCGGTTATGCTACGGAAAACCAGTCGGAAAGAATTATTAATTCCCTCAAAAGTCTAGTCAAACCCTCTGCCTTGGCAATTAGGAATGATAAGTTAATTGAACTCAGTGCCCAAGAGGTGGTTCCCGGAGATATTCTGGTTCTTAAACCCGGTAACTATGTAGCGGCTGATGCCAGACTGGTGGAAGCAAATCGTCTCAGTATTGATGAATCGGCACTCACGGGTGAAAGTATGCCTGTAAGTAAAAACCCCCAGGTACTCATCCATGAAAATGTTCCCCTTGGCGATCGCGTGAATATGACTTATATGGGAACTGTAGTCACGGGGGGGCAGGGACTAGCTGTAGTTGTAGCTACAGGCAAATATACGGAGATGGGCAAGATCCAAACTATGGTTGGTGAAGCCACTATACCGGAAACCCCGATGGAAAAACAACTAGATCAGGCAGGTAGTCAATTAGTTGTGGTATCCAGCGCGGTTTGTGCCCTGGTATTTGGGGTGGGAATCCTCCGGGGTTATCCTTGGTTGGAAATGCTCAAATCTTCTATATCCCTAGCGGTAGCGGCAGTTCCTGAAGGATTACCCACAGTTGCTACCACTACCCTGGCATTGGGGATCGCCAACATGCGCAAGCATAAAGTCCTGATTCGGCGTTTGGATGCAGTGGAAACTCTGGGTTCTGTGCAGACTATCTGCATGGATAAAACTGGCACTATCACGGCAAATAAAATGACCGTGGTTTCACTGTATGCCGATAGCCAGGAAATTCAGGTGAAGTCAGGCAATTTATTCACTCAAGGGACATTAATTAACCTTTACGAAAATGAACAACTGTTAAAGTTGATTCATGTCTTAGTTCTCTGTAGCGAAAGCCAAGTAGAAGGAGATAATGGTAATTATGTCGTCCGGGGTTCTTCTACGGAAAATGCCTTAATTTATTTGGCAATTAATGCTGGTATAGATGTCAATGCTGTTAGAGAACAATATCCCCTATTAAAACTACGTCAGCGTTCTCAAGACTGCAATTATATGGCATCCTTGCATCCCACCGCAGACGGTCAAAAGCTGATTGCTGTTAAGGGTAGCCCCTTTGAAGTCTTAGCTATGTGCAGCTGGCAAGTTAAAGATGGTCAGACAGTGGAACTCACCGACGCAGACAGGCAGACTATTGAGACAGAAAACGAACAAATGGCAGGGAATGGACTGCGGGTGTTAGGGGCTGCATACTTGATAGATCATCCCACAGATTTGCAAGACCGGGAAGACTTAATTTGGTTGGGTTTCGTGGGCATGGCAGACCCCATTAGAAATGGTGTACAACATTTGATGGGAGATTTCCATCAAGCGGGAATCGATACGGTGATGATTACTGGAGATCAAAGTCCCACTGCTTATGCCATTGGTAAGGAATTAAACTTGAGCAAGGGAGAACAGTTAGAAATCCTGGACTCTACCCATCTCAATGATATCGATCCCCAAGTTATGACAGCCCTGTGCGATCGCGTCCATGTGTTTGCCCGCATCAGTCCGGCAAATAAATTGCAAATCGTCCAGGCACTACAAAGTAGCGGTAAAATAGTTGCTATGACTGGGGACGGAATCAACGATGCCCCAGCACTAAAAGCTGCTAATGTCGGGGTAGCCATGGGACATACAGGAACCGATGTTGCCCGGGAAGTGGCTGATGTCGTCCTGGAAGATGACAATCTGGAAACCATGATTGTTGCTGTCAGTCGCGGACGCACAATCTATAACAACATTAGAAAATCTGTGCATTTTCTCCTGTCTACCAATACCAGTGAAATTATGGTGATGTTGGTAGCAACGGCAGCTGGTATGGGACAACCCCTCAATGCTATGCAACTGTTGTGGTTAAATTTGGTTACTGATATCTTCCCCGGACTTGCCCTAGCTTTGGAACCACCAGAACCGGATGTGTTAAGTCAGCCTCCCAGAGATCCCAATGACCCAATCATTAATAAATCAGGTTTTAAACGCATTTTCTGGGAAGCTACCACCATCTCAGCCAGTTCCTTGGGTGCCTATGGATATGCCATTAGCCGCTATGGTATCAGTCCCCAGGCAAGTACTATCGGTTTTATGAGCTTAACTGCGGCACAATTGGTACATGCTGCTAGTTGCCGTTCTAAACAACACAGTATTTTTGGTAAGCAGAAATTACCACCGAATCATTATTTAACTGTTGCCCTTGGTGGTTCTTTTGCTCTCCAGGTTGTTGCTGCGGTTGTTCCCGGTTTGAAAGGACTGTTACAGTTGACACCTATCAATCTCTTGGATGGTGCGGTGATTGGTACTAGTGCTTTCTTGCCTTTCTTGGTCAATGAGGGGACTAAGAAGTTAGAACCAAGTAATAATACTGGGACAGCACTCACAATTAATACTTAGCTAACTATTGTACTCTGGTTACTCTGGTTACAAGGATATGCCTTGTAACATAGTTGTAGGAGGCTCTGCCTCCCGTACACCTTTGAGGCAGAGCCTCAATTTAGGGGTTTCTAGCCGGAGACTAGAAACCAGTTATACCCCCTTACCCATACTCTGGTTACAAGAATATGCCTTGTAACATAGTTGTGGTTCCGTACAGCTTTGAGGCAGAGCCTCAATTTAGGGGTTTCTAGCCGGAGACTAGAAACCAGTTAAAGAGTAAAAAATATTACCCATGCTCTGGTTACAAGGATATGCGTTGTAACATAGTTGTGGTCCCGTACAGCTTTGAGGCAGAGCCTCAATTTAGGGGTTTCTAGCCGGAGACTAGAAACCAGTTACTAGTTAAAGAGTAAAAAACATTACTCATTATTTATTAACGGAATAAGTAGAAATAATGAAAAAGGATTTTATGTTTACTTCCGAGTCTGTGACGGAAGGACACCCCGACAAGCTTTGCGATCAGATTAGTGATGCCATTGTAGATCAGTTTTTGCGACGAGACCCGTTTTCCAGGGTGATTGCAGAATGTGCGGTATCTACATCGATTGTGTTTCTTTCTGCGAGGTTTGAATCTGATGCGGTGGTGGATTTTACCAAAATCGCTAGACAGATGATTAAGCAGGTTGGTTATAATGAGCCAGATTTTAGTGCTAAAACTGCTAGTATTGTCACCAGTTTGAAGGAGTTACCCAAGAGTGAGTATCGTTATCGGGATGAGAAGAAACTATCGGAAGATGAAATAGAAAGGATTCCGGTTAACGATCAGGTGACAGTTTTCGGTTTTGCTTGCAATCAGACTCCTGCTTTAATGCCTTTACCTATATGGTTAGCACATCAGTTGGCAAAGCGGTTAAGTGCTGCCAGACAGGAGAAGATTCTCCCATATTTAGCACCGGATGGGAAAACTCAGGTAGCTATAGAATATCGCGATCGCAGACCCCAAAGAATCCACAGTATTACGGTTTTGGCAAGTCAGAATAAGCAGTTGGTATCAGAAATGGTGAATGACAAGCGATTGCAGGAGGATATCAGAGAAGCAATTGTAAATTTTGTTTTTGAAGATGAACCAATTAGACCAGATAATGATACTAGAATCTTTATTGATTCTGATGATTTTTTTGCTATTGGTGGTCCTGCTGTACATTCTGGACTTACGGGTAGGAAGAATGCTATAGATACTTATGGGGAATATTCCCGTCATAGCGGTGCGGCTTTAAGTGGTAAAGACCCCACCAGAATTGATAGAATAGGAGCATATGTTGCCCGTTATGCTGCTAAAAATGTGGTAGCTGCGGGTTTGGCAGAAGAATGCGAAGTGCAGCTTTCCTATTCTATCGGACTTTCCAGACCTGTGAGTATCCTGGTAGAAACCTTTGGTACAGGTAAAATTCCTGATGAAGAAATTACTGCACTCTTAGAAGAGCATTTTGATTTTCGTCTAGCAGGAATTATCCGGCAATTCAATCTCAGATTTTTACCGGAGATTGTTAAGGGAGGATTTTATCGCAAACTTGCTGTTTATGGTCATGTTGGCAGAATGGATTTAGGAATTCTCCCTTGGGAAGAGACAGATAAAGTCCCGGTTTTGCAAGGTTTCAAGCTTTAGCTTGGTGTTGGAGATAATTGTTTACTCCTTCACTCATTTGCAGGAGATTGGGTTGGATTTTGCTTCCGAGGAAATCTTCGACTACCTTGGCAATTTGACCGGCAATAAACTGTGGTACTCCTTTGATTTCTTTGGGGTCAATGGAGAGTTTACCACGGCTTTCTATTACCGTTGCACCGTTATCTTCTAAGAAGCGATTCACCCCAGCACAGTGGACAGCTTCTGTAAATGCATGGGTTTCGATATGCCATTCTAAAATACATTCAGTATCTTTCCATGTGTTGTATTCTGTCCAAGAAAGCATATCATCGCTAAGTATAGCCCTAGCTGCCATGGGAATTTCACCACCACCATGCCATTGGTTGACACAGTAAATCTGTCCATTTTCTTGCCGACGTGACATCACCTGGATGCCGCGCACATTGGGCATATAAGGAACTAATTCTACTAGTTTATCACGGTAGGTGCTATAAACCAAGGAACGGGGGAAAGGAATGCGGCTATTAGTTGAGATGTTCATTATGAAATGATAATTGGTAATGGGTAATTGGTAATGGGTAATGGGTAATGGATATTTCCATCAAAAAGGGACTAAATATTTTTCGGTAATTACTTACATTTTTTCATAAATTAGGATTATCTTTGACATTGTAATCTAATTATTTACTGTGAATCGAAATTCAGATAACTCTCTACTCTTTCTCTACTCTTGTAGAATATAGAAACTTATCTCAAAAAACTTATATTCAGTATAAATCTTGAAAACAGTTATATATTCACAATTTATAATATCTGTAATTCTACTGGGGTCATTGAGCTTTTTGTGTAAATACACTATACAAAGTGATATATCATTTACCGCATCTACCGTGGTAAGTCGATAAATCTAAGAGAATGTCAACAGAACTAAAGAATGATTGTAAATTCCTAGCAGGAATAGCATAAACGTTGTTGTTTTAACTCGTTTAATGCTGACTAATCTTACGTAATTCCAATTATTTATCTCAAATTTTTTAGACATTCTCTGAAAGCAATTTGCAACTGAGTGCAATAAATCATAGTTTGTTTTAAGCTTACCACAAGATGACAGAATAAATTATCAAAGAAGATTTACTTATCAATGCATTTAATCAATATCTTCCTCAAAAACCAATTTTAAGTAGTCAAGGTTCTGGTTTGAATAATATCTTGATTACCCGTTATGACCATCCAGCCCATGATATAGAATCACATAGTATTCCCTACAATATTTTAGAAATTATTGAATATGGTGGAATTGCTTCACCTCATGGGAGACGCATAGCTGATAATAAATATTCTGACTTATTACGTGGTGGTGAAATTATTTTTTATCCCAAACATTGCGACCATGAGGTATGGTGGGAGAAAAAGGTAAAATTCACTCTATTAACATTTAAACCACAACTTTTTGAACAAGAATTTGGTTTTAGTAGTTCTGGCAATCTTCATCCTTTGTTTCAGGAACACAAACAGGATATTTATGATTTGTTTAACTTGATGATTAGAGGATTAGAAAATAATTTTCTAGATAATAACTATATCGATTGTCTAGCTTTAGCTATGGCAAATTATCTTACCTCTTTAATGGGTTTAAAAAATCAAGCATTTCCAAAACATATACCATCAAAACAAGAACTGAGAGAAGTCCTAGACTTTATTGAATCAAAAATTGAATACGGAGAACATCCTGCAATACCAGAATTAACAAAATTGGTAGGACTGGAAAGCCAATCATACTTTATCAAACTTTTTCAAAAGGAAATGGGAATCACACCCAGCAAATATATTAAGAAAAGAGCAATAGAACGGGCAAAATATTTACTAAAGAATACAGATATGAAAATTATAGATATATCAGCTAAATGTGGATTTTCTTTAACTCAGTTTAATCATACCTTTAAAAAGATGACAGGAGTAACACCTAAGGAATATCGAGCAGAGTTTCGCTGAAAGAGCAAAAATCCGTCAGTCTGAGAGCAAAAAACCGCTAGTTTGTTTTTGATGTGGTTGTTATTCTTACTGGTATGGTTCGGGTATGTTTTCAAATAGCATTTAACTTGTTGATTTTGAGTGAGGAAGACATACTCAGTCCATAATCAATACTTTTATATTAGATGATGAAGATTAGATGTAGTTGAGCTTATTATCTTCTTTTTTTTTTAATAACTTTTTTAAAAAATCATGATTAATAAAAAAATGTTGGTTAATTATCAAAAAAGTATATTTTTGATTGTTATACTGATTCTACTTCCTGGTTGCGGATTTGTCAGCGAAGAAGAACATACAAAATTAAAATCTCAACTTAATTCTCTCAAAGAAACTATCAAGGAAAAACAAAATACTATCGAATAATTGAATAAAAAGTTAGTTGAATCTGAAAAAAAATTAAATATAAAGAAGAAGAAGTTGAAGCATTAAAAAATGTAATCGATGACAAAAATCAGCAGTTTCTCACTACTGGTACTTGTCTAAAGGGTGTCATTGAAGCGATGAGTCATTTTGCAAATGACAACGAAGCTGCAGGAATGGTATCTTTACTTACAGTTGTTTCTGATTGTCGCCAAGCTGCTGAAATTATAGAGCAAATAGAGAAGAGCAAAAATGAAAGTTTTAATTCTTCATTTAATCATCAAAAAAGTTCAAAAATTGCTTTTACTAACAATAACAAATAAATAGTTATAGGACTTACACAACTGGCAGATTTATAAGCGTAGAATGTGTGACAACCGTGATAAATACTGTACCCTAAAGATTGAGTTTGTATTGTCACGCACCTACTGCCAATTGTGACAATATCCTAAGTCCTGTAATTAATTGAAAAATTTTACTAGGCGTAATATTTAATATTTTTGGAGGATAATTTTTATGATGGAGATGTGTAGATATAATGACTAATTTTCATCTCTTATTTATGTCAATATACTAGATAATTATGCCAACTATAATTTGCAAAATATATTAGGAAAGATGTAGCAAATAATCAATTTATATCTAGGTTTGAATTATCTGTTATATTCATTTTTTTTGATAACATAACCTTTTCCAGATAGTCTCATATCTTGCACCATTCTCATAAAGACCAAAAAACCGGGTTTATAAACGAAAAATCAAGGTTTTTACCCCAGGTGCAATATCTGTGTAGTGTGAGAAGTAACTTAAAATATACTTGTAGTTAGTTTGATTAGTTTAAATAATTTTCTTTAAAAAATGAAAAACAAGCTAGATTTAGTTAACAAAGATGCTAATAATCCGAAAAAATCTACATTTTTGGGAATTGTAATAGCAGCATTATCCATCAGTGCAGTCTTAGGAATTTCTTTGATTTTGGACTCCAATACTCAGCGTATTATTAATGTAGTTGCAATTGATATTTCAGATTCTGCTCAGAATTACAAATTGACAAATTCAAAACTTACTTATCCTTCCTTTGTTTCAGAAATTTGTAAACAGAATCTAGAAGAATTAGTTCCTGGGGATGTTTATATACCGATTGTATTTGCAAGAGAATCTCATGCTGATAAATTTGTTCTCAACAACCAAATCCAGAGTAGATTACAAAATCAATGTAAAGAGATTATGAGTTTAGCAAATGGTATTAGTGGAAAAGGAGGTACAGATGTCAATAATCTTTCTAAAACAATTCTTAGGGAAGTAAAATCATTAAACAACAATAATATTAAACATTCCATTTCCATAAAGATTTTCATCCACACTGTTGATTTTGGAACAGGACAAAAAAATTTCAGCTTATCTGAATTTAAAAGTGATGTTCAACAATTAGAAAATGCCTTTATTATCATAGTGACCAATGATTCTAGACTCCAGAATAAATTTAAGAATGCTCTTTCAGGTTTCAAGAATGTTGAATATTGTTCTTTAGATAACTACAAAATCTGTTCTACTTCTTCATTAAATAAGAAAGCAAGAAAAAGTCAAAAAGCCAAATAAATAATCATTTAATCCTCAAATTTGCAATTCAAGTATAGATATGGACAACAATCATAATTTCAATCATTCATTACCCCCAGAAATTCTAGAGCAATTACCAGCAGAAGTTCAAAATTATTATCTGACAGGCAGACAAAATGAAGAAAGAGAAAAACAAGCTTTAATGGAAGAGAATGAGGGAAAATTACGGATAAAAAAAGAACAAAATGACAAGATACAAGAGGAAGAAAAACAAGCAATTAACCAGAGAATAAGTCGATTAAAAGATTCTACCAATAAGTTTATTCCTGAAAGTTTTATTTCACTAACAGTTGTTGTTATTGGAGCTTTAATTTTTGGAATGTCTGGGTATGAAATAGCTCGCAATACTGGTAGGGGTCAATTTGCTTTGGCTAGTGGAGTTTTAATTGGTTCATTGATGAGTATTTTTGCAGAAAATAACGGTAGAGAAGTATTCACGAGTTTGGCAATGTATGAGATATATAAAGAACTAGAATAATCATCAAATTAATAAAAATTGTAGTTGATGTGGCTGTAATTATCTGAAAATATGAAAAACCAATTTATCAAACAACTAGGAATAGAAAAAAAATATGCTCGTGGAGTTTCGCGGATAAATTTAGGAATTTTTATAGCACTTTTGACTTTAGAAGCAATTACTACCTCTTATGCTGTTTATAAGAACACCGAGAATATTTTCTATTCTGCAATCGGTGGAATTACACCTGTTCTAATTACCATTTCTGCTTCTGCTTATATAGCACAAAAATATGAAATACCCAAGCATAAAAAACTCTTGATAGAAGAGTATGAGCAAAAACTTAAAGACTTCTTAATTTCCAGCATAATTCCCAAATAAACTATAGCGAGATTCATCTACAACCAAAGTCCGCTATATTTGGAAGAAAATAAATAAGATAAAAAACTGAATTTAAAAAGAGTAACAATGCTAATCCAAATAAAAGAACCGCCATTATATATTCCAATTTTAGAAGTCGAACTATTAAACGTTGAACAATTAAAACAAACTTTTGCTATCATTCCAGATGAAGACAGAAAAATGAAGGATTTGACTTTTTTTTGCCAAGATATTATCTCTCAAGTAAATCCTCCTTTCAACAATTTAAATGAAGCAAAATATGAATTTGAAATCAACTTTTACAATCAGCGAATTTTAGAAATACAGGAAGAATCAGAACGAGCAAAAATCAAGCGTAGACATGAAATAAATCACTCACTCAAAACTTTAATAAATTCTCTGCAAAATTATTTACAATCACAGGAACAAGATACTACTGGACTGTTGAAACCCCAAGTGAAGGTTTTAATTAAAGAATCAGAATTTCGTTGTTGTGAATGGCTGAATAAATGCTATGAACGAATTCACAAGCAAGCTTTGGATTTAATCCAAGAAGACGAAAATAATATTGACAAATTAAAAGAATTAGCAATTCAAAAGTGTCAACAAAAAATTGCTAAGTACAATGGGTATTCAAATAGATTAGTATCTGATTTATCTTTAGGTACTAATAATGGTAAATCTTCCCTATTTCTTCCCCATAGTTCTTGAAGAAGCAGCTTAAATTTAGTCAATATTTATAGCCAACACTTTGTAGAGTATTGGCTACATATAAAAATTTTCGAGTGCAGTGATAATTACATAGCAAAAATCCGTTAGTTTGAGAGCAAAAATCCCCTAGTTTATTTTTGACTAGGTTGTTATTCTTTATATAGATAGGAAATCACTTTTGAATTCATCCTTTAGATTTTAATACTTTAATAAGGGATAAATATTGTTATGGAAAATTTAATTGTGTGGGCGATTTTATGCGGTATTTGTGGTGCTGCATGTGCTAATATTGCTGAAAATAAAGGTAGAGATCCACAAACATGGTTCTGGCTGGGATTTTTTCTATTTCCATTTTCATTTTTTGTGCTTTTGATGTTGCCAAATAAGAAATAGCTTCTAAACTGCTGCTTGTCCCTCTTGTCCTTCTTGTCCTTCTTGTCCTTCTTGTCTTACCCTACTTCTGGGTGGAGAAACCCCAACGGGTGGGGAAACCCCAACGGGTGGGGAAACCCCACCCCTACTTTGCCTATCTCTGAACACAACATTACCAAGACTGAAGCGATCGCAATTGGGGTGTCTTTTTAATTTGATGTGCTTGCATCCGCGTCAAGACATCATCCAAAATTGTCACCAGAACCTCCGCGCCGAGGAAGCCCCTGGCTTTAGACATGGGGGTAAGGCGCGGGCGATTTTAATCGCCGTCCCCAAAAGGGGATGGACAAGAAGAGGAGTAGTACTTATCCATTTCCCTGTATGCCGAGAATCGCCTTGCTACTCCAGTAAAGTTAGCTTCGACAAAGTTAGAGGTCGGTAACTATCCAAATAGCACTTCCTTAACCCCTGTAGGGATGTTTAACCATTCGGTTCTAGAGCAAGGAACTAGCTACGCATTCCTTGGTAGGTCTTTAACTCTTGCCTCTAACGTAGTACGCAAGCGCACTGAGTCTGGTCAGATTAGGGCTTTTACAAGCCCCCGCCTTTAGGCGTGGGGTTTCTGACAGCATCCGCAATAAACGGTCCCTTATTTAACATTACACATTCAGCTCTTTCTGCTATGGCTGCATCAGTAATTTCAGCCCGGGAGGGAATACCTTTTTTCACGAGATTTTCCATCACCTGGGTAGCCCAAATTACTGGGATATGTGCAGCTTCACATAGCCAGAGAATTTCTTCTTGAATTTCTGCCAGCCGTTGATAACCAATTTCAATGGCTAAATCACCTCTAGCAATCATAACTCCAAAAGGCTGTTTACCTGCCCCCTGAATAATTAATTCGGGCAAATTGCGAACAGCTTGGGGAGTTTCTATCTTAGCCACAATACCAGGTATGGTTGAGTTCTCAGGTAATCTGGCTTGTAACTCCCTCTGCAAAAGTTCAATATCAGCAGGTTCCTGGACAAAAGAGTAGCCAATAATATCAGCATGGGTAGCCACAAAATCTAAATCTCGCAAATCCTTTTGTGTGAGGGAACTAATATGTAAATCCGTACCGGGAAAATTCAAACCCTTATCAGGACGGAGTTTGCTACCTTTCAAATCTGCATGGGTAATCCGCAACAGCACCCCATTAGGTGTAATAGACTCAACCCTAGCACCAATACGACCATCATCAATCCAAACCCTATTACCTACCTCTAATTGTTCCAATAGTTCCGGTAGGCTGCATTGTGCTTGAAAACAGTCAGAACAAAAAGTGCTGGGCAAATCCCGGGTAAGCAGTATACATTCCCCACGAAAGATACGTTGCTGGGCATTAGGTGCGATCGCCATACCAATACGCGGTTTAGAACCCCCCAAATCCATCAACACCTTACAGAGATATCCTGTTTCTGCTTCTACCAAGCGGACATTGGCAATCATGGCTGACCATTGTTCCACATTGTCATGAGCGCAATTAATCCTTACACAGTCACATCCCCGCTGAATCAAATCCCTTACCAATTCATAATTACTAGCTGCTTGGGTCGGTAAAGTAACCATAATTCTGACGCGACGATGGTGTTGTGCATCACCGAATAATTCCCTAGTATGGTGTCGCAAAAGTCGTTGTCCCTCAAAAAATGTTGCTATAGGAGGACGACTGGGAAGAGAATCAGGATCTACCCCGGATATAGCTCCCAAAGTGGCAATTACTGCGTCTAAATTGGGCAATACTCGCCCTTCAATGCGTCCTAGGGAAGATAAACCCCAAGGCATCAAAGCGGCTTGTAATGGGCGTAAATCATGGCGTCTTAGGGCTAAATAGTGAGCAAGATTCAGACTACTGTCGAGAAAACCTTGCCTTTGAATGTGGGATACTTCCACAGGGAATGGCTGTCCCCATCGCCACTGGTTAAATATTTCCTCACCCTCTTGAAGTACCAACTGACGTAATTGTTGCAAGATATTCAGCAAATTCTGGGGGTCTGATAAATCTAAACTAGAGTAATTGCAAATAATTTCTCTATTACTATCAAAGTTAGGGGTCTGCATAGTTGATTTTTTAAACTTTTACGCCCATATTCGCAGTCAAAGTAAAGCTACCTGGATAAAAAATACCAGTTACTTTGTTGCTAATACTTCCTATTTATTTACTAATGTTTAACGGTAATCACCCTATAACTAAATATCTTTTGTAAAAGTTATTTTTTCACAAATTCAGCATTTTTAATTGCATTGATAATGTAAAAGTTTGTTGATATTTATTTAATACCAACAAACTATTTTTTATTAACCTAAAATTAATCTTTAAATAACCTAAACTTAAACTTTGTTGAAGTCAAAAAATGGAGTTTTTCAACAGGGAACAGGGAACAGCGAAAAGTGCGGTCTTGGGGGTTTCCCCCATGAGCAACTTTTCAAGAGAGGGAACTCTTAACGGGGAACAAAACCCGGTCAATAAAAAACTATGGGTTTCAAAATATAGCGATTTTCACGCTTATTAACAATCCTTGCGGGAAGTCCCCCAGTGGAGTTCTCGGAACTGGGGGGACGGCAGTTGCTTTAAGCGGGGGAACCCCGCCAACGCACTGCCTCATGAGAGCAAGGGCAGAAACTTGATTGCATAACGAGAATATGGGACAATAATCACAGCGAGGCATAAACAGTAACAGACCCGCTTGCTACGCAGGATGATTATTCTTTCCATAGTGGGGCAACTCCGTGAAAGCACTTTTCTACCCTGGAACGATACAGTTAGTGGCAGTATCCGGTGAACAGACCCCGAAGTCATTGCTCTTGAGCAGTTGCCCAACTTTGGTATCTGACCAACTCAATAGCTGGTCATGGCGTTAGGAACTAGCGTCGTTAGACGTGGATGGGAAACCTCTATCCATTAGAGCCAACCGGACTCGAACAGGTAAGTTTGCCAGACGAAGCGTTAGAAACCTTGTACGAAGCGTAAGCGGAGTGCAAGTGTAGTTCAT
>JAAUYH010199984.1_pt1 | contig 35617 bp, 32 predicted proteins | sample 7278061 | NCBI WGS metagenome assembly JAAUYH01 (sample SAMN14350203, study PRJNA611818) | marine sediment metagenome | isolation source: surface marine sediment (0.6m) | place: French Polynesia: Moorea | collected 2018-08 | reverse complement strand
CGCCGTGATATTGATCGTCTCGGTCGCGGCCACCGGGGCCCCGTTGTTGGTGACGTCGGTGATCGTTACCGTCAGGTCGTCGCTCGAAGGCGGCGTGTCGCTGTCGGCGGTATATGTTACCGTGCTGGTCGCATCTGCATCGAGAAGCGCCTGCACCTGCGCCAGCGTACCGGTAATGGTGACGCTTGCGCTGCCGCTGCCCGAGACATTGGCACCTGACGTCCCGGCGGTTACATCGAGAACACCGGTGACGACACTCAGAACCACTTCGACGCTCGCAGGATTGTCCGGATCGTCGATGCCGATCTGGCCCTTCAGGTCCAGCGGTACCTGTTCGACTGCAATTGGTTCGGGAGCGAAGACCTGTGCCCGGACATCGCCCTCATTGGTGTCGCCGCGATCGAGCCAGCCAACAGCGAAACTGCCATCTACAAGGCCAGTTATCGCAGGTTCCACCTGGTTCTGGAAGATAGTGGTGGGAACGAGGAACTCGGAACCGACCCTGGCCCCGTCGGCGGCGAAAACCTGCCCGCGAATGGCTGACAGCGAAGTGTCGTCTCCTGTCTGACTGTCGTCGAGCCAGCTTACCGCAAAGCCTCCATTCTCCAGTGCCGTGGCGACTGGTCCGCTCTGCCTGCCAGATGTTGTGCCGTTGACTATGAACTCACTCCCGATCTTGGTCCCATTTGCGTCAAAAACCTGGCCCCGAACATCACCGCCGCCCTTTGGTGCGTCATCCCAAAGGACCACGAAACCACCACCCTTCAGGCCCAGCACCTGACTGGTGTCTTGGGTTTCCCTAGTGGTTGTCGGGACCAGAATTTCATTGCCGACCTTGGAGCCGTTGTTGGCAAAAACCTGGGCTCGAACCGCGCTACCGCTCGCGTCGTCGGGCTGGCCGCTAAAGTCGGTCCAGGATGCAACAAAGCCTCCCCCGTCAAGGCTCGTGATCGAAAGTTCCGACTGGATTCCGGTCGTCGTCGTATTGATAAGGATTTCGCCGCCAACTCTGGATCCGTCCGCATTATGGACCTGCGCGCGAACTTCTTCACTTGTGTTCTTCGTTTCCCAAGCAACCAAGAATCCGCCGTTGGACAGTTCGACGAACATTGGCGTAACCTGAGAGCCAACAGTGGTCGAGTTCACCAGGAATTCGCTGCCGACTTTGGTACCATCGGCCGCAAAAACCTGGGCGCGTATGTCGATCTCGAAATCGGGGGAAGACACTTGGCTCTGATCCTGCCAAGCAATTACGAAACCGCCATTGCCAAGCCCAAGTACCGCTGGGTTCTCCTGTACTTCCAGGGTCGTACTGTTGGCGAGTATCTCGTTGCCTACCGATGTACCGTCAGGAGCGAAAATCTGCGCTCGAACTGCAGTTCCGGTAAGGTCTCCGCCAGTGCGACTGTTGTCTTCCCAGGTGACCACGAAATTCCCATTCGCAAGGCTGGCAACAGCCGGATCACGCTGGGCGTTGGCGGTAGTGGTGTTGACAAGAATTTCGCCGCCTACCTTGGATCCGTCGGACGCAAAGACTTGCGCGCGAATTGCCGACGAACTGGTATCTCCTCCACTCGCGCTGCTATCTTCCCAAACGACGACAAATCCGCCTCCGATGAGTTCAGTCAGAGCCTGCTCGTTCTGTCGACCGGCCGTGGTTGTGTTGACCAGGGCTTCGCTGCCCACCGGGGCGGCCGGACCTTCGAGAAGGACACCCACGCTGCTTGGAGCATCGGCGCTTCCAGCCGTGTGGCTTACGGTGCGGCTCGCGAGCGCGCTGCTTTCGCTTCCAAGCGCGATCTCGCGCGGGTCGCGATCCGCTTGCAGCCAAGCGGATATCCAATTCAATCCAGTCATGAATAGCCCCGTGAAAGCAATGAACCGCAGAAGTCCTCTTGTACCGAGAGTCTGTAATTTTGGCGCGGGTATGGCGCGGCCCTTCAGGCCGATCAATTGCCACTTTGGCACATTCAAGAGAATTGGGAACCGTTGGGTTCCTACTTACTTACGCAGCCACGCTAAGAACCGAAGTATTCTGGAACACGTCCGCCTCCGACAGCGAATTCAGCGGTTGAAGTTCTCCCGAATCAAGCGCGCGTTCAATACGTCGGCGACTTTCCGCATGGCCCGTCTTCGCTTCATGGAAGAGCGCATTGCGATACACACGGACCAGTCTCTGCAGTTGACGCCGGGCCTACTTCTCCAGTGCCGATTCGGACGATACCAATCGCGCGAGAATCGCCTCGAGTGCGGGGTCCTGACCTGAAATGTAGTCGGCCCAAGACAGGAAGACTGGCGTATCCGGGCCTAACCCCTCGATATTTATGTCGAGACAATAGTCGTCTGTAGGGCATGGTCCGCGCGAATAGTGATGGGCACCATTCGAGAAATGCGCGACCAAATTGGAGTTGGGCAGGCGAATGTTCCCTCCCTCCGCCCAGTAGTCGATCCTATCGCCAACAGGTTCGCCCACGATCGTGACATTGCCGGCTTCCTTCCAACGGGCGGCGACCAGAATTCCGGCGGAGAAGGTCGCCCGCCCGGTTATGACGAAGCGCGACAATCCTCGGGTTTCCTCCTCCAGCATCTTCATGAGATTCTCAACCAATCCGCCGTTTCCGCCGGTGTTGAACCGCAAATCGACGATGAGGGCTCTTGTCTCGCCGGCACGGATTTCTTCGCGCAAGCGCTCGGCATACTGGTCCAAGGGCCGCTCTGCCATCGGCTCGGTGCGGCTAAGTTTGACATACAGGATCTCGCGATCGTCGATCCACTCGTGCCAATAATTCTCGTCGGGGTGACGCAAATAGAGCGGTATCGGTGATCCGATCGACTGGAGCGCCTGCTGCCAGCCGTCGACTCGGCGGGAATTGGGTGACAACCACCACCAAGCTTCTGTCGACTGGTCGGAGAACTGTACCGGCGACGGCTCGAAAACCGCTTGAGGCGGAGCGTCACAATGGGAGAACTGGAACTCGATCGCCTCGTCCGGCGATGCTAGTCCAAGCCCTTGCAGCGCTTCCGCACTGGTCAGGAAATAGGTGGACACGTAATCGAGCCAGGATGGTGTGGCCGCCAGGACGGAGCCGACCGCGTCGCGCGCCAGACGAGCATCTACACCAGAAATGGCGTCCACCCGACACCCGAGCAGCGCCGCGCTATCGTCATCCGTGCTGATAATTCTCAGCCCGTCATTGAACCACCAGACCCGGATCGGAAGCCGGCTCCACACCGTATTCCGCCGCAGCAAATGGAGACGGGTATGGGCGTTCTCGGCCGAGGACGCAGCCCGAGAGAGCCCAACCACGATCTCGGGATCGCTCAGCGAAGCCAATTCTTCGCGGATTGTGGCGGTCCTTTCGAGAAACTGTTGCCGCTGTCCGGGGCTGAAACTCTTGTCGAAATCGAGAAAGCGAGTCTCGAAGATTTCAATGTCCTGCAGCCATGCCTCAACCCGGTTTGCCGCTCGCACGGGCGATGCAACCCGGCGAAGGATCATCGGAAACCGTGCTTCCCCCTCTTGCCAATAACCTTCCAGACCTTCGCCGTTCGGGCGAAGGACAATTCGGGGCACAGTGTCCCATGGCCCGACCAGCGCAACCGAAACCTCGGTTCTATCGAAGCGTGCATCATCGAGCTCGATCGTTTGGCCAATTACGTTCAGAACACCCGCCTGTTCGTCAGTCAGGGTCAAAGACAATTCTAGGTAGGTGCGCCAGCGCGTCGGCAGCATTTCGCCTTCCCAGGTCCCCACAAAGGGAGCCGCTCGTTGCGCTTGGTCCGGGCCTTCTTGCTGAGAAGCTACGGCTTGCTGCCAGGGCAAACATACTAACGCAAAAAGGAGGGTCGCCGTTTTGGCCAAATCCATTGAATTCTCTCGCACAACAAAGGGTCAAGCAATATCGATTACAGATGTAGTCGAGTCAATCGTCAAGGCACTAAGCCGGTTGTGGCCACCCATTTCTCGTTCTGCTGGGAAGTGTCTGTTTTGGCTCGGCGGGCTGATTCGATCAGTTCGACGGCCTTCGCCATGGCGGGATCGCGATCATGGACAAAGTCTTCAACCGACGTCGACATCGCGAAATCCGGCATCACACCCCGATGGCCTTCCCCCGAATGCGGAACGCGATATGCAACGATCGGGACATCGATCGTCGACCATGTTGCAGAGAGTTTCATCGTCACGGGTGCACCGGATCCACCTTGGCTTGCAGTTCCGGTTTCCTCGCCGATCACCGGCCCACGCTTGTAGTGCTGGAACACGGAGGCAAACTCGGAACTCGATGAGAATGTACCCCTGTCGACGATCAGAAAGGCACGGCCTTGGTAGGCGCCAGGCTGCGGACTCTGCATCCGGTCGAGTTCCTCTTCTAGGACGATTCGACCTGCATCGTCAGCGCGGCTGGACATATCTGCAAGCAAGTCGTTGATACCTCGATCTGAGGTGTTCTCAACGAAATCGAAGCGCTTCTTCTTGAGCGAGCGCGAATGCACGAACCGAAAGTCATCGAGCGCGAGATGACCAAACAAGAGGGCAGCGTCGGAGTCTCGTCCTCCGGGCGATCCGCGCATGTCGATTATCAGATCGCTGATCCCCGCCGCAGCAATCTCGCCAAAGATGTCCTTGAAGGTCGCTGCGGGATCGACTCCGTCCCGGCGAACCAACGAGCTAAAACTCAGAAGCGCGATCCGCCGATCGGGCCAAGTCTCGAGCTCATAGAATGGCGGTCGTTGCGGCGTGATCGGTTCAGGGGAAGCCGCGTCTACCCACTCGCCATAGGTCAGTCCGCGTAATCGCAAGCTGCGAGGTACATCTTTACCGCGTTCCTTTACCGACACGTCAAAGTCCGGTCCGAGATCCAGTGCCAAGACGCAGATCGATGAAAAATCGCGTTCCAGTATTCTGATCTTCCGGCTCACCAGCTCGTTGTCGGCCGGGATGAAAGCGCCGCACCGTTCGATAAGTTGCCCTGCAGACAATCCATCGATCGTCATAATCTCCGACCCGACAGGCACGGAGTGGGACGAACGGTTCTCGATAACAAGGAATCGACCGTCTTCGATCATGAAACGCAATGGAAATCGTCGTCCGTGCAGCGCCTGGATTAGGATGCCGAAATCGAGATCGAGCCGCATATGACCGTCTCCGACCTTCGCGATCGCCGGGGCTACTGTGCGCCAGAATTCGACCGGCGTCATAGATTGCGTCAATTGCCCTTCGGCTGCATCGAATATCTCGGCAATCTCATCCGCGGGTCGATGACGATCAAGCGCCGCAGCACCTTCCTCGATTGCCGAGCGCATTTGTCTCCAGTCGCTGAGGATAGCTTGGGCCGGGACCTTTTGGTCATCTTCTGGCGGGGGCGACGATGCGCCGCAGCTCGCGGCCGCAAACAACACTGCAAGCGGGCAAAAATGCGCAACCAAGTGCTTGCAACGGTTAGCTAGATCCGCTTTCAATTCGGTGTCCTCCATGCGTACGTTCGCGAGGCTTCAGCCAAACGCTAGCGTCGGAGGAATTGGCTGTATTGAATCTACTTGACCTGCCACGCACCCGGTGTCGCGCCGGTCAGGTTCACGATCTCCCGACAAAGGTGCGACTGGTCGGAAAACCGGAGATTGTGCACGACGTCGGCTTGTGGAGTGCCGCCCACCAGCGCTGTCCAGGCAACGCGGGCACGAGCTTGCGCGCGAAACCGCTTCGGCGAAACGCCGTAGGCGGCACGAAATCCGCGCGACACCGTCTCCGGCGCAAGCCGATGGCTCCTTGCCCAGCGGGTTATGCTGAGATTCCAGTTTGTCGTAAGCGCTTGAGCGAGCCGATCGGGCCAGTCATTCTCCAGGATCACGATGGGCTCAATCGCGTTGCTCAGGATCGAGGCTATGCCTTGAGGGTCGCGTTCGGCGAACCCGACAATATCGTCGGGCTTCGAAATTCGCCCATTCCTGATCGGCGAGCTTGCCATTGTCGGCATGGCAACGCTGAAGAGACGCACGCCCTTGGACCCGATGAGGTTTGCATGAGTCTCGAACGGCGAGTGGACGACAACGTCTCCAGGCTCCAATCGACGCCTGCCATTGTCGCCCGCTTCCGAATAAGCGCCGGAAAGAACGATCGTAACGTATCCCTCCCGGTGACAATGACGATCGATACGATTGGCGCCGTCGTGCCATTCAAATCCGATCGGAGTCGCCTGGTACACCCTGCCCGTTTGTTGGGTCATGCTCCACTGCCTCAATGCACAAAGCCGATGCTCATCAGCGGTCTAGCATGGCACGCAATGAAACCCGAGCAGCAAGTGACGCCGTTCTTATGTCTTGTTGGCTGGAGCGACATGTGTCGGCCGAGGGGCACCCTTCTGTTGGATTGCCGCCACAATTGAACTAAGCACACTTGATGGCAATTTCCCCGCAAGCGCCACTCCTCGCCGGACCGGAGGCTTCTCCCATCGCATCCTCATTAGAGTGGATCAATGGCGTGCTCTTCGGGCAGATCGCAGTGGGACTATGCGTTTTGGCGGTGGCATTTGTCGGGATGCAGATGCTGACTGGTCGATGGCGGCTGCGATTGGGTTTCCGTGCGGTGCTGGGATGCTTCGTGCTGCTCGGCGCACCAATCATCGCTGCTGGGCTGATGGGAGGTCTCGAAGACCGTCCAACGACGCTGGTGATTGCGGCACCAGATGTGCCCGAGGTTTCGCCCAGGGAAGAACTTGAGCCTGCTGAATACGATCCCTATGCGGGGGCTTCGTTGCGCGTCGATTGAGACTGCCACCGCGAATAAGAATAGCGCACAGGGAAATGCGATGGTCACACGAGCTTAGCCGATGTCGGCAAGGCACTCGTTTGCTTCAATCACAACTTCTTCGTCGCCTGATTGCGCTGACCAGTCGACAAACTGCCTCGACTCAGCCTGTTCCTTCGCGTTTGGCGAGGCAAGAAACCTCGCCGCATGAAGGTTGCACTGAACGCGAGGATCCGTTTCCTTTTCCAGCCACCGGGCAATTGCTTCGACACCAATCGCTTCGGCATTGAAACGGACCAACCGTGAAACGGTCGTTCTGACGATCCCACCCTTCGAGAATTCGAAAAGTGCGGCGAAGTCCTCAATTGCGAGGTCGCGCCGATCCTTCATCTCGAAAAGGAGCGCCACCTGGACTTGATAAGACTCTTCAGCCCGAAAGCAGCGGAGGATCTCATCGAGAGTGGCAATTCGGGCATCCCGTTCGATCAACTCCGGAGCGAGCGCTCTCACCGACCATTCCGACGAGCGCATGCCGTGCTCGAACAGAATTCTCAGTTCCTTTGTGTTCGCCACTTCTTCCGAATGAAGGACGCTTTCTATCAGCGAGTAGAGCTCAAGGTCATCGAGCCCTGCCACATGCTCTCCAAACGTAGCTGTGTGCGATACTTCAGGCGAAACAGATACCTCGCTGCTCACAAAGCTCCTCTTCGATACGGCGTCTCTGGTCGCGCAACTGGCTTTCGACTTCTTCGTCTGTGCAGGCCCGGGATCCACAATCCGAATTCTCACGAATCGATTCCGAACAACCGCTGCGCTCGCATCTTCTCAGTTCGCGATTGATGTCCCTCACAGCGTCTCTCAGCGATTGGGTGCTATAGTTTGACGCGTCTGTCGTAAACAGCTGCAGGAACATGGAGAAGAAGCTCAAGATGCCACCAGTGCTTCTTGCGGTGAAACGCCCCGAGGCGCCGCCACGACTTCGCCGTACCCCACGGGCCTTGTCATCGGCCTTGAGCGTCTGATTGATCTGATTGCGCTCCTTTTGCAGTTGTCTCCGTTCGGCAGAGGTCAATCCGCTTTGATTGAGCCTCTGATTGATCTCCGCCTTCCGCGCCTCAAGCCTTGCGCGCTGTGCCGGATCGATCTTCTTGTCATTGGTGCCTCTTTGCGAAGTGCCGCCAGGATCGATCGAGTTGATCGGGTCGTTCGCGACGTAGGCGTAAAGATTCACATTGTCGTCGTATCCGATAGGGTCAGTTTGCAAGAAACGTCCGAGCGTCGGAGAGTAGATCCGCGCCTTGTAGTAATACATCCCAAGCTCGGGCACCCAAATCTGGCCGGTGTATCGGAAGCGTCCCTTCGTGGAGACGCCGCCGGAATTGGTGTCGGGAATACCAAAGCCATCGTAGGAATTGGTCGACAATGCGGTGCCGTTGTATTGCGCTACCGACACTATCGATCCGCGTGGATCGGCGTGCAGATATCGCCGCGTTTGCGAGTTTACTGCATTGCCTTCATACCACACCAGCGGATCGTCGACCTCTGCATCCTCACCGTGAACATATCGCCTGAGCAGTGAGCCTTGCGAATTGTATTCCGCGACCAGTGAATTGCCATCGTAGATCAGGCGCTGAGTTCCGCCGTCGATCTGGTAGAGCCGCCCGGTGGGGTCGTAGTGCAGCTGAGCCTGCAATGCTCCGGAATAAGACAGGTTGGAGCAATTGGAGTTGCCTGCGCCTTGCGCTCGCTTTTGAATGAGCCTGTTCTCCACGTCGTACAGATAGACGCTCGAACCGTCGGCGGTGAGGTTTCCCTTGGCATCGTAACAGAAACTCGCACTTCCAGCGGAAGTGTATTGGTTGAGCCCGTTGCTGGAGTAGCTTCTCGAAACGTTGACGTGACCGTTCCAGGAATAGGCATCATTCGACTGCGTTTCCGTCAGGATCTGCGACGCCGGGTTTCGCGTGTAGTCCCAAGATACGTCAAAGGCGGTTCCGTGGAGGTTCAGTTGGATCGCTTCAAGTCGACCGACGCTGTCGTAATCGAAATCTCGCCGATTGGTGGACGACGTGGAGGCCGTCCAAGCGATGTGGTCTCTCAATCCCAAACTATTGTAGCCCAATGCTCCCAGCTGGACCGTCGCTTCGCGGATGGATTCCAATCGGTTCAGGTCATCATAGTCGAGGATCCAGTACTTGCCGTCCGGATGCGTGATTCGAACGCGATTGCCGTTGGCGTCGTATTGGGATGAAACCGTCCTCGATACCCCGTCCGTGTTTTGAGTTTCCGAAAGCAAGCGAGCGAACCCGTCATAAGCATATGTGACGCCCAAGCCGTTGGTACTTGCGAAACGGGCGTATGTTCGAGAACCTCTCAAATCGTAACCGTAGAACACGTCGCGCCGATGCGTGGATGGAATATCCGGGTCGTACGGCAGGTCCTTTTTGGTCAGCCGATTCATCGCGTCGTATTCATACCGGACTACCGCACCATCGCGTGTTCGCTTGTAAGTTCGATTGCCATTAGCATCATATTGATATTCTTCGTAATCTGCCGAGTTGACGGACCCTGTCAGCGTCTTGTGCGGAAAAGTCCAGCGCTTAACGCGATCATGCCCGTCGAGAGCATATTCGGACTTGTTACCATTGGCGTCTGTAACGGTCTCCCTTGCCCCGTTCCGGGTGTAGGTGAATTCAACGTAATCCCGCTGCAGACTGGTACCAACCCCCTGCTGAACCTTGAGAACCTGGCCGATATCATTGTAGGAATACCGGGTAATTCGGTCATTCCCGAAGCTCCCCTTAATGCCAAGCGTACACGCGCTACTCGGAAGCGAATTGAATCTCGCGGGGTTCATTCTTACCGCAACGCATTCCTGCCGACCCAGGTTGTCGTAGGAATACTGCGTGACCGAAGAAATAGCCCCGTCTGACCCGCGAACCTTCTCGACCAGTTGTCGGTTCAGCAAATCGAATGTCTTCTCGACCGAGGCATGAACGGTAAAGCCTCCCCAATTTGACGGAGCGATGCTCTCGCTCTGCCATGCGAGCAATTCGCCGGACTCGACAAGCGTCGCATTCCCTCTCGCATCGTAAGTGGTTCTGGTCGCACGAAAGCGAATCGGTCCCGATCCGTCGGGATCAGGCGAAATCGTACCGACCTCGCGCCCCAACTCGTCGTAGCGTGTCGCCGATGTGTGCGCGGACGGGGTCGACTGGGCTTGCGCGATCGTGGGTGCGGCCAGCGTTGCCGCCGCGACCGTCATTGGCAAAAGGCGGACCAACGCGCCCAGCGCGTGATTGGATGGCCGAGCGATCATGGGCAGGTGCTCCCCGTTCCATTGGGCTGCGTTTCCGCGATCTTTCGGCCCATCTCGTCATATAGATAGCAGGTGCGAAGCGACTGTCCGCTTGCTGTGACGACCTTGCCTCGCAGGAGCAGATTGTTCGGGCCGTTGTTCGGACCGTAGTCGTAAGTCGTCACGACCTCATCGGCAGCACCTCCAGCGCAGCCGGATCCGACTGCGGCGGTGGTGCGGCAGAACTCTTCCTTGGTCAGCAACCAGTGCGCGGTCGGACCCTGTGCAAAGGTGCCATTAGAGCGACGATACCAAGCGTATCGTTGCGCATATTCATACCGAGTTTGTGGCCGCACCCCGTTTGCATCGGCCGGACCCGTTACCGACAGGACCCCACCGTGTTGCGCGGAATAAGTGTAGTTGGTGGTGTTCCCTCGTGCGTCCACGACCGAAGTCGGTTTGTTGCAGGTCTTGGGATTGGAACAGCTGGCCGGATAGGTCATGCTGGTAGTGAGCACGGGATCCGAAGAACCGGGTTTGGGATAGACCCGCTGTTGCGTGACATTCCTCCGATCATCATAATCGTACTCGATGTAATTGCCCTCGGGAAAGGTGACCTTCATCAGCCGCGCACCGGTATTGTCCTTGGCGCCAACATTGGCGATCGGCGCCAAGTCGAGACGGGTGGAGAATTCGTATCGTGTGATCCTGTTCACCCCGTCGTCGGTGGCAGACGCTCCGGCGGTCGGGCGCCGCGAAACGATCTTTGGTCGACCCGAACCCCCAAATCCGAGATCGGTCAGCGCGTAGGCGCTCGAACCATCTGGGTAAGTGGCTTCCGCGATTCGGACCAACGGTTCGCAGTCACCTTCGCGGACGTTGTAGTTAGACGTACCGTCGATCGTAATGAACCTGCGCACCCCGATCTTGCGGAATCCTCCCACTAGTCGGCATTCGCCGGGAACGGTGCTGACCGAAACGTTGTCCGAGAGGGCGGTATTATCGACGGTGTACCGGGGCTGAGCCGTGGAATAGCCGAAGTCTACAAGCGCGGAGAGGGTTCGACCATTCTGCACCGTAGCGCTGAAATACTTATCCCGCCCAAGCCTGTCGCGCGTTCTCGGACCCGCAATGGAGTTCCCGTTGTAGATCTTGTCTGCCCACGAATAGCCTTCCTGGTCGAGCGTGCAGCTGGAGGCGACGACATTGCAGTAACGTGCATTCTGATTGCCGAGAATATGCAGACGACGGCGTTCAAGAGTGATGCCCGCCGCGGGCGAATAGCTCTCATAGTTTGCTTTGAAGAAGTAGCCGTCACTGGTCTCCACGCCCTGTAGCTTGATCCTTCTGTCCCATACATAGCATCCTGTGTAGGCACTCGGATTGGGTGTTTGACCGGGGATCGGTTGCAAGCAAGTCAGGTCTTCCGTCGAGCGAACGGTATAGCGCTTACCGTCCGCAAACTGCTTGTACTGCGCGTACCTGCGATCCTGCTGCCCTTGAACTCGACGCACTTCCGGAAAGCGGATCGTGTTGCCGTCGCGATCGGTGAAAAGGTAATCCCCATTTCCGAGCTGCTGAAAGGTCGAACCGTCGACCGCCGAAGAATAGAAGGCCTGACTTGAGTTCACGCTACGGAAGATGTGCTTCCTAAGACCGTCATTGATCTCCCACTTTTCCGGCGTGCCGCGCTCACCGGTAGGGTAGTAGTGCAGCCAGAATTCCCAGTTCATTGAGTTGCGACGGAACGTGATCGTGCCGGCCGCGCCACCATCGATTGTGGTCGTTTCAAGGCGCTGGCCGTTGGAAAGGTCGACACCGTTTTGATCGACGAACTCAAAATGATCGTCCGGGTTGATGGCCGGGCCGGCAGGTGCTCTAGTCCCGCCCGTTCCGCCGCCGCCATCTCCGGGAGGGGGGCGTTGGGCCAACGCCGCACCTGACGCCAGGCCGAACGAAAGCACAGCCGACCCAAAGATCGCAATGCGAGCAAGACTTGTGGCTCGGGACATGCAGTCAGCCATCGGGGCATCCCACCTTTTTGGTTTCTGAGAGTGGAGACGAGACTTCTTACGGAAGGAATCTCGGGTCGCTTCGATCATGGCGCAACTCCTGTGCCATAATCGGCAGAGTTCACATCCAGACGCCGAGCAGTTGTCATCGAATAGCCCGGATCGAGCGGGTTTCCTGTGCCTTCGAGCCAAGAATTGTAAACCTGGACGTTATTGGATTTCAGCGAGCACCAACCGTACCACTGCCCGAACAGGTTCCCTGTAACGCATTGATATGTGGCCTGATGTGCCGCGAGCACATTCAGATTGTTGTCGGTGATCTGGATCACCGACGGGGGAGGTGGTGGCGGCGGAGGAGGAGGAGGAGGCGGTGGTGGTGGCGGCGGTGGCGCCGCGCCACCGGAACAGGTCACCGCTCCGCTGCTGGTATTCGATACGAGCTCCGTGCGGTTGCCCGCCTGATCGTAGCAGATCGACTGAGTTTCAGCGTTGTTCTGACCGCCAGTCGTAACGACTTTCACCAGACGTCCTAGATCGTCATAGGTATAGCTTTCGGTACTGGATTGAGCGTGCGCCATATTGGCGTGCGAAATCGACACGAGCGAAGCGCTCGCGAGCAGCAGAACAAGACGCATGGATTGCGACCTCCGTAACGACGCGCTTCAAACTATTGGCAAAAATGTCCGAGTCAACCGCCCGTCTGGAGTGGATACCCAAGAACGAAGGTTCTCGGACCATCTCGACTCGACCGCCCCTATGATCAGGCAATTGCAAATCAAAGTTCCCGGCGGACTGGGGCCCATTTCTGGATGCAAATGGAGTGAGTGTCGTGTCCATCGCACTCATACAAACCTGAATGCCCCGCCACTTTGGTACAACGTCAGTGCAGTCTCCGTTTTAGCTCGACGCTGACTGCCGAACGACCATTCGGCGAGGGCAATCGGGAAAATTGGTCGCCGAAATCGATTGCGATGCATCGGGCGCGAGCGTTCTCGCCGGACAGCTCCGGCTCTTCAAGACGCTTGCACCAGGGTGGCCAGGGTCGGCGACGATCGGGCCAACACCGGCGAGTGTGAGAGACTGTTCGGGATGTTCAATTTCGCCTTCGGCGGAGACCGCGAGCGGAGTCCCGTCTCGCAGGGAGTCCAGGTTGGACATCATTTCGCCGTTTTTGTTGAAACGCCCGGAATGCCTGGGCAAAGTCCCTTCAGCTGTTCGAGAAGGCCAGGCAGCAGTTCAGGCCTCCAAATGCGAAGGAGTTTGAGATGGCCTTACGGATTGTCGCCGAGCGAGCCGTGTTTGGAACATAATCGAGGTCGCACTCAGGATCGCGGCTCGTCCATCCCGCGGTCGGAGGAACGGTATTCTGCTGCATGGCCAAGGCTATGACCGCTGCCTCAAGTGCACCGGCAGCCCCCAGCGTATGACCCAGGATCGCCTTCGAGGAAGATACCTGCAGGCGATCGGCATGGTCGCCGAATGCAAGCCGAATCGCGGCCGTCTCGGTAACATCGTTAAGCGTTGTGCCCGTGCCGTGCGCGTTGACATAGTCGACTTCGCTCGCCTCAAACTGCGCGTCTCGCAGCGCAGAATCTATTGCGCGGCGTGCACCTTGGACGTCGGGTGATGTGAGGTCGCCTGCATCGGCACTGGCACCATATCCTTCCATGTACGCGTAGATCTCGGCGCCCCTTTCGACAGCGTGCCGCGCGTCTTCAAGAACGAGAATTGCCGCGCCTTCTCCGAGGATCATACCCGATCGAGTCTGGCAAAATGGCCGACAGCCATCCGGGCTCATCACTCTCAACGCTTCCCATGCCTTGATCGTGCCGACGGTAAGGCATGCTTCGGTTCCTCCGGTCACGGCAATGTCAGCCGAACCAGACAAAATGGCCCTTGCCGCCTGTCCGATCGCGTGAGCTCCCGACGCACAGGCACTGCTTATCGCGTAGGTCTCGCCTCTCAGTCCCAGGTCCATACTGACATGACTTGCCGCAGCATTGATCATCAATCTGGGAATTGTCAGCGGGTGCAGCCTGGCCGCATCACGGCCGTAGAACTCCAGGAACGCGTCATCGAGCGTGTTAAGTCCACCAACACCTGTGCCGATGATCACAGGGATTTGTTCGACATCCGCTGTTTCCAGTGAGTAACCGGAGTCCTTGATAGCATCTCGAGCAGCGACCACTGCGAATTGCGCAAACCGATCCATGGCGTTGGCTTTGCGACCAATCTCGGCGCCACCGTCGAAATCCTTGACTTCGGCCGCGACTTTCGTGCTGAGCCTATCCGTCGGTACGTTTTCTATTTCACTTATCGCGGTTCGCCCTTCGGAAATGGCGTCCCAAAACTTCCCAAGATCATTGCCAGCCGCCGAAACGATTCCGATACCGGTGATGGCAACCCGCCTGGACCTATCCTTCATCAATGAGGCCTTCGATCGCGGCGGCAATGGAGTTGGGGTTGGCAATGCTGGCGGCGTCGGGATCGTTGGCGTTGAAGTCCAGCTCGATATCGAACTTTTCTTCCAACGCGAAAATCAATTCAACGATATCGAGGGATTCCAGCCCCAGGTCGCTTAGATCCGTTGTTGGTGAAACCTGTGCCCTTTCGACCTTCGCCTGGTCGGACACGACATCAATCACATCGCTCAGAACACTATTACTCCTAGACATAATTCGGTTCTCCTCGGATTTGAGTTTATTGGGCAAGTGCGCTGCGATCCCTCTCGTAAACATCGGAGGCGTATTCGGATGACGTCACGTAGCGGAACAGTTTTTCGAAATCCGGATGCTCGGTCCCCATCACCTTGTCCCAGAAGCGAAAATACAGGCCGAAGTTGTAGCGGCCATATCTGTGGTGGATGTCATGGTGGACGGCCCCCGTCATGTTGAATGGATGGCGGCCGACGATCAGGAACTTTGGGCTCAGTTCCACCCCGCTGTGCGAAGCTGCATTCCAGATTATCTGGGTCAATCCAAATGCCACCACCGCCGCGAGCGGAACGGGCACAATAAGCAGGTAGATCGGGAAGAACGCAGCGGTGACGACGGTCTCCAGCATCGAGAAGGAATAGGCCGTCCACGCAGTCGGACGTATGGATCTATGATGCACGGCGTGAAATGTCCGGAACAGATACCGGGAATGCATCGCCCGGTGAGTCCAGTAGAAGTAGGCATCATGCGCAATCAGGATTAAAAAGTAGCTGATGAGCGTCCCCGCCAGGCCCATTTCCACCTGACTTGGGCGCGGCCTTTCAAACCCCAGCGCGACCGCTATCGACAAGATCCCGACGAATGTCAGGACCATTATCACGATCGCGATTGTCGAATGCCACAGTTCCCTGCGGATCTGCTGCCATTGGACGCCTTCGCTCCTCAGCAGACGGACGCGAATACTTTTGTATTTGAAGAACAGCAGGATAAACGTGAGGATCGATGCCAACACGAAATATCGGCCAAACATCGTCCCGATTTGACGTCCCAGTTCCAAAAAAGCATCCATAGTCTGTACTCGCTATTCTAAGCGTGCGATCTCGATTGCATTCGCTCGGGCTCGGCCGGCCCATCGCGTCGCACGGCTTTTTCCCAGTCGAACAGGGTGGCCGTCATCTGATCCGGGTTGTCATCGCACCAGCAGTCGACAACCCTCGGCAAGTAGTCTTCCGGGTCGGGTGCGGGAACGGCCCCATTCTCGAATGGGACGGTCAAACCGAAATATGCATTGTACGCCTCAAGCGTATCGAAGAGCCTTTTGACGCTGGGCTTCAACTCGCTCACGAGGAGAGGATGGAAGAACCTCTTGTAGCTCGAGGGCGAGATAATCGACGGCCCATCGATCAGTTTGAGCCGCGCCGCGGCGCGACGTTTGTTCACGGCCACCAGTGCAGTGTTGATGACATCGGAGACAGGCATGCTGGAGCTGCCCGACACGATCGGAGCGATGACACCAACATAGGTGCGATCGACCAAGGCGTCACAAAGCCGCTGTCCGACGAAGTCGGCCGGAACAAAATCAACGGGGGCGTCTGGCAAGCCCGGAAGCACGGGCAGGCAGCCCTTTGCACCATAGGTGAGAAGGAGATAGATCCCGTGATACCGGCCGATCATCCCATCGTCGGTCGCGCCGACAACGAGCGATGGTCGCAGGATGGTCCAATCCAGAGGCGATGCCTGAACCGCCTCGTCGGCAAGCATCTTGCTGTATTCATAGGCGTTTGCAAAGACACTATCCCCGACCGTTGTGAAGACATCCATCAGCACTCTAGGCGGGGGGTCGGCGAACGCGGTCGACATCTGGATGAAGCGACATCCTACTTTGGAATGGCGCTCGGTCATCGCCAAGACGCTCTTTGTTAACTCGACGTTTGCGGCAATTGAATCGCGCAATCCGAGGCTCCACCTGACATCGGCAGCCATGTGGACGACCGCATCAGCGTCCCTAAACAGTTCGGCGAACTCGGGGTGATCTTCGGACAAGATGTTCCGGAGATCGCAAACCACCTGCGTCACGTTCGCCGGGAAGAAAGACTCCTTTCGCGTCGTTGCCCAGATTCTCGATTGAGGAAACGTACGCTCAAGTGATCGCAGAACAGCCGGACCGAGCGCACCAGTCGCTCCAGTGACGACAATCTTCTTCATTCTTGATCTCGGTCGCTGAGATGGGCCGGCTGCGTCCAACTTTCGGGCAACAATTGCGGCAAGTCGTATCTCGACACGATCTGCTCGAATTCCCTCATCATTTTCAGCGCCGGGAACATCCCATCGGGGTTTCGGACGACCGGAAGCGGTTCGTCCCATCCAAGGAGGTCCTCGGTTCCTTGGGCAAATGCGGTGACCCTAGCGGCGATCCCCGGAATCCCTTCAGCGTCCTCGAGTTCTCCCAGGCCGTCCATAATGCTTTGCAGCTCGGCGATTTCTTCCTTGTCGAGCCCTTCGAAAGGATCGAACCCAACTTCGAAAGGTGAGGTGGTGGTGAAGAGCTTCCCCGATCTGAGCGAAGATCGAATTGCCGCGCATTGCAGCGCCAAGTCCCACCCGATTGTCCGGAGCAGGAGAGGATCTTTCGCGTCGACCGCTCCTTCAAGATCTTCCAAAGAGCCATGCGACAGGATTATCATGCGGCTCGTACCGTGCGTCCGCGATGCGACATAGGTTGCCACGTCGGAGAACGGTTCAACCCTATGCGCCATGTCGCATCCCCAGCTCGGGAGTGGTTGGTTCGAGGATATCGAGCCACAGCAGGTTGTTTGTCAGTAGATCCATTAGCCAGGGCGGCGGCACGTCCTTGCTGCCCCCCCTCCAGACATGATTTGCATGGGTCAGCTCTTCGTGCGCTCCCTTCACTGCGGCGCCAGCGAGCTTTGACCGGTGCAACAATGTTCGGGCGCCAAACTCTTCCACTATGACGTCTGAATGGCGCGAGAGAACGCAATCAATCTGCGCCGCCTCTATCTCGCCTAAGAAATTCTCCAACAGTCTCCCACCATGACGCAGATACCCGGTTGGATCGTCGGACCAATGCCGCGATGCGCGATACGCTGCGTTTACCAATCGGAGTGGCTCGGTGTTGGGGGAACGCTGCGCCTTTGCACTGACCCACTTGAGGCCTGCGTAGACTTGTCCTTCGGTCGAAAGCATGCTCTCCGCCGCCGCGATGAGAGCCTCGGACATGCGAAGGCAGGCCAGCCTACCGTTGGTCGGAGCCAGCCAGCGCGCGGTCACCCAACGGCGGTAGGTTTCGATTCTCCAGAACTCGGCACAGGCTGCGGCAAGGACGCCCGACCGCAATTGATCGAGCTTTGACTGCCATTCCGGCGTCGCCTTGAGGACCGCCGATTCCGATATGCGGGTGAGGCGCCGCAACTTAGCGAATTCCAGGCTCCAAGCATCGCAGTTGAGCAGCCGGGTCGCGACCCCTGCTTGTTCTACGTGCCGGAACAATTCCTCGACTACGGAACTGTTCAGGTATTCCGTATCGATCATGACGCCGGACTTGAAACAGGTCACCGGAAAACTTGTGACGTTCTCGCCCGGCACGACAACAACCAGATCAATGTCGCTCTTGCTGTTGCCGACACCTGCCGCGATCGAACCGGTCGCCGCTACCAGCACCGGCTCTCCGTATGTGTCCGAAACCAGAGAGAGCAGGTCCGTTTCGTCGAGCCCCTTGCTTCCGAGGAAGTCCCGTACGCAGAGAAGAGCGTCCTCTTCACTGATTGCCAAAGTTCCGCCGATCATAGACATTCGCTTTTCAATTCAAGCGAGCGAAGCATGGCCGAAGAATTCTCCCGCAGGGCGCTCTCGGCCAGCGGATTCAGAATCTCCTTGAGCATTGGAATTCCGATTTCGAACTCTACCTGGAGTTCCACATCCGAACCTTGTTCCCGAGGGCGTATCTGCCAATGCCCCTCCATATGCTCCAGGTCTCCATCGATCTGTTTGTAGCTAATCCTCATCTGTTCCCGATCGTGGTGTTCTTCCTGCCTCCAACAGAGCAGATTCCCGCGAAGCGATGCAGTCCAGGCCGTGGTAAGGGTGTTCCCGACTGCCTGTTCAATCTTTAATTCCTCAACCGTTCCAATCATCAGCCTCGGGAATTCTTCGACCTCGGTAATCAAGCTCCACACTTCTTCGGGAGGCGCTTGAATAAATTCTTTGCACTTCACTACGGGCATATTCAAACCTCTTCCTGAACCTGGAAATTCATTCGACCAACCTATTTGACATCGACTACAAAGAGCGTGTGCGGCAGGAATATGCCCGGGAGGAATCTCCTTTGTTCTTCGAACACGACCTGCCCATAAGAGCTGAGTAGCTCCCTCCATTTCTCGGCAGATAGGTGGGTGGGCCCGCAAAAGAGCGGTGACTGATTCAAACAGTCGTTGAAGAATGTATCTGCCTCAACGTGGAAGTGTTCGGAGGTGGCCTGATCGACGCAGTTCTCTATCACGATCCATCGCCGTACGTCGGTTTCTGCGAGCCGGTCCAGAAGGCCTATGCCATCCTCTTCGTGGTGTAAGACCGTGCTGAGGATGGCGGTCCGGGCAGTTATGTTTCGAACCTCTTCAACATCGTCCAGCGGTGCAAATTCCAAGCCGGACACGAGTTCCGGGTTGGGACAGATGTTTGATCGCTCAAGGGCACTTGCCTCGCCGACGGCCCTGACAAGCATTCTGCTCACCGACAGATCACCCGCGTAGATGTCCACGACCGGCGGCTCGAGGAACCTTTCCACCCACTTGACGATCGTACGCGCCCTCTCGGATGCGAGCGTCCTGTTCCATTCGGTTCTAATACCGCTTGTTTCGAGAAGGTAGCGGGCCGACGGGCTCGCGGAACCCTCTGCATCCAACAAGACGCCCAAAGCACGCGCCGCCTGTTTAGGCCGATTCACGAAGGGCCCGTACTCAGAAAAGAGTTCGAAGAATGATGATTCAAACGTCGCTTCTTTTGGATTCGACATAATTCACCTACCTACAAACTTTGTATTCACCCTATGTCGGTTGAATAATTCCTCCCTGAATCAGGAAGAAGAACGACAATATTTTCAATTTTGCTTTCGGCAGTCTTCGCGAATTTCGCTGCTGCCGCGATGATGCATCCGGAAGAACCACCCAGCCAGAGACCTTCGTTCTCCTTGACCCACTGACACTCGGAGTAGGATTCGGCGTCCGTTACCGTGATCGCCTCATTGATCATGCTTCTCTGCAGCAGGGGAGGGATGAAGTCGCCGCCTATTCCCTCGACCGAATACGGCTCCGGATTGCAGGATTCGCCACGCACAGAAGCCGCCAGGATACTCCCATGGGGGTCTGCGAGCACAATCGAGCAATCGCTCGAATGCTGCTTGGCAAATGTCGCCATACCCATCAGCGTTCCACCAGTCCCAGCCCCGGCGATGACAGCATCGACACGGTCACAGGCGCTCCAGATCTCTTCGGCGGTGGAGAAGTGGGCGCGCAAGTTTGCCGGGTTGGAAAACTGATCGGAAAAGTAGTGATTTTCTCTTTCAGAGGCTATCCGACGCGCGACCGAGATGAAATGCTCATCGGAGTGAGGTTCGACTTCATAAGGGCACACATGCACTTCGGCGCCAAAGGATCGCAGCGCCGAGACCTTTTTGGGGTCCATCTTGGACGACATCGTCACGCAGACCTTGTAGCCTCGACCGGCCCCGAGCGCTGCGAGTGCAAGGCCCGTATTCCCTCCGGTCGCTTCAACAATCGTAGACTTGCCGGGCGTCAAAAGCCCTTCCATTTCGGCCGCCTTGATCATGGCAAGCGCCACGCGATCCTTGATCGATCCGCCCGGATTGAGGAACTCGCACTTGCCAAGCACGCGGCGCCCAACTCTCTTTGAGAAGGCAGGCAGCTCCACCAGCGGGGTTTGTCCCACAAGGCTTTCATAGGCCGCCAAGGAAGCCAGGCTATTCATTCGCCGAGCATCTCGAAAATTTCACGCTTGGAGAGCTGGAGGTAATAGTCCTCGCCCACGACTCCTTCGCTAGCGAGCAGTTTCGCCGCGCACCTCCGCGCATCCTCTTCGGCCGCGTCCAGCGAACCGGCGGGATGCGCCGAAGCGATCCACGAAGTGCTTCGGCGCAGGTGCTGAAGCTCATCGCTGGAAATGAATTCGAACGCATGGCAAGTTGACCAATCCTCGTTCTTTCGAGCGTCTTTGGCCAACTGCCGCATAGGCCCGATGATCCCAAGCTCACCGAACATGGTGATCTGCGTCAATGCCTGCCATCCGGACATTTGCGCTCGAACGTCGATTCCGATTGTGCTGACAGGCAATGTTTCGTTGCACAGGCCATGGGCCTCGATCAGATCGCGTCCGATCCAGGCATGTCTCGCCTCGTCTGCGCAGAAACGTCCCAGATCGTTGATCATCTCCAAGGGAATCTCTGGGAGCAAATCAAACAGGACCAACCCAAAGGTCTCTATCGCGTCGATCTCGTCTCGATTGACCCAAGCCAGTTCAAGGACATGATCGGCATACTCATTGCCGGTAAATTGATCCGATTCCGTGCGGTAATCCCTGGTGTTTGAGAAAGTCGGTGGCGTTGTGTCCCGCATCGCCGACGTGCGCCGCGTCGCCGCTCCGACGCTACGGCTCAATGATGACACCCGATGCTCCCCGCCACTGCCCAGAACGGCCTCGTGCGCCTCCTGGTGCCAATCGCGAACTTGGCGCAGTTCGCGCAGCGCGCGCGTCAAAATCCGGACCGTAGGATAGTCGAGGACAGGGTTTGTGGACTGCAAATGCCCTTCGATTTGGCTCACCAAGTCATGCTGCATGGAGGCGAGCTGACCTAGTGTTGCCGCCCCACTGAGATTCTCGAACGAGGCGAGCCTCTCATCGGGTTCTGCAAGAACCGGATTGGCTCCGCGAGCGATCTCAAGGCGCCTTTGCTCGATCTCTACAAAGAAATTCGCCAAGACCTCGATATGCAGTCCGATCGCGACCTTGGCTTCGAACCATGGTACTTGCAGGGGCGCTGCAGCCATCGCCCGCAACGTGCTGTGGGCCAGTCCGGCGATCCCCTCAATGGCGCGCCGCGCATCCCTGATCGAGGCATGGCCTGTTGCGAAAGTGGGCGGCAGAGGTGGCGGCAGTTGGTGCATCGTCAAGCCTCGCTTCCAATGGAGTTGACCGCAACTTCATTGAGTATCCTGGCCATATCTCTGATCTCGCCTTCAGGGGCGACGCCGACCGAGACCCGGATGAACAGGCCTCCGCCTTTGCGGTTCAATGGATCCGGTTCGTAGGATCGAAGCGTCGTTGCATCCCAGCCAAAACCGGCTTTGATCTCGGCGTAATTGCCTTCACGCGTGCATTCGGCAGCCCACTCCTCGACGATGGTTCGGTGAACTTTTGCAAGTGACTTGGACGGCGCGTCAGCCACAAGGAAGATCAGGGATCCGCCGCCCGATGAGAGCAGGACCTTCCCGGTGGCGGGACAGGCCGCCGCGGCCGCATCGTCACAATCGCGGACCAATTTCCATGGACCGGCACCCAGCTCCTCCACAAAGATCCGCCGGTTGGCTCCATGCAACCGAGCCCGGTCCACCAAAGTCGAGATTTCTCCAGGTTGGATCTGAAGCAGGGCGACAGTTTGCAGCTGCGATCCGATCCGGCGCGCGTAAGCGCGAGCCTCGTCCACCAGCGATCCTCCGTAGATTGCTCCAGACGAACAGCGATGGCAGAGATATTTGAGCCCGCTCTCAACGATGAGTATTTGATCCGAAGGATAAGAATCGAGCCATCGCGCTGCGGGTCCCAAGACTGAATTGTCGATAATTACGCGCAAGCCGGACGCGAGAGCGTTTTCGATGTTGGGAATGGGCAAGACGTCAACACCATTGAGGAAGCTCTCGGTAATGAGGCCCTTCGGAGAGCAGCTCTTGATCTTCTGATTGAGCTCCTGTTCGTCGTCGAAGAGCTCTATTCGTACACCGCGCCTCGCGAGCACATTCTCGAGGTAATCTTCAGTCTCAAAATAGTGTTTCGATTGGCAAAGGAGAGTGTCGTTCGGACGCAGGTCGAGGGCAGCAACGGCAGCGTCAATCGCCGCCATCCCGCTGTTGAGAAGCAATGCAGAGGAAGCGCCTGCAACCAGAGCGAGCTGGTTCTCAATTCTCCGCCTCAGTCCGCTTTCGTATGTGTCCCAAAAGCTCTGGGGGGAGCTGGCCGAGCTCTGCAGTTCGGCGTCGCGCCAGAAATCTTCCATACTCTGGTAAGACGCTGCCAGCTCGTAGGATTGCATCAGATCACCGCTGACCCGGTAGGCGGAGCGATGATAACTGGCGCTCCAGTCTTTGAACGGTGAGCGCTCCGTCCCAGGCCGCTTCTCAAGCGGCTGCAACCGATCGTCGACCAGACTGCGATCGCGTGCTTGCAAGTAGGGCGAGGTGTGGGTGGTTAGCTTATCCATTAATCAAGCCCCAGCTCTGTAAGCTTCGCTGCAGTCTCGGCCTTGATCCGCGGAACGACGTCCAGATTTCGATAGTCAGCTATTTTGCCGGGAAGAATTTCGGGCAACTCATAATGATGCAGGATCAGTCCGTCCGCACCCAAACGCGCCAAAGCTTCGAATTCGTTCGAGCAGAAATTCCCGGCGAGAAAGACCGACTTTCCGTGATCGTGGACGACCGATACGATGCGTTTGACGAGTGCCCGGACCACCGGATGATCTTTGCTCACGAATGACGAAGAGCGTGCGCCACCAAGCAACAACGAGCTGAGATCATTCATTCCGATGACGACGCGTTCTATCGGCCTGTGCATGAATTCATCTATGGCCAGCGCCGCAGACGGGAGCTCGATCATCGTGCCCAAAGGACCCGACCATCCTTCGTCTCTTGCAACCTCGATCGCGAAGTCGAGTGCCTCGACGTCGGCTACATAGGAAAAGAACAGGCCCATATTCGGTCGCTGCGCACGAACGATCGCTGCAATCTCGGCGCGAAAGGGCTCTGGATTTGCTTGCCCGAACCGGACACCTCGATCTCCCAGAATGGGATTTTCGTCCTCGCCCCACCATCTCTCGCCTCCTGCAAGAGTTGCGATTTCTCGAGGCTCAAAGTCCGAGGTGCGGACCCAAACTGGCTTGGGCTCAAAGAGATCGTTGATTTCGCGGAGATATGACTCGAGCGAATTCGCGCCCGTCGGTGTCGTGATGTAGTTGCCGGATTTCCGGAGTACGTATTCGGATCGCACCAATCCAACTCCGGATGCAAAAGACCTCGCGTCATCACTGGGTCGCTCGCCGCTTAAGGCAAGGTGGACGTCCGGCACCTGCCGATTGCATTCGCCCACTAGCGTTGAAGCATCCGAGTCCGGAGCGATGCATAGTTCGGCACGACTAATTGCCATAGGGATCCAACGGCAATTCGGCCGCCGCCTCCCGTCTTTTGGCGATTTCGGCGCGAGTCCAGCTCTTGATTGCGGCCAGCTGACTCAAATCTGGTAGAGAGGCGTAGCTTTCTCCCAACAGGCGCGGGAGATCGGAGTAATGCACGACGCAGGCATCGGCCCCGATTTCATCGGCCGCGTCGAGATGCGCTTGGTTCAGGCCCCCGGCAAGAGCCAGCTCGGCGCCACGCGTCGCAGTTGCCTCACGAGCCATTTCGATCATCCGACGCATGGCCAGCGGCAGCCCCGGATAGCGATTGGACCCCCTGAAGGCAGCCATAGTAAACTGGGTCAGGTCGTTCATTCCCAGAAGGACACGGCTGAGCCCGCGCTCGAGCATCTCCGCGAGGGTGACGACCGCAGCCGGGATCTCTGCCATCACCCCAACTTTTCCGCCCCAACCTCCGGTCGAGATTTCGCCGAGGGCCCATTCGAGCTCGGGCACATCGGCGACGAATGGCACGATCACGCCGAACCGACTATGCCCAGCAGCCACGGCAGCGACGACAGCGATTTCTTCGCGGAACGCTTCGGGAAACAACATCGACCGGCGAACACCGCGATTGCCCATGCTCAAGATGCGATCATTGAGATCCAGGCCGTCTCCACCCTTTAGGACTTTGACTTCTTCGACATCGAGTTCCGCGAAACGATACCAGATCGGCCGATCGGGATACGCTCGCAGCACCTCGGAAAGATACTCATCGAGCGCGAGCTTGCCTTCATCGGTGAGGACGTATGATCTCGCTTTCCTGAAGATGTATTCGCCGCGAATCATCCCGACGCCATCCAAGGCATCGGGCATCGGCGCGGGAGGCCTCTCCGCACTTAAGGCAAGCTCCAGCCTCATCAACTTCCCTCCGTCCAAGCGCAGTAACATTCACTTTTTTCAACAACAGTCAAGCACTTGATTTGAGTGGGGCAAGCATTCGATAGGATCGCATTTCTAATGTTCGACCACAGGATTTAAGCGCGATTATCTAACCTCGTATTATTCTGCCTTCTATTCCATCAATTCACCGTCAAAGATTTTTCTTTGTTGACCAGTTGAAACTGCTCTGTCACTTTTAATTTGCGGGAATCACTTGGAAAGAGGAGGGGCTGAAGAATGTACATCGTTGGTCATTGCCTATCAGTAATCGATAGCGGGATGTGTTCCTCAGAACAGATGGATGAGTTTGGTGTTGTTGCGACCATGCTTCCTGACATCCTCGACAATCATGCATGGGGTTATTCGACTTGCTTCGATTGGCCCGGGCGATCCTCAATTACTCCGTTTATCCACGCGCACATGGTCGGTGATTGGTTCGTCCATTTTGGGTTGGACAAACAGGTCATGGAGCGCGAGGGCTGGGCCTATCAGCGGATGGGATATTTCGCCGATCAATACGAAGACTTCTTTGACGGAGCGACGTCTGCGCAGGTTGCCTATCAAAGGACGCCGACCGACACTCGGCGCGGTTTTTCTCACACAATGGCCGAGTATTCCGTGGACCTTTGGCTGGCCAAGACAGGTCGGTTTGACGCATATTTTGAAACAGCTCGGAAGAGTCTCGGAGCGCTTGCTCGGGAAGACGATGACGGCGTTGGATCGATCCACTGGCTCAGGCGCGTAGCCGCAAACGAAGGCATGCCTACGGACCTCAGATCGGTTGCAGGACAAGTCGAGTCATTTCGGGCGCGGGCTGCAATGGCCAAATCGCCAGAGGAATTCGTAGTCTATTCCATTATCAGCAAGCTTGATTTCAAGCTTGAGAAGGAATCTGTCGACTATGTGATGTCGTCGCTTGAGGATGGCATCACGCATCTGACCGAAGCCGAGCTGGACAAGCACTACAAGGAATGCTGCGATTTCATAGCGATCAATCCGTCACCAGTAGCCGCAGTGGCAGCTTGATTATTCCGGCGCTGTCGGATGACGATCGTTAAGATGGCCGATCAGGCTGAGCGCCGCCTTGCCGGGCTGGTGCTTACGCCCGATTTTGCGTCGCACGGCTCGCTCGACGCCTTTGGCGAGTGGTGTGACAATATGGATGCCCAAGTGATTGCGGCTATCCCGACCTTTCTTTCCAGAGTGAGGGTGTCCTTCCTCTACGGAGGGCGCGCATCCCACTCAGCCCGGTATCCCGCGAATCGTGAACACTGGCACGCCAACCGAGCAGAGGTCTGGGACGGCATGGCGGTGTTCGTTTTGCTTAGTCGGGATACGGGAGACGGCGAGTTTCAAGCGCTCGTGACGCGCGAAAAAGGCGTCAGCGTACCGGATGCCGGCCAATCGCAAACATTCCGAAGCCACTCGGAGAGAACCGAACGCTACTATTCACTCGTCCACACCCCGGACGATTGGGAAAGCCTGCAATTCGAGCATGAACTCTTGTTTGGAGATCGCAATCTTCTGAACAAGTCTGCAGAGCGGATTTGCGCCCTACCGCAAGACGTCCTTGCGGTTCTGCTCAACAGGGGCAGCCTAAGGTTGGAAAAGCCTTTTGCCGAGCCTTTGCTTGGTCCGATCACGCTGGGATTGGCTCGATTGGCCGGGGATCCCCGGACACAGGGAAATCGCGAGGAACTGTTGGAACTCTGCCTGGCATTTGGGAGTGGCGGGGAATCGCCAGCGCATTACCGGAACCTGTCTCGCGCCCTGAAGAGCGCCTACAGTCTTGAAACCCAGTCAGATTGGACCGCAATCGACGATATCTTTGCAACCGCCACACGAACCAAGCTTCTGGCTGCGCTCCAATTGCTGTCGGATCCGTCCGAAATCACCCAGCCCGCTGTCGACGACATAGCACGCGCATTTTCCGAAGCGGACATTCCGATCGACCGGTGGACGTTGCACCGGCTTTACCTGCATGCGACCTTCCGAGGCGAACCGGGCATCAAGAAGAATCGAGAGGCCAGTTAGACTTTGGTCATGCCGCAAGATCATCCCATGTATGCGTTCTTGGCCAAGCATGCGCTGGAGGCAGAGTTTCGGATGCTGGCATTGGAGGAGCTAACCACCGACTGGAGCTATCAAAGGCCGGTCAGCGAAGAGAACGTCGCTCGGAAGATCGCCTTGATGAGCGAGACCGACAGCCGGTTTCTGGGATTGGCGGCGCAAAGGAACAACGGGCGCCAGCTGATTGTGGACGGCCAGCATCACGTTACCGCCGCACGCAGGATGGGAGTTGTAGAGCTACCCTTTGCGGTCATCCGCTCGCCTGGATCGAACTTTGAAAGGGATGTCTTTCGGCGCTGGCAAGAAGATCAACAGGCCCGACTCCGCCGCGCTCGGTCTCTGCCGGGTATCACTGACCGAGAGCCGAGAATTGCCTGACTCGCCAGATCTCAAGCGCTCGACGCGGCTCGCGCATCTAGGACGCCCCGAGCCGACTGCCGACCAAGGGGTTCCGTCGAATACACCCGTTTACCGATCATCGGCAGTGATGTTCTCATCACAGACTGCGTTGGCCGACGCAAAGAAGAAGCGGCGCGATGCCTACTTCTACGGACGCTTCGGCACGCCGACCGTCTTCTCACTGGAAGATGCCTTGGCCGACCTGGAAGGAGGGGCAAGAGGGTTCGTTGTCCCCTCGGGCCTGTTTGCTTCGTTGACTGCGATCAAAGCTTTCGCGCGTGCCGGCGACCATATGCTGGTCGGGTCCAGCAGCTTTGGAGCGTTGAAGAAGAGCTGTCTCGAGCTGCAACGGCATGATGGCGTAGAGCTGGACTTCTTCGACACGTCCGACGTCGGTGCAATGTTGGATTTGGTAAGGTCGAACACGAAGGTCATCTATGTCGAAAACCCCGGTTGCTCCTGGTTCAATTTTGCCGACATCAGGAAGCTTGTCGAAGTAAAGTTGGCGCATGACGTCAAATTGGTCGTGGACAACACGTGGGCCACGCCATTGTTCTGCAGGCCGATTGAGCTTGGTGCCGACGTGGTGGTGCATTCGTTGACCAAATATATCGGCGGCCACGATGACATCATGATGGGCGCCATAATCTGCAACGAGCCAAGCCTTGCTTCGCTAAGCTGGGCGATCGAGAGGAGCGGCACCGCGGTTTCTCCAGACGACGCCTATCTCGCTCTAAGGGGCTTGCGCAGCCTGTCGGTTCGTTTGCAGAGGCATTCGGAATCGGGAGAAGCATTGGCGAAGTGGTTGTGCGACCTGCCCGGCATCGATCGGGTCATTCATCCCAGCTTGGCCTCCCACCCCGATCATCACCTGTTTCGTCGCGACTTCGACGCAGCGAGCGGGCTCTTCTCGGTCGTTTTTGAGCAAGGTCCGGCGGCGGCGCTAGGCATCGCGCTCAACGAGACGCGGCTGTTCGGAAATTGCGTTGGCTGGGGCGGCTTCTCCAGTACGATCGAAGCAATGACGACGAAAGACGATCCATCGCGCCCGCTTCCCGCCGCAAGGCTGCACATCGGGCTAGAGGATCCCGACGACCTCAAGCGAGATCTCGAACTCTTGGTAGCCAATTATGTCGCTCAAATAGACTTGGCCTCGGTAGCTGATTGATGTCGCGACCGGACGCGATGACCGATCACTTCGCGGGCCTGCTGACAAGTCCGGATTTCGCTTATCACGGCAATGCCGACATCCTATTCGAAACGCTTGAGAGACTAGGAGCAAACATAGTCTTCGTTGCGCCAGTTCAGCTGACGCCTGGAGATGTCACCGCCCTCTACCAGGATCGGATGAGCAACCCCGGAAGAAAAAGGGATTCCAACAGCGTCTGGCTATCCCGGCACCTACATGGAATGCACCCCTCAACCTTCCTCCTTCTTCACCGCGCCGACCGCGACGGATTGCAAGAGGAATTGGCGCGTTCGAAAGGAAGCAGCGTTCGCACCGAGACCAAGGAAGGCACCATTAGGGACGCTTCACCGATTGTCGATCGCTGCTTCTCTCTCGTCCATACACCCGACAGTTCGGCGGACCTGCTGGAAGACCTTACGATCTTCTTCGGCAAGGATGCTGTCGACCTGGTCCTCAGAACAGGCAGATCTATTCCGCACGACGTCGCAAGATTGTTGCTTCCTCAGCGTGCCAAAGTCCACTCCAACGCTCTCAGCGGAATCGTTCGGCTGGCCGCAACCATCGCTGCATTTTGTAGCTGCGGCATTTGGGGGGACAGGCAAACTGGCCTCCACCGCGTCGCTGCACTGCAGACTCTCGAGGATACACTCGAACAGCGAGCCATCGGCCAAACGAGCCTTCCCGAAACGCTCGACTTGATCTGGGCCGACTTCTCAAAGATTGCCTCTCCCGTCGACTTACACCCCATAACTGCAGACCTGCGACCGCATGCTGGGCCGGAGGCTGTAGCATGCTTGATCCGGGCAGCCGGCCGAGCCTTTCAGCGCAAGAGTGGAAATCTGCAGACATTCATGGATTTGCTAGCCGCCATGCGCCTCTGCTCCATGAATCTCGACGAATGGGAAGCGCATCGACTGATGTGTCAGTTCTCATTCGAGATGATGCAGCCTCCGGGAGCGCCGACTTGAACCCGGATTGCAACACAATCGCTTGGCAGAAACGAGAGCTAGGAAGCTCGGGAATTGCCGTCGCTCCGCTCAGCTTGGGCTGCAACAACTTCGGACTCCGGCTCGACTACAGGCAATCGAACAGGGTCATTTTCGCCGCGCTGGATGTCGGGATCAACGCATTCGATACCGCCAATATCTATGGGGATGGCAAATCAGAGGAATTCTTGGGGCAGGCGCTGGCAGAGCGCAGATCCGAGGTCGTCATTGCGACAAAGTTCGGCCGCGGCGACGCGATACCGAGCGATCCGCGTGAATATGCAAGTTATGCTCGAAATCACTGTGAACAGAGCCTCAGGCGTTTACGGACAGACCATGTCGATTTGTTTCAGTTACATCGGTTTCCGCCAGATCTCGACATCGAGCTGGTTCTCGAAACCTTTGAAGACCTCAAGCGGCGTGGGATGATCCGATCTTATGGCTGCTCAGACCCTCGTGCCGATCAGCTTCGCAGATCTCGCAAGGCAGCCCGAGCATCAGGCGCACAAGGCTTTTCGACAATGCAGGTGGAGCGAAGCCTGCTGGCCAGCACTTGCTCGCAGGAATTGTACGACGAAGCGGCCGATGGGGGTGTTTCGATCCTGCCCTATTATCCTCTGGCAGGCGGATTCCTGACGGGAAAGTATCTTGGAGACGAAAGGATCGAACGGGGCCGCCTGTCCGAGCCGAAATTTGTCGGCCGGTTTGATGGCAATGTAAACCGTGACTTTCTGCGTGACCTCGCCTCGGCGTGTCAGCGGGCGGGCACGAATCTTTTGACTGTCGCTCTGGGCTATCTCCTCTCTGACAATTCGATACCGACGGTGATCGCGGGCGCCAGCACAGCCGAGCATGTCCAGCAAAACGCCGCGGCCGTTCGCGCAATACCTGACGCTTTTGGAGAAGACGTGGTTGCCGTTCTCGCGCGCCGCCATCGACTCGGCGCGGAAACGGAAATCGATTGTATCCCACAATAGCCTGAAACGGAGTTCGACAATGGACCGCGTCTTTTGGATCTTGTGCGTTTGCGGAGCCATGATTTCGATGAGCTTCGCGTTGCAGATCGCCGCGTTGCCTTTCGAATTGGCGAACTCGGGAGTGTCAGCCACATTTGTCGGGGTAGCAATGGGCGCTTACGCCTTGGGCGTCATTGCCGCCCGCCTATCGGTGGGCTTCTGGCTTGATCGAGTAAGCTGGCGTAATGCGATCATTTGCGGCTCGGCGATCACCGCTGCAGCCTCGTTCGCGATCGCTTGGACCGACGGCGCACCATTGCTCTTCGCGAGGTTCGCACTTGGTGTGGGATTTGCGGTTGTCGCTTCTTCCTCGGCGGGGGCGATCGGCGCGAGAAGTGATTCGAGCCAGAAAGGAAAACTATTCGGAATCTATTACGGCCTCAACGGGTTAGCTCTTGTCATCGCACCACCACTCGGACTCGTAATCGCCCAGGAAGCGGGATTCGAGCCGGTCGCTTACGGTTCGGCGGCAAGCGCTCTCCTGTTGTTTCTGGTCGCCCCATTGCTTTCGGGCAGCGGAGCTCCCGGCAAGTCGGGTGCATTGACGTTCGCTTCCCCGCATATTCGCTTGATCGCAGCTGGTGCATTCACCGCCGTACCACTGGGCGCATTGGAAGCGACCTTACCGTTCGTGGCCGACGCCTGGAGCATCAGCAACGTCGTGTTTATCTACCTTGTCTGGGGCGGAGGCTTGTTCGTCGGGCGAGTACTTGGAGGGTTCGCCAGCGACAAGTTTGGGCAACAAGGGATCGTTCTCGTTGGGCTTGGGATGGCACTGTTCGCGCAGCTGGCCATAGCGATGCTGGCCAGTCAGGCACCGTTCCTGATCCTCGCCGCAATCATAGGCCTGTTCCTTGGAGCGGGCACAAACGGGATTACTGCATCGCTTTCGATCCGGACGAAGCCCGAACACCAGGGACGGATGCTCAGCTGGTACACACTGTTCTACTATGTAGCATTCGCTGCATCGTCCGCCTTGGGCGGAATAAGCCTGCAGTTCGGCACCAACGCTCCGTTTGTCCTTTCGGCTGCGTGTCTCGCGATTGCGATGGTGCTCATGGCGGGACTTCAAAGCCGTGAGACCGCAAAGGTTGCCGCTTCATAGACCCGACGCTCAAGTCTATGGCCAGCGGCCACTGAGCGTGCTCTCAGAATGGCATTCAATCACACGACGCGCTTTTGTGCCGACGGATAGTCGGCCTGCCCTTTCAGCTCACGACAACCGGCAGCCGATCGAGACCACGAAAGAATGGACTCAACCGCCATTCCGGTCCTTCGAACTCGGGGTCGATATCGAGGCTGGGAAATGCGGCTAGCAGAGCAGATACCGCTTCTTTTGCCTCCGTTCTTGCCAACGAAGCGCCGAGGCAAGTGTGAGCACCCCCGCCCCACGACAGGTGGCGCGCCCGTCGCTTGGAAATGTCGAACATATCGGGAGAGTCGAAGACAGCATCATCCCTGTTGGCAGCAGCGATGCTCCCGATCAGATAGTCTCCTGCAGGTAGCTCGAAGCCTTGGAATTCCCTTGCTTCGACGGAAACTCTCGGTGCACTCATGATCGGCGGCAACAGCCGCAGGGCATCGTCGATTGCATTCCCGAGCAGTTGAGACCGTTCGCGCAACATCGCAAGCTGGGTCGGATGGCTGAGCAAGAGATAGACTGTCGAAGAAATGAGATCCGCCGTGGTGACAAAGCCAGCGCTGAACATCAGCGCAAGGTTTTCGACGATTTCGGAATCGCTTATGGGATATCCGTCCCTTTGCGCAGAAGCGATGGTTCCCAGAAAGTCGTCCTGCGGTTCCGCCTTTCTCTGATCCAGCAGTCCCTTCCCGTACATTATCAGATCGGCCCTGCTTTGTGCGGCCGCGGCCTTTTCTTCAGCAGACGCCAAAGGCGAAAACGATGCCGTGATTGCCGCATCGACCCAATCTTGAATCTTCGGAAAGTCCTCCTCCGGAATGTCCAGCAGAATGGCGATAACTCGAATGGGAATGAGCCGGGCAAAATCGGCCACGACGTCGAACCGATCGGATGACAAACTTTCAATGACGTCAGTGACCACCCGTCCGGTCACACTGGCAAACTGATCCGTTCGAGAGTTGAGTTGCTCTTGGAACAACTTGCGCACTCTCAAATGCTCTTCATCATCCATGAAGATCATCGAGGCATCGCGTTGCCCCACATATTCGGGCCATTCTTCTCTGGCCAGTTCGGCAGTATCTGCGTCTTGCTTGAGCATTGCAGCGCGAAGGGGGTTCGTCGGTGAAGCGTGCGCGGCGAAGTCTTTCGAGAGACTCTTGTCGCCAAGTATTGCACGGACATCCTCATGCTTTGCGAAAAGAACGCGCCCCATTCCCGCGTCCCGACTTATCGGGCAGTCGTCCCTAAGCACGGACAATCTGTCTTCAGGTCGTGCTCGATAGTCCGCATCGAACTCCGTCAGTTCCAGATACGAGAATGGGCACTGAGGCGGGGTTTGTCGCGATTCAGTTGCGTCTTCTTTCGACATTGCACCCTCCAAAACGGGAATGGCAACTGGGCGCCCGAAATGTCGCAGACTGCTGCCACAGTCCCTCTATTTTACCATATTGAATCAATAAACTGACACAAAGTTACAGTAAAGAAGAATAGGAGCCAAATCATTCCCGTTTCGGGAAGGCCCGTGATCCTATCCGATTCTTGGATCGCTTTGCCTCAGAGCGTGTGTTTCTTTGTGCATGGATCCGCCGAGATCTTCCGGCAGGGAGGTGCGATCTTGGTTTGCGACCGGCCTAGTCTTCCGTGTGCCACACCGCCGAGAACGAGCAACGAGAGCTTTGTCGGCAGAGCGTTGCACTTTGGCCTCATGGCTACATACGAGAGCAACGCGCATGGGTAATTCCAGGGGAATTTGGCCAAGAGCTAGGCAAGAAAGCTGCCGTGCTCAAGAACAGTGATCAGGTCGTCTATGCTTCTCGCGATCTCCGACTGACTCATGCTGCCCCTGGCTTCAAGGAAGGCCGCGACCACATGCAAATCATGACCGAGCATCAGCATGCAGATGATGGCCAGCGATATGGCGTTGATCTCCAGCGCTTCACGCGACCCAATCCGCTTGAGGTAGTAGCAACCATCTTCAAATCTGAGTTGGACATCGAGGCGAAAGCATATTGCACCACCGTCGCCAAGCGCATCGGGCTGCCGATCGTCGCCCAACTGGAAGAAGGCGAATTCCAGATTCCTCGACAAGTACATCTGCGAGAAAAGGCAAAGCAGGTTGGCGAGCGGCAGTACGGTCCGCGCCGCATTCATAACGCTGAATTGGGTCGATGACACGTCCTCCAGCAACGCTACGCGCTTCAGATCAAGGACAATATCGCTCTTGCGATGGAGCGAATTCAGGAATGTAAGGAATTCTCCCGGCGAGGCCTTGTGCCGTGCGAGTTTCGCGAGGCGCCATTTTTCTTGGGGGTTCGTTTCTCCCATGCATCCCAGCAGGATATCGATAGCGTATCCCGCAATCGTCTGAAGCGACACCACGGCGTTCTCGTGTTCGCCGCATTCGATTGCACCCATAAGGTCGCGATGCGCCGTGCTTACCCGGATGAGGCCTCGATCAACAATCAATCGCGCCAGCACATCGCGAGGAATGTCTCGCTTCAGCTCCGCGAACCGCGCTTCACCGTGGATCGGCACACCTTTGGCAAAGCGATGAAAGAACTCGCGTTCCTGGATCGAAAAATCGAGCACCCAGCGAGGGTCGCCGGAATGCGCAGCATCGACCCGTGCCAGTCGTTGCAGCAGGATTTCGACTTCCTCAAAGGTCCACGCTTCCAGGTCGACCGGCACGCCGGCGAGCTCATCGAAGCTGGCCCTCCCGAAATCTCCATCCTTCGACGCAGACACGTGAAAGAGATCGATGTCGGACTTGGTCGTTCCAAGCCCTTCAGCCAGCGATCCGCAAATCAGCAAGACATCGTCGCGATGCGGCTCCACGAGCTCCAAGATTCCCGCAGACATACTTTCGAATGAAAGCCCCTTGGCCGTGATAAAGCGTTCAAGAGTCAGCGACACCGGCGTGACATCATCGGCTGGACACTTATGCCGCAGCCCGATCCGCGAGTGCGGCGACCGCTTGTGCCGCAGGAGCAAGAGCGGGATCGGCGATTGCCAAACGCGCTGCTGATGCCACTGGTGCGAATGCGCTCCCCTCACTTTCGAGCTTGTCGAACTGCTCGACTGCTTCGGAGATCTTGCCCTCCTTCACGAGGAGAACGCCCAGACTTCCAACTGAATAGGCATCATCTTCTTGAAGTGAGACAGCCTGGTTGAAAGCTCTTGCAGCGGCCTCATCATCGCCGCTCTTTTCCAACGCGTTGCCGAGCACCGTCATTGCCGAAAGAGGTCGGTCCATCATCAGCGAAGTGAATGTAAATTCGGGTGAACGCATAGCCAAAGTGGACGCCGCCTCAACCGCTGACTGCACCTGGTTCAGCTTGACCCGGACCAATGCGAGCCGTGCCAATGCGTCGTCGTTGCTCGGATCGAGCTCAAGGGCCCGCTCGTACCACCGCGCTGCCCCCGCGAAGTCCTGACCGATCTCAGCAAGATTGCCGGCCGCCATGAGCTGCGCATCCCCCTCCTTGCTCTCAACCATGGCGAGCAATTCGCCCAGTTTCGCCGACACCTTGCGAGCTTGCGCAGCTACTCCCGCAATGCGACTCGATTCTACACTCTCGTCATACTTTCCCACTGCCATGTGAAATCCCCTCCAGCATTAAGAATGCGCCCCAATAGTTCGCATAGATAGACGAATTTTTTGGTTTTCTGAAATCCCGGGCTGCATCTGTTGCTGCGTTCATTTGCAAGTCACTGACCTTCAGGAAGAATCTCGACCAATTTACAGACGAGCCAAGACGCGTGAACATCGAACTAGACTGTATTTGAATGAAAGGACCTACAGATCTTCTCTTTCGGGATTTTTACTTTCAGACAGGCGAATTGTTGCGGCCCTTCTAATCTCTTCGTTTGTTTGGCACGCGCATGCAAAGGATATCCGGCATACTTGGTTGCATAACTCGGTCGTCAGCCAGAACATGGTCGCGTCGGAGCTTCTCCACCCTGGAAAATCGG
>JAAUYH010161510.1_pt1 | contig 35619 bp, 35 predicted proteins | sample 7278061 | NCBI WGS metagenome assembly JAAUYH01 (sample SAMN14350203, study PRJNA611818) | marine sediment metagenome | isolation source: surface marine sediment (0.6m) | place: French Polynesia: Moorea | collected 2018-08 | reverse complement strand
TACTGGATCGCCGCAAGATCGAACCGACCGTAATGATACAGCTTGGTGCGGCTCTGGTCGCCGAGGATTGCGGTGAGATTGGGCGCTTCGAAGTCGCTCCCGGGCGAAAATCGCACCAGATGCTCGTCACCCGAGCCATCGCTGATCTGCACCACGCACAACCGATCGCGATGCGTGATAAGGCCCATGGTTTCGGTATCGACGGCCAGATCGCCGGAGCCTTGCAGCACGCCCTCGGGCAGGTCTTCTTCATGAAAATGCACTGTCATCACGTTGGCCTCTACGCCGATTGGGGAAAGAGGGGAAGGGGCCGGGGTGCGCTTTGGCGTCGTCGCGTGTAGCGTTTCGCAATCATGGCAAGCGAGGACATTCCCGAAAGCTGGCGCGCGGCGCTCGAACCCGTCTTGGCTACGCCGGAAGCGCGCAAGCTGGGAGGATGGCTGCGCGCCGAAGAAGATGCCGGTCGAACGATCTTCCCCCCACGCGGCCAAAGGCTGGCAGCGTTGGCTATGACTCCGCTGGAGCAGGTGCGCGTCGTCATTCTGGGTCAGGATCCGTATCATGGTCAGGGGCAGGCACACGGACTCGCCTTCTCGGTGCAGGATGGCGTGAAAATACCGCCGTCGCTCGTCAACATCTTCAAGGAGCTGGAAAGCGATTGCGGGATCGCGCGGCCCGCGACGGGCAATCTCAGCCCATGGGCGAGCCAGGGCGTGCTGCTGCTCAACAATACGCTGACGGTGCAGTCGGGGAATGCGGGGAGCCATGCCGGACGCGGATGGGACGCGATTACCGATGCAGCGGTGGCGGCGGTTGCGGAGCGAGGCGAGCCGACCGTATTCATCCTGTGGGGCAGCCACGCGAGGAAGAAGGCTGGCCGCGTTCGCGCGTTGGGAAGCGGCGAACACCACTTGGTCCTCGCCAGCCCGCACCCAAGCCCGCTTTCTGCGCATAACGGCTTTTTCGGCTCGCGCCCGTTCAGCCAGACCAACGCGTTCCTGGAACGCCACGGCTGCGGCGTGATCGATTGGTCGCTTTGAGTCGCGGCGCACATCCGCGCGATCGCACGCTTCCGAACGGGAGACATGGACCGCATGTTACACGGTCCAGAGCAATTTTCCCGCTCGTCACGCCTGGAATGATTCAACTGCATATTCAGGGGGTTGGCGAGGACGAACGGCATGACATCGGCCTGTCACGGAACACCCAGTGTAGGAAAGCTGCGAGATGACCGAAGACGAAGCCCGCGACGCACTTATCGAGCGACAACAGCAGCTCGCCCACGAAGACGAAACCAACGCAGATTCGCGCGACACAGTCGAATTGCAGCAGGACAGCGTCGGCCGTCTTTCGCGCATGGATGCGATGCAGCAGCAAGCGATGGCGCAAGCGCAGGAACGCCGCCGTGCGCAGGAGCGTATGCGGATCAAGGCGGCGCTGGAGCGGCTCGACGAGGGCGAATGGGGCTATTGCCTCAACTGCGGTGAGGAGATCGCCGACGCGCGACTGAGGCACGATCCGAGCGTCTCCACCTGCGTGAAATGCGCCGAATGACGCCTTGCCGCGTCGGCGAACTCGTTCCTTTGGCTTGAGCCGGAGGGAATGTAGGCTGCTAGGACTATGAAGCTCTTTGGATAGAAAGTCTGGTCATGGCATCGATCCTGCGAAGAACGCTCCTGGTCGGAACTTTGCTGATCATCGGGACCGTGTTCGGCCCGTTGCTCATCGCCGTCGGCGGCGCAGCAATCGTGGCAAATCAAGGCGAACACGATCTTGAGCGGTCGAATGAGGCCTGGGCGCTCGTCGAGGCCTATGGCAACGAGCTGCGACCGGGCCGCCTCTACCTTACGATCATTCCGCCGCCCGATGGAGAAGAGTGCGGCTACGATCCGAGTGTGCTCTTTCCCGCCGGTTGGGACGACATCGCAAAGAGCCACGATGAGCGAAGTTTCACCGATTATGTCGGCTACTACGTCCTCGATCACTGGCGGAGCGAAACGAGAGACGCAGAGTATCTCTCGGCGATAGCGCAACGAATCGATGATGATCTGAGCGACTTCGAGATCGCCTTCCTCAGGCGGTGCATTTCGTCCACGCTGTTCAGCTCTGTCTGCATGGAACGGATTTCAGGCTTCAATGACGGGGTCGAACGCTACGACCATGACCGTAAAGCCAGTCCTCTCTTGGGTTGGGGCATCGAAGATGAGATCGTTTGTACCTACGCCGATGGCGTCGCCGCGCGACGGGGCATCCCGCTCAAAACTCCCGAATAGCTTGCTCGAACCGGGCCTGCTTCAGGGCCCTGCCATTTCAACACGCGCCATTGCATTGCTCGGTCGGCGTGGGCGGCAGCTTGCGGAATTCAAGCGGCCATTCGGCGCCAACCAGCTTTAGCTTTCCGTCTTCGAGATATCCCGTCACGCCGGTGAAGTCGGCCACGCCGAGATCATTCGGGTGGAAGGCAAATCGCAAGGTTTGGCCCGGTTCCCAGCCGAGTTCGGCGAGTTTGAAGGTTTCGGACCGGACGTTGTAGTTGTCCTGGCTCAACACGATGGATTCGGGCCGATCGCAGGAGATTTCCTCTTGCCGTTCTTCGGAGACGCCTTCCGGCGGTGGGCCGGCGTTTTCGATCGACCCAAAGGTCAGTCCTGCCGACGGGACGTGGAGAAAAAGGGTCCAGCCCTCGGCGCAATTGACGATTGCGGACGCATGGTGGAACGGTTCTTCCTCTGCGCCCGTGACTACCCTGACCAGCGGCTCGCCTTCGACAGTCTCGATACCCGAGAACTTGAACTCGGGCGCGATCGGTTTCGGGTCGCTGGTAAGGTGGATAGCCTCGCCTTCCTGACGCCATGTGCCGGCCGCTCGCATGTCGAGCGCCCCGACCGAGACTCCCCAGCGCCAGGTTCCGTCCTCCCGAACGACAATGCCCATGGCGGTTTCGAACGAACTGCCATCGTAGCGCCCCACGAACTCGGAAGAAGTTTCCTGCTCGGCTGATTCGGGATCGCTATTGCCGATGAGCGCCAAGGCGCAAAGGGCAAGAGCGGCCCGGCGCATCGATCAGAACTCCGCCGTCAGCCGTGCTCCCACCAACACCCCGGTGTCGCGGAACTCGACCGCGCTGTCGATCAGTTGCGCATTCAGAGTCAGGCCGAAATTCTTGTTGAGGCCGAGCGTGTAGAACACCTCGACGCCCTGCTCGTCTTCGATCGGCAGGCGGAAGGCGATGTCGTCGACCAGTTCGTCGGTCAGCGAATACTGGAAATAGGCGAGGCCGAAACGGTCCTGCGGGCGCTTGCGCGGATTGCCCGAAATGCCGAAATAGCCCGAATAGTCGAGGAAGGTGGGGTCGCCGCGCGATGCCTGGAAGCGGGCGAGGATACCCCAGCCCTTGCCGGGCGCTTCGGGATACATCTTGAAGAACTGATAGGCCGACAATTGCAGGGCCAGTTCGCCGCTCTCATTGCCGAAGGACGCGATCGGTTGCGGTGGCGGAGTGAGCGCGCGCGGCAGGATGTCGACCGCGAATGTATCGCGGGTCGAACCGACGATGGCGACATTGTAGATGCCCGGCAGCTTGCCGATCCGCGCCCTGTAGGCCGCTGCCGCCATGAAGGCGACGCCGCTTTCAAACGCGGTTTCAAAGCCGGTGCGTTCGTATTGCGAATCCGGATCGAAAACCCAGAAGCGATAGATGAACTTCTTGGTCGGTATCTCCAGCTGGACCCCTGTGAGCGTGTTGGGGACGACCGCCGTCGGCGGCAGCGCGAGGCCAAGATTCTGGAAGCCGAAATGTCCGTCGCTCTCCACGACCGGCAGCGCGCCCGAAATGTCGAGGACGTTGATCTTGCCGATCGTCAGCTTGGTGCCCGATTTCCAGCGCTTCGAAATGCTGGCGGAAAGGTCGAAATCGCCGGCGCCTTCCGGACGGAACAGGGCGGTGTTGTTGGGGATCAGCCCGATCGCACCGTTGGAGGTTTCGCCCCAGGTGAATTCCGGTCGCAACGTTATCTGCCAGCTGTCGTCGAGCCCGAAATTGCTGCCGCCGATGTCGATATAGGCGTCTGCGCGCCCGCTATAGCGGACCGTGTCGTTGGCATCGCCGGCGACCGGAAGATCGACGAATTGAGAGACAACCAGCCGGGTGGAGATTGGCTCGGGCGGGCCGGGCGGGATCAGCGCCTTGCCCTGCAATGCCATCAGCGGCGCAGCTGACGACACGGTGACGGCGTCGGGGGCGGGAGCGAATTGTTCTACATCCCCCGGCAGCAATGTGATGTCGCGCCGGTCGCCACCGTGTCCGCCTCCACGATCGAATTCGGCATCGAATTCGCTTGCGAAATCGACAATCGCGGCACCGCTTTCCGCAGCAGACGGCGATGCCAGCGCGAACGCGCTGCTCCCGATCGCGGCGATGGCGAGCGCGCGCAAGCGATGTGAATTGTGTGAAGTGGTCAGCGAGACCCGCATGTATTTCTCTCCAGTGGTTCCTGCGCCTGAACTGCACTGAGCCACTTTGTTTTTTCGATGTCCGCTTGCGTGTCCGCGTGGCTGCACGGCCGCTTGCTGAACATCGTCTCCCAAACTTTGACTACGAAGAGCTTAATTCACTCGCGATTGTTGCCAAACGCAACGCACAATTCGCGTTCGGCGGTCAAATTGCAGGTATTCTAAAGGGAAAGGCAAGCGAATTGCCGGTCAGCGCGGCAAATCGGACACACCCATCAGTGCCTCGTCGACGGCGCGCGCGGCCTGTCGGCCTTCGCGTATCGCCCAGACGACAAGGCTCTGCCCGCGCCGCATGTCGCCGCAAGCGAACACGCCGGGGACGCTGGTGGCGTAGTCTTCGGTGTTGGCATCGACATTGCCGCGGCCGGTCAGTTCGACACCTGCCTGTTCGAGCAATCCCGCCTTTTTCGGGCCGACAAAGCCCATCGCGAGCAGAATCAGGTCGGCGGGAATGGTGAACTCGCTGCCGACGATTTCGCGCATCTGGCCTTCGACCCATTCAACCCGTGCGCATTCTAGGCCGGTGACGGTTTCGCCATCGCCGATCACCCGCTTGGTCAGCACCGCCCAGTCGCGCTCAACGCCCTCTTCGTGGCTGGAGGAAGTGCGCAGCTTGAGCGGCCAGTCGGGCCAGGTTAGCGCCTTGTCCTCTTTCTCCGGCGGCTTTGGCATGATTTCGAGCTGGGTGACGCTCTTCGCGCCCTGCCGGTTCGACGTGCCGACGCAGTCGCTGCCCGTGTCTCCGCCGCCGATCACGACCACATGCTTGTCGGTGGCGAGCAGGCTGCCGCGCGGTGCGGCGCGCATCTCGTCGTCACCGGCGTTGCGCTTGTTCTGTTGGGTCAGGAACTCCATCGCGAGGCGCACACCGGGCATTTCCGCGCCGGGGATGGCCAGCGCGCGGGCGTCTTCGGCCCCGCCCGAAAGGACGATCGCGTCGAAGTTTTCTTGAAGCGACTTGAACGAGACGTCGACGCCGACTTCCTTCGACGTTTTGAACTCGACCCCCTCGGCTTCCATCTGGATGCAACGCCGGCTGATCAGGTGCTTTTCCATCTTGAAGTCGGGAATGCCGTAACGCAGCAGGCCGCCGATCCGGTCATTCTTCTCGAACAGGGTCACCGAATGACCAGCGCGCGCAAGCTGCTGCGCGCAGGCCATGCCTGCGGGGCCCGAGCCGACCACAGCAACCGACTTCCCGGTTTTCTTTTCGGGGACTTGCGGCTTGATCCAGTCTTCCTGCCACCCGCGATCGACAATCGCGCATTCGATCGATTTGATCGTCACCGGCTGGTCGACAATGTTGAGCGTGCAGCTGGCTTCGCACGGGGCGGGGCAGATGCGGCCGGTGAATTCGGGGAAGTTGTTCGTGCTGTGCAACACGTCGAGGGCGTTGCGCCAGTCGTTCTCGTAAACGAGGTGGTTCCAGTCCGGGATCATGTTGTTCACCGGACAGCCGTTGTGACAATAGGGGATGCCGCAATCCATACAGCGCGAGGCCTGCGCACTTAACGTTTCGTCGCTCGGCTGAACGACGAACTCGCGGTAGTTGCTCAGGCGGTCCTTGGGATCGAGATAATCCCGATCGCGCCGATCCAGTTCGAGAAACCCGGTTTCCTTGCCCATTTTCGTACTTCGCGTCCCTAGATCTTATTCCGCCGCCACGCTTTCGGCTTCGCGCCGTTCCGCTTCGAGCGTTTCGAGCGCGCGTTTGTAGTCGCGCGGCATAACCTTAACGAACTTGCCGAGAGCCGCGTTCCAGTCGGCCAGCAACTCGGCGGCAGTCGCGCTGCCGGTGTGGAGCTGGTGCCGCTCCACCAGGATGCGCAGACGTTCTGCATCATGGCGCAGCATGTCGCCCATGCCGAAATCGTGCACAGAACGCGAGCGCTGTTGCGGACGACCGGTGCCTTCCTCAAGGTCGGCTTCGGCCGAGATCGGCAGCAGGTCGACTTGCGCGTGGTTCACCAACTCGGAGAAGTGACCTTCGGGATCGTAGACATAGGCGACCCCGCCGCTCATGCCGGCAGCGAAGTTTCGCCCGGTCTTGCCGAGCACGACCACAACACCGCCGGTCATGTATTCGCAGGCATGGTCGCCCGCGCCTTCGACAACCGCGATTGCGCCTGAGTTGCGCACCGCGAAGTCTCGCCCGCAACCCCGTTGAAATAGGCTTCGCCCGCAATCGCGCCGTACAGCACGGTGTTGCCGACGATGATGTTCTGGCCCGGATCGCGATTGGCGGCTTCCGGCTGGCGGATGATGATCCGTCCGCCGCTCATGCCCTTGCCGACATAGTCGTTGGCATCGCCCGACAGGTCGAGCGTGACGCCATGCGCGAGCCACGCGCCGAAGCTTTGCCCAGCGACCCCGGTGAAGTTCACCCGGATCGTGTCGGGAGGCAGGCCTTCGTGCCCGTGAGTCTTGGCGACTTCGCCCGACAGCATGGTGCCGACCGTACGATTGACGTTGCGGATCTCGTAATCGAGCTGGACCGGCTTTTTCGCTTCGATCGCGTCCTGCGCGTCGGCGATCAGGGCGTTGTCGAGCGCCGCGCCGAGCCCGTGATCCTGGCCTTCGGTGTTGAAGAGCGGCGTGCCCTCGGCCAGTTCCGGCTTGTGGAGGAGGCGCGACAGGTCGATCCCGCGCGCCTTCCAGTGCCGGTGCATGCGGGTCATGTCGAGCCGGTCGACCCGGCCGACCATTTCCTCGACCGTACGGAAGCCCATCTCGGCCATGATTCCGCGCAGCTCTTCGGCGACGAAGAACATGTAATTGACGACATGCTCCGGCTGGCCGGTGAAGCGCTTGCGCAGCTCCGGATCCTGAGTCGCGACGCCGACCGGGCAGGTGTTGAGGTGGCACTTGCGCATCATGATGCAGCCCGCCGCGATCAGCGGGGCGGTGGCAAAGCCGAATTCGTCCGCGCCGAGCAGGGCGCCGATCGCGACATCGCGCCCCGTCCGCAACCCGCCATCGACTTGTACCGCGATCCGCGTGCGCAGATCGTTGAGCAGCAGCGTTTGCTGGGTTTCAGCGAGGCCTATCTCCCAGGGAGAACCTGCGTGCGTCAGGCTGGTCAGCGGCGAAGCGCCCGTCCCGCCATCATAGCCGGAGATCGTGACGTGATCCGCGCGCGCCTTGGAGACGCCCGCAGCGACCGTGCCGACACCGACCTCGGAAACGAGCTTCACCGAAATCCGCGCTTCGGTGTTCACGTTTTTGAGGTCGTGAATCAGCTGCGCGAGGTCTTCGATCGAGTAGATGTCGTGGTGCGGGGGCGGCGAAATCAGGCCGACGCCCGGCGTCGAGTGCCGAACCGCGCCAATCCGCTTGTCGACCTTGTGGCCGGGCAGCTGGCCGCCTTCGCCGGGCTTCGCGCCCTGCGCCATCTTGATCTGGATGTCGTCGGAATTGACCAGATACTCGGTCGTCACGCCGAAACGGCCCGAGGCGACCTGCTTGATCCGGCTGCGCATCGAATCGCCGTTGTCCATCGGCTGGAAACGGAACGGCTCTTCGCCGCCTTCGCCGGTGTTCGAGCGCCCGCCGATGCGGTTCATCGCCACCGCGAGCGTGGAGTGCGCTTCGTGGCTGATCGAGCCGAAGCTCATCGCGCCGGTGCTGAAGCGTTTGACAATCTCGCTCGCCGGTTCGACCTCGTCGAGCGAGATCGGATCGTCGGCCTTCTTGAACTCCATCAAGCCGCGAATGGTCAGCAACCGTTCGGACTGTTCGTTGATCGACTTGGCAAACTCCTGGTATTGTTCGGGCAGATTGCCGCGCACCGCGTGCTGCAATTGCGCGACATTCTGCGGGGTCCAGGCGTGCTCCTCGCCGCGCAGGCGGTATTGGTAGATCCCGCCGACATCCAGCATGCTTTGGTACAGCGGGTTGTCGCCATAGGCCTGCGCATGACGGCGTACGCTCTCTTCTGCGACCTGTTCCAGCCCGACTCCGTCGATGGTCGTAGCGGTGCCGGTGAAGTACTTCTCGACGAACTCGGAACTGAGGCCGACGGCATCGAAGATCTGCGCGCCGCAATAGGACTGATAGGTCGAGATACCCATCTTGGACATGACCTTGCGGATGCCCTTGCCGACGCTCTTGATGTAGTTCTGCTCGACTTCGCGCGGGTCGAGCTCGAGATGCTTCTTGCGGCGAATGTCTTCGAGCGTTTCGAATGCGACATAGGGGTTGATCGCTTCCGCTCCATAGCCCGCGAGCACGCAGAAATGATGCACTTCGCGCGCTTCGCCGGTCTCGATCACAAGGCCGGTCTGCATGCGGAGGCCCTGCCGAACAAGGTGGTGGTGAACCGCTGCCGTCGCCAATAGCGCAGGCATCGGCACGCGGTTCTCGTCCTGCGCACGGTCGGACAGGACGAGGATGTTCTGATCCTGCAGCACAGCTTCGGTCGCGGCCCAGCACATTTCCTTGAGCGCCAGTTCGATCCCCTCGACGCCGGCCTCGGCATCCCACGTGATGTCGATCGTGGTGCAGCGGAACGCGCCGTCGAGCGCCGCCTCGACCGAGCGGATCTTGGCGAGGTCCTCATTGGTGAGGATCGGCTGTTCGACTTCGAGCCGTTTGTGCGTTCCGGCGTCGTGGCCGAGCAAATTGGGGCGCGGGCCGATCATCGAGATCAGGCTCATCACCAGCTCTTCGCGGATCGGATCGATCGGCGGGTTGGTGACCTGCGCGAAGTTCTGTTTGAAATAATCGTAGAGCAGTCGCGCCCGGTCCGACAGCACGGCGATCGGCGTGTCGGTGCCCATCGATCCGACCGGATCGTCGCCTTTGACCATCATCGGTTCGAGGAAGCGCGAAATGTCTTCCTGCGTGTAGCCGAACGCCTGTTGGCGTTGGAGCAGGGTGGTCTCGCTTTCAGGGATTTCCGACAGTTCCGGCTCGATATGGTCGATATCTTCGAGCTTGTACTGCGCTGCATCGAGCCACTCGGCATAAGGCTCCGCCCCTGCGAGGTCGGCTTTCAATTCCTCGTCTTCGATGATGCGGCCCTGCTCCAGGTCGATCAGCAGCATCTTGCCCGGTTGCAGGCGCCATTTGCGGGTGATGTCTTCCTCGGCAAACGGCAGCACGCCGCTTTCCGACGCGAGGCAGACGAGATCGTCCTTGGTGACGCAGAAACGCGCCGGGCGCAGGCCGTTGCGATCCAATGTCGCGCCGATCTGCCGGCCATCGGTGAAGCACACCGCCGCCGGGCCGTCCCATGGCTCCATCAGCGCAGCGTGATATTCGTAGAAGGCGCGGCGATCGGGATCCATCAGCGGGTTCTTCGACCATGCTTCCGGGATCAGCATCATCATGGCGTGCGCGAGCGAGTATCCGCCTGCGAGCAGCAGTTCGAGCGCGTTGTCGAGGCAAGCCGTGTCCGATTGCCCATGCGGGATGATCGGCCACATCTTGTCGAGGTCGGGGCCCAGCAGATCGCTTTCCATGGTGCGGCGACGCGCATTCATCCAGTTCACGTTGCCGCGATTGGTGTTGATCTCCCCATTGTGGGCGATCAGCCGGAACGGATGGGCGAGGCGCCAGCTCGGGAAAGTGTTGGTCGAGAACCGCTGGTGCACCAGACCGAGCGCGCTGACGCAATCGGGATCGCGCAGATCGTCATAGAACGTACCGACTTGTCCCGCCAGCAACAGGCCCTTGTACACGATTGTACGGCTGGAGAAGCTCGGCAGATAGAGTTCGGTCACGCCTGGAAGACCGTGCTTTTCGGCCAGTTTCGCCAGCGGGTTCTGCACCTGCTTGCGGATCACCAGCAACTTGCGCTCGAACGCGTCCTGGTCGGCGCAATTTTCCCCGCGCGCGATGATCGCCATCTGGATGACCGGCATCGATTCGATCACCGCATCGCCCAGCCCGTCAAGCGTGGTCGGGACATCGCGCCAGCCGACGAAACGCTGGCCCTCCTTGGTGGTGAACTTCTCGAAGCGTTCGGCGACGAAAGCGCGCGCATCGTCGTCTTGCGGCATGAAGCACATCGCGACGCCGTATTCGCCCGCTTCGGGCAGATCGTGGCCATGCTCTTCGGCCCAGCGGCGGATCAAGGGGTCGGGAATCTGGATCAGCAGGCCCGCGCCGTCACCCAGAAGCGGATCGGCCCCTACCGCGCCGCGATGGTCGAGCTTCTCGAGAATTTCGAGCGACTGTTCGATGATCGCATGGCTTCTGACACCCTTGATATGGGCGACCATGCCGACTCCGCAGGCGTCGTGTTCGTTTCGCGGGTCGTAGAGACCCTGGAGAGCGGGGTGACCCACCATGGCAAGAATCCATCCTGTCAGATGCCGAAGGGGGCGGCCCGGCTTGCTCGGCGGCAAGGGAACACCCAACGGCAGAGTGTCGCGCGGCAGGCATGCTCAAGGGCAACCTGTGCGTCTTTCCGCCCCTCATGCCGACAGGAAAGCGATTTTGCAACCGCGAAGAGTGAAGTATTATTTCACCGACCTAAGGTCGGGCTTTGGCTTGATTGCGCCAAGCGCGGCTGGAGTGCCCGCAAATCGCGATCTCAGGCCGCACCGCGCATCGTCTGCAATTTGCTCAGCGCGTCACGCAGGTCGCGCTCGGTGCGGGTATCGGTGCCCGCCGACGCTTCGCGGTCCAAATCTGCCACTTCATCGTTTGCGGCAAGGCCGTTCTCGGTAAACACGGCCAGCGCTTTCAGAGCTTCGGCCAGTGCCGCGTCACGCTCGCTCGTTTGTTCGGCAGGAGGGCGGTTGCGAGCCGCTTCTTGGCGCTCCTGCAGTGCGACGGCGAGCCGCTCGACCATTTGCACGAGACTAAGATCCTGCGGCGGGACCGCGCGCAATTTGTCGATCGCAGTCGGAGCGGGTTTGGCGCGCGATGTCCGATTCTTTTCGGCCAGTTGCGTAAATTCACCGAGATCGAGCTGGTCTTTCTTCAACGCCGTCTGGCGGGCGCGATGTTCGCTTAATGCCTGAACCAGCTCGACTTGCTTTCCGCGGTTGCGCCGACGCCGCAACGGCATCCGGCCAGCGGGTTCGCGCGGTGTATCGGCGGTCTCGTCAGCCAAGGGATCTGCTGGCGTCGACGCCGGCTCGGGCGCGACCTGTGCAGCGGCTTCCATCTCGGCACCCAGTTCAAGTGTGTCTTCCGAGCTTGCCTCGATCTCTTCGGAAGCTTCTTCGGCGCTTGTGCCGTCACCATCTTTCGTGTCGTCGCTTTCCTCGGCGTCGTTGCGCTCTTCGGCGTCGTCCGAATCCTCGGCGATCGGCGTGTCGAGGCTCTCACTGCCAAGTTCGGCGGCCGGGTCGATCGGGCGGAAATGGTCGGCAGCGTGGTTCATCATGGCATGCGAGCGGCTCGCACGCCGCTGCTGCCACTTGGATGCCACGAAGTACCCGGTTGCTGCACCCAGGGCGGCGGCCAGTCCAGCGAAAAATAGTCGCGCAAATTCCCCAAGCGCGCCAAGAGCGGCAACTGCGGTAGCCTGGTCGATGAAGGAAGCCGGCAGGACCATGATCGTCAGCCCGCCGAGGGCCGCGCCCCAAAGGGCCAGTGCGGGAACGAAATAGGGATGTGCGCCGATAGGCGGCCGATTGCGACGGCGCATCTTGAATTCACTGTTTGCGGACCTGCTGAAAAGCATGATGCCCCTCGTTCCTAACCCCGTTGATCCGGCTCAAGCCGAAGCGGTGAGGGCGACCTGCCCGTCTCCGCGATTAAGATTGGCTAGCAAGAGATGGTAAACGTCTTGATAACGTCTGGCATTGATTGCCCAGTCGTGGCGAGCGCGGACGTGGGCGACGCCGCGGTTGCGGATAACGCTCCATTCTTCGCGCGAGGAGAGCACTTCCGACAGTGCGGCGGCGCAGGCGGACGGGTCGTCGGGAGCAAAAAGGAAGCCGGTTTCGCCATGCTTCATCAATTCCCGGTGACCGCCGACATTGGACGCTGCGACGATCCGGCGCTGCGCCATCGCTTCGAGCGGCTTCAAGGGCGTGACGAGATCCGTCAGGCGCGAAGCCTTGCGCGGGTAGGCGAGCACGTCGACGAGCGAGTAGTAGCGCTCGACCTCGGAATGCGGGACGCGACCGGCAAAGAGAACCGCTTCGGGTTCCGGCAGCCGAGCGGCCGCAGCGCGCCATTCGGCATCCATCTCCCCCCCGCCGACCAGCAGCAACCGCGCAGCGGGATGTTGCTTGCGAAGGATGGGCATGGCGGCGATCAGGTCGTCGACGCCCTCATAGGCGTAGAAACTGCCGATATAGCCGATCAGCGGCGTGCCGGGTGCCAGGCCCAGTTCCGCTCCCAGCTTTGTGTCCCGCGACGGAGGATCTCCGAACAGCGAAAGGTCGACGCCGTTGGGCATGATGCCGATCTTGCCCGGATTGATTCCGCGCCCGATCAGGTCGTCGCGCAGTCCTTCGCAAATCGTGAAAACCGCATCGGCGCGTTTGACGATCTGCGTCTCGAGCGCGCGGGTGAGGCGGTACTTGACCGATCCTTCGGTCCCGGTGCGATTGCCGACCGCGGCATCCTCCCAGAAAGCGCGGATTTCGTAAACGAACGGAATGCCGAGCGCAGACGCGGCGCGCCATGCTCCGCCGCCGCAAAGCGCCGGAGAATGCGCATGGATAATGTCGGGGCGCCATTCTTGCGCCAGCGCCTGAATCGCAGCGGACAAAGCCGCCATTTCGCGGGCTTCGCCTAGACCGGGCGGGCCCGACGCCTCGCCGGGCGTGCGGTAAAAGGTGAGGCCATCGACCGTTTCCCGGTCTTCTCCGGTCTTTGCGCCCGCGTGGCGCAGGCCGGTGATCGCGCGCGCATCGATTCCCAGCGATTGCTGCGCCTTGAGGATCGCGCGCGTGCGGAAGGTGTAGCCACTATGCAGCGGCAGCGAATGATCGAGAACATGCAAAACCCGCGTCATGAGGCGTCCAATGGCACGAATGTGCTTAACGGCCCGTCAACCGCCTTTGTCTAAGGCCGTGGAGGATGCGGACTTCAGCGTCTGCCGGATAGACAAGCCATGATCGACTATTTCGCCCTAGCACTTGGACATGGCCTTATGGCCTTCGCGCTTCTGCACCTCGTGATGCGAGAGAGCCTCGATGCGGATCCCTTGCTCGGCCGATTGAAGGACACTCTTGAACAAAGGCGCAAGGAGGCAAGCGTCGCCGGGCGCAACGCACGTCGACGCGAGGCGGAACTAGAGGCGGAAGCAAGGGATGGGCAAATCCTACGCTCGGGCGAGGAAAACGGCCCCTGATGCTGGATCTCGTCTTCCTTGCCTTCATCGGATACGTCTTGCTGCTCGGCCTGCGGCGTCCATTCCTGTGGGTGTTGCTGTACGTCTACATCGACATCATCGCGCCCCAGCGCATCGGCTATGCGATCATCCAGTCGATCCCCGTTTCGCTGATCGCGTTCGGAGCCGCCTTCGGAGGCTGGCTCTTGCTCGATCGCAAGGAAGGGTTTCGCTTTTCGCTGCGGCAGGGCCTGATCCTAGCGCTGCTGCTCTATTGCTGGTGGACCACCGGCAATGCCGATTTCCCTGAGAACGCCGCGACCAAATGGGACTGGGTGTGGAAGGCCTTGCTGTTCGCGCTGTTCCTGCCCTTCACGCTGACCACGCGTGCGCGGCTCGAAGCGTTGGCATTGATCCTCGTCCTGTCGATCGCGACCATAGTGATCGGTACGGGAATGAAGACGGTGCTTGGCGGAGGCGGATACGAGAACCTCAAATTCTTCGTCAACGACAACAGCGGTATCTACGAAAGCTCGACATTGGCCACTGTCGCCATCGCGCTCACGCCGATGATCTGGTGGTTCACCCGCTTCGGGACCATCTTCAAGCCGCAATGGCCGGTGACTTTGTTCGCGGTGTTGCTGATCTTCGCATGCCTGATGGTTCCGATCGGAACCGAGGCACGCACCGGGCTGGTCTGTATCGCCGTGCTTGGCATGCTCCTGCTCCGCTACGTCAAACGGCGTGTCCTGTTCGTGGCGGGAGGGGCAGTGCTCGGACTAACCGCCCTGCCATTCCTTCCCCCCAGCTATTACGAGCGCATGGCCACGATTGCAGAGCCGGGCGGCGACGAAAGCGCGTCGACCCGGGTGGCCGTGTGGAACTGGACGCTGGAATACGCGCAAGAGAATCCGTTCGGCGGAGGATTCGATGCCTATCGCGGTAACAAGTTCACCTACGAAATGCCGGTCAAGCAGGAGGTAGGCAACACGACTTCGGTCGAATTCCGCGAGGTCACCGACGAAGCCCGCGCCTACCATTCGGCAATCTTCGAATTGCTCGGCGAACAGGGCTATCCGGGTCTGGCGATCTGGTTGCTGCTGCACGGGCTCGGTGTGTGGCAGATGGAACGTGTCAGGCGGCGATGGAAGGATAAGGATGATGAAGCCGAAGCGTGGATCGCTCCCTTCGCCACCGCCTTGCAGCTTGCGAGTCTCGTCTACATCACCGGCGCATTGTTCCAGGGAATCGCCTACCAACCGGTGATGCTGATGATAATCGGGTTGCAGATAGGGCTCCACAATTACTGCAAGCGGCTCGATTCGGAACGCGCGAAACTGGCGCACAGCGAGCGGCTTTCGCCCGCTACGGAACGCGCAAGGAAACGTGCAGGCAAAACGCAATCACCCAATGCCGTAACGGCATAGCTCGAAGCGTTGCACTCCTCCCTCGCGACTGCCATGTAGCTCCTCGAAAACGCGCCGTGCAGGCGGGATTCTGCGCGGCTCAGACGAGCAAGAGGAGGAGCCCCATGACCCCGCAAGAATTGGCCGAAAAAGTCGGCGAAAACCTTGGCACCAGCGAATGGGTCGAAATGACCCAGGAAAAGATCAACATGTTCGCGGATGCGACCGGCGATCACCAGTTCATCCACATCAATGAAGAAGCGGCCAAGATGACTCCGTTTGGCGGCACCATCGCGCACGGCTTCATGACGCTGTCGATGATCCCGTATCTTTCCGCCAACAGCGACATGCCCAAGATCGACAACGTAAAGATGGGCGTGAACTATGGCGGTAACAAAACCCGCTTCATCAACCCGGTTCGCTCCGGCAAGCGCATTCGCGGCCACTGGAAGCTTGTCGAAATGATCGAAAAGCGCCCCGGCCAATGGCAACAGACGGCCGAAATCACGATCGAGATCGAAGGCGAGGAAAAGCCTGCGCTGATCTGCGAGTGGATCACGCAGTTCTTCGTCTGAACCCGCTTTCAGGGCGCGAAGAAATTCTGACGCCCAATTGACCCATTCTGCCCTCACATGGACGCGGGGGCCGGAAAACACCGTTTCGAAAGGACACCTCTCATGTCACGCGATGCAGTCATCGTCTCCACCGCACGCACGCCGATCGGGCGCGCTTACAAAGGCGGCTTCAACGCCACGCCGGGCGCCACGCTTGGCTCTTTCTCCTACGCAGCCGCTGTCGAGCGCGCCGGAATCGAAGACGGCGAAGTCGACGATGTGGTTTGGGGTGCGGTGCTCACCCAAGGCACGCAAGCCGGCAATATCGGTCGTCAGGTCGCGCTGCGCGGCGGCGCACCGGTAACGGTCGCAGCGCAGACGATCGACCGTCAGTGCTCTTCGGGCCTGATGGCAATCGCGACCGCTGCCAAGCAGATCGTGGTAGACAACATGGATATCGTCGTCGGTGGTGGACAGGACTCGATCTCGATGGTCCAGACCCCGGAAATGCGCGTCGCTCCCGATCCTTCGCTGATCGCGATGCACAAGGATGTGTATATGCCGATGCTGGGCACCGCCGAGACGGTGGCCGCGCGCTACGGCATCAGCCGCGAAGCGCAGGACGAATACGCACTGCAATCGCAGATGCGCACGGCTGCCGGCCAGGAAGCGGGCCATTTCGACGCCGAAATCGTTCCGGTGACCACCACCATGATGGTCAAGAACAAGGAAACCGGCGAAGTCAGCCAGCAGGAAGTCACCATCACCAAGGACGAGGGCAACCGTCCCTCGACCACGCTCGAAGGTCTTGCCGGGCTGCAGCCGGTCATGGGGCCGGACAAGGTGATCACCGCCGGGAACGCCTCGCAGCTGTCCGATGGTTCGTCGGCGAGCGTCCTGATGGAAGCCAAGATCGCCGAGCAGAAGGGTCTCGAGCCGCTCGGCCGCTATGTCGGCATGGCTGTGGCCGGCACCGAGCCCGACGAGATGGGCATCGGCCCGGTCTTCGCCATTCCGAAACTGCTCAAGCAGACCGGCCTTTCGATGGACGATATCGGCCTGTGGGAATTGAACGAAGCCTTTGCGGTGCAGGTGCTGTACTGCCGCGACCAGCTCGGCATCGATAACGACATCCTCAACGTCAATGGCGGCTCGATCTCGATCGGCCACCCCTACGGCATGACCGGCGCTCGCTGCACCGGCCACGCGCTGATCGAAGGCAAGCGTCGCGGCGCGAAGTATGTCGTCGTCACCATGTGCGTCGGCGGCGGCATGGGCGCGGCGGGGCTGTTCGAGGTCTTCTAAGCAGGAGCGAAATCAATGGCAGATGGGCGCTGGCCGAGGATCGATTACGCCGCCGACAAGGCGGTAATCGAGACATGCCACGCCTATTTGCAGGTGATCGGAAAGCTCCCCACGCGGGCAAAGCCCTGGCAAAACCACGGCTGGCAGCTGGCGCTCCGCGTTGCGCCGCGCGGGTTCCGAACCTACCCGATCGCCGCCGGCGAGCACGACGCCGAGGTGCTGTTCGATTGCCTTGGCAGTGAAGTCGTCCTCGAAGCGTCATCGGGCCTGCGCAGCCGCTTTGCGATCACAGGTCAAACGGTCGCGCAATTCCTGCTGGATTTTCAGTCCCTGCTCTGTGAAGCCGGGATCGAAACGCCAGTCGTAGGCGCGCCGAACGAAATCGAACCCGCAGTTCCCTTCGCGCAAGACTCGCGCGAGCGGGTCTGGGATTGGGAGGCAATTCGCAGGATTCATGCCGCCTTTCGCAGTGTCGACCGCGTGTTCGATCGGTTCCGCAGCGGATTTGTCGGCAAATCGAGCCCGTCTCACCTGTTCTGGGGCAGTTTCGACCTGGCGGTCACCCGCTTTAGCGGTCGTCAGGCTCCGCTCCACCCCGGCGGCTTTCCCAATTTGCCGGATCGGGTCACGCGCGAAGCCTACAGCCATGAAGTCGCAAGTGCAGGCTTCTGGCTGGGCGGGGGCGGTATCGATGAGGCCGCATTTTATGCCTATGGCTATCCTTCGCCCAAGGGGCTTTCCGACGCGACGATCACGACGCCCGGCGCCTATTGGCACGGCGATCTCGGCGAGTTCGTCTTGCCTTATGCGACGGCGCGCGAGGCCGAAGATCCCGACGCCGTGTTGTTGGACTTTCTCGAACAGACCTATGCGGCTGTTGCCGAACGCGGCAAATGGGATCGCGCTGAGCTCGAACTGCCATCGGTTGCCTATGGCGAGCCTTACGATGTCGAGGTGCACCGAAGCTAAGCGCCGCTCTTGCGGCTGAGATGACTTCGTCGCATTCTCCGCCGCATGGGGATCATGGAAATCATCGGGATTGCGGGCAGCGTCAGCCTGCTGTCGGGCTGGCGGCTCTATCTGTGCGTGTTCGCCACCGGGCTTGCGATGCGGCTCGATGCGCTGCCGGTGCCGGAACACCTCTCAAGCCTCGCTGTGCTCGAAAACCCATGGGTTATGGGGATCGCGGCCTTTGGCGCGCTGGCCGAATTCTTTGCCGACAAGGTGATGTGGCTCGACAGCGCGTGGGACACGATCCACACGCTGGTGCGACCGGTCGGCGGTGCGCTGCTGGCATTGGCGATCGTCGACCCCTCGGACCCGGCAATGCAGGTCGTCGCCTTCCTGCTCGGCGGCGGCGCGAGCTTCCTTGCGCATGGCGGCAAGGCCAGCGCACGGGCGGTGGTCAACACCTCGCCCGAACCGGTGAGCAACGTCATGGCATCGAGCGCCGAGGACATCGCGACGGTCGGTTTGCTGTGGCTTGCCTACGAACACCCGGTTGTTGCGGCCGGTATCGCTGCGGTGCTGCTGGCGCTCGTGGTCGGCCTGCTGTTGCTGGCGCGCAGGGTAATCAAGAAGCTGTTCTTCCGAAGCCCGCAGACACGACGCTAACCGCGAGAATCGGACCCGAGAAGCCGCTCGACATATCGATTTAGTTCGTATACGAACTAAATCGATATGAGCGATCCGAAGATCTTTCATCTGTTGCAACGAGCGCATAGCGAGCTGTTTCGCGCCAGCGATCTTGCCCTGCGCGAGCGACACGGAATCGGGACGGCGCAGCAAGCGGTGCTGTTCTCGCTGCTCAAGCGCGACGGAGCGGCGATCGGCTACCTTGCGAAACAGCTCCATATGGGAAAGTCCGGCTTGACCGGACTTGTCGACCGTATGGAGACGGCGGGCCTGGTTCGCCGCGAAACGGACCCGAACGATGCGCGCAGCTGCAAGGTCTTTCTCAAATCGAAAGGTCGCGACCTCGCGGAAGCGACGCTGCCGACGACTCGGCAGGTCAACGCAACCCTGATCGAAGCCTTCGACCGTGGCGAACGCGCGACGATCGAACGGTTCCTGAATTTCGTCGCGGAATCGTCCGAAGCAATCGTCTCCACCGCCGTGGCTTCCGGTCCCACAACACCAGAATTCGAACAAGGCTCCTCCGAAAGATGACAAAGCATATCCGATTGACGACCCAGGACATGGTGACGACGCTTACCTTCGCCCGTCCCGAAAAGAAGAATGCGATTACCCAGCGCATGTATGCTGCGATGGCCCAGGCCATCCGCGATTATGGCGAAGACGACGGCGTGCGAGCCTTCGTCATCACCGGCGCGGGAGACTACTTCACGTCCGGCAATGACCTGCAGGACTTCGCGCGCGGAACGGAGGATGGCGGCCCGCCCCCGGTGGTCCAGTTCCTGCAGGCGATTTCAAGCTGCGAGAAACCCATCATCGCGGCGGTGAACGGTCCTGCCATCGGCGTTGGCCTCACGATGCTGTTGCATTGCGATCTCGTCTATGCCGCGCGCAATGCCACCTTGAGCGCGCCCTTCGTGAAGCTTGGCCTCGTTCCGGAGGCGGCCTCGTCGCTCCTGTTGCCGAAGGCGGTGGGGGAAGCCGTCGCCAACGACATCTTCTTGACCGGACGAGCCTTGAGCGCAGACGAAGCCCTTTCTTTCGGTCTGGTCGCGAGGGTCTTCGGCGAGGACGAACTGGCCTCTGAGATCCGGGAAATCGCGTCGACAGTCGCGAATTCGGCACCGAATTCGATGCGACGGACGAAGTCCCTTATCCGTCATCGTGGGGAAACCATTGCCGCGCAAATGCAAAGAGAGGGGACCCTGTTTGCCGAACAATTGGCCTCACCCGATTTTGCCGAATGCGTCGCGGCCATGATGCAGAAACGCGCACCTGTCTTTCAGTAGCGAGACGATCGCAAGGCGCAGGGAATGTCGTTCACGCGTCGCGCAATTCCTCCAGATCGGCTGCGCATTCGCGGTTGATGCGATCGGTTTCGGCAAGTGCGCGCTGCATGGTTGCGAGCAAGTCGGAAAGCGGCGCTTCCTCTAGATATTCGCCCTGCTCCACGCCGCACATGTCGCAGTGTTCGCCGACGCAAGTGAACTGGTCGCACGCCTGACAAAGGTGCAGCGGGCGCTTCGCGCCGCGCAGGGCGGGGCCTATGCGTTCGGGACAATGCGCGGACTTCCCGTCGAAAGTTTCGACCTCCAATCGCCACTTGGCGAGATCGAACGGGACGCCTGGCGCGGGTTCGGTGCGAACGACCCGCTCCCGCAGGCCCAGCTTGGCCAGTTCGCGGGCGCGATAGTCGCAGAATGGGTTGTTCCCAGGCTTGTCCATGACCGCTCCCGAGGTCCAGGTGCACCCCGCATCGCAATGCTCCCCGTAATAGCAGGTGCCGCACAGGCCCCAGCGCGGCGGACGCACCCGGCGAGACACCGTATCGGCCATTTCGGTCCAGATCTGCGCAATCGGCCTCTCGCGGATATTGCCGCCGGAATAGCGGTACTTGTCCAGCGAAGGGCATCCCTTGACTTCGCCGTCCGCCTCGATTCCGATCGCGGTTTCCGATGCCTGGCAGCCCTCCCATGGCGTGATCTCTTCGGTCAGGCTCCGCCACAAATGCTCATGCGGTCCGAAATAGCCGACATTGTTGCCGGCAAAGATCTGCACGCCGTCGCGTCGGGCGTCGCGAACCAGTGCAGCGAGCCGATCATACAAGGGTGGAAGTTCATAGGGTTGCAGCAGCAACTCTTCGTCGTCGGCGGCATTGCCGCAGGCCACAGTCAATTGCAGTTGCCAGACCTTGAAGCCGGCATCGCGAAGCGACGCGTAGATTTCTTCGACATGCGGCGCGCTGAGCCTGTTGATCTGCGTGTTGGCAGAAGGTCGGATACCGACCCTCGCCAATTCGCCGATCACGGCCATGCACTGTTCCCAGCTTCCCGGCAGTCCGCGCAGCCGATCGTGAATGGCTGGAGGACCATCGACGGAGACACCGGCCGCGCTCAATCCCGCGGCGGCTGCGGCTTCGATCTTGGCTCGGGTGAAGGCGCGACCGCCTGTCTGTATCGCGCAGCGCATGCCGTGTTCGGTCACGGCTTCGATCAGTTCTATCCAGTCGCGTCGCAGATAGGCCTCGCCGCCAATCAGGTTGACTTCGCGAGTTCCCAACTCCGCCAGTTGCCGGATCACATCGAGGCATTCCTCGGTCGACAGTTCGTCGCTTCGCGGCAATCCGGCGCGCGAGCCGCAATGCGAGCATTTGAGATTGCACTGCAGCGTTGTTTCCCAGACCACGTGGACCGGTATGCGTTCAGCCTTGTCGCCCTCCGAGCGCAGCCGGACCGAATGTCCGGCTGCGGGCCTGGCCGGAGCGTTCATGCGCGTGAGCCGCGACGACGCACTTCGGCTTCGAGCTTCGCGATCGCTCCTTCGAGATCGCCTTGCTGTTCGATGACCGATAGCGCGTGGTCGCGCAGTGTGCGCAGTTCCTCAAGGCTCACATTCTTGTCTGCGAGAGCGTCCGAGATTGCAGGGGCATAGAGCATAATAACCATGGTTCGTGTCCTTTTTGCATAGAAGTGAATTCGGAAAGGACGATCAGCCTTCCCTACGGCTGATCTCTTCTTCCAGCCTGCTCAAGGCGGCCTTCAAGTCGCCTTGCTGCTTTAGGACGGAGCGCGCGTGTTCGAGCAGTTTCTCGAGCTCTGCAGGCGATGTCTTGGGATTGTCGATCGCGTCCTGAATGCCGACGCCGTACAGTACTACATACGTCATAGATTCCTCCAAGCCAATATAGACAAGATATCAAGTTGATCTTATTGGCGAATCGGAAGAACTATTTAACTCTTGTTTTCGGAGCAAAATAGTGCGTGATGCAACCGATATTTATCTCGAGGCGACTCGAGAAAATCCCGAAGACAAGAATATTATCCAGCTTTTGAATAAATATGGCAATATTCTTTTCGATTCATCACCTTCTTCGTTGCAAGATGTGGAACTTGCAGCACTTTTTCTTCGAGAGTGCGGAAATTGCGGTCCGATTTGCGATGTTGGGGCGGGCGAAGGTGCGGCAGCGCTCGCGCTGGCCTGCCTCGTCGAGCGTGATGTGGTTGCGATCGAAGTGGTCGAAGAACGTGTCGATCGGATTGCTCGGCGTGCCGAGCGCCACGGACTCTCCAACCTGACGGCCGTAGCTGCCGATGCGCGCACAGTCCCGCTTGGCGACTTTGCCGGGTTTTACCTGTTCAGCCCGTTCTTCGACGATGACGCCGATGTCTTCCTGGAGCGAATGGCGAAGGAATGCCGGTCCGGGACGCGGGTCGTCGGCAAAGGCATGATCGCCAAGCGGATGCGCGCCCAGCCCGCCCTGCGCGAATGCGGCGAAGATCGCGGCTGGGGTTGGTGCACCGCCAAGTTGGCGTAGGGCGCCCGGCTCTAAGAATGCGCCGCGATGAATTCCTCGACCACCGGTGCGACCTTGTTGCGCCAGCGGCTGCCGTTGAAGATGCCGTAATGCCCGGCTCCCTCGGCCATGTAATAGCGCTTCTTGTCGTCGGATAGTCCATCGGCGAGCTTCAGTGCGGCTTTGGTCTGGCCCAGCCCCGAAATATCGTCGCGCTCCCCTTCGATGGCTAGCAGCGCCGTGTCTGTGATTGCGTGGAGATCGACCACTTCGCCCTTGTGGCGGAAAGCGTTGTTGGGGATCGAGTGTGTCTGGAACACTTCCTCGACCGTCTGGAGATAGAACTCGGCGGTCATGTCGCACACGGCGCGGTATTCGTCGTAGAAATCCTTGGTCGCCTGCGCGCTTTCCTCATCGCCAACCGTAAGGTGTTTGAACATCTCGTAGTGGCTCATCATGTGGCTTTGCAGGTTCATGCTCATGAATGCGGAAAGCTGCATGAAGCCCGGATAGACCTTTCGCCCCGCGCCGCGATAATTCATCGGCACGGTGGCTATCACGCTCTGGCGGAACCATTCGATCGGCCGCTCCATCGCATGGTTGTTGACCGTGGTCGGGCTTTCACGGGTGTCGATCGGGCCGCCCATCATGGTGAGCGTCTTGGGGGTCGCCGGCGATTTGTGGAGATTGAGGAGTGCGGTTGCGGCGTAAGCCGGGACCGAAGGTTGGCACACCGCCATCATGTGCGGGCGCTGTCCGGGTTTCACTTGCTCGATATACTCGAGGAATTCGATCAGATAGTCGATGTAATCGTCGAGGTCGAAATGCCCTTCGTGGAGCGGCACCGTCTTCGCATCGGCCCAATCGGTGATGTAGACCTCGTATTGCTGCAGCATCCGTTCGACGGTGCCGCGCAGCAATGTGGCGTAGTGACCGCTCATCGGAGCGACGATCAGCAGCTTGGGGCGATCGTCGTCGACTCCATCGAGGCGGAAGCGCTTCAGATCGCCGAACGGACGGTTTACGACCGTTGCTTCGATGACGGGATAGACCTTGCCGTCCGTTTCGATCTCGGTGATGCCGAACGCGGGCTTGCCGTAATGCGCGGTCGCATGGGCGAACACGTCGAGCGCGTTCGCGGCCATCGGGCCGAACGCCGTGTAGCCGAGCGGATTGGCAGGATTGGTCAGCATTTCCGCGCTGATCGATGCCATCGCGCTGACGCTGTTCATCCAGCTGCGCTGGATTTCGTAGGCCTGGTAGAGCATTTTGCCCCCTTATCTCGATCGGACGTGCGCTTGTGCATTCGTCCGAATGGCGATCCCCGTTACCGGGTAAATGGGCCTTTCGGAACGATTGTGCAATGCACAATAGGCACCTTGGAGGTGCCTTTCCTTGGGACTGTGCGCTTTTTGCACGTGAAAAAGTGACAACGCGGCACTAAATCGGGCGCGAAATGAACGGGGTCAGCGAAGAATTCGGCGTGGACGAGGCGCAGCAGGGAAGGAGGCGCCGTTCGCTTGCGCCCTTGACCATGGTCTATCGCGAAGCGGGCAAATATCCTCGAGAAGTTGGAATGGCGCTGCTGGCGCTGCTGATCACGGCCATGGGCACCTTGGCAATTCCCGCAGCGATGCAGTTGATCATCGATCGCGGATTTGGCGGCGATGGCGATATCGGTCGCTGGTTCCGTTATCTCCTCGTCATTGCCGGCGTGATCGCGGTCGGCACCGCCTTTCGCTATTACTATGTCAGCTGGATCGGCGAACGCGTGGTCGCCGACATTCGCCGTAAGGTGCATCGCAACCTCATGCGGCAGTCGCCCAGTTTCTACGAAGAGAACAGTCCCAAGGAGATTTCGAGCCGGATGACGGCCGACACGGCCATTATCGAGACCGTGGTCGGCACGACGGTCTCAATCGCGCTGCGCAACGTCTTGCTGGGCATCGGCGGCACGATCTACCTGTTCTGGCTCCTGCCCGGTCTGACCGTCTGGCTCGCGGTCGGCATCCCGGCAGTGATCCTGCCGATCGTGATCTTCGGTCGCCGCATTCGCAGCATTTCGCGCGACAATCAGGATCGCGTCGCCGATGTCGGCGCGATGGTGACGGAAGTGCTTGGGGCGATGAAGATCGTCCAGGGCTTCAACCAGGAAAATCGCGAAGCGAACAGGTTCGGCGATGCCGTGGAGCGGACGTTCGACACCGCCAAACGTCGCATCCTGTTGCGGGCGATCATGACGATGATCATCATCGCGGCGATCTTCGGGTCGATCGTCCTGCTGTTGTGGCGCGGAGCGGAAGGCGTCGTCGCAGGCGAAATCACCGGCGGGACGATCGCCTCTTTCGTCGTCGGTGGTTTGATCGTCGCCGGGGCATTCGGCGCCCTGACCGAAGTCTATGGCGACCTGCTGCGCGGGGCCGGTGCAGCGAGCCGTCTTGCCGAGCTGCTTCACGCCGAGCCGACCATAGCCACGCCCGACCGGCCGGAACGATTGCCGGAACCTCCGCGCGGCAGCCTGTCATTCCGCAATGTGACATTCCGCTACCCGGCGCGGCCGGAAACGCCTGCGCTCAAGGATTTCAGTCTCGAAATCGAGCCGGGTGAAACCGTCGCCATCGTCGGGCCTTCGGGCGCAGGCAAGTCGACGATTTTCCAGCTGGTCGAGCGGTTCTACGACCCCCAAGCGGGGACGATCCGGATGGACGGCGTGCCGCTGACCAAGGCCGATCCGGCGGATATTCGCGAACGGCTCGCGCTTGTCCCGCAAGACGGTGTGCTGTTCAGCGCCAATGCCCGCGACAATCTGCGCTACGGCAAATGGGAAGCGTCCGACGAGGATATCTGGGAAGCGGCGCGCGCAGCCAACGCCGAAAGTTTCCTGCGCGACATGCCCGAAGGTCTCGACACCTATCTCGGGGAAGGCGGCACGCAATTGTCGGGCGGCCAGCAGCAGCGCGTTGCGATTGCCCGAGCTCTGCTGCGCGATGCGCCGATCCTGTTGCTCGATGAAGCCACAAGCGCGCTCGATGCGGAGAGCGAGCAACTGGTGCAGCAAGCGCTCGATCAGCTCATGGCGCAGCGCACGACACTGGTGATCGCGCATCGACTGGCGACGGTGCGCAAGGCGGACAGGATCATCGTGCTCGACCACGGCGAAGTGACCGAACAGGGGTCGCATGAACAACTGTCGGCGCAAGGGGGGCTCTATTCGCGTCTCGCCAGCCTCCAGTTCGCAGCCAACGAAGCGGCGTAACTGCGGAATATTCGACCAAGCGCCTGCTGCTTCGGACCAACGTCGACATTGACGCTACGCCGCGCCTAAACAGATCGCTTCAGGCACATAGCATTTGCCAATCGGGAACACGCAATCATGATCAATCAGACCGCCATTCTGTGCGCTGGCGTTGCCGCGCTTGCCCTTGCCACACCTGCGATCGCCGGAGACGCGCATTCCGACGTCGGTGGCGTGGAATTGTTGCTCGAAGAGGCGGAGAGCGAAGCGGCGGGCGCTGAACCAACCCTGCCAAGGATGGATTTCGGAAGCTGGGGTGTGGGCCTCGACGTGATCGACGAGAGTGTCGACCCCGGCGACGACTTCAACGCCTTCGTCAACGGCATCTGGATTTCCAGCAACGAAATCCCGGCGGACCGCCAGCGTTTCGGCGCATTCGACCTGTTGCGTGAAGGGGCAACCCGTGACGTCCGTTCGCTGGTCGAGACGCTGGTCGCTGCCAATCCCGAACCGGGCACGCAGGCGCGCCGCATCGTCGATGCTTACAATGCCTACATGGATGTCGAGGCGATCAACGCGAGCGGACTCGCCCCCGCGCAGCCCTATCTCCAGGAAATCTTCGGCGCGCCGGATCTGGAAGCCCTGGCAAAGCTTTTCGGCAAGCCGGGTTATCCCTCGCTGGTCAGCGCCGGTGTTACCATCGACGCTCGCAACCCCACGCAATACGCCGTCGGCCTCGGTTTCGACGGCATGGGCCTGCCGGACCGCGACTATTACCTCGTCGATTCGGACAGCAACCTCGAAATCCGCGCCAAATACAAAGAGTACCTGGCCACGCTCCTTGGGGCTGCAGGCTATACCGATCCGGCTGCGGCCGCCGAAGCGGTCTACGCTTTCGAATACAAGGTGGCCGAGCTTGAATGGGCGCGGCAAATCTTCCGGCGTCCGACCCTCACCTACAACGAACTGAGCCCGGAAGACCTCAATGGTCTGGCCGGCGAGTTCCCGATCGATGCTTTGCTGGAATCCTCGCAGCTGGCCGGACAGGCCCGTTTCCTGGCTACGCAGATTCCCCCGACCGAAGAGGAGATTGCGGAAGCGGGACTGACGCCCGAACAGGTCGACATGATCGGCGGCGGATTGCCAGCGATGATGCAGCTGCTGACCGAGACCCCGCTGGCGACGATCAAGGCCTACATGGCCAAAAGCTTCCTTGCGAGCCATGCCTCTGTCCTGTCGAGCGATCTCGACGATGCGACCTTTGAATTCTTCGGGAAGACGATCAATGGCCGCGAACAGCAGCAGGCCCGCTGGAAGCGCGCGATCGGCGAGGTCGAGGGCTCGATCGGCGAGCAACTCGGTGCGCTCTATGTCGAAAAGTATTTCCCGCCCGACAGCAAGGCGCGGATGGACGAATAGGAGGCGAACCTCACCAAATCCATGAATTAGGCGCTAGACAAGAACGAATGGATGACCGACGCGACCATCGCTCAGGCTCGAACCAAGCTCGAAGGATTCGTGCCGATGATCGGCTACCCCGACGAGTTCAAGACCTACGACGGCCTCGATATCTCCGCGACCGATCCGCTTGCCAACCGCATGGCGACCGCGCGGTGGGAGGATGCCGACAATCGCGCGCGGCTCGGCACCGAAGTCGATCCGACCGAATGGGGCATGTTCCCGCAGACGGTGAATGCCTATTATTCGCCGCTGACAAATCGCATCGTCTTTCCGGCTGCGATCCTGCAGCCGCCCTTCTTTAACGCCAGCGCCGACCCGGCGGTCAATTATGGCGGTATCGGCGCGGTCATCGGACATGAGATCGGCCATGGGTACGACGACCAGGGCTCGCAATTCGATGCCACCGGTACGCTTCGCAATTGGTGGCAGGACGAAGACCGCGCCGGTTTCGTCGCATTCACCGAGAAGATGGGCGAATTCATCAAGGCCTACTGCCCGGTCGAGGGATCGAATGGTCCCGAATGCTTGCGCCCCGGGCAATCGATGGGCGAAACCCTGGGCGATGTTGTCGGCTTGCAGATGGCATATCGCGCCTACCGGATGTCGCTGAACGGGGAGGAGCCCCCAGTGATCGACGGGCTGACGGGAGACCAGCGATTCTTCCTCGGCTATGCCCAGATCTGGCGCGGCATGGAGCGCGAGGAGAGCCTGCGCAATCGGGTGATGACGGCCAATCACCCACCCAGCGAATTCCGGCTCAACAATTCGGTCCGACACGTCGACGCGTGGTACGAAGCATTCGGAGTGACCGAGGACGACGAACTGTACCTGCCACCCGAAGACCGCGTGCGGATCTGGTAGCGGCCCCGGCAATGTGCCCGCATGTGCGGGCGGAGAAACAAAAAATTGACTTAGCCCGCGCTTTCGTCATGGAGCGCGGGCTATGACTTTCCTCCAGCTGCTGATTATCGCGGTCGTCCAGGGGATCACCGAATTCCTGCCGATATCATCGTCGGGGCACCTGATCCTGATCCCCGCCTTCACCGACTTCCCCGACCAGGGTCCCCTGATCGATGTGGCGGTGCATGTCGGATCGCTGCTCGCGATTATCGTCTACTTCTTCAAGGATGTGGTCACGCTCGCACGGGGCGGATTCGCCAGTATCGGCATCGGCAATGCACCATCCGAACGCAAATTGTTCTGGTGGATCGTGCTCGGGACGATCCCGGCTGTCGCGTTCGGCCTTGCGATCAAGCTCGGCGTGTTCAACGCGTTTGCGCAAAGCGTCTTCGGCGTCACCATAGTCGACGACGACCTGATGTCTTCGATCCGTTTCACCGACCTTATTGCCACCAATTTGATCCTCTATGGCTTGCTCTTGGGACTTGCCGACTGGCTCGGTCGGGAAACGAAGAACTTCGAAGACATGACTTGGCGCGACGGATTGCTTGTCGGCATGGCCCAGGCCCTGGCGATCATTCCCGGCACCAGTCGGTCCGGTGTCACGATGACAGCCGCGCGGGCGCTGGGATACAAACGGGTCGAAGCTGCGCGCTTTTCCTTCCTGCTTTCCATTCCAGCGGTCGCAGGAGCTGGCGTCCTGATCGTGCCCGAAATCTTCGAAGCCGGGACGGCCCTCGCCCTCGACGCCCTGATCGCCGGCGTGCTCACCTTCGTTTCGGCGTTCCTGACAATGGCCTTCCTGATGAATTTCCTGAAGCGCGCTTCGATGCTGGTGTTCGTGATTTACCGAATCGCTATGGGCTGCGCGCTGCTTTACTTCTTCTAAATCCACCCATCCGCATCCTTGGCAGGAACAAACCTGCCCCTTTGCGGGTTATGCAGCTGATACACCAAACTGTAAGAACAAATGGACAATTGATGGCGTTAATCGTGCTGATCGTTCTCGGCGCTTTGCTGGGCTGGGTGGCTTCAATCCTCGCGCGCACAGAAGAGGCGAGCGAGATTATGCGCCAGATGGGCCTGAGCCTGCTTGCTTCGCTGATTGCGGGGCTGATTGCCAATTCCGGAACCGTCCTTGGCGGCCTAGCGCTGGTGGCCCTTGGTGCTGCCGGTGTCGCTTCGGTTGTGGTGCTGGTGCTCTATCACACGGTGTTGCGGCGCCGCGAGGCGTAAGCGTCAGACCGGTTTTGCGCCCGACCCCCGCCCGCCGCGCAGGTGGTATTCCTGCGTTCCGCGGTTCACGACATAATCGACATCGATCACCGCGCTATTGGCGTAGGTGAAGCCCGGTGCAAGATTGCGATACAGTCGGTCGAAATCGCGTTCGACGGTTTGGCGATAGAGGTCCGCGAAGCTTTCGATCACGAAGTAGGTCGGCTGCAGGTCGCTGATCACATAATCGGTGCGCATCACCCGATCGACTGCGAGCATAATCCGGTTCGGGCTTTCAGCTTCGACCGCGAAAACCGCTTCGCTCGGGCCTGACAGGATGCCGGCTCCATAGGCCCGGATGTCGCCCGGGGCCTCTTCGATCAATCCGAATTCGACCGTGTACCAGTAGAGCGATCCCAGCGCTTTCAAGCGGTTGTAACGCATCGCTTTCCAACCGGCGCGTCCGTATTCCTGCATGTAGTCGGCGAACACGGGATCGGTCAGCATCGGCACGTGGCCGAAGACATCGTGGAAGACGTCGGGCTCCTGGATGTAGTCGAAGGTCTCCCGAGTGCGGATGAAGTTGCCCGCCGGGAAACGGCGATTGGCGAGGTGCCAGAAGAACACGTGATCGGGGATCAGCATCGGCACGGGCACGACGCTCCACCCAGTCAGGGCATCGAGCTCTTCGGACAGTCGCCCGAACTCGGGCACGCCGCCGCGGCCGAGATCGAGCCGCTCCAGCCCGGCCATGAACGCACTGGCCGCCCGTCCCGGCAGGACGTCCATCTGGCGTGCGAACAGATCGTCCCAAACCTGATGGTCTTCGCCGGAATAGTCGGTCTGCGCCGGTTCGAGCCAGTCTTCGCCGACATGCTCCGGCTTTTGGAGTGGCGCGGTAAAGACGTCCGCCGGAAGCTCCGGCAGTAGGGTAAAATCGGTTTCGGGGTCAGCAAGAGTAGCCATAATGTATCATTTGATACTAGCATCGGCCTGTAACGACAACATAAGCGAGGATACCGCATGGGGCTGAAGAGCAAGGATTATCGCAGGCTGCTCGAACCGATGACCGAAGAATTGGTCGGAATGGCCCGTTGGGCACGGACGACCGGGGCACGGATTGTAGTGTTGTTCGAAGGGCGCGATACGGCAGGCAAGGGCGGCGCAATCCGCGCAGTGCGCGACAAACTCAACCCGCGCCAGTGCCGCACGGTTGCGCTGGGCAAACCGACCGACGACGAGCGCGGCCAGTGGTATTTCCAACGTTACATCCGGCACCTTCCGACTTCCGGCGAGATCGTCTTGTTCGATCGTTCCTGGTACAATCGCGCCGGGGTCGAGAAAGTGATGGGCTTTGCAGGGAATGGGGAAGTCGAGCGTTTTCTTGAGCAGGTGCCGGTGTTCGAGAAGTTGCTGACGGATGACGGGATCCTGCTGTTCAAATACTGGCTGACGACCGATCAGGACAACCAGGAAGAGCGACTGAAGGAGCGGCTCGAAGACCCGCTAAAGCGCTGGAAATTGTCGCCTATCGATCTCGCTGCCCGCGAAAAATACGATGCCTATACCGAAGCCCGCGAGACGATGCTCAAGGCAACGCATCATCGGCAAGCGCCATGGACCCTGGTCGATTTCAACGACCAGAAGCGCGGCCGGCTCACCCTGATCCGGCACCTGTTGGATCATCTGCCGGACACGCATGTGGAGCCGCCGGCAATCGAGTTTCCCGACCTTGGCCGCAAGCCCAGATCCGAAAGCTACGGCGTACTGGAACCGATAGCGGACTACCCTGTCGAGGGTTGACTTTCACCGCCTCCGATATTAATATGATATCATATTTAATTCGGGAGGAAAATATGTCCGATACCAACCAAGGCATGGCTTCGAGCCGTGAGCGCCCCGGCTTTGCCTATAACGGCTATGTGATGCTGATCGCGCTGCTTGCGATCATCGTGTTCTGCGTCGCTTTCTTTGTGTCCGGGATGGGCCCCACGCTCGGTCCGGCGATTGGATTGCCGGTCTTGATCCTGTCCGTCCTGGCCTTCATCCTGATCGCGGTCGGATTCTTCATGATCCAGCCCAACCAGGCCGTGGTGATCACCCTGTTCGGCGAATATCGCGGGACCGTGCGAACCGAAGGGCTGCAATGGATCTGGCCCTGGATGGGCAAGAACAAGCTGAGCGTGCGTGCGCACAACATCCATTCCGACAAGGTCAAGATCAACGATCTGCGCGGCAACCCGATCGAAATCGCGTGCAACGTCGTTTGGCGCGTTGCCGACACCGCGCAGGCGGTCTTCGACGTCGACGACTACAAGGAATTCGTGAACATCCAGATCGAAGCCGGCCTCCGTACCGTCGGCGCGCGGCATCCCTACGACGACATGTCGGACGAAGACGAAACGACGCTGCGAGGTAGCGCCGACGTGGTCAATGCCGAGCTGATTGAGGAACTGAACGACCGGCTGAAGGTCGCCGGCATCCTCGTCGACGAAGCCGGCCTTACCCACCTCGCCTATGCGCCAGAGATCGCCGGTGCGATGCTCCGCCGCCAACAGGCCGACGCGGTCATCGCAGCGCGCAAGAAGGTCGTCATCGGTGCGGTCAGCATGGTCGAGGACGCGCTGGGCAAACTGTCGGAAGACGGCATCGTCAATCTCGACGATGAACGTCGGGCGGCGATGGTCTCGAACCTGATGGTGGTGCTGTGCGGTGATCGCGAGGCCCACCCGGTCGTCAACACAGGCACGCTCTACCAGTAGACGGGGGCAGGCAAGGAGGCAGCCATGGCTGCACCCGCAAAGAAAGCATTCGCCTTGCGGCTCGACCCGGCGGTTCACGCCGCGGTCGAGCGGCTCGCCGCCGCCGAGCTGCGCTCGGCCAATGCCGAAATCGAAATCCTCTTGCGCGAAGCGCTCAAGGCGCGCGGGATCGAAGTCGAACGGAGCGCCAAACCGCGGAGAGGGAGACCGCCCAAAGCGTCTCCTTAGATGGCCGCGCTCGCCTTCATCACCTGTCGTCCGTCGCCTGCAAAAGCGCCGAGCTCAATTCCGCTATCGGCCTGCCGGATGGCCAGGATAAGCGCTTCATCGGCGATAGCGGGCGAAACGCCGCGAAAGGATAGGCGGCTCAGCCTGTTCTCGCCGATCTCTGCTGCCGCAAACTGAAGGAGCAGGCTTGCCGTGAGGGGTCCGTGAACCACCAGGCCCCGATACCGCTCGGTCGCGCGCGCATAGGGCGTGTCGTAGTGAATGCGGTGGGTGTTGAAGGTCAGCGCCGAATAGCGAAACAGCAGGCGTGGGTCCGGTTGCGTGACCCGATGGGCATCCCACGCAGCGTGATCGAAGCCGTCATCTCCTACTTCCGGCGGAGCGAGCGGGACGTCACCCTCCGCCGCTTCGCGGTAAACGAGCGTCTGGGTTTCGAAGATCGCAGTCACTCCGTCGGCACGCGTCTCATGCTCGACGTCGACGAAGGCGAGCTTGCCGCTCGCCCCATCTTTCTCGTTGATCGACGCGACCCGGCTGGTGCGGCTGATATCCGTCCCAATTGCCAACGGTGCGCGAAATTCGATTGCGCTCGAAGCCCACATCCGGCGCGGCAGCGGGAACGGTGGGAAGAAACTGTCAGTGCCGTCATCGCGCGCGGGATGTCCGTCTTCGCCCAGTTTCCGGGTCGGCGCGTCGGGCGTGCATAGGGTGAAATGGATACCTTGCGGCATCTCGCCATTGCGGGGCTTAGGCAGGTCGAATGTAGCGAGCCAGCGTCTTGCCAAGCCTTCATCCAGCGTGTCCTTCGCGCGCGTCTCACGCCCGATCCAGGCCTCGAAGGCACTCATCACACAGCGCGCTCGAACACCGCTGCGATTCCCTGGCCGCCGCCGATGCACATGGTTTCAAGCCCGTACCGCACTTCGCGGCGGTGCATCTCGGCAGCCATGTCGGCGAGGATGCGGCCGCCGGTCGCGCCGATCGGATGGCCGAGCGAGATGCCCGATCCGTTAACGTTGAGCAGGTCCCGGCGGGAATCGTCCTCGGACCAGCCCCAACCCTTGAGCACGGCGAGCACCTGCGGGGCGAAAGCCTCGTTGAGTTCGATGAGATCGATATCGTCCCAGGAAATTCCGCGCCGTCCGAACAGGCGTTCGACTGCTGGAACCGGCCCGATCCCCATGCGCGACGGGTCGCAGCCAGCTGCCGCCCAGCCGCCAAACCATAGCGACGGCGCCAGGCCCAGCTCGTCGAGCTTGTCTTCGGCGACTACGAGACAGGCTGCGGCAGCATCGTTCTGCTGGCTGGCATTGCCCGCCGTTACGATCGCGTCGGGATCGCGCTTGAGGTCGATCGCACGCAGCTTCCCTAGCGACTCCTGCGAAGCATCGGCCCGGTATCCCTCGTCGTGGTCGAAAGTGACCGGATCGCCGCGGCGTTGCGGCACGTCGACCGTGACGAGGTGGTCGTCGAACTTCCCTGCATCCCACGCAGCGGCGGCGTTCCGGTGCGAGCGCACGGCGAAGGCATCCGCCTGTTCACGAGTGATATGGTAGTCCTTGGCGAGGTTTTCGGCGGTTTCGATCATCCCGGTGATGACGCCGAACCGTTCGATCGGCTGGCTCATCAACCGCCCGCGCGAAAGGCGATCGTGCAGGGTGATGTCGCCCATCCGGGCGCCGCCGCGGCCTTGGAGCGTGTAGTGCTCGACATTCGACATGCTCTCGCATCCGCCAGCGACGACGACATCGGCCATGCCGGTTTCGACCATCATTGCGGCGTTGGCGATCGCCTGCAGGCCGGAACCACAGCGCCGGTCGAGCTGGTATCCGGGTACTTCGAGCGGGAGATCGGCGGCGAGCCAGCTCCAGTGGCCGATCGCAGGAGCCTCGGCATTGCCATAACCCTGCGAGAAGACCACGTCGTCGACCCGCTCCGGATCGATCCCGCTGCGCTCGACCAAGGCCTTGAGGATGATCGCACCAAGCTCGCCCGCGTTGAGAGGGGAGAGCCCGCCCATGAACTTGCCCACGGGCGTGCGAAGCGGCGAAACGATGGCGGCGCGTCTGGTCATTTCCGATCCTTATCCGAAAGGGCGACGGTCCCGGCATCCACCAATTTGCCAATGGCGCCGCTCGAAAGACCGAGCTTTTCCGCGAGCACTTGTTCCGAATGCTGGCCGAGATAGGGCGCAGGTGCCGGGTCACCCGGCTCCTGGGCAGGGAGGTTCGCAAAACTGCGAGTGGCGGGATATTCGAATCCGCTCGGGTTCGCCGGCGAAGGGCCGAACAACGGATTGTCGGCAACCAGCACGGGATCATTCGCGGCCTCGTGTGCGGTGCGATAGCGCTCATAGGTGCAGCCATTCGCCGCCATACGCGCCTCCAACGCCGCGTAGTCGTGGCTGCACGCGACATTCTGGAACAAGTCGAACAACGCGTGGCGATGCTTGAAGCGCGGATCGTCGCCGTCGGCAAACCGCACGCCGACTTCGGTTTCCAGCTGACCGATGGGCGTGGCGAGGCCGAACGCCTCGACCAGTCCGGCCCATTGCTTGGCGGTGAGCGCAGCGACCATAAAGCGCACGCCGTCCTTGCTGCGGAAATCGCGCCCGAACGCACCCCAGATCGCATTGCCGAGCCGCTCGCGGTCGGATCCGCGATAGAGCATCTCCGCCATCATGCCCGAATTCGCGGTGGTTCCGATCGCGACATCGCCCAGCGGCACGCGCACTTCGCTGCCTTCGCCGGTGGCATCGCGATGGCGGAGCGCGGCGAGCAGGGCGAAGGAGCAATAGGCCCCGGTGATGAAGTCCCATGCCGGGAGCACCTGGTTGACCGGCGGTGCCGTTTCCATGTCCCATTCCTCGGGCCCGGTCATGAGCGGGTATCCCGATGCGGCATTCACGGTGAAGTCCATCGCCTGCCGCCCGTCGTGCCAGCCCATGATCCGCACCGACGTCATGTCAGGCGCGCCTTCAGACTGCGCCGCTTTCATCGCAGCGTGGCTGAGAAAGCTCTTCTCCGGAAGGTTGGTGATGCAGTTGCCGGTGGTCGCGGCCAGTTCGACGCACAATTCGCGACCTTTGCCGGAGCGCAGGTCGAGCGCGACCGACTTCTTGGCGCGATTGAGATTTTCCCAGCTGAGCGAGCGGCCTTCGCCGGTGAGCATATAGCGGTCGTAATCGAGTCCACCGGCCTTGTGATCGACGCGGATCACTTCGGCGCCCATCTGCGCGCAGTAGAGCCCGGCTGTGGGCGAGGCGACGAAACTGGAGACCTCGACGATCGAGAGGTCGTTGAGAAGATTGTACATTCGAGTCCTTGTTGCGTGCGGTCGGGACATCCGTCCCGACCTGTTGCCAGGCCACCC
>JAAUYH010128744.1_pt1 | contig 35624 bp, 36 predicted proteins | sample 7278061 | NCBI WGS metagenome assembly JAAUYH01 (sample SAMN14350203, study PRJNA611818) | marine sediment metagenome | isolation source: surface marine sediment (0.6m) | place: French Polynesia: Moorea | collected 2018-08 | reverse complement strand
TATCCACCGCCACGATCACCCGTGGCCGGTCGCGGTCCCGCGTCATGTAGGATCGGAGGCCGGTGATCTTCATCGGCCTATCCGGCAAAGCGGGTCTGGGGCACGCCGGTCACGCCCAGCCCGGTCACCGCGAACAGGCTGCCGGCTTCGGGCTGGCGCGCATCCGTCTCGGCGCCGGCGCCGATCGACGTGACGAAGAGGGTATCGAGACCGGACCCGCCGAACATCGGCTTGGTGGGTTTCTCGACCGGCATGTCGATGATGCGGTCCACCTTGCCGCCCGGCGTGATGCGGACGAGCTGCCAACCGCCGACGCCGGCCATCCAGTAGCAACCGTCGGCATCGACGGTGCCCCCGTCCGGGCGGCCGGCCACTTCGCGGGTGTCGAAGAACACCCGCTGATTGGACGGCGTGCCGGACTCGCTGTCGTAATCGCACGCCCAGATCGTGCGGACGTCCGGGTTCGAATCCGAGAAGTACATCGTCCGACCGTCAGGTGAGAAGGCAGAACCATTGGTGGTGAAGACCTTGTCGAAATGCGCCGTGACCCGACCGTCCGGATCGTAGCGGTAGAACTGTCCCAGGCGTTCCGGCGGGCCGCCGTCATCCTTCATCGTCCCGGCCCAGAAGCGTCCCTGGGCGTCCGTCGTGCCGTCGTTGAAGCGGTTTCCGGGACGATCCGCCTCGGGATCGACGAGCGCCTGCCTGCTGCCGGTTGCCGGGTCGTAGAAATAGAAGCCGGTCCGCGACGCCACGATCAGCCCGCCGGCATCGCGTCGCGCGAGGCAGCCCACCGGCTCGCCAAAGGTGAAGACGGCATTCTCTCCGGTGGCCGGTGCATGGCGGTGAATCAGCCCGGCCTTGATATCCACCCACCACAGCGCCGCGTCCTCGACATCCCACACCGCGCCCTCGCCAACCTGCGAGCGGCTCGGCACGACGCATTCGATCGCTACCACCTACTCCCCCTTGAAGACGCGGCGCTCCGAGCCGTCGACATGGGTGATCATGGCCGCCCTCGCGGCAGCCGCGTCTCCGGCCTCCAGCGCGGCCAGGATCGCCCGGTGCTCGGCGCTCATATCCCGCTTGCCCTTCCGGTAGCCGGTCTGGCCAAGACTTCGGACGAACTTGCCGATGAAGAACCAGTGCGGCCGCAACATCCTGAGGGTTTCAACCAGGAAGCGGCTGTCTGACAACTCCGCGATCTTGGCGTGGAACTGCACGTCCGCCTCGATTGTGGCTTCGCCGTTGTCGATGAGCCTGTCGGTCTCGTCGATGATCTCCCGCAATGCCACCAGGCCCTTCGGGCCGACCCGCGCCGCCGCCCGGGTCACGGTTTCGACCTCGATCGTCTTGCGGAACTGGAAATAGCAGGCGATATCGTCAATGCTCTCGAGCGGTCCATATCCGGACCCCTCCGTCGGCGATCCGCTGCTGACGAAAGACCCCGCGCCGCGGCGCGAGACAATGAGGCCATCCTCACGCAGCCGCGCCAACGCCGCACGGATCACGGGGCGGGACACCCTGTGCTCGGCCGCCAACTCATGCTCGCTCGGCAGCTTCTGCCCCAGCGAGTAGTCGCCAAGGCGGATCGCATCCAGGAGCCGAGCATGGACCTGATTCTCAAGCCGTTCGCTCGGGACACCTAGCGTGTGCGCCGATGCGGATTGTGTGGCACTCTCCATGACACAGGCTCCTTGGCCTCGAATGTGTACTTACAACATTAGAAAATCTGTTTGACAACTTGTCAATGTGGTGCAGACTAAAATTGCTGGATCTCGGTGACAACGAGAACGTAGGGAGGAATATCGATGACGAAATCCTGGCCGGTTGCGTCGCTGGCAGCCCTGGCTGCAGGCGCGCTCATGATTCCGGTGGCGGCCTTCGCGGCCAACGAGGCGCCGATGCTGGCGGAACGGGTCGCCGCAGGCGACCTGCCGCCGGTGGACGAGCGTCTGCCCAACAATCCGGAAGTGGTCACGCCTTACGAGGCGGTCGGCGCCTACGGCGGCACGTTGCGCCGTGTGCTCGGCGGCTCGAATGACCACAACTCCATCTTGCGGGTCGTCAGCCCGCAGGGCCTGACCCGCTGGAAGGCCGACTTCTCTGGCGTCATTCCGAATGTCGCCGAGAGCTGGACCACCAACGAGACGGGTTCGGAGTTCACTTTCCGGCTGCGCGAGGGCATGCGGTGGTCCGATGGCCATCCGGTGACGGCGGACGACATCATGTTCTACGTCGAGGACCTCCTGCACAACGAGGAGTTCTATCCCAACGCGCCGGCCCGCTACGTCGTCGGCGGGGAGCCGATGACCGCGGAGAAGATCGACGATTATACGGTGACGCTGAAGTTCGCGGCGCCTTATGGAACGTTCCTGACCGAACTGGCGACCCCGCTCGCGCAGGAGCCGGTGCTGTGGGCGAAGCACTATTGCAGCCAGTTCCATCCCACCTACAACCCGGACGTCCAGGCAATGGTGGATGCCACCGAAGCCGTGGAAGACTGGCCGGGGCTGTTCCGCCTGCGGTGCGGCGAGGTTGAAGCGCCGAACCGATGGGCGAACGCCGAACGACCGACCCTCGACCCGTGGGTGGTCGTTGGCGATGGCTACGACGCCGGCGCAACGCAGGTCGTCATGGAGCGCAACCCGTACTTCTGGCAGGTGGACACCGACGGCAACCAACTGCCCTATATCGACCGCCTGGAAATGAACGTCGCCCAGGACAACCAGGCCATCGTCCTCGAGGCGATCGCCGGCAACATCGACATGCAGCGGCGGCGCATCTCCGGCCTGGCGAACAAGCCGGTCTTTGCCGAGAACGCCGAGAGTGGCGGATACGAAATCCTCGACATGATCAATTCGAACTCGAACGTCATGGCGATCCATTTCAACCACACGCACAAGGATCCGGTGATGCGCGAGCTGCTCCGGAACCGGGATGTGCGCGTGGCGCTCTCCCTGGCCATCGATCGGGAAGAGATCATCGATATCGTCTACCAGGGTCAGGGCGAGCCGTGGCAGATCGGGCCACGTCCGACGCATGTGCTCTACAACGAGCAGCTCGGGCGCCAGCACACCGAATATGACCCGGATCGTGCGAACGAGCTTCTGGATGCGGCGGGTTATGCCGACCGCGACGGCGAGGGCTACCGCCTGCTGCCCGACGGCCGGAGACTGACGTTCAACGTGCAGTACACCGGCATCGAGCAGCCGGACTGGGGCGATGCGCTGGAGATCATCGACGAGCAGTGGGAAGAGATCGGCGTCGATCTGAACATCAGCTCGGTCGAGCGCTCGATCTACTACAGCCGCGGCGAAGCCAACGAGCATGACTTCATGGTCTGGGGTGCGCCGGGCGGTCTCGATCCGACGCTCAGCCCGCGTGATGTGCTGGCGGTGCATCCGCAGGCAAGCTGGTTCGCGATTCCCTGGACGCGCTGGTACCTTTCCGGCGGCTCCGACGGGGAAGAGCCGAGCGAGACGATGGTAGAACGGCTGGCCCTCTACGACGCCTTCAAGCAGGAGGCGGACCAGGAGAAGGCCCTCGATATCTTCCGCCAGATCCACCAGATCGCCGCGGATGAGTTCGAGATCATCGGCGTCTCCCTGGCTCCGAACCTGGTCGGCGTGGTCAATACCAATCTGCGCAACGTGCCGCGCCAGATCCCGGCTTCGTGGATGTACCCCGATCCCGGCCCGACGTTGCCGCAAACCTACTACTTCGCGAACTAGCCCGCGATGCAATCGCTGTCCGCCGGCCCTCATTCGAGGGCCGGCGGCAGCAAACCGGCGAGCAGATCATGATCTGGCGCTACATCATCAAGCGAATCTTCTGGATGGTGCCGTTCCTGTTCGCCGTGTCGGTGGTGGCCTTCCTGCTGATCCAGGCTCCACCGGGCGACTATCTCACCACCTATATCGCGAAGCTTGGTGAGTCGAACGAGGTGCTGGACCAGGCCTCCATCGACAACCTCCGTCAGCGCTTCGGTCTCGATCAGCCACTCTACGTCCAGTACTTCAAATGGGTCGGCCGCCTGCTGGTGGGCGATTTCGGAATGAGTTTCGAGTGGCGCCAGCCGGTCAGCGACCTGCTCTGGTCGCGCATGGCGCTGACGATCTGCCTGTCCTTCGCGACGCTGCTCTTCACCTGGGCGGTGGCCTTTCCGATCGGCGTCTATTCGGCCGTCAAAAAGTATTCCATCGGTGACTATGTCGCCACGACGATCGGCTTCATCGGCCTGGCCACGCCGAACTTCCTGCTGGCACTGGTCCTGATGTACATCGGCGTGGTGCATTTCGGCACCGATGTCGGCGGGCTGTTCTCCAACGAATACAAGAACGCGCCCTGGTCTTGGGGCAAGTTCGTCGATCTGATGCAGCATCTCTGGCTGCCGGTCATCGTGCTCGGCACCTCCGCCACCGCCAGCCTGATCCGCATCATGCGCGCCAATCTGCTTGATGAGCTCAACAAGCCCTACGTCGACACCGCCCGCGCCAAGGGTCTGAGCGAGTTCTGGCTGATCATGAAGTACCCGGTCCGCGTGGCGCTGAATCCGTTCATCTCCACCATCGGCTGGGTGCTTCCGAACCTGGTCTCCGGCGCCGTCGTGACGGCCATCGTGCTCAGCCTGCCGACCGCGGGGCCGCTGATGCTTCAGGCGCTGCTGGCACAGGACATGTACCTGGCCGGGGCCTTCGTGCTGCTGCTGTCCTCGCTCACGGTGGTGGGCATGCTGATCTCCGACATCCTCCTGGTACTCCTGGATCCGCGCGTAAAATATGACTGACGCGACCAGTTCCGGACTCACGGTCGAAGCCGTCGGCAAAAGCGAACAGGTCGCCATCGCCTCGCAATGGCAGCTGACCTGGTGGGCCTTCAAGAAGCATCGCCTGGCGATGATCGGGCTGTGGGTGATCGGCCTGCTCTACCTGATCTCGGCCTTCTGCGAATTCGTCGCACCCGACGATCCGAGCAAGCAGAACCGTCGGGCGGTGTTCCATCCGCCGCAGATGATCCATCTGCTCGATCGGAGCGACGAGGGATGGTCCATCCGCCCGTTCGTCTACGAGATGGACCGCAAGCGCGATCCCGACACGCTCGCGATCACCTACGAGCCCTCGGGCGACAAGATCTATCTGGAGCTGTTCGGGGAGGGTCCGGAGTACAAGTTCTGGGGGCTCTGGGAGACCAATATCCATCTGTTTGCCACGGCCAATCCGCGCGACAAGTTCTTCCTGTTCGGGGCCGATCGGCTGGGGCGGGACATGTTCAGCAGGATCATGTACGGCACCCGGATATCGATGTCGATCGGCCTGGTCGGGGTGGCGATTGCGCTGGTGCTCGGGATCACGCTGGGCGGGCTTTCGGGCTACTACGGCGGCCGGACCGATGCCGTGATCCAGCGCTTGATCGAGTTTGTCCTGAGCCTGCCGACGATCCCGATCTGGCTTGCGCTGGCGGCGGCCCTGCCGCCGTCCTGGCCGACCTATCAGCAGTATTTCGTCATCACGCTCATCGTTTCGCTGGTCGGATGGACGGAGCTCGGACGAGTCGTGAGGGGCCGGTTTCTTGCGATGAAGAATGAGGATTTCGTCATCGCCGCCCGCCTGGACGGCGCGTCCGAGGCCCGGATCATCTTCCGCCACATGCTGCCGTCGCTGACCTCCCACATCATCGCCTCGCTGACGCTCGCCATCCCGCTGATGATCCTGGCGGAAACCTCGCTCTCGTTCCTCGGCCTCGGCCTGCAACCGCCGGCGATCTCCTGGGGCGTGTTGCTGAAGGAGGCACAGAACATCCGCTCGATCAGCCAGGCGCCCTGGCTCTTCATTCCGGGCGGATTCGTCGTTGTCGCCGTCCTGGCCTTCAATTTCCTCGGAGACGGCATGCGAGATGCCGCGGACCCCTATGGTCACTGACGCGCCGATCATCAGCGTCGAGAACGTGACCGTCGGCTTCCCGATGCGGCAGGGCATGTTCAACGTGCTCCACGGGGTCGGCTTCGACCTGCACCGAAGCAAGACGACCGCCATCGTCGGGGAATCCGGTTCGGGCAAGTCGGTGACGGCGCGCACCATTCTGAACATGGTCCCGCGTCCCGGCGTCATAAACGATGGGCAGGTCCTGTTTCGGCCCGCCGCCGGAGAAGAGATCGACCTGACGGCGCTGGACCCCCGAGGCAAGGCGATCCGCGCCATACGGGGTGGGCGCATCGGCATGATCTTCCAGGAGCCGATGAGCTCGCTCTCCCCGGTGCACACCATCGGCGACCAGATCATCGAGGCCGTGCGCCTGCATCGCGACGTCGCCAAGGCGGAAGCGCGTTCGCTTGCCTGCGAGATGCTGGAGCAGGTCGAGATTCCCAAGCCCAAGGTCGCGCTGGACCAGTACCCCTTCGAGTTTTCCGGCGGCATGCGCCAGAGAGCGATGATCGCGATGGCGCTGTCCTGCCATCCCGACGTGCTCATCGCCGACGAACCCACCACGGCGCTCGACGTCACGACCCAGGCCGAGATCCTCGATCTGATGCGCAGGCTGCAGAGCGAACTCGGGATGGCGATCATGTTCATCACCCACGACATGGGGGTGGTGGCCGAGATCGCGGACGACGTGGTCGTCATGGAACAGGGGCATGTGGTGGAGCGCGGCGAGACGCGGGCGCTGTTCGCGCATCAGGCCCATCCCTACACCCAGAAACTCCTGGGCGCGGTCAAGCGGCTGGAGCAGCCGGCCGATGCCAAGTCCGGGCCCAAGGCCGGCGCGCCCGACATCCTCCGGGTCAGCGACCTGCGGCTGCATTTCCACAAGCGGCAGGGGTTCCTGCAACGGATCACCGACACGACCAAGGCGGTCGACGGGGTGAGCTTCAACCTCAAGCAGGGCGAGGCGCTCGGCATTGTGGGCGAGTCCGGGTCGGGCAAGACCACCGTCGGGCGCTGCATCGCCCGCGTCTACGACCCCACCGCCGGCGCGATCGACTATCACGGCGCCGATCTGGTCGCCGCCGATCAGGCGGTGCTCAAGGCCTATCGCCAGCAGATCCGGATGATCTTCCAGGACCCGTTCGCCTCGCTCAACCCGCGAATGACCGTCAAGCAGATCATCGCCGAACCGCTGGTGGTGAACGGCCTGGCCGGCGGCACCGAGCTCGAGGACCGGGTCGGCACGTTGCTGCGGCAAGTGGGCCTGGATCCCGGCATGATGGAGCGCTACCCGCATGCCTTTTCCGGTGGCCAGCGACAAAGGATCGTCGTCGCCCGCGCGATCGCGCTGGAGCCGAAGCTGGTCATTGCCGACGAACCGACCTCTGCCCTCGATGTGTCGATCCGCACCCAGGTTCTCGACCTTCTTCTCCGCCTGCAGGCCGATCTCGGACTGTCCTTCATCTTCATCAGCCACGACATGGCGGTGATCCGCTATTTCTGCGACCGGGTGGCGGTGATGTACCGGGGCCGGATCGTCGAGATCGGCGAGACCGAGCAAATCATCACCGATCCGCAGCATCCCTACACCAAGGCCCTGCTGTCCTCCGTGCCGATCTCCGATCCGGCGCTGCGCGGAACGCGGCAACGCCACAGGTACCGCGAGGACGCATGAAGATCACCGCGGTCAACACCTACCTGATGCAGCCGGGCGCCCGCCCGGACCTGATGCGGGCCATGGGAGCCGACGCGGATTTCCGGGGATCGCGGAACTGGCTCTTCGTCGAGGTCGAGACCGATGCGGGCGTCACCGGTCTTGGCGAATGCTCCGGCTGGCCGCGGGTGGTCGAGACGGCGGTGCAGGATCTTGCCAACCTGCTGATCGGCGAGGATCCCGCCCGTATCGATCGGCTCTGGGGGCACCTCTACCGCGCGATGATGGGCCATGGTCTCACCGGGACCGTCGGGTCGGGCGCGCTGTCGGGCATCGAGATGGCGCTCTGGGACATCAAGGGAAAGGTGCTCGGCGCCCCGGTCTGGCAGCTGCTCGGCGGGGCGATCCGCGACCGCATACCGGTCTACGGTCACGCCCATACCGCGGACGAGGCCAAGGCGCTGCTCGACATCGGCGTGACGGCGATCAAGACGCCGTTCACCGGAATCGTCGATCTCGACCGGGTCGCCATGCTGCGCGAGACCATCGGTCCGGACAACGACCTTGCGGTGGACGCTCACGGGCCCAGCTGGATGACGGCCGCGGACGCGATTCTGATCGGCCGGGAGCTGGAGGCGTTCGATCTGCTGTTCTACGAAGACCCGGTCGCGCCGGAGAACCTCGATGCCTTTGCCCGGGTCCGCGATGCCGTCACCGTTCCCCTGGCCGCCGGCGAACGGGTGGGAACGATCCATGGCGCGCGCCCGTTGATCGAACGCGAGCTGGTCGATGTCGTTCAGCCGGACACCGGTCGGGCCGGCGGCATCACGCAGATGCGCAAGATCGCGGCGATGGCCGAGGCGCACGGCATCCTGCTCGCACCGCATTCAGGCTCGCTCGGTCCGGTGGCGGAATTCGCCGCGCTCCACGTCATGGCCACCGTCCCGAACGCCCTCCTGCTCGAACGGATCGAGTTCGACTGGCCCGGACGCTATGACGTGGTGCGGCCGGTTCTGAAGGTCGAGAACGGCACCATCCGCGTGCCGGACACACCGGGTCTGGGCGTCGAACTCGTGAAGGACGAGGTCGCCCGGTATCCGTCGGTGCGGAACGTCGCCGATCCGCCGGCCGATGACGGGCGGGCCTATCTCGAAGGGACTGCGGACGAGGCGGTTCACGTCCAGATGCGGTTGGCACGGGCGCGGAGGCTCCGACGGTGAGTGATCCGGACATCGAACCCGGCATCACCCAGGGATTCATCATTCGCGGGCACCAGGGGACGGTCGCCCGGATACCGGGTCTGGCGAAGAGGGAGCGGCCATGAGGATCGAACATGTCGGCGCAAAGGTCTTTCGCCATTCCACAAACCAATCCCGGGACAGTGACGGGCACTCCCACCCGGGTCCGGTCAGGCAGACGACGTCCGCGCTCCTGCAGATCACCTGCGACGACGGCACCACCGGGCATGTCATCGCGAGGCCGGGAGACGTCGAAGAGCCGCTGCTGGAGCAATTCGTCCGCCCGGTCCTGATCGGTGCCGATCCGATGCGGCCCGAGGCGCTGTGGCAGGCGCTGTACAAATGGCAGCGCGGCAGCGCCATGAAGCTGACGGACCGGGTTCTGTGTGCTGTCGATCTCGCGCTCTGGGACCTGATCGGAAAGGCCGCCGGCCAGCCGGTCTGGAAGCTGCTGGGCGGTTATCACGACAAGATCCTGGCCTACGGTTCGACGATGTGCGGCGACGACCTCGAAGGTGGTCTCGCCACGCCCGATGACTACGCGCGCTTTGCCGAGTGGATGGCCGAGAAGCGCGGCTACAAGGCGATCAAGCTCCATGGCTGGATGCCGCCGATCCCCGGCGCGCCGGACGTCCGGAAGGACTATGCCGCCTGTGCTGCGGTGCGCGAGGCCGTCGGGCCCGACATGCCGCTCATGCTCGATCCCAACCACTGGTATTCGCGCGCCGACAGCCTGTGGCTCTGCCAACGGCTCGAGGAACTCGGCTATCTGTGGATCGAGGAGATGATGGAGGAAGCGTCGCTGTCGTCGTACCAGTGGCTGACCGCACGCACGCCGCGCCTGAACATCCTCGGGCCCGAAACCATGACCGGCAAGCACTGGACCCGCGCCGAATGGGCGGCCAAGGGGGCCTGCGACATGCTCCGCACGGGGGTATGGGACGTGGGCGGCATCTCGCCGGCGATGAAGACGGCGAAACTCGCCGAGAGCTTCCACATGTCCTGTGAAGTCCACGGCACCGGGGCCGGCAACATGACCGTCGTCTCAGCCATTCCCAACACGACCTACTACGAGCGCGGATTGCTGCACCCGTTCATCGACTACGACGAGCCCCGCGACTACCAGAACCGCATCGACGACGAGATGGACGCGGACGGCTATGTGCATTTCCGCGAAGATCCCGGTCTCGGGCAGGATCTGAAGCTCGATTACATCGAGGGCAATCTTGTCTGATCTCCGCATCGCAGATGTCCGGGTCACGCCGATCGCGTTCGCGGATCCGCCGCTCCTCAACAACGCCGGCTGCCACCAACCCTATGCGCTGCGCTCGATCATCGAGGTCGAGACCGAGGACGGGATGGTCGGTCTCGGCGAGAGCTACGGCACGAAGCCGGTGCTCGACGGGCTTGCCGCGCTGACGCCGGGCCTTGCCGGGCTGGAGGTCACGGACCTCAACGGCCTGCGGTCGCGCGCCCGCGACGCCGTCCAGGCCGATATGCACGGGCACACCGGCACCGAGAGATTGCTGCCGCGCGTCGTCGGTGCCGTCGAGGTTGCGATGTGGGACGCCTACGGGAAATCCATCGGCCGGCGCCTCTGCGACCTGCTCGGTGGACAGGTCCGCGAGACCGTCCCCTTTTCGGCCTACCTTTTCTACAAGTTCTGCCGCCATGCGGGATTGGATCGGGATGATTCCTGGGGCGAGGTGCTGAGCCCGGAGCAGCTCGTCGAGGAAGCCCGCGCGATGATTGCCCAATACGGGTTCCGATCGATCAAGCTCAAGGCCGGCATCCTGGAGCCGGAGGCCGAAATCGCAGGCCTCGAGGCCCTCAGAGCCGCCTTCCCAGAGGCGCCGCTAAGGATCGACCCCAATGGCGGCTGGCACCTGCACACGACGCTGGGCCTTCTGCCGCGGCTCGAGGGCCTGATCGAGTATCTCGAGGATCCCACCCCCGGCATCCCCGCCATGGCGGCGGTACAAGCCGCCACCGACGTGCCGCTGGCCACGAATATGTGCGTCGTGGCGGATGCGCATCTGCCGCCGGGCATCGCCCAGGACGCCGTCCGCGTGATCCTCGCCGACCACCACTATTGGGGCGGCCTCGCCGCCAGCCGCGATCTCGCGCGGATCTGCGCGATCTGGGGCATCGGGTTGTCGATGCATTCGAACTCGCATCTCGGGATCAGCCTCGCCGCCATGACCCACCTCGCAGCGGCGACGCCGAACCTGACCTACGATTGCGACACGCATTACCCCTGGCAGACCGACGAAATCATCGAAGGCGGCAGGGTCACGTTCGAGGGCGGCGCGCTCAGCGTTCCGCAGGGACCAGGTCTCGGCGTGAGCCTCGACAGGGAGGCCCTCGACCGACTTCACCGGACGTATCTCGAGCATGGCTACGAGACGCGAGACGATGAAACCGAGATGCGCAAGCACTGGCCGAACTGGAGCTTTGCGCGGCCGCGTTTCTAGCTGTCTCACCGGCTGGGTGTGTGGCCAGCGCCGCGCCACCCAGACTGTGGATATGGGAGCCTGAGGTGGATCAGACGCCGTCGTCTTTGGTGCTATCGGATGCGGAAGCCGCCGCGTTTTCCCGCGACGGATATGTCGTCAGAAAGGGCCTGTTTTCCCGGGACGAGGTGACTGCGCTGAACCGAATCGTGCGGGACGATCCGGTCATCGCGGAATCCGTCTATGGGCGCATGGACGCCCAGGGCGGGACAACGGAATTGGCCCTCTGGAGGGATCTGCAGGACGACATGTTCAGTGATGCCGCGCGGTCGGAACGGATCGTGTCGAGTGTCGAAAAGCTGCTGGGCGGCAAGGTCGCGTTCTTCCACGCCAAGCTGACGCTCAAGCGCCCCCGGCTCGGCGGGGCCTGGGATTGGCACCAGGACTACGGCTACTGGTATCGGTCCGGTTTCCTGTTCCCGCACATGGCGAGCGTCTTCATCGCGCTTGACCCGTCCAAGAAGCACAATGGCTGCCTGCAGGTGCTTCGAGGGTCACACGCTTTGGGGCGCATCGAACACGGCGTCAACGCCGAGCAGATCGGCGCGGACATGGCGCGGGTCACGGCCGCTATGCAGGAACTGGAGCTCGTCCACGTCGAAATGGACCCGGGCGACGCCCTTTTCTTTCACTGCAATCTCCTGCACGCATCCGGCCAGAACACCTCCGACCAGACCAGAAACATCCTGTTGTGCTGCTACAATCGCGCCGACAACGCCCCCTATTTCGATGAGCCGATGAATGCAACCACGCCCATCGAGATCGTGCCCGACGACCTGATCATGAGATATGCGGATCGCCCGATATCGAGAAGCAAGTCGTTCCACGACGGCTCACCGGCGCGATGATGCCGAATCGGACGCAATTGGCGATGGCATGACACGGCAATTGCCGATTCGGAGTCATCGCCAGGTGTCCGCTATGCCTTGAAAGCAAGTCCCTCGGACGGTGAGGGAATTCCATGCCGTCCCGGGTCGGTTCAACCCGCGTCGCGCTGCGCGATCCAATCGTGGTCGGGATGGTTCTTGAAGCGCCACTTGCGGATGGGCCCGGCCATGACGTTGAGATAATACATTTCGTAGCCGTAGGGCGCGCCACAGGGGTGGTGGCCCTTGGGCACCAGCACCACGTCGTGATCCGAGACGCTCATGGTCTGATCAAGTGATCCATCCTCGGTCCAGACCCGCTGATGTCCATAGCCTTGTGCAGGGCTCAGCCGGTGGTAGTAGGTCTCCTCGAGGTAGGTCATGTTGGGAAAATCGTCCTCGTCGTGCCGGTGCGGCGGGTAGGACGACCAGTGGCCCGACGGCGTGAAGACCTCGGTCACCAGCAGCGAGTCGGCCACATCGCGCTCTTCCATGGCGATCGCGTTGATATAGCGCGTGTTGGTTCCCTTGCCGCGCGTGATGGTCTCAATGCCCTCTGGCCCGATCTGCGCCGCCCCATGCCCGCCAGTGCCCGGCGCCGTGCAGACGCCGAGCGTGCACTCGGTCGTTGCGGTGGCCGTCCACTCGGACCCCACGGGAATGTAGACGCAGTGCGGCGGAGTACGGTCGAAAACGCTCATTCGCTCCCCGAGTTCCCCGAAATCCTTGCCGCCGCCGGAGATTTCGGCCCGACCCTCGACCAGCACCAGGATCGCCTCGCGGTCGCCGGTCTTCTCGGCGGCGCTTTCGCCGGCCCGTAGACGGTAGGCCGCGAACCCGACATAGCCCCAGTTGGCATTGTCGGGCGTGATGTCATGGATCTTGCCGCTCTCGGCGAGCGGCTTGCGAAGAAGATTGCTCATGGCTCGCCGTCCTTGTCGGTCTCTGCCCTATCCTGATAGCTCGCAGAATCGAAGACCATAAGAAATCATCGGCGCTGTCGAAGCCAATCCCACCGAAGCACGCGGTCCGGAAACCCGAGGTTTGTATGATCTCCACGACCGCAACGCCAGCACAAGACCGGCAACGATCGGAGCGACAAGTAGCCCGGCTGGCGGACGTCGAAGATCAGGTGACGATGCCCACCGCGACGGTCATGTCACCTTCAGCCAGACCCGCTCGCGGGACGATTGCTGGATGGTCTCGACCAGGGTCTGGATGCGCAGACCGGCGCGGAAGTTGTATGGCTCGGGACGGTTGCCGGCGATCGCGTCGACATAGCCGGCGACCTCGATGGCCTTGAGGTCGTTGAAGCCGAGCTGGTGCCCCGGCGCCACGCAGAAATCGCCGTAGGGCGGATGCACCGGACCGGCCTCGATCCGGCGAAAGCCCTGGCGCCCCGAGGGATCTTCCGTTGAGTAGAAGTGCAGTTCGTTGATGCGTTCCGCGCTGAACGACAGCCCTCCCTTCGAGCCGTAGACCTCGAAGCCGTGCTGCATCTTGCGCCCCGTCGCGATCCAGTTGCCTTCGATCGAACCGGTGGCGCCGTTCTCGAACCGCAGGAAGGCGCGGCCGACGTCGTCGACCGCGATCTTTCGGGTGCCGCCTTTGCCATCGGGGCGCTCGCCGATCATCGTGACGCAGTCGCCAAAGACCGCGCTGATCGGACCGATGAGATATTCGGCGGTGGCGAGCGTGTGGCTACCGAGGTCGGCGAGCGCCCCGCCACCCGCCGGATCATGGCGGAAGGTGGCCGGGGCGGACGCGTCGCTCATGTAGTCCTCGCAATGCACACCGCGGTAGCCGCGGATCTCGCCGAGCTCGCCGGCCGCGATCATCTCGCGCGCCAGCCCGAGCATCGGGTTGCAGATGTAGTTGAATCCGACCTGGGTCTTGACTCCCTTCGCCTCGGCCGCTTCCGCCATCTCCCGCGCATCCGCCGCCAGCGGGGCAAGCGGCTTCTCGCAATAGACATGCTTGCCCGCCGCGATCGCCGCCAGCGCCATGTCCTTGTGGAGCGCGTTCGGTGCGGTGATGTCGATCATGTCGATATCCGGTTCGTCGATCATCGTCCGCCAGTCTGCGGTGGCGTTCTCGAAGCCGAAGTCCCGGGCGGCGCGGGCGGCGGCCTCTTCGGTCAAGTCGGCAAGCGTGTGAAGCACGATCCGATAGGGCAGGTCGAAGACCTTCTCTGCCGAGGCGAAGCCGTAGACATGCGCCTTGCCCATGAAGCCCGAGCCGATCAGCCCGATCCTGAGTTCCGGTTTGGAATGCGCCATGGATGATCTCTTTGTTGACGACGAGCGCGGGATCGACGCGACCTCAGAACACCAGCTGGGCGAGCTTGGTGTCGAGATAGTCCTCGATCCCCTCGCCGCCGCCCTCCCGGCCCATGCCGGAGTGGTTCGTACCGCCGAAAGGCGCCTCGGAGGCCGCGAGCGCGAAGCTGTTGATGCCCACCATCCCGGATTTCAGCGTTGCGACCGTGCGGCGGGCGCGGTCGGGTGAACGGGTGAAGGCGTAGGCCGAAAGGCCCATGGTCGAGGCGTTGGCGCGGGTCAGCGCCTCGTCCTCGTCGCGGAACGACGTGATCGCGGCGATGGGGCCGAAATTCTCCTCGGCGAACACCCTCATATCGTCGGTGACGCCGGTCAGGACCGTCGGCTCGTAGAAATGGCCGGCGTTGAAGCCGGCGGCCCGCCTGCCGCCCAGGGCGAGGGTCGCACCGCCCCTCACCGCCTCCTGAACGATCCCGTCGATCTCCTCGAGCCGGCCGCGATTGATCAGCGGCCCCATCCCGGTCTCCGGATCGAGCCCGTCGCCGACATTGATTTTCGACGCGCGGTCCACGAAGCCCTCGACGAAGGCATCGTGGTGGCGCTCGTGGATGAAGAAGCGGTCCGGGGTGACGCAGACCTGGCCACAATTCGCGAACTTCGTCGGCACGCTCATGTCCAGCGCCAGCTCAAGGTCGGCATCGTCGTAGACGATCAGCGGTGCATTGCCGCCAAGTTCCATCGACACCGTCTTCACCGTGTCGGCGGCATCGCGGATCATCTGCTGTCCCACCCGAGTCGAGCCGGTGAGCGACACCTTGCGGACTCGCGGATCGGCCATCAGGGGTGCATAGGTGCTGGCGGTCGAGCCGACGACGAGGTTGACCGTACCATCGGGCAGGTTGCCGGCGCGCAGGCAGTCGAACAGCACCATCGCCACACCGGGCGTCCGCGACGAGGGCCGCAGCACCGCCGAACAGCCTGCCGCAAGCGCCGGGGCGAGCTTCCTGGCAGGCAGGGCGGCGGGGAAGTTCCAGGCCGTGAAGGCGCCGACGATGCCGACCGGTTCGCGGCTGATCTCGAACCGGCCGCCGGGGACCCGGCTCTCCACGACGCGCCCATAGATGCGCCGCGCCTCCTCGGCATACCAGCGGAACTGGTCGGTCGCCAGGCCCCATTCGCGCTCGGACTGCGCCACCGGCTTGCCGGTCTCGGTGGAGATCATCCGGATCGCATCGTCCTTGCGCCGGGTCATTTCGTCGGCGACCAGATGCAGCGCATCGGCCCGCGCAAAAGCGCCGGTGTCGCGCCAGGCGGCGAAGCCGCGCGCCGCGGCCTCCAGCGCCGCTGCCGTGTCGTCGTTCGTCGCACTCGGGGCCTCGCCCACCGGCTTTTCCGTCACCGGGCTCAGGACAGCGGCCGTCGCTCCGTCGGAAGCCGCCCGCCACTGGCCGTCGATGAAAAGCCCGAATCCTTCGTACATCGCGCCTATCCACTCTCGCTGGTGTAGGCCATGCGGCCCAGGACTACGGGCGTGAGACAGGCATCGCGCAATGCGAGCGTCGGCATCCCCTCCCCCCTGAAACTCGTTTCTGCAATACTCATTGCGGTGAGGTTGCTCTGTCAATGAACATTCTGTAGAAATGGCGAATACACCAAATCGGGGGGACTCGCGATGGCTCACGGCACCCGACGCCTAACGATGGCGCAGGCTCTCGTTCGTTATCTGTGCAACCAGTTCACCATCATCGACGGCGACCGCGTGCCCCTTTTTGCCGGGGTCTTCGGGATCTTCGGCCATGGCAACGTGACCTGCCTGTCCGAGGCGCTGGAGGCGGTGCAGGACGAGCTTCCGACCTGGCGCGGACAGAACGAGCAATCCATGGCGTTGGCGGCGACTGGCTTCGCCAAGGCCAAGCGCCGCCGCCAGATCATGATTGCCACATCCTCGATCGGTCCTGGCGCGCTCAACATGGTGACGGCGGCCGGCACCGCCCACGCCAACCGGCTTCCGCTGTTGCTGCTCGCGGGTGACACCTTCACCAACCGGCTGCCCGACCCGGTGCTGCAGCAGGTCGAGCATTTCGGCGATCCAGGCATCACCGTCAACGACGCGTTCAAGCCGGTGTCGCGCTACTGGGACCGGATCACCCATCCCGCGCAGATCATCGCCTCGCTGCCGCAGGCGATTTCCACGATGCTGGACCCGGCGGACTGCGGACCGGCGTTCATCGCCCTGCCCCAGGACACCCAGGAGCTGGCCTTCGACTATCCCGAGGAATTCTTCGAGGACAAGGTCTGGACGATCCCGCGACCGCGTGCCGACCGCGACCGCGTGCAGGCGGCGGCGGAGCTTCTGAAAACGGCGAAGAAACCCCTGATCATCGCCGGTGGCGGGGTGCGCTACTCGGGCGCCGAGGGGGCGGTCGCGAAGTTCGCCGCCGACCGCGGCATTCCGGTCGTGGAGACCATCGCCGGCAAGGGCGGCGTCACCCATTACAACCCGGTTCATGCCGGGCCGATCGGCGTCGTCGGCTCGACCTCGGCCAATGCGCTTGCCGCGGAGGCCGACGTGATCCTCGCGGTCGGCACCCGGCTGCAGGACTTCACCACCGGCTCATGGACCGCGTTCTCGCGCGACGCGCGGTTCATCTCGATCAACGCCGCGCGCTTCGACGCCACCAAGCACCGGGCTCTGGCCGTCGTCGGCGATGCGCTCGAAACCGTGCACGAGCTCGATGCCGCGCTCGGCGACTGGAAGGTGGCGCCGGCCCATCTGGAGGCGGCGCAGAAGCTCTTCAAGGAGTGGGACGCGCTTCTCGACGAGCACCAGGCGCCGACCAACGCGCCCATCCCGACCTATGCCCAGGTGGTCAACGTCGTCAACCAGGCCGCGGGCGACGAGGATCACCTGATCGCCGCGGCGGGCGGCATCCCGGGCGAGGTCGCCAAGGGCTGGCGGGTGAAGACCCCCAACACGTTCGATCTCGAGTTCGGTTTCTCCTGCATGGGCTACGAGCTTGCCGCCGGCTGGGGCAACGCGATGGCGACGCAGGGCAAGTCCACGCCGATCGTCCTGGTCGGCGACGGCAGCTACCTGATCATGAACTCGGACGTCTATTCGAGCGTCCTCACAGGCCACAAGATGATCGTCGTCGTCTGCGACAATGGCGGCTACGCGGTCATCAACCGGCTGCAGGAGTTCAAGGGCACGCCGGGCTTCAATTGCCTGCTGAAGGACTGCCGGATCGAGAAGCCGGGCGATCCGCACTATGTGGACTTCGCCAAGCACGCCGAATCGATGGGCGCCTATGCGCGCAAATGCGAAAGCCTCGCCGATCTCAAGGCCGGGATGGAATGGGCCAAGGGCAACGACCGGACCACGGTCCTGTCGATCGCCACCGACGCCTATGCCTGGGTGCCCGGCGATGCGGATTGGGACGTCGGCGTGCCGGAGGTGTCGACCCGCGAGACGGTCAGGGCCGCGCGCAAGCACCATGAGGACATCCGCGCCAAGCAGCGCGTCGGAGTCTGATGCCGATGCTGAAGGCCAGACTGGGCATAGCCCCGATCGCCTGGTGGAACGACGACCTGGAGGAACTGTCCGACGACGTCAGCCTCGAGGAATGCCTGCGCCAGGCGGCGGAGGCCGGGCTGACCGGCATGGAGACCGGCCGCCGCTTTCCGATGAACATGGCCGAGCTGGGACCGATCCTCGACCGACACGGGATTTCGGTCTGCGGCGGCTGGTTCTCCGGCATGCTCCTGGATGGCGATATCGAGTCGGAGAAGGACCGGATCGCCGAGCAACACGCCTTCTTCAAGGCTGCCGCCGCGCCCTGCATCGTCTATGGCGAAGTGGCGCGGTCGATCCAGGGCGAGCGCCAGACGCCGCTGGCCCGGAAGGTCAGGCTGACCGAAGCGGAGATGGCGGAGTATGGCCGCAAGGTCTCGGATTTCGCCGACTGGTGCGCCAGAGAAGGCATGCCGATCGCCTACCACCACCACATGGCGGCGGCGGTCGAGACCGAAGAGGAACTCGACCTGTTGATGAAGCACTCGTCGGTGCCGCTGCTGTTCGATGCGGGCCACATGGCCTTTGCCGGCGGCGACAACCTTCGCGTGATCGAGAACCATCACGCCCGCATCATCCATGTCCACGCCAAGGACGTCCGGATGGCGGTCATCCAGGGGCTGGACCGAACCCAGGAGAGCTTCCTTGACGCCGTCATCAAGGGGGCGTTCACGGTTCCGGGCGACGGGTCCCTCGACTTCGAGGCCATCACCAGGGCCCTCGCCGCCAAGGGCTACGAGGGTTGGTTCGTCATCGAGGCCGAGCAGGACCCGGTGGCCAATCCGCCACTGGAGATGGCCAGGAAGGGACGTGCGGAATTGAAGCGCGTCATGGACGCAGCCGGCTACACGGTGGAAGGCTGACTGGCACGAAAGCCGGGGTGATCACCGGCCGATCTAGGGTCGCGTCACCGTCGGGATCCGGGGTGCCGCGTCCTTCTGCAAGCGGGAGGCGAGCGCCACGCACAGGGCCTGGGCCAGGCACATGGGTGCGGCGAGAGAGCGCGAGAACGAGTATTCGTGCTCGGGCACCTCGAACAGGATCTCGGCGTTCTTGGCCAAGGGCGAAAGTGTCGAATCCGAGATGGCGAGGATCGGCACCCCGCGCTTTGCGGCTTCCTCGACGATATTGACGACCTCGTTGGCATAGAACCGGAACGAGACCGCGAAGACCAGGTCCTTCGGCGTGGCAAGCCTGGCCCGGTGAGTCGCCAGCCCGCCGCTGTCGTCGAGCAGGACATTGGCCTTGCCGAGCATCGTCAGCACATAGCGCAGGAGCAAGGCGACCGGCGCCGACCGCAGCTGTCCGACGAGATAGATCGTCTGGGCGCGGTCCATCAACTCGATCGCGCGGGCGATGTCCTCGCTCGATGTCCTGGTCAGGAGATCCTGCAGGGAGGCAACGTCGCGAACCACCAGTTCCCGCAGAAAGCTGGCCTGCCCGTCCGGGTGCCTTTGCCCGAGTTCCGTCTCCAGGGCCTTGACGCGCGCCTCGAACCCCGGGGCCGCCGTGGTCAGCCTCGCCTGGAACAATTGCTGCAGGTCCTTGAATCCGCTGAAGCCGAGTGCCTGGGCAAAGCGGACGAAACTGGACGCATGGATTCCGCGAGCCTCGCCGATCGCATTCACCGTCATGACCGCGACGTCATTCGGATTCTGCGTCAGGTACTCCGCAATGCGCTGGTACGTCTTGCTCATCGCGTCGTACCGCTCATGGATCGTCTTGATGAGCTCTTCGTAGTCCCTTGGGGGCACGCCGCGTTGCACGATAGGCCTGTCTTGCATTTTCCATTGCAGATTGGCGGGATCCGATCCGCGTCGCAACAAAAATTGCTACCGGTCATGCATTGCGGTGCGCCGGTTGCGGGCCGTCACGGCGCCCCGGTGGCGGACCTGAATCGACCCTGGGGCGCGAGACAGACGAGAGCCGAGGTGCCCGGTGCCATGCGCAGCCTGGTCGCTGTGATCGCGCTGAGGCCGGAGGGCGCCGAGCTGTGCATCGACTTGCACGGCGATCCCGCCTGCATCCCCGCGATGCTTGACGGAAGTCAAGGTTGGGCATCCGGCAGGTGAATAGCGTTTGCGACCATGTGAACCCGCTCTGCAAACAACTGGCGTTGGCCCCCGGATCGCGCGCCCCTGGCATCGCTGCTCATCAAGTCCTTCGTGAGCCTCGATGAAAGGCGACGCGGGAAGGAGGAAAGCGGGACGCGCAGTCGTCCCTTGCGGCTGCGACAGCGAGGAAGGCGATGCCGGGGTCCGGGCCCAAGAGACCAGCCTCTCCACCAGCGGTCGACACCCAGCTGTTGGTCGACCCGATCGGCTTTCTGCAGATTGAACTCTACCGGCAGCGGGTAGCCTGCAACACGCTGGAAGCGCTCGCGGACGCCACCTCAAACGGCGACCTGAGGTCGGATGCCAGTCGCGTTCTGCGCTACATCGTCGAGGATCTGCCGATCCACATCGCCGATCTGGAGGAATGCCTCTATCCGTTGTTGCGGCAACGGTCCCGGCCCGAGGACCAACTCGAGCGCCTGCTTCGACGCTACAGCGGCCTGCGCACGCATCGCGGCGAACCCGTCGCGGAACTGCTGCCCATCCTCGAAGACGTGTCCCAGGGAAATCAGCCGCCGCCGAATATGGCCGACCTCGCGCGGCAGGTTGTCGAGAGCTGGCGCAGCGAACTGGCAATGGAAATCAAGGACATCCTGCCGCTCGCCGAACAGCGCATGACAGATGCCGATCTCATGGCGCTCGGACAGGCCATGGCGCTCAGGCGTGGCATTTCCTATGCGATGTGATCTAGAGTCGGGCCCACTCGCATTGGTCCTCGGCGCATTGCATGGCCATCGACGTCGAACATGTGCGGCTTGTACGGTCGCTGCCACTATTCCAGGGCCTGGGAACCGAGGTCGTCTATCGGCTCCTCGACTCCGCCTATGTCCGGTCGTATTCGCGCGGCCGGACGGTGTTCCTCCAAGGGCAGGAGGCCGACCGGTTCTTCGTGGTCCTGGACGGCTGGATCAAGCTCTATCGTCACACGCGCGAGGGCAACGAGGCCATCATAGAGGTGTTCGGCAAGGGTGAGTCCTTTGCCGAGGCCGCCATCTTCGGCAGCCGCGAGTTCCCTGTCAGCGCCGAGGCAGCCGGAGATTCGCTGTTGATGGCAATCCCCGCCCGTCCCTTCCTGAGGCATCTGCGCGAAGACGTCGATCTGGTCTTCAACATGCTGGGCTCGATGTCCATGCGCCTCAAACGGTTCGTCGGGCGAACCGAGCAATTCGCCACCCGTACCACGCCGCAAAGGGTCGCCGTGTTTCTCCTGACCTTCGGTTCGGCAGCAGAGAACTCCGCCGACATCCATCTGCCCTACGACAAGTTCCTTGTGGCCGGGCGATTGTCGATGAAGCCGGAGACCTTCTCGCGGGCCCTGGCCAATCTCCGTGAGATCGGCGTGCATACGGAGGGCAATCTGGTCCATATCGAGGATGTCGAGGCGCTTCGGCGCTACGCCAACAGCGTGTGATCCGCTGGCCCCGCACCGGCGCGGGCGCGGGTTCGTCGGGAACAGCCCATGGAAATGCTGTATTTCGTCGCCGTCGCAATAGCGCTCTATGTTGCGGCCGACTGGATCCTGAAACGCGCCGAGGAAAGAGCCGGCCGCCGCTTCAAGAACAGGTCGATCATCTTCTTCGGGCTGCTGCTCTCACTGGCGCTTGTGACCTTCGCGATCCTCCGAAACCTGCTCGGAATCGAGTGACCGCACTCGCGATGCGGCGGCGACCGGCGGCGGGCCGCGCTTGACAATCGTCAAGGATGCCCGACGGCGCCGATGACACGATCCGGGTGCGCTGTGGCTGAGTCCATACCGCCGCTTACGGACACACGGCCACGCCACCAACGGAGGCGAACCATGTCGACAACCGGCGACGAACCCGGCGCCGCGGGCTCTGGCCAGAGCAGCCCGGCCGCCCGGCCCGAGCGCATTCCCGTCATGCAGCGGGTGCTCGACAATCCGTTCCTGCTGCTGTTCCTCGGCGTCGTCGTGCCGACGGTCTTCTACATCATCTGGGGCATCCTGGAGATCGCCCAGATCCCGATCGCCCGCTAGGCAGGTCCGGACCCATGGCCATTCAATCCCCGGCAAACCGCATCTGGTGGCGCGAGCCACTGCACCGCATGGAGATCATCTGGATAACCATCGCCTTCCTCTGGGGCGTGGTGATGTTCTCCGCCATGATCTACTGGCACATCACCGGTGAGCAGAACCTGTCCAACGAGGCCTATCGCATCGATCCGTTCGACTTCGCCGAGCGGGCCGAGGCGATGGCCGAGCAGTACACGGTTCGCGAGGAGGGCGACACCGGCATTCCGGTCGTCCGCCCGCCGCCCGGCAGCGATGTCTACCTGATCGCCCGCCTTTGGGAATGGTGGCCGATCCTGGAACTGGAGAAGGACCAGAGCTACCGGCTTCACCTGTCGTCGATGGACTGGCAGCACGGCTTCTCGCTGCAGCCGACCAACATCAATATCCAGGTGCATCCCAACTACGACCTGGTCCTGACGATGACGCCCGATGAAGCGGGCGTCTACGGGATCGTCTGCAACGAATTCTGCGGGATCGGCCACCACCAGATGCTGGGGCGGATCTACGTCGTCGAATAGGGGGACGTCATGCCGACCGATATCGCTGCGCCCGGCGCAGCCGCCATCCCCGATGAGAAGTATCGGACCTGCCCGGAAACCGGATTGCGGGTCTACGCCCAGGCGGAAACGCTGATCAAGGCCAATGCCGTCGTCGCGGTCGTCTTCCTGGCCATCGGCGGCCTGTTCGGACTGCTGGTCGCCCTCACCCGCTGGCCGGCGGTGCACATCCTGCCGGCGGATCTCTTCTACCTGGCGCTGACCGCGCACGGCGCCGACGTGCTGCTGTTCTGGATCATCTTCTTCGAGGTGGCGATTCTCTATTTCGCCTCGGCCGTCCTGCTGAACTGCCGCTTGGCAGCGCCGAAGGTCGCCTGGCTGGCTTTCGTCCTGATGCTGGTCGGCGCGTTGACCGCCAATGTCGCCGTGCTGCAGGGCGAGTCGAGCGTGATGTTCACCTCCTATGTGCCGATGCAGGCCGCGCCGCATTTCTATCTCGGCCTGATCCTGTTCGCGGTCGGCACGCTGCTCGCCTGCATGTGCTTCTTCGGCACCCTCGTCATTGCCAAGGAGGAAGGGACCTATGAGGGATCGGTGCCGCTGGTCACCTTCGGCGCGATCACTGCGGCGATCATCGCCGTGTTCACCCTGGCGTCCGGCGCGATCATCCTGATCCCGACCTTCATGTGGTCGGTCGGGCTGATCTCCCATATCGATTCGATCACCTACAAGCTGGTGTGGTGGGGCATGGGCCACTCCTCCCAGCAGATCAACGTCTCGGCCCATGTCGCCGTCTGGTACGCGATCGCCGCCATGGTGCTGGGAGCCAAGCCGCTGTCCGAGAAGGTCAGCCGCATGGCCTTCCTCATGTACATCCTGTTCCTGCAGCTGGCCTGCGCGCACCACATGCTGGCGGAGCCGGGCCTGAGCTCGGAATGGAAGGTGTTCAACACCAGCTACGCGATCTACCTCGCCGTGCTCGGCAGCATGATCCACGGCATGAGCCTGCCCGGCGCCATCGAGGCGGCGCAGCGGCGCAACGGATTCACCCAGGGCGTGTTCGGCTGGCTGCGCCGGGCGCCGTGGGGCAACCCGGCCTTCTCCTCGCTGATGCTGTCGCTGGTGATGTTCGGCTTCATCGGCGGCATCTCCGGCGTGGTGCTGGGCACCGAGCAGATCAACCTGCTGATGCACAACACGCTCTACGTACCGGGGCACTTCCATGGCACCGTCGTCGCCGGCACCACCCTCGCCTTCATGGGCATCACCTGGCTGGTGATCCCGCTGATCTTCCGGCGCGAGGTGATCTGGCCGACGCTCGCGAAATGGCAGCCCTATCTGTTCGGCATCGGTGTCGCGGGCATCTCGCTGTTCATGATGGGCGCCGGCACGCTGGGCGTGTCCCGCCGCCATTGGGACATGGCCTTCACCGACGCGGCGGTGACCTTCGACTATCCCGCCACGGCGTATCTGATGATGGGGCTGAACGGCCTGTGCGCCATCCTCGCATCCCTGGGCGGCATCATCTACGTGGTGGTGGTGGTCGGATCGATACTGTTCGGCAAGAAGCGCGACGCGGAGTCGATCCAGGCCAATCCTGCCGTGTTCGCCGGCGGTGCGGCGGTCAAGGAGTATGGCAGCGAAGGCACCCTGAAGCTGCCCGGGACGATCGTCCTGGTGTCGGTCTTCTTCCTCGCCTTCGTGCTCTACTACTTCGTGAACTGGAAGTTCCTGTCCGAAGTCTGGCCGCTGAGCTGACCAGACTGGACACGTAGGGGGAGCACTGGGTCATGGGCGCCATCGCCGGCCAGCTCTACTCGGTCTTCAAGCTCAGGATCGGCTTCGCCATCATGCTGACGGCGTTGGCCGGTCTCGCCGCGGCCGGCGGCGAGGTGCCGGGCTGGAAGGCGGCCGTGCTGGCCTTGGCGATCCTGCTCTCCTCGGCCAGCGCCGGCGCCTTCAACCAGTATGCCGAGCGCGGCCTCGATGCGCGCATGCACCGCACGCGCAACCGCCCCTTCGTCACCGGGGCGTATCGGCCCGGGGCCGCCTGGCTGGCAATCATCATCGGCATTCTTGTCGCGGCGGTCGGGCTCGCCGCCTTCGCCCTCAACGCCATGGTGGCGCTGCATGCCTTCCTCGGCGCCTTCGTCTATGGCGTGGTCTACACCGTCTGGCTGAAGCAACGCAGCTGGCTCAACATCGTGGTCGGCGGGCTGGCGGGCAGCTTCGCGGTGCTGGCCGGCGCCTCGGTGGTCGACCCTCAGCTCGGGCCGGTGCCGATCATCCTGGCGGTGGTGCTGTTCCTGTGGACACCGCCGCATTTCTGGAGCCTTGCCACCACCCTTCAGCGCGACTACGCGCGGGCCGGGGTGCCGATGCTGCCGGTGGTCGTCGGGCCGCACAAGGCCGCCTGGGCCACTCTGGCGCATACCGTCGCGCTGGTGCTGCTGTCGCTGACCCCGGTGGCCTTCGGTCTCGGTTGGATCTACCTGATCGGAGCCGCGACCGGCGGCGCCTACTTCATCTACCGCAGCATCCTGCTGGTGCGGGCTCCGACGCCGGGCATGGCGATGGCCAATTTCCGGGCCTCGCTGTTGCAGCTGAGCCTCCTGCTGCTCGGCGTGATCGTCGACGCCTTCGTGGCCTGACCCGACATGCTGTGGCTGAGGCGCCTCCCCCGGCTCCTGGCGATCGCCGGTCTCTGCGCAATCGCCGGCAGCACCGTGGCCGGCGCCGGGGCAATTCCGCAGGACCCGCCCTCGGCCTTCGATCCACAGGGAGCGCTGACATACAGCCAGAGTGCGATCGGCCGCAGTGTGACGCCGCATCGCCTGTTTGAGAGCGGTGGCGGCGAACGGCGCCTTGCGGAATTCCGGGGCAAGCCGCTGGTCCTCAACCTGGTCTATACCGGCTGCGCTCACAGCTGCCCGCTGATCGTCCAGACTCTCTACCGGGCAGTGGACGTCGCCCAGGACACCTTCGGCGCCGATGCCTTCACCGTCGTCACCGTCGGCTTCGACACCGACATCGACACGCCGGATCAGATGCGCGCCTACGCCCGCAGCCAGGGCGTCGACCTTCCGGGTTGGCACTTCCTGAGCGCCGATCGGGAGACGGTGGACCGGCTGACCCGCGAGGTCGGGTTCATCTACTTCCCCTCACCGAAGGGCTTCGACCACCTAGCGCAGGTGACGGTGCTAGACGCCGAGGGCCGCGTCTTTCACCAGGTCTATGGTGATGTATTCCAGCCGCCGGCGCTGGTCGAACCGCTCAAGCAGCTGATATCCGGCGGGTCGGCCGAGCTGCTGAGCCTCGAGGGGCTGGTCGAGCGGGTGCGGCTGTTCTGCACCCTCTACGACCCGACGGCCGGCCGCTACCGCTTCGAATGGTCCCTGTTCGTCGGCCTGGTGATCGGATCCCTGTGTCTGCTCACCATCGGCACCATCCTGGTCCGCGCCCTGCTTCGTGATATTGCGCGTCGCCGGGCATGAGCTGGCTGCGCCAGATCCTGCGGATCGGCTTCGATTGGTCGGAGGCCCAGCTCGACAGGGCCTTCGGTCCGTCCTGGAACCCGCTGCACAATCTCGGCGCGCTGGGATTCTTCTACTATTGGATCGTCGCCGTCAGCGGCGTCTACATCTACATCTTCTTCGACACCGGCTCGACCGAAGCCTACGAGTCGATCGAGTACATGACCCATGACCAGTGGTACCTGGCCGGGGTCATGCGCAGCTTCCACCGCTACGCGTCGGACGGGCTGGTCCTGTTCATGGCGGTCCATCTGCTGCGCGAGTTCTCGCTCGGCCACTATCGCGGCGCCCGCTGGTTCACCTGGGTCACCGGCGTGCCGGTGCTGCTGCTGGTCTTTGTCGCCGGTATCACCGGCTACTGGCTGGTCTGGGACACGCTGGCCCAGTACATCGCCATCGCCAGCACCGAATGGTTCGACTGGCTGCCGATCTTCGGCGAGCCGATCGCCCGCAACTTCATGACGCCGGAGAGCCTGGACGACCGGTTCTTCACCCTGCTGGTGTTCATGCACATCGTGGTGCCGCTGTTCCTGCTGCTGGTGTTGTGGATCCACCTGCAACGGGTCAGCCGGCCGAAGATCAACCCGCCGCGCGGGCTGGCGGTCGGAACCTTCGTGATGCTGCTGGCGCTGTCTCTGGTCCACCCCGCGACCAGCCAGGGACCGGCCGACCTGACGACGGTGCCGGCAGTGGTCGATCTGGATTGGTTCTATCTCGGCTTCTACCCGCTGCTCGACCTCTGGTCCAATGGCACGATGTGGGGCGTTGTGGCGGTGCTGACGCTGCTGCTGGCCGCCCTGCCCTGGCTGCCGCCGATGCGCCGGGCCAAGCCGGCGACGATCGATCTGGACCATTGCAACGGCTGCACCTGGTGCGCCGATGACTGCCCGTTCAACGCCATCTCCATGGAGCCGCGCAGCGACGACCTGCCCTATGATCGTGAGGCGGTGGTCGATCCCGATCTCTGCGTCAGCTGCGGCATCTGCGTCGGATCCTGCCCCAGCGCCACGCCGTTCCGGCGGACCGGTGAGGTGTCGACCGGCATCGACCTGCCGGACCGGCCGCTCGGCGCCCTGCGGGCCGCGATCGACCAGGCCGGCCAAGCGGCTGCCGACGGGCCCCGAATCATCGTGTTCGGATGCGACCACGGACCCGATCTGAGACGGCTCGACCTCGACGGCGTCAGCACGATCGCGCTGCCTTGCGTGGCCAACCTGCCGCCATCGTTCTTGGATTTCGCGCTCAGCCGTGCCCGGGCCGACGGCATCGTACTGACCGGTTGCCGTCGGGGCGCCTGCGTCAACCGCTTCGGCGTCGATTGGACCAGCGACCGCCTCGCACGTCAGCGCGATCCGCGCCTGCGGGGGCGGGTGCCGCGAGACCGGATCGCTTGCCTGTGGGTGGGAAGAGCCCAGTCCGCGCGGCTGGAGCGCGAGATCCGCGACTTCGCCGCGGGGTTGACGCCGATGCGGAGATCCGAGCCGACGCCCGGGCCGCCGCCGGCGCCGGAGATGGCAGTCCTGGAGCCCGGCGATGACTAGTGCAGCGCGCTACCTCGCCCAGATCGCGCTCTACGTGCTGGTCGCGGCGACGCTCGGCTACTTCTCCGCCGCGCCGTCCTACACGCATTTTCCCACCGACCAGGCCATGGTCAGGCTGAGCTTCACCCACGGCGCCGACCCCGTGGGGCCCTGCCGTCAGCTCACCACCGAGGAGATCGGTCAGCTCGCGCCGAACATGCGGGTTCCCACCGTGTGTCCGCGTGAGCGCCTGCCGGTCCTGGTCGAGCTCGAGCTTGACGACACTCTGCTCTACCGTGCCGAACTGCCGCCGACCGGCCTGAACAGCGATGGCCCGTCGCGCGCCTATGAGGCGTTCGCCGTTCCGCCCGGTCGGCACACGCTGACCGGCCGGCTGCGCGATAGCGATCGCAGCGAGGGATTCGACTATGATGCGTCGACCGAGGTGGACCTGGTCCCGGGTCGACATCTGGTGATCGACTTCCGCGCCGATATCGGCGGCTTCGTATTCCGGTGAGGCGGTGATGCCCCTACTGACTTGGCGAGACGAATTTGAACTCGGTATCCCGGCGGTCGACTACGAGCACCAGGAGCTGTTCGCCCTCATCAACCAGATCCACGACCGGGTCGCGTTGAACCCGTCGCAGGACACCATCATCGATGGCCTGGACGAGATCTACGCCAAGATCGCCGCCCATTTCGCGCTGGAGGAACGGGAGATGCGCGAGCGGGGCTATGACGGTTATGAGAGCCACAAGACCGAGCATGAGCGGCTGCTCGACGGCATCCGCGAGATCATGGACAATTTCGAACATGGCCTCTATTCGGACTATGAGAGCGTCCTCGCCGAACATCTGGGGTCGTGGTTCGAGGTCCATTTCGGCACCCAGGACGCCCGGCTCCACAGGATGATGGGATAGGCGCGGGCAAGGCCGCGCCCGGCAGCTTGACGGAAATCAAGGTCCGGCAACCGGCGTTGCCCGGACAATGCGGCAGCGGCACGGGAACGGCGGACCGGCAAATGGCGTTGCGTGACCTGAAGACTGCGACTCAGACATCGATCGCAGACCCCGAAGAGCATCCTTTCGCGGCCTTCGTGCGGATCGTGGCCAAGGGCAGCAAGCTGTCCCGCCCGCTTTCGCGTGGCGAGGCGCGCCAAGCGATGAGCATGATCCTCACCGGTTCAGCCGAGCCGGTGCAGGTCGGTGCATTCCTTGCCACGCTCCGCTATCGCAAGGAGACGGCGGAGGAGCTTGCCGGCTTCGTGACGGCGGCCCGCGAGCACGCTCAAGACATGGGCCAGCTGCGGGCTGATCTTGACTGGCCGTCCTATGCGGATCGGCACCGCCAGCTTCCCTACTTCCTGCTTTCGGCCCTGCTGCTGGCCGGCGCCGGTATCCGCGTGCTGATGCATGGCATCGCCGGCGAGGGACCGGTCTCAACGCCGCGCTGCCTGTCGGCGCTCGGTCGGCGTCCGGCGGGTTCCGTGGCCGAGGCGGCCGCAGACCTCGACCGCCACAGCTTCGCCTATCTGCCGCTCGGCGTGGTCTGCCCGGCCTTGGACCGCCTGTTCGAACTGCGCCCGCTGCTCGGGCTGCGCTCACCGGCCAACACCTATGCCCGCGAGATCAACCCGGGCGCCGCACCGTGCCAGATGCAGGGTGTGTTCCACCCCGACTACATCCCGCTGCACCGTGACGCCGCGCATCTGCTTGGGCAGCCGAACGCGGCGATCTTCAAGGGCGCCGGTGGCGAGGCCCAGCGCAATCCGCTCAAGCCATGCCGGGTCGCGGTGCTGCGGGACGGAGCGCCCGTGACCGAAGAATGGGCGGCGATGCTGCCAGAGCTGCGCCATGGCTGGCGCGACGAACCGCTCGAGCCGGCGCGGGTGGCCGCGCTGTGGCGCGGCGAGTGCGAGGACCCGGCACCGATCGGGGCGGTGATCGCCACCGCGGCGGTCGCCCTCTTGCTGTTGGGACGGGCGGCAAGCCAGGACGAGGCGGAGGCCCAGGCGCGGAGCCTCTGGCAGTCGCGGCGAGAGGTCCCGTATCCGGTCGCCGCCGACCGCTAAGCGGCGGTCTGCCGGCCCGCCTGCCGCGCCGCCGCGCAGGCTTGAGCAAGCATGATATCGGCGAATGCCGGCGCCAGGCCGATCGGGCCGGTGTAGGTCACGTCGCTCCGGTCCCCGAGCAGCCGCGGAACGTCCTGCTCGCCATGCAGGCTGCGCTCGGCGAACAGGCCGACCGCGACGCAATGCGGTTGATCCAGGCGAGCCAGCGCGGCCGCGGGCGACGGCGGCTCATCGAGAAAGGCGGTGCTCACATGCGCGAACCGACCGGCCGCCGCAATGCGCTCCGCATGGCGCCGCGTCGTCTCGGCCGAGACGACGTTGCGCCCGCTGCCATGGCCGATCAGGAGGAGAGCGGTCCGCGCCGCCGGCCAGGCCCTGGCCCGGCACGCCTGCTCCGCGATGTCCATCGCCAGATCGGCAATGCAGGGCGGCGAGCCGACCGGGTCCGCCAGCGTCACGCGACCGGCCCGTGCGTGTCGCGCGACCCGTTCGGCGAGGCGGTCCATCGTGTAGCCGGCGCACATCAGCCACGGCACCACGGTCACACGGGTTGCGGTGACGGTATCGAGCACCTGACCCAGTTCAGGCGTGCCGTACAGGCTGCAGACCCGGATATCGGCGAACACTCCGCGGCCGCGGATCGCGTCGGCGTGGCGGTCCAGCACACCGCCCGCGCCGCGCGTGCCATGGCCGCACAGCACCAGGGCCGTATCGGCCAGCCAGGGGTCAGTGGCTGGTGCCTTCTTCGAGCGTGATCTTGTTGTAGACATTGTATTTCCCTGAAGGCCGCACCATCGGGAGGCGCGCCACCTCCTCCAAGCTTGCGGCGTCGTAGACGACGATGGCTCCGTCCATGTCCCAGATGCTGACCAGCGCGTAGCGGCCGTCATGGGTGAATTCGACATGGGCGGCGGTCTTGCCCGGCTCCGGCCGCAACGTCGCGACGATCTCCAGGCTCTGTTTGTCGATCACATGCAGGGCGTCGCTGTGCGGCCCGAAGAACACGTCGACCCAGGCATAGGGCGAGTTGCGGTGGCTGCGCATGAAGAAGCCCGGCCCCAGGGTCTCGATCCGGTGCACGACCTCCCAGCGCTCCATGTCGATGACGCTCACCGCGCCGGCGCGCAGATGCGGCGTCGCCATGACCCGGCGGCCGTCCCGCTCCCAGGTGATGCCCGATCCCAGATGCGGCAGCCCGTCGATGGGCAGTTCGGCAATGGTCCGACCGACGTCCAGATGCACCACGCGCGCACCGCCGTCGCGCGAGGCGCCGACCAGGATCCGATAGTCCGGCCCGAAGAAGAAATCGTCGAGCGGCGCGTCGACCTCGATGCGCCGGATCGGAAAGCGCTCGACCGGCTGAGCCAGCGCCTCCTCGTGGCCGCGCTCATGGCTGTGGACCAGGCCGCTGTAGACCGCCCGCGGGTTCTCTCCGTAGGGGATCTCCCAGACCTCGTTGATGTCCTTGAATGCCGCGATGAAGCTCTCGCGCGGCGCCGCCTGATAGACGGCGCTGACCCGCGATGTCGGGCCGTTGCGCATGCCTGCCGTCGGGATCACCGCCATCGGCGACAGGTCGTCCGCGTCCAGCATGACCAGCGTGTGCGGCAGGTAGTTGGCCACCGCGACGACCGCCCCGTCATGGGAGATGGCGATGTTGCGGGTGTTGATCCCGGCCCGGATCTCCGCCACGACCTGAAGCCCGTAGAGATCGTATTTGGTGATCCAGCCGTCCCGCGACGCGAAATAGACGAAGCGACCGTCGGGTGAGAATTTCGGCCCGCCATGAAGGGCGAAGCGGCTCTCGAAGCGGTGGATCGGCTCCAGCCGGTCGCCGTCCAGGATCGACACGTGGTGGTCGCCGCTCTCCACGACGATGAACAGATGCAGCGGGTCGGCCTCGTAGACCGGGGCCGCAGCCGGCACGCCATCGTCAAGGGCGACGAACTGACTCGATTGCATGTCGTCGAGATCCCAGCGCGGCGGTTCCGCCAAAGGCGTGTAGATCAGGGAGGCGAGCGCTTCGATCTCTTCCTGGGAGAGGATATCGCCGAAGGCCGGCATCTGGGTCGCCGGCCGGCCTTGCCCGATCACCGACAGCGCCCGCTCCGTCCTCAGCCGCGCCAGGCTTTCCGGCAACAGTGCCGGTCCGGTTCCGCCCAGCCGATCGGCGCCATGGCAGGCGGCGCAATGCTCGGCATAGAGCGCGCCGGCCGGTGCCGCCGCCGCCGGCATGGCCAGGCACGCGATGGCCGTGCCGGCCGCGATGCTAAGGCGCCGCCACATAGGTCCGCTTGCCGAGATAACCCACCATCGGCACCCGCTCCGCCGGATCGTCGAGGCCGATCTCTGCGTCGGTCAGGTAGCAGCCCGGGTCCTCGGCCCAGGGATCGCCGGTGATCTGATGCGCCCGCACACGGGTGTTGCCGTTGCAGATCGCGAAGTACCGGCATTGCCCGCAGCGGCCGCCGACCTGGCGCGGGCGGCGCTTCAGCCCGGCCAGGATCGGGTCGGAGAGGTCGGTCCAGATCTCGGAGAACGGCCGGTCGCGCACATTGCCCAGGGTGTGATGCCACCAGAAGGTATCCGGGTGGACATTGCCGAGATTGTCGATGTTGGCGACGTTGATGCCGGAGGCGTTGCCGCCCCATTGCTCCAGCTTGGCGCGCAGATGCGAGACGCGATCGGGGAACCGCTGCTGCGCCCACAACAGCAGATAGGCTCCGTCGGCGTCGTTGTTGCCGGTGACGAATTCGCGATCGCGGCCGGAGCGAAGGGACGCCAGCGCGGTCTCGAACAGCAGATCCATGGCCCGGCGGGTGGCAGCGAGCTCGGAATCGTCGCCACGGTTGATGTTGCCGCGGCCGCCATAGTTGAGATGGGAGAAGTAGAACTTGTCGATGTCCTCGCGGTCCATCAACGCCAGCAGATCGCGCAACTCGTGCTGGTTGTCGCGGGTCATGGTGAAGCGCAGCCCCACCTTGAGGTCGCGCTCGCGGCACAGGCGCAGGCCGGCCAGGGCCCGGTCGAAGGCGCCTTCCTGGCGCCGGAAGCGGTCATGGGTGGCGCCGATGCCGTCCAGGCTGACACCGACATAGTCGTAGCCGACGGCGGCGATCTCATCGATCGTGTCCGGCCCGATCAGCGTGCCGTTGCTGGACAGCGCCGTGTAGAAGCCCTTCGCCTTGGCGCGATGGGAGATCTCGAAGATGTCCGGCCGCATCAGTGGCTCGCCGCCGGACAGGATCAGCACCGGCACCCCGAACGCCCGCAGATCGTCCATCACCGCGAACACCTCGTCGGTGTCGAGCTCGCCGGCGAAATCGATGTTGGTCGATCCGGAATAGCAGTGCTTGCAGGTCAGGTTGCAGCGCCGGATCAGGTTCCAGATCACCACCGGCCCCGGCGGCTCGCGCCGCGGGCTGACCGGCGTCGGTGCCACGATTTCGCGCATGTACTGGCTGATCCGGAACATCGCCCGCCTCCCTATCCGCCGATCCTGAGTCCGGACTTCTTGAGGATCCGGCTGCTGTACAGGACAGCGTGGCCGCGATCCTCCGGCCCCAGCAGGTCCGCGATCCGTTCCACCTTGGCCGCCGCTTCCTCCCGCGTGCGGCCGTGCACCATGGCGAAGAGGTTGTAGGGCCACAGCGGCAGATGCCGGGGCCGCTGATAGCAGTGCGACACGAATTCGAGGGTGCCGATCCGCTCGCCGAGCGCGGCGACCCTGGCATCGTCGACGTCCCAGACCGACATGGCGTTGCCGCGATAGCCGAGGCGATAGTGGTTCGGCACGACCCCGATGCGGCGGATCACGCCGCGCTCCTGCATCGCCTGCACGCGGCGGATCACTTCGGCTTCGCTGACACCGACGGCGTCCGCAACGGCCTGGTAGGGTGCCGGGGTCAGCGGCAGCCCCGCCTGGGTCTCCAGCACGATGGCGCGGTCGACCACATCCAGGGGCGCCGGCTGGGCCGCAGCAATGGCCGGCACCGCGCTCATGCCTCGAACCTCAGGCCGACGAAGAACTCCCGGTGCTTTGGCATGTCGTAGACCTCAAGCCCGGTCTCCGCGGCGATCGCGTCCAAGGTCTCGCCGACCGCCTCGGGCCGGTCGGCCGCGACCACGAACCACATGTTGAGCGCGTGATCGCGAGCATAGTTGTGCGCGACTTCCGGATGCGCGTTGACCTGCTCCGCGACGGTCTCGAACCGGTCCTCAGGGACCCGCATGGCGGCCAGGGTCAGCCCGCCGCCCATCCGTTCGGCGTGATACATCGGGCCGAAGCGGGACAGCACGCCGTCGTCCAGCAGCCGGCGCAGACGCTCGATCAGCTCCCGCTCGCCGATCCCGAGCCCCGCCGCGGCGTCCGCATACGGACTGGACGACACCGGGAACCCGCCCTGCAGGGCGTTGATGATCTGCCGGTCCATGGCGTCGATGTCGGTCATGTCCGTCAGCCCGCCAGTGCCGGGACCTGCCGGGCCGCGTCGCGGCGCCCATAGTCCGCGCCGCGCTGCTTGAAGCGGCGGCGGCTGAACAGGACGGCCCGCGGCCTGCCGGCCAGCCCGGCAGCCTCGGTCGCCTGCTCGACAAGCTCCTCGACCACCGCCCGGTCCCGCCCGTGGATCATGGCGAACAGGTTGTACGGCCAGTCCGGCAGGCGCCGCGGCCGGCGATAGCACAAGGTCACGAAGTCGAGCGCCGCCAGGCGTCGTCCGGCTTCGCCGACGGCGTCATCCGGAACGTCCCAGACGGTCATCGCGTTGGCGCGATAGCCCAGCTCGCGATGGCGAACGACCACACCGAAGCGCCGGATCACCTGGTCCTCGACAAGCCGGCCGAGCCGCGTCAGCACCTCCTCCTCCGACCAGCCCAGACGCTCGGCGATCGCCGCATAGGGGCGCGCCACCAGCGGCAGGCCGTCGCGCAGGACGGCGAGAAGCAGTCGGTCGCGGTCGCTCAACGCCATTGCAGGGGGAATCCCAGATCGATGTGGAACGGCTCCAGCAGCGGCAGGTCGAGTGGTTGCAGCCCGGTCCTGCGTGCGATGTCCGCAAGCACCGAGCGGACGGACTGCGCGTCCTCGGCCGTCACCACGAACCAGAGATTGAACCGGTGCTCGCGCTCGTAGTTGTGGTTGACCTCGGGATAGTTGCTGACGATTTCGGCCACCGCCTCCAGCCTGTCGTCCGGAACCGCGAGGGCCGCCAGGGTGCTCCAGCCGGCGGAATGGGGTGCGACGACAGCGCCGATACGCGATACCGCACCCTTGGCCTGCAAGCGCTGGAGCCGCTCGATGACGGTGTCCTCGTCGACGCCCAGCCGATCCGCCAGAACGGCGAAGGGACGGGCGCTCAGAGGGAATCCGCGCTGGAAATCGTCCAGCAACCGCCGATCGAGGGCATCGCAGGGGAGCGTGGTGTCCATGCCCGCCTCACAAACCGATGCGATGGGCTCGGGCGGTCAGGAAGATTCCGCTGGGCGTCTCCATCGGCAGGCTGGCAACCGGCGTGAAGCTGCCGGTGTCGTAGACCTGCACGACATCGGAGTCGCGGGCGGATATCCATACCCGGCCGCCACGCGGGGTGAACTCCATATGCAGCGCCGCCTCGCCCGGTGCGATCTCCTCGACGATCTCACGGCTGGGCAGGTCGATGACCTGCACCGTGTCGTTGTTCGGATGGGCGAAGTTGACCCAGACCTGACGTCCGTCCGGCCGGGCGACGGCAAAGACAGGCTGGCCGCGCACGGCGATCCGGCCGACCTCCTGCCAGGTGGCGCGGTCGACCAGCAGCACCTCGTGCCGGCC
>JAAUYH010088914.1_pt1 | contig 35632 bp, 27 predicted proteins | sample 7278061 | NCBI WGS metagenome assembly JAAUYH01 (sample SAMN14350203, study PRJNA611818) | marine sediment metagenome | isolation source: surface marine sediment (0.6m) | place: French Polynesia: Moorea | collected 2018-08 | reverse complement strand
GAGAGTGCTTCGGTATGCTTTTCGTACCTTTCAAATACTTCAAGAAAGTTCAATAGTTTTTAATGGAAAAATACCTTTATCTTCTCTTAAATATTGGTAGTATTTCAGTTCCTTTTTTATACAGCTTCGAAAAACGAATGCGCTTTATCAGATGGTGGAGGGAGGTTTTACTAGCTACCATCATAACGGGAGCAATCTTCATTGTTTGGGATATTATTTTTACAAAAAATGGAATTTGGGGATTTAACGAACGCTATCTGTTAGGAATCGATCTTGTGAACCTTCCAATTGAAGAGTGGCTGTTTTTTCTATGCATTCCCTATGCAAGTATGTTTATTCATTATGCATTTCAGTATTTCTTTCCTGAAACAGTCCTATCTTCCAAACTAACTAACCTCATCACAATTTTATTACTTGCTGTATTGCTTGCTGTTGTTTTTACGAATACCGAAAGAGCCTATACGTTTTATAACTACTCTCTGCTTATCGTAGTGCTTCTCTTTAGCCTTATCACGCAGGAAAAAGAGCTGAGAACTTTCTATATGACCTTTCTAATCATACTGATCCCATTTGCAATTGTCAATGGAATTTTGACAGGAAGTTTTATCGAAGATCAAGTAGTTTGGTACAATAATGCTGAAAATTTAGGAATACGTTTGGGAACCATCCCAATTGAAGATGCCGGTTATGCGTTTAGTATGATCTTTATGAGTATTGTCATGATTGCTAAGTTTAAAGAGAAAAATATTTTTAAACATGAAGCTGTATAAATTAGAAACAAAGCAACTGGTGAATGTCCCAATCGATGAATGCTGGGATTTCTTTTCAAGCCCTAGAAATTTGAAAGAAATCACACCAGATTATATGGGCTTTGAAATTATAGATGAAATTGAGGAAAAGATGTATCCCGGTCAAATTATTCAATATTTTGTAAAACCTGTACTCGGCATTCCTATGAAGTGGGTTACGGAAATAACTCAGGTTAAAGATAAAGAGTTTTTTATTGATGAACAGCGTTTTGGCCCCTACCGGCTGTGGCATCATAAACACTTCTTTAAGGAAGTTGATGGGGGTACGGAAATGCGCGATGTGGTGCATTACGGGTTACCACTTGGCATTTTGGGTAGAATGGCGCATAGCTTATTTATAAAAAAACAATTGAAAACTATTTTCGATTATCGCTTTCAAAAAGTAAATGAATTATTCAATGCAACAAGCTGAACTGGCAGTTTTTTGGTTTCGACGTGATTTACGCCTGGAGGACAATGCAGGATTATCGGCTGCGCTAAACTCAGGCCATCAAGTACTTCCTATTTTCATTTTTGATACCGATATTTTAGAGAATTTACCAAAAGATGACGCACGTGTTAGTTTTATTTATAACAGTCTTTTAAATATACATAATGAATTAGCTGAGGAGGGAGGCGCATTACTTATTAAACATGGAAAGCCCATAGAGGTATGGAATCAACTTTTACAGGAGTACCCGATTAAAAAAGTCTTTTTTAATAAAGATTATGAGCCATATGCCACTAAGCGTGACCAAGAAATTACGGATCTCTTGGCTTCCAAAGGTGTCGTGGCCTATGCCCATAAAGACCAGGTCATCTTTGAACGATCTGAAGTCACAAAGGATGACGGCAAACCTTACACTGTATACACTCCTTATAAAAAGAAATGGCTGACACATTTCAATGCACCCAATTATAAATTACCTGAATATAACTGCCCGAAAATCAGCTTCTATAAACATTCAATTGATTTCCCTCCCCTAAAAACCATAGGTTTTACAGCTAGCGCTATAAAAGTAAAACCCTATACATTTCATGGCGTAGATACCTATGAAGAACATCGCGACTATCCCGCCGAAGATGCTACTTCCTATCTGTCACCACACTTACGTTTTGGCACAGTGAGTATCCTGAAAATGGTGAAAATGGCCGCCAAACGCAACGAAACTTTCTTGAGTGAACTGATCTGGCGTGAATTTTTCATGCAGATTTTATACCATTTCCCTCATGTGGTTACAGAGAATTTCAAACCACAATACGACGCTATTCAATGGCGTAATAATGAAGAAGAATTTAAACAATGGTGCGAGGGTAAAACAGGATATCCTATCGTAGATGCCGCCATGCGGCAATTAAATAAAACCGGATATATGCACAATCGCGTTCGAATGGTAACCGCCAGTTTTTTATGTAAACATTTGCTCGTAGATTGGCGTTGGGGTGAAGCCTACTTTGCGGAAAAACTATTAGATTATGAATTGTCTTCTAATAATGGTAACTGGCAATGGTGTGCAGGAACCGGTTGTGATGCATCTCCATATTTTCGCGTTTTTAATCCTTCTTCCCAACAGCAAAAATTTGATAAGAACTTCGATTATATTCGAACGTGGATCCAGGATTTCGATACACCCAGCTACCCGCAACCAATAGTAGACCATAAGATGGCACGTGAACGCGCTATCAACACCTATAAAATGGCACTCGCCAAATGACCTATTTTATGTTATAGTTTTGCAAGGTTTCCTGCCACTGCTCATTTTGAATATTACTTAGTAGTAACCTATTGATTTTATCGTAGTATTCATGGTCCTTAGATAGCATAAAACTTTTGTATTGTTCTTCAAAAGAAAAGGGTAACAGCCTAATATTTTCTTGCAGCTGATTGACCTGTATCAGATACTCCAACGAGGTTTTATTATGAATTAAAACATCAATGTCTTTTCTTCCCAATGCTCTCAATCCCTGTAAAGGGCTTCGGTAGTATTCATAAGGTGTAATTTGCTGCTCTATGGCAAAATCACTACCCTCAGAAGCACCGACTACTCCAATTCTTTCAATTGTTTTTAGGTCTTCCAAATTTGTAATATCGCCTTCCAAAGTATTCACTGTCAGGGTAGAAGCGATAGTTGCAGTAAAACTTGAAATAATTATAATAGCGGTAAACATCCATATAATAGCAATAGTTTTCCCCAAATGTGTCTTTGGTGCTTTATCCCCATAACCAACGGTCGTCATAGTTACAGCCGCCCACCACAGGCCATCGAACAATCCTAAAATTCCTGGCCTGAACTGGTACTTGTTCTGTTGACGCTCAACAATCCAGAGAATTGTACCAAATGATAGTAAGATTATGAGTAATAATAAAACAACTTTTAAAAAGTCCTTCGAAAAGAAGTTATTTATGAACAATTGAAATTGACTTTGACTTGCGGTTGTAATACTGACACCAATGCTTGAAATATAAAAGGGTTGTGTTACCTCAAATTTTTCTAATCGCCCTGGGGTGCTACTGATCGGGTTAATAGCGATATCTAATTCTTTATAGTCTAAAGCACGCACCATTCCTATTACATCGCTATAATCAACATACTCAAAAAGGAGCTCCGCTTCTTGAGCTATATGCTCCCAGAGTTCAATTGATAAACCAGTATATTTTTCATCATTTTTAATAATAAAAGGAACTTCTTCATGTACGCCGACCAATAATGTATCTCTTACCTGAGCAGAGCAAATGAAACTACAGGAAATTAGAAACAGGAATAAGATTGCTATGAAGTATTTATGATTCATAGAGTTTTATTTGTAATTGTTGAGGACAAATGTTCCGTCAAAATTTGTAGTAGAGTCAAGTCGCGTTGTGTAAACCTGCCCTCATCTTTGCCATATACAGACAGCACTACTTCACCTTTTTTCAGTTGAAACGGGATTATTATGCGTGATAAGTAACCTTCATGGTCTTTACCACTAATAAATTTAGATACTTCTTTATTAAAATTGTTGATATGTATTGGAGCGTTCGATACCAAAGCATAACTTGCCAAATTGTTTTTTTCATTAAATTCATCTACATGTTCCACGAACTCTTCCTGACCTCGTATGTATCTTTTGTAACGCAATTCTTCTCCTTTCTTTGAAGCAATATCAAAAGCATCAATTCCTGTAGGGAGTTCAATGAGTTTTTTTAGAATAGGCCAAATTTGTTGCCAGGTGGCTTCTTTTGGTATTTGTTTCAATAATCGAAAAAGTAAGTAAATATTGGAGCCTGCAGATTTCAATTCATCTTCTTTCTTGTCGAGTTCTCGCTCTTTCTGAAGTAGTCTATTCTTTAGCGTCTGTGTTTTACTTAAAAACCACCTCCTGATCACGTACCAGAAGAACAATAGAAACGATAGCAATAGCATAACGATTCCTATAGTAGTCTTATACCATTTCTTTAAACTTTTTATTTGGATCATGAGGGGTTGGCTCCAATCATGTCCGCCAGGTTTTTGACTACGAACAAATAAAGTATACTGTCCCGTTTTTAACCCTTTTATTCGTATCTCATTAGTTGTGGTAGTATTCCATTGCAGCGTTTCCAATTCATCCTTTTGAAGTGCTGTTTCAGCAATCTTAAATTGATATTTTATATCATTTCCTGGAAAGTCGATGGTCGTAAAATTCAGTCGCACATCATCAGTTTCAGAAAATTCTATACCATTACCAATCGTTTTCTTTTTAGTATTAATAATAAGTGAGGTCAAATTAGGTGATTTCGTTTGTAGGGGCTTGGGGCTTACCTGGGAAGAATAGATAGCGCCTTCGGCGGTACCGGCCCAAATTCTATTATTCTTGTCCAAAAGCAAACTTCTATAAGACGCGACTTTTGAGGGTAGACCGCTACTTTCATCGAACTGTACATATTCACCATCAGTACCTAAATAGATCAATCCGTTGGTATCTGTGGCCATCCAAAGCGACCTATCGGGCATTACCGCGACTGAGCGAATTTCATTTTTAGTATGATCACCCAGGTCGATGCGCTCTACGCGCTCAGTATCATACTTCAACAGGCCGTCGGTAGTGGCCATCCAAACCAGGCCCAAGGCATCCACAGCAATATCATGAACTTCAAAATTGCTGCTCACTTTAAAGGGAAAGGCACTACTTTTATTTTCGAAACTATCGCGCTTTGAGTTGTATTTATATAGATAAGAATCCAATCCGATCCCTGCAGCATAGAGTTCATTTTTCCCACCTTCTTTAACCACTAAAACTCTACTTTTTAGACCATTTTTTTGGTCGTATAGCTTCGTTTTGCCATTTGTATCGATTTTAGCGACACCAACGATAGGTTTCTCAGTCGGTGCTTGACAAAACCAATGGTTACCGCGCGAATCGGCTTGCATAAAGAAAATACCACCGCCTCTGCCTGAAAAATCATATTTTTTTGAAAGGGTAGTACCGTTATCGAGCCATATACTCCCATCTGAAGTGCCCAATAGCGTTTCTTTGTTATACGAGCTTATTCCGGTAACGCGTGCAATGTTTTCAAGATCTTCAAATTCAAATTCTCCTTTACTTTGTCTGATTTTTGCTATAGTGCTTTGTGAAATCAAAATCTCATTTTCAGAAGTTACCCCCATGCTAAATACATTGTCATGAGTCATTCCTGAGACATTCTGAAAGTAGCTGGAATAAAGAAGACCCACTCCCGTATCGGTGCAAATCCAGATTTTTCCTCCCTTTTTTACCTGATCAGCGGTAAAGTAGATATGTTGAATATTCGTATAAGGTAATTCCTCAATGCGGTGTGGATCGTTGGAGCCGAAAACTTTTTTTAAAACACTGCTTTTCTCATTTTTAAAACTGTACAATCCTTGTTCAGACCCTATAAAAAATGTGTCATCCCTACTTTTTTCTATACAATTAAAAGGGCCGTTATTCGAATTCACCAATCGCTCGCTGATCAATTCTTTACCTTGGTTAACCTTGAGAATTAAAAACTCCTCACCGGCAAGGAGAATAGTATCTTCTTGAATATAAAAGTCTTGCAATGAATTATAAGCTCGAAAGGATTTGAATTGCTGATTTTTCTCATCAAAATGGAATAGCCCGTTGCCATTCATCAAGGCCCATATATTTCCAAAACCGTCTTCGGCGAAATGTATTTCTGGGCTCTTGGTATTTTGAAGAATTTGGTACTTCTTTTTGCTACGTTTTGTTATTAATAATACCGAACCGTCAGGCTGCGATACCCATAATCTGTCTTTAGAATCCTTAAATAAATTATCAGGATAGGTATATTCTGGATGATTATCGGTTGAATACGTTTGTTGAATAGTGGGTTGTTGATCTACATAAAACAACTTGAAAATACCCGTGTCATTTGAAAATAATAAGGTGTCTTTTTGCCAGGAAATAATGGATTTGATATGCTTACTTTTTAAGTTGGTGTTGAAGTCTTCAAATTGTAGTCCGTCAAACCTGTAAAGACCTCGATCCGTGGCAAACCACATAAAATCAAAGGAATCTTGGATGGCCTGATTCACCTTTTTGAACGGTACTTCATCATCTTGATAATTGGTATATTGATAGTTCTGAGCAACAGCCAAATGCAGGCCTATGAATAGGAAAATACCTATAAAAATATTCGAATTAGTCATAGAAGCTCAGTAGTTGAAACTTTAAATATACTAAAAAGCTTTATTTGGCTTATTGCGAATTGATTAAAGGCCGGGAAAAACCACTGGAACAGTTGAACAGCCCAGAAAAGTAATAATGAAGAACTAACCTGATGATTTATAAAATTTAAGATAAGAATAGGCACCTACAACTTAATCAATATTAGAAAATAAGAACTGGACTACTAGTTACTTCTTCTTTTTGCTGGTTGGTTTTGGCGGTAGCGATAGGACGTATTCATAGCTTTCATCTCAAGTCGCGGCCAATAGATCTAAGTTGTCGTACAAGTGTTCGGGAATCAACACGTAGTCACGCATGACAGCACCATAGGAGCGATATTCTGTAGTGTTGTGCTTTTCTTTGAAAGTTTTCTGAGATGCTGCTGATAACCTAATACCAATTTCCCCGGCTTTATTAAATAGTGAGAACATATAGCCATTGGCAGACGTGTAGGGCATAGTTTTACCTTTGCGTTTGAATTTGTCATTGGTCGCGATCAGTTTATCATAGAATTTTAATTTTTCTTCCCACATAATTTTCAAATTAGCTGTGACTAAAATTACGATCATTTTTTGATTTTGCATGACAATCATTCCCGATAATAACCAAGGAGAAATTAGTATCTTAGAATTCTAAATTCATAGCCCATGAAAAAAGCAGTACTCCTACTTATTACCTTATTTTTTGTTTATCCACTTCCGGCGCAATTGAAACCTAAAAATTTAGATAAACTCTCTTTGCAATATGCAAAAGCCTCTTTTAAAGAATTAGCTGAATTTTTCAGTTTACCGAATGATGCTAATTATCCAGAACAAATAGAACCGAATGTACAATGGTGCGAGAAGGCATTTGCCCAACGCGGATTTACAACCGAACGGCTAACTACTGAAACGGTTCCTTTATTGTTAGCCACAAGGACGCATCGGAAAGCTAAGAAAACAGTATTGGTCTATTTACAAATTGACGGACAACCGGTAGATACCACAAGATGGTTTCAACCTGACCCGTATAGACCTGTCTTGAAGGAAAGAGACGCTGAAGGCAAGTGGCACATCATTTCCTGGGAAAAATTAAAGGGTGCTATCAACCCTGACTGGCGAATTTTCTCACGTTCGGCTTCTGATGCCCGAGGACCTGATATGATGTTTTTAAAAGCTATGGATATTTTGAACGACCATAAGGTTCTGCCGAATTTCAACCTGAAAGTTATCATGGACTTTGAAGAAGAATTAGGCTCTCCCAGATTACCACAGGCGGTTTTAGATAATAAGGAGAAACTGGCGGCAGATATGCTGGTTATTTTTGACGGTCCCAGGCATTTATCAAATCAGCCTACACTGGCTTACGGAGCACGCGGTATTGCTACAATTTCATTAGAAGTTTTTGGCCCTAGGAGTCCTTTGCATAGCGGTAACTATGGTAACTATGCACCAAATCCTGCAATGAAATTATCGCAATTATTAGCAACAATGTGGCATGATGATGGTAGGGTTGCCATTGAAGGCTGGTATGATGGGATTACGATTTCAGATGAGGTGAAAGAGGTATTAGCACAAGTACCCGATGATGAGCCACAAATCCAAAAAGATTTTGGTATATCACATACAGATAATATTGGCACGAATTTTCAGGAGGCAATTCAATATCCGGCATTAGGGATTTTAGGTCTGGAGGCTGCATGGGTAGGGAAGGAGCGCAGAACAATTATTCCTGCGACAGCTATAGCCGAGTTGAATATACGTTTAGTAAAGGAAACTGACGGTTCTAGAATGGTCAATCTGGTAAAACAACATATTAGCGATCAAGGTTATTACCTTGTAAATAAGTATCCTTCTGAAGAAGAGCGCATGACCAATAAAAATGTCATACGCTTTAATTCAAAGATTTCCTATGGTGCTTTTAGAACGGAATTTGACACTGAAATAGGTGAGTGGCTCAGGAGAGGCATGCGAAAAGCTTTTGGTACTGACCCAATACAAATACGCACTATGGGGGGCTCTATTCCTATTTCCCCATTTGTAATCACATTGGGTATTCCAGCCGTGAGTGTGCCAACTGTGAATCCTGATAACAATCAGCACAGCCCAAATGAAAATATTCGTTTAGGTAATTATATTGATGGTATTAAGACCATTACGGCAATACTCACAGAAAAATTGGAATAGTTTTTTAAATCATACTATTTATTATCAATCTTACTATACATCCATGCAACAGCAATAAACCATATCAATACACAAAGGCCCACAAAAACCGAAAAGTAGAGTACTATTTCATCTGCGCTCATTTTCAACAAGTTTTAGGAAGATCATAATACCTACAAGTACAGGTGCCCATAAACCAATAAACAATCCGTGTAAATGATCACCTGATAAAAAAATGTATTCTGCAACAAGAATGATAATCAAAGTAAGAATGAGCATTAGAAAATAGCCAATTCCAATTCTTTTTATGAAGTTCATTGTAACGTTGAGTTTAGTTTCTTCCTCTAAGATATAGTTTTCATAGCAAGCAACAAAATATTACATAAAGAAGCGATATTATTAAATTAGTAAGGGTAGTTCGTGATTTAACATTTACCTAGATCAAAAGACTTCATTGATCTTATAAAAATCATAGGTTCTTCTCGAAACACACACTGTTTTCAATGCCGATATATTGGCCGTAATTAGGCCTCTGGAGGTACCCTCTTTTGGTATATAGTTCGATCGCCTCAGGTTGACGCTTGCCGGTTTCTAATACACATTTTACGTATCCTAATTCTTTCGCCCAAACCTCCAATTCAGTAAGAACCTGCGTGCCATATCCTTTTCCACGATGGATGGGTAAAGTATACATCCGCTTCACCTCCATGCTTTCGGCATCAAATTTTTTGATCGCTCCGCACCCTACAGGAACTTTATCCTTGTATAATACGATGGTGTGTTTTAAAGCATCTATTTTATTATATTGATCATAAAAAGCATGGTCTTCACCATCGCGTTCCGCCAGGTCAGTATCTAATAAAGCTACCAGATCAATAAAATCTTTATGCTCGGAATCTGTTCGCAATACATTCATAATTAGATCAAATTATTTTCGTAATGTTTTCCATTTTTCGAGTAAATCTTTCTGGCGATTATGAAGCTCATTTGCATCTGAAAGGAATGCATCTTTTCGTTCTTCAGCTACGGCATCAGAATTCCACCAATTATGGGTGTCCAAAATCGTTTTTTCTAGTGATCTAAAGCGCAAGCCATTAGTCACAGCACGTTGATTATTCACTCTCGAAATACCATGAAATTTTTCTGAATCCAATACCCATGGCGCCTGGAAGCGAAGGTTATTTTCTCTTAGAAAATTAGAATCGTCTATGCTGATCAGTTTTGACTTGGAATCCAAAGCTTCATGTGCTTTCTGAACAAAAGTTGTAACTGACATTTCCTTTTCTGGCCCAACGCCATTAAAAACTCCTGTAGTATTATTTTCTAATATTCGAATTGTAAAATCAGCAATGTCACGTACATCAATAAATTGCACCGGATCATCTTTTTTACCCGGAATAATGACGTCATTTCCTTTCACCAATTGCGTTGGCCAGTATAAAAAACGATTGGTTCTATCTGCCGGACCAGCCATGAAGGTAGGTCGAACAACTGCAGTTCTTTCTTTACCAAATATTCGTTCAGCCGCCAGTTCTGAATTGGCTTTCATAACACCGTAATCATAGGTGAATCGCTCATCACTGGCTGCATCTTCCGGTACTTTTAAGACCAACGGATCTTCCTCTTTTAAATTAGCCTTATAATACGGGTAGAAAACACTTACGGAAGAAATGTAAACATACATACCAACAGCATCTTTTAACAGCTCAGCTGTGGCTTCAGTCCATGCCACTTTTCTTCCCGAGTTATCAATAACAGCATCCCACTTTCGCCCTTTCAAAGCTTCGAGGTTATTTTCTCTGTCACCAATTAAATGTTCTGCTTTTGAATAGTAATCTTTATGGACTGTAGGTGCTGTTTTGCCTCGTGTAAAAGTAGTAACCTTATGACCTCGTTCCAGGGCATAAGCTATTTGATGTGGACCTAAAAAACTTGAACCTCCAAGAATTAGTATATCTAATGGTTTTGGGGTGTTTGTTAACGTATTGATTCCTGTTTTTTCTTTAGTTCTTCCAAAACAAGTTAACGGCACTCCTACAAAAGGAATGAATGCTGCCGCTTTGAACCCATTGCTTACAAAACTTCTCCGAGATATCGTTTTATTTTTTTTCATTACAAGCCTTTTACAACTCAACTAATTTAATTCTTTTTCATTGACAATTCGTCCTTTTAATCTTACAATTCGGTTGTTCTTTTTATGAATCCAATGGCATCATTTGAAAATTTGTGGTGTAAAATCAATACACATGAAAAACTTATTGACTGTCTTAATGGTCCTGATGGCTTCACAAATTGCAGCGCAGACCCTTATTTCGGGTAAGGTCACTGACACCAAAGGAACTCCGATTCCAAGTGCAAATGTCTATTTGGAAAACACTTATGATGGAGCGACTACCGATAGTGAAGGAAAGTTTTCATTTACTACCGAAGAAACAGGTTCTCAGACCTTAGTGGTTTCCTATATTACCTTCCAGACATTTAAGAAAACTGCAGATATACAAGAGCTGAAAGAACTTGATATTCGCTTAAAAGAAGCAAGCAATACCTTAGACGTTGTTGAATTAGTGGCAGGTTCTTTTCAGGCCGGTGACAATACTAAAGTATCGGTTATGGGGCCCATCGACGTAGTCACTACAGCAGGAGTTGCGGGTGACTTTATCAGTGCCTTGCAGACTTTACCTGGTACGCAAACCGTTGGAGAAGATGGCCGCTTATTTGTTCGTGGCGGGACAGCCGAAGAAACAAAGGTATTTATTGATGGTTTACAAGTTTTTCAACCCTATATTCCAACGGCTAATAATACCCCCACTCGCGGACGTTATTCCCCCTTTCTTTTTGATGGTATTACCTTTAGTACGGGTGGGTATTCTGCAGAATATGGTAACGCTCTGTCCAGTGTATTGCTACTGAGTACCATTGACGAACCTGAGCAAAACCAAACCGACTTTTCTTTCATGTCTTTGGGTGCAGGCATTGGACATACAAAAAAATGGGAAAAAGATGCGTTGACGTTCAACGTTTCCTATATCAACCTCGCACCATATAATGAATTAGTGCCAGATGACAACATTTGGAATAAGTTGCCGGAGTCTATGGCTGGTGAAGTTATATTCCGGCACCGCACCGAAAACGGACTTTTCAAACTCTATTCCGCATTTGATTTTATCAATTTTGACGTGGAACAAGAGGATATCGATTTTACCGATTTAGTGCGCTTTGATCTTAAAAATTATAACTGGTATACTAACGGCTCTTATACTGGATTCTTAGGTGATCAAACAAAACTCATGGGTGGCATTAGCTATAGTACCAGCAAGGCGGACCTTCTTCTTGGAACCACGGATGTCATCAATACAGAGGATGCGTTGCATACCAAAATAAAGCTAAAACATAATTTTAGCAATACGTTTAAATTAAGTTATGGTGCAGAATATACGACTCGAACCTTTAAAGAAGAAAGTATTATTGATCAAACCAATGAATTTAAAACCGGATTTACTGATAGGCAATCAGCCGCTTTCGCGGAGACAGACATCTTTTTTTCAACTACCCTCGCGGCTAAACTGGGAGTGCGTGCTTCTTATACCAAATTATTTGACGAGTATACCGTAGCACCACGTTTATCAATTGCTTATAAATTCAACAAACATGCTCAACTTTCACTGGCCTATGGACAGTTTTATCAGACCGGGCAAAATGATGAGTTGAAACTGACTCAAGACTTAAGAAATCAAATGGCAGAACACTATATTTTAAATTATCAATTCAGAAAAAACCGCCGCTTATTCAGAGCAGAAGCTTTTTATAAAGATTATAAGAATTTATGGACCTATACGACTGAATTTGGGCAACCTTCCGGGAATTTTGGTACCGATGGATTTGGTTATGCAAAAGGGATTGATATCTTTTTTAAGGATAATAAAACGGTTAAGAATTTGCAATGTTGGTTGTCGTACTCCTATCTGGATACGGAACGTAAATTCGAAGATTATCCTGTAGCCGCAATGCCCGGTTTTGCCACGAAGCACAATGCGTCTTTGGTTACCAAGTACTGGATAAGCAAATGGCGCTCTCAAGTTGGCACGACCTATAATTATGCCAGCGGTAGACCTTATAATAATTTGAATAGCGACCAATTCATGGATGGCCGCACAAAGAGTTTTAATAGTCTAAGTTTGAACTGGAGTTATTTGATCTCTCAACAGAAAATACTGTTCTTTTCTGCCCAGAATATCCTAGGAATCAAAAATGTCTTCGGCTATGACTATGCCTCGGCACCTAACGGTAATGGTAGCTTTAATCGTCAGGCTATTGTTCCAACTTCAGACCGCTTCTTTTTTGTAGGCTTTTTTTGGACAATTAGTGATGATAAACAAACGAACCAGCTGGATAACTTATAAGATATTGATCATGGTTATTCGTTGGATTACTTTACAACCATTGTTATAAATGAAATATAGGTTGAAAATTGTAAAATAATCACTCTTCAATGGGTCGATAATCAAAAAGCCCCTAATAGATTATGGGGCTTTAACAATTTATTTAATAAGCTGTCAATTCTGTGAAGCCATCTGCTCTTGTTGCTCTTCATATGATGATCCATATAGACCAGGTACGCGTTTACCGTTGGCGCGCAGATAAGCAATGATTTCCCCACGATGATGATATAAATGGTTCATTAAGAAACCACGGATTACCTGAATTCTCGGCATAGGAGGCATTAATTCAGCTTCGCCACTGACCATTGACCAGTTTTCCATAAATCTTTCCTCAGGATAATTTTCCAAAGCTCTGATCGCACCGGCAATGTTTTCCTCTAATTTCTTTTTAATGTTTTCCATAGAAGAAATATCACCTTTGTCGTATTTGTATTCAGCCATATCGAATACATTCTTGTTTAAGGTGTCTTCCCACCAGCAATATATTTCAGCGATATGCGCCGCTAATCCGGCAAGTGTCCAATTAAAATCATTGGGTTGATAGCTCAATACGTCATCAGGGATGGCGTCAAACAGTTTTCGGGTGTTATCTGCTTCGTGCAGTAATTCACCCATAAGCGATTCTCGTAACATGCTATTTAGTTTAAGTTAATGCTTATAAGTTACAATAAATTGCACAAAATTGCATTCATTTTTTGTTAAATGAATCTTATAAATCGTTGAAATTAAAATCAAGACTTTTAACGTTGACTATCTACGCTAAAAAAAGTATCTTTAAACGAATAAACATCGATAAAGTCGGTGCTGCCTGATAACAAATTATAACCTATGCCAGCCGCAGCCAAAACTTCTAAGGCCCCGAAATTTGGCACCTTTCTCGGTGTCTACACACCAAGTATCTTGACTATCCTGGGGTTAATTATGTACCTACGTTTTGGTTGGGTGGTAGGTAATGTCGGGCTTCTTAAAACCATAGCTATCGTTTTAATGGCAAGCGCCATCACGTTCATTACAGGGTTGAGCGCATCAGCCATTGCTACAAATATAAAAGTAGGTGTAGGCGGTGAATACTATATGATCTCCAGAAGCTTAGGGCTGGAAACCGGTGGTGCAATAGGTATTCCCTTATATCTCTGTAGAACTTTGAGTGTCACCTTTTATTGCTATGGTTTGGCCGAAGCTATTTTGGCGCTTTGGCCTCAAGGTGCCACTGGCTTACCAGCCTATTCCTTACAGGCTATAGCAATTCTGTTTATTATTGTGGTGACAGCCCTTTCGGGGAAAAGTGCGAAGCTGGTATTAAAATCGCAAATACCGATCATGGTCATCGTTGCACTTTCGATTTTGGCCTTACTTGTTGGCGTACTTTTAAAACCTTTACATGCCCCGGTTACCGAAGCTACATATTATTCAGCTCCGGAAGGATTCTGGTATGTATTCGCCGTTTTTTTTCCAGCTGTGACCGGATTTACTGCAGGTATCGGAATGAGTGGTGATTTGAAAGACCCTCAAAAATCTATTCCCAAAGGAACACTTGGAGCTGTCGTTTCAGGAGCGGCAATTTACTTGATCATCCCCTTAGCACTTGCTGTTACCGGCACATTGACGATTGAACAATTGGCGGATCCGGATGCAGGTGTTACGATCTGGACACGCCTGGCAATCTTGGGCCCATGGCTTGTCTATCCGGCTGTTTGGGGTGCTGTTTTGTCTTCAGCATTTGGCAGTATATTAGGTGGACCACGTATTTTACAGGCGCTGTCAATGGATGGATTAGTACCTAAATTTTTAGCCAAATTATCACCTTCAGGTCAACCGACGATCGCCACATGGATCAGTGGTGCCATTGCTTTGGGCGCTGTGTTCCTGGGCGGGTTAAATACCATCGCCCAATATGTTTCTGTATTGTTTTTAACCTTATATGTGGCAGTAAACGTGAGTGCCGCTGTAGAGCAACTCATTAAAGAACCTTCTTATCGGCCAAAGATTCATGTGCCCTGGTATATTTCCTTATTGGGAGCTATCGCGGCGATGGTTGTCATGCTTTTAATCAACCCCTGGGCCTTTGTGTTCGCCTTTGGTTTAGAAGCGCTAATCTTGATTTACCTGTTCAATAGAAAGTTTGAACAAAAATGGGGTGATGCCGCTGCCGGTGTCTGGATGCAGCTCAGCCGATTTGCGCTCTTACGACTAAATGCCAAGAAAATACATCCTCGTAATTGGCGCCCTATTATTATTTTATTTATCGATACAATTGCCGATCATTTACTACTTGTAAAATTTACGGAGATGCTAGGACAGAATAGCGGTGTCTTAACGATATGTAAACTCGTGACCCCAGATGACACCTTAGGTCTTTTTCAAAAAAATGAACTGGCCTTTCAAATGCAACGTGAGCTCGAAACAGAAGGTCTGCAGGCCTTAACAGAGGTGAATGTAGTGGATGACTTTAAAAAAGGAATGTACACCGTAGCCGCATCCCATGGTATGGCAGGACTTAAGACTAATACCGTTGTCTTCGGATGGTCACACTCATCGGAAGGGAAGGTGCAGGAATTGGAAATAATCGATTTGTTAGCCGGTGTTGGTAAGAATATTTTAGTGGTAGACATTAAGAAGGCCTTTACCAAAAGTGTGAATAAAAGAATTGATGTCTGGTGGGGTGGACGCGGTGGAAATGGTGACCTGATGCTATTGCTGGCATATTTGATACGTTTAAATACGAAATGGAAAAAAGCCAAGATTAATATATTTTCAATTGTAGCTGATGCAGAAGAGAAACTCCGGTTAACGCAGCGTATACAATTCGCAGTAAAGGAAGCCCGAATTGAAGCCAAGGTCAATTTATTATTGAAAGAAAATGATCATGTAACAAACATCATTGCTGAAAAAAGTAAGCATGCCGATTTGGTTTTTGTAGGCTTAGCCCATGACCGAAAGAATATTAAACTCACCATTGCTACCATTGATGCATTGACCGCTAACCTAAAAGCGGTGGTGTTTGCACAGAATAATGGTATGACAGGAGAAACTCCTGTGATTTTTGGTTCTTCAGAGGTATAACTATAGAGCAAATTTCATGGGCTATCTTCTAGTACGCTTCCCACCTCTTAACAAATCAAATCTATACGAATACTTAATCGTTAGGCTCTGATTGTTCAATTGATCAATCAGATCATCGTCTTTAACAAGGTTTAACACTATAAATAATCCGGTATTGGCATTTTGAAGCCAGCCAAAGCGAATGTTTGCAGAAGTGATGTCTGACACGTTGTTATGTTGTATCAAACTTTGTAAGAACATCCGTGGAGTAAAAGAGTAGGAAAGGCGTGCACCGGCGACCACGGCAGTAACGTCTCCATTTGGCAGATCAAGTATATTATGGCTCATTGTAAATGACGAGCTGAACTTATCACCAATACGAAAATTAAGTGTACCGCTATTCGCAATTCGGTCTCCACCGAAATAACCTCCTATAAAGCTCCTGGTGCTCAATGACAATGCTTTATTTGGGTTCGTAATGAGAATAAATTGAAATTCTTCATGGCGATACCTGCCTACAGGTATGGTTACACCCGATATTTCAAAAGGTTGTTGTACGCCTTCAGTGGTAAAATTAATCCCTGTATGGATCTCAAAGCCACTTTTCCAGACCCAATGATTATCAACATGCAAGAACCCGGTAACGAGTTCATCATTGAAGTTCCAATAACCTCGGTAAGACACATGTGGTCGCATTTCTAAAAATGAGCCCGCATTATTATAGCGATGTGCTTTGAAGATCAAAAACTCAGGTTTTCTAAAGGCCGTACGCTGTAAGAAGCCGACTTCCGGGTTAAATCCTTCTCCTACTTCGGTATATCCCGCGCGTAAATTCCAGCCATCCCATTCATAGGCTGCCAACACTTTATAAGCATGGTCTTTTTTTTCAATACCTGGTGTAGTACTTTTTGCTATGAAACCTGTGATTTGTGCCTTTTTACCTAAACCTAGTTTTCCATCGGCCGCGAATACCCGATTGTAATCATTGTCTAAATCACCTAATCCTGCGCGATTAATAAAAACGCCGCCAAGAGATGAACGACTTTTGGGAAAGTCCTGGTTCACCCGAGCAACGGTAAAGTTATTTTTCTCAATGCCAACCGCGTCCACATCATCCGTAAACATGCTTAAAAACCCTATATTGGTTTGCCCTACCTTGCCCGATAAACGCGCTCCTCCAATGATGGGTACCAATAGACCATCTTCACCAATGCCTATTCGCCGGCTGAAGAAGAGATCCACTTCCCCAGGGCTGCCCACAGTAAATTGCCCGGCATTTTCCAGAAAGAAGGGCCTTTTTTCAGGAAAAAATAAATTAAACCTGTCAAGGTTTATTTGCTGATCATCTACTTCTACCTGTGCGAAATCGGTATTATAAGTAAGGTCGAGCGTAAGACTGGGGGTAATGCTATACTTTATATCTACACCGGCTTCAAAATTCGTATCATTATTTGATGGGGTCACCGCCTTATCTTTAGTAAATTGGGTCAATGCATAAGGAATTACTTTCAAGTTGCCGGGGTTCTTCAGTTGTAAGCCGGTCACCTTTCCCGCTAAGGAAAGCCGTTTCATATCAAAGCCTATTGGGAGTGAGGCCCAATAAGCTGTCTCGGTAGTTTTGCTAATGTTTCTTTGAAAATTCACGCCCCAGGTTTTATCGGTTCCAGGGGCGAAACGCAATGACCTCAGAGGAATGGCAAACTCCGCGCTCCACCCATAGTCGCCAATTTCTGTTCTTACGATCCAAGAGGCATCCCAATTGATATTGGTGCCTCCAATAACACCGCCCTGTTGACGGTTGGCATTGAAATTTCCTTGCCCTTCATTGTTGATCTGTGCATCATATTCCATTCCATCGGCATTCGTACCAAAAAGAAAACCATTTTGTTGGTCGTTATAGGTATCGATTATGAATAGAAAGCTATCTTCATCATTGAGGTCTGCGTCCCGACGGGAGTCTGAAACCACAATTTTTCCGGGGTCATCATCATAACAGATCACACCAACATAAAGGGTCGTATTGGTATAGGCAAATCTTATTTCTGTTTTTTCTGAGACAGGAGCTCCAAATTGGGGTTTTATCTGTATTAACTCCTTAATTGGTGTTATTGACTGCCAAATAGCGTCATCAAGAATATTTCCATCAACAAGAGGATTTTTTTCCAACAACGTAGCTTCGAATGTAGGACGTTGACTTTTAGGATTCTGTGCCGAAATAAAACCTGAAATCATAAGGCACAGCAATAGTACTTTTAATCTGTCCATTGTCAGGGCTGAGTTTGCGTTCGTGATAATCTATAAGCTTTGTTAGGTTAAAGATTAATTAATCCATAATAACTGCCGGTAAACCAAGTTCTTTATACATCGTATTATAGGCAGCCATTTCCACGTTAACAATGGCGTCACGTTCCGATTGAAAACTTTTCCATTCATTCAGCAGATCTTTTAAACGCTCTTTGGTTCCTTGTGTTACTTTAGGATTAGCACTTCCTGCAAAATTCTTCAAATGCATGAAATGTGCATTGAGTTTGTTTTGGTAATTAATTACGTCTTGAAAGGTTTTCTGATCGGGCTGAATAAGTTTGCGTTCCCAGGTATCAATGCGTTTCAATAATTCCTCACCTTTACTGAGCAACTCTTTTGCTTTCTCGTTATCTTCCAACAATTGCGCGTAGTTTTTCAACTGTTTTTTCGCAGATCGCATGCTGCTTACAGCTACATGAATAGCCTTAATACTACCTTCAATTTGTGCTAATATGGCTTGTTGCTCTTCATAATCTTCAGCGGTTGCATTTATAGTTGGGTTTGCTAGCACGGTTACATTTGATGCTACACTTTGATCGTCAACACTTAGCTTCAAGGTGTAAGTCCCTGGGCCCACTCTTGATCCGTTATAACTGCCAAAAACAAATACCTTATCTATACCGGGCAGGGATTCACGTCTAAAATCCCAATTAAAACGGTTAAATCCTTTTTTGGTTGGCAATACTGCGGGTTTACCGGGGCCACCTGGCCAGGTTTTAAATCCTTTCGGTGCTTTGTTGGTATAGGTTCTAATGACTTTATCATTCTCTAGTACCTCCAATGCTACCTTTAAACTGTCGGCATTCTTGGGTAGGTAATAATCAACCAGTACACCCGGTTTTGGATTTTGGCCTAATCCGGAAATTTGTCTTTCAGTACTGCTGCCAAAAATTAGGTAACTATCTTTTGGGCTAAATAAAGAGAGTCCTGTGGCCTGGGCATTTTGAATAGGCGTGAGATCATCCAAAATCCAGAAAGAGCGTCCTGCCGTCGCTAACACGAGGTCATTATCCTGAATAGTTAAATCATTAATGGGTACTGGGGGAAGATTGCGTTGAAATGGTTGCCAATGTGCGCCATCATTCCATGAAATATAGAGTCCTGTTTCAGTACCGGCATATAATAATCCTTTACGCTTTTTATCCTCGCGTACGACGCGCACAAACGTATGTGGGTCTGTAAGGCCACTAGTAATGGAAACCCATGTTTTTCCGTAGTCGGAAGTTTTAAATATGTACGGTTTTAAATCCAAAAACTTATAGCGCATCACCGTGATGTAAGCGGTGGCTGCGTCGTGCGGAGACACTTCTATACTATTAATAATTCCTTCGGGTAAGTTATTTGGTGTTCTGTTTTCCCAACTCTGACCACTATTTTTACTTAGGTGTACCAAACCATCATCTGTACCTGCCCATAAGACACCTTGTTCGTGAGGGGAAGCTGTCAAATACATAATGGTATTATAGTTCTCACCGCCTGCACCTTCATTGGTAAATGGGCTTCCACCAACGCCATGTTTTGTGGGGTCGTTACGTGTGAGGTCAGGACTAATAATTTCCCAGCTGCTTCCTCCGTCTTGGGTTTTGAAAATCACATTAGCGGCATGGTAAATGGTTTTTCTATCAAATGGATCGCTAATAATTGGGGCATTCCAATTGAATCTGTATTTCTGATCTTTGGGAAGTACCCCCAAGCCTAGTTGCGGATAGGCCATAATTTCTTTGCCTTCATTTGATGATTTCACCCAGCGCTCGATAATACCCTGGTAGCAACCACCATATACCACTTCCGGATCATCAGGATCAAAAGCCAGGTAGGCGCTTTCGCATCCCGCTACGGAGTACCAGTCTTTCCATGTAATTCCTTGACCATTGGTACGACTTGCAATGGTGATTGCCGAATTATCTTGCTGACCGCCATAGACATTATAAGGTACCAGATTATCCGTGATCACGCGATAAAACTGCGAAGTTGCCTGGTTTTGTTGCGTACTCCAGCTCTTTCCCCAATTGTTTGAAACATTGGCACCTCCGTCATTTGCATTTATAAGTATTTTATTATTGTGAGGATGTATCCATAGATCGTGATTGTCACCATGTGGTGTGGGCATTCTGGTAAAGGTTTTACCTCCATCGATAGAGCGCATGGCCGGCGCATTAAGTACATAGACAATATTTTCGTTTTGAGGGTCTGCGAAGATTTCCATATAGTACCATGAACGGGTCACATTAATTCTATCGGCGTTTACCTGTTTCCACTTTTTACCGGCGTCATCTGAGCGGTACACTCCACTTTTTTTACCTTCGGCTTCAATAACGGCAAAGACCCGATCCGGGTTGGCTCTGGATACCGAAATACCTGCTTTTCCGAAGGCTTTTGGAAGTCCTTCCGTTAATTTCTTCCAGGTCGTGCCACCATCGGTAGATTTATAGAGCCCTGAATTTTCACCTCCTGATTCTATGGTATATGGGTAGCGTCTATGCTGCCACATGGCGGCGTATAGAATTAACGGATTTTTCATATCCATAGTCAGTCCACTGGCACCGGTATTATCGTTTACAAAGAGTACACGCTCCCAATTCAAACCTCCGTCTGAAGAGCGATAAACACCGCGTTCTTGGCTTGGTCCATATTGAGCTCCTTGCGCGGAGACAAAAATAATATCCGGGTTTGAAGGATGTATTAGTACATCAGAGATATGCCGGGTTTTATCGAGACCAATATGTGTCCATGTTTTTCCGGCGTCAGTAGATTTATAGACGCCATCTCCCATTGAGGTCATCACACCTCTTGCTGCGTGCTCACCCATCCCGGCAATGACTATATTCGGATTACTTTCTGAAACTGCCAGGGCACCAACGGTACCGGTCTTAAAGAACTTGTCGGAAATATTTTTCCAGGTAATGCCGTCGTCAGTTGTTTTATAAACACCACCTCCTGTGGCACCCATATAATAGGTTCTGGGCTGGCTCACCACCCCGGTTACTGCCACACTGCGTCCACCTCGAAATGGGCCTATATTTCTAAATTTCAGATTATTAAAAATGGAGTCTGGTAGTGTGGCTACCGACTGAGCCTTCTTTTTTCTGGTTTTTCGTTGGGCGTGATTGGCCAAAGGGAATACAAGCATTACTGCTAGAAGGTAGGCAAGCTTTTTCATTTTGATTTGAGTTAGAAGTTGAAGCTAAGTTACTATTTTCTGATGATTTTTGGGTTTATATCAGCTTGAGATTGTGAGGTAGTAAAACCCATATGACAACCATTTCAAATCGAGATATTCTAACCTTTTCAGTAAAAGCCTGGGATGACCTTTATAATTTTGCAGTACCTTTAAAAAAAACTTTCAGTCATGCGCTATTTAAGTTTACTATTTTGCCTAATACTTTTTCTAGGTTGTAAAACCGAATCAGAAACTTCTGATACTATGACGAACATGGTTTCAATTGATACGCTTCAAGGCATGTCATTGTTCGGAAAACCCTTGGTAAGAAGACAAGTAGACCCGCAAAAGGACTCCGTACAAATAGCTAATTACGATAAAGCTTATAAAGACTATGTGGCTGATTCTACCAATTCTGACAATATTGTCTGGTTGGGGCGCCGAATTGCCTATCTAGGTGATTACCAACAGGCCATCAGGTATTATAGTAAGGGGATCGATCTAAACCCTCAAGAAGCACGTTTCTATCGTCACAGGGGGCATCGTTATATTTCTACACGACAATTTGACAAAGCAATTACCGATTTTAATCAAGCCGTTCTATTGATCAATGGTAAGGAAAACCAAATAGAACCTGACGGCATACCCAATAAATTCAACATGCCGGTATCTACCTTACATGGCAATATTTACTATCATTTAGGGCTGGCCCATTACTTGAAAAATGAATTACCGAATGCGCTCATGGCTTTTGAAAAGTGTTTGGCTACGTCTACTAACAATGACAATCAGGTATCATCAAAGCATTGGTTGTATATGATACATCGCCGTTTAGGGAATAGCGAAAAAGCAGCATCATTACTCGAACCCATTACAAAGGACATGAAAATTATAGAAAATGTAGCCTATCACCAGTTACTATTATTTTACAAAGGTGAATTAAGCGAAGACGAGTTGACAGGTTCGGGTTCTTTAGGCTCCAGTGAAGCGGTTCAATATGGAATTGCGAATTGGTACCATTATAATGGAAACTTAGAAAAAGCAAAAGAGCACTACCAACAATTGATTGAAACCGGCAATTGGGCTGGCTTTGGATTCATTGCAGCTGAGGCGGATTTAGAACGTCTTCGGAAAGAATAAATACGCTACAAGTAAAAATGCAAACCCTGATCCGATCAGGGTTTATCATTGCATTTTAAATTTTTACCGAACACGTTCTACACTCTTTATATTCATGGCACCCATTACCTCATTGATATCTGAAGTATTGATGCGACTTGCCAAATCTGCAGGTATAACAGCTACTCTAAAAATGACACCATCTGTGTAAATAGGGTCCAGTCCTGCGAAATCTACCGTGCCATCTAAAAAGAAATTGACATCGGAAAAGGTAAAGTCATACCCGTACAATAGAATTTCCGATCCAAAGAAAAGTGTTCTTGGCAATGGTTCCCAAATATCCACACCGTTGTCTACATCGGTCAAAACATAAGCCGTCACAACATCTGTATCGAATACTTCAATGGAAGTAGGAATTGTCACCAATGTCTGGTACTCATTAGCTGCATTGAAGGTAACTTCTGCTTCAAAGACGCTTCCTATGAGGCCATCAGCGCCATCTACTCCGTCAAATCCCGGAGGGCCCGGAGGGCCTGGATCACCTTCGCACGAAATAAACAATAGGGTTAAAAACGCTAGGAGGAGGGTACTTACTTTCTTCATAATTTATAGTTTTAGATTCAAGTTACAATAATCAGACCATAACTGATAATTGGGTGATTTTTATAAAAAAATGGCTTACTTATTACTTCTTAGCAGCACCTTTATGACTAAAGCGGTCATCAACCCGTACAATAAAAACAGCGTACCGAATAAGATCAAGACTTGACTTCGAAATTGTGGAAATCCATTTATGGCACCTTTACCATCAATGGGTAGTAGAATAATGGCTGCGTAACACAAAATACCGAAGAGTAGCCCAAGGAGGAGTGGGGACTTTTGAAAGAATTTTAGAAACAATCCATAAAAAAGACCAGAGACGATTCCTATCAATGCCCCTAAAGCAATGATTTCCAGCGTACCGCCCCAGCTAAATCCGCCCGAGCTACCCGCCATTCTAGCGATACCTCGCATTAGTAGGCGGCCACCAACACCTAAAACGAATCCGCCAGTAGTTGCAGCTATCAAGACAGTATAGATTAGAAGTCTTAATTTCAGTTTCATTGGCGAAAGATATAAAACAGATTTAAACTTCTAATTTTGAACAAAAAGCATCAGTTCAAATTCGGCTAAAGAAAACCTCTGATGGTTGGGATTCGCTGCCTGCACACGTTTTGCCAAATCAATAATTTCTAAATATTCCTCAATAGTTTTTAATTGTGTCCAGGGTTTAATGGTAACAGTAGCGAGCCCTAATTGTTTTGCCTGCTTATTAAGTAGTATTTGTATACTTCTATCTACCGGAAAATGGGGTGGGTCAGGAACCAATTTCAAGCACCACAAATATTTTAAAAACAAGTTCAATATTTTTTGACTTACTCCGATAGTGAGCTGTCCATTTTTAAGTAAGGAAGCATATTTTTGAGTATGCTCAGAAAGTTGTAGAATATTCTCGAGATGCTGTACTTCAGTACATGGTTTAAAGTATTGTGCTTGAATAAATCCTTCGAGATCGGCTTTGAGTTCTGACTTAAACTGATTTTTCAAATCTTCATCGGCAGCGGTTTTATAAATTCCAGCTCGCTGAAAAGCCCCGGTAATGGCCAATTGCCATAATTCATTAATTATGAAGTTACTTTTCATAGAACTGATTAAGAATTTATATTGTCAATAACGAAGCTATACGATTAAAGGTTTTCTTATTTTCATTGTAAGCTAATCATAACTAATTCGGTCTCGAATACCGCCTTCTCTTCGATGTATAATGACATCAGCTTTATATTTTCTGGCTATGCGCTTGGCTTTTCTGACGGCCGTGTCCTGATATCTGTGTTTAGAAGTGATTCTTTTATTGCCTTCACGGCGTACCGCCCAACCTTCTTTATAGGGTACTACGTGTTGGTGCCAGGTTCTTTTTCTTGAAACGCTTCGAGAACTCTTAAAAAAAACACCGACCAACTGGTCTAAAATATCTAACCAAAAATTTGATTTTTGTGAATTCGGCATAATTCCAATTTAATTATATTCTCGTAAGCTTGCCACACTACTAGTAATACCATTTATAACCTTGCCAGTGACAACTATTCGAACCCCTGGTTTATCAAAAATAATTATAATGAATCACTATTAGTGATTGGCTTCATCAAAGAATTATTTTAGGGCTTAAACTCAAACATGTCATATCCTGTTGAACCACCTCCATAGATCCCGCCTGCACCAATATAACCTCTTCCATTTAGAACAAAAGAAAAATTATCAATTCTACCAACTTTACTGTCGGCTCCTTCTGTCCATAGATTAGTTACAGGGTCATATTGCCATGTTTCTCTTTGAGTATAACCTGAGGCTGTTACATAGCCTATACCATCAATAGCAAAACCAGCGTTACCGCTCTGCAACGCGTATGGATTGTCAGCAATTTGAGTCCAGCTATCTGAGCTCGGATTATATGACCAAGAGTCAACCGCTCCCGTAGAATGACCACCACCGGTAAAATACCCAATACCATCGATAACGAAACTTGCTGTTGGACCCCTATTAACCACCCCAGTCGCGTCACTTACTCGTGTCCATTGATCATTTTGAGGGTTGTATTTATAAAAATCAATATGTCGAATTCGATCATACGGACTAAAATCAGTACCAAGCCCCATGTAAATGATACCATCTATGTTAAAATGGGTAGCATTTGATCTAGGGATACCTATAAAATCAGACTTTCGTGACCAACTTTCGGTAATGGTATTATACTGCCAAAAAGTATTATTAGTATACGGCAAGTATACGTATATATTTGTTCCATCTGTTTCGACAACACCACCGCTATCAAACTGATCAATGGCTATTGGAATTGACTTTTGTTGCCAGGTCATGTTAGTTTGGTCAAATTTCCAGAGATAAAAACTCTCATCAAAAATATCTCTGCTAAGCGTTATCAAATAGGCATTTCCATTGGCAACGACCGCATTATTTATTGACCCATAATAGCGAAAAGGTAATTCATCATTGACTAAAATCCAATTATCTAAAATGTTGACATCAGTATCATAACTAATAGCTAAATCTGTTATTTGAACCTTCACTTCTACTTCCCTGTTGATGTAAGGGCCCTTAGGAACTCTTGCGATAATTCTTTTTCGATCATTAGAAATAATTTCAGCAGTATTTCCAGCTATTGTAACAATATTCTTTACCGCTTCAGGGTGAAAATTAGTGCCTTCTATTACCATTTCTTGATCAATATAAATCTCGGGTGTAACAGCCGTAATAGAAGGAGGGGTTAACGTAAAATTATTTGAATAATCCACCCGTTGCAAATTTGAAACAATTGAAATTGATTCAGAACTATTTTGAAGATCATTAGGCACTAAAACTTTTAAGGCGTTTTTACTAGAAGCGCTAACGATTCCTAATACTTCGCCAAAATACACCTGATTAAATTCTTCTTTTGTCCCAAAATTTTCACCTGTAATAATAAGTTCATCACCAAAAGTTCCATTTAAAGGAGTAATTGAATTAATTGTGGGTGGAATAATTGAAAAATTGCTATTAGAAGTAATTGTGTGATCAGCGATTTTAACAGAGATTTTCGAAGTAATAGCACCCATCCCTGGAGGCACCAAGCATTTAATAATTGAATCATTACTCTCAACTACCTCGGCATCGTAATTATTAAATTTTACTTCATTATTTTCTTCTTTGTAACTAAAGTTTGATCCTTTTATAGAAATGGTATCATTCCAAACACCTTCTTTTGGGAAAAAATCACTTAGTATTGGTGCCTCACTACCTAAGCTTAAGAAATTTAATATTTTACTGTAGACTAAAAAATCATTTGACTTTGCATAAGCCCTTACATAATAAGTCTCATCTTTATTTAAAGTGGTAGAAATTTTGGCAGAAAACTTTCCAGAGTTTATATTTCCTTTGAGAATACGTTTGTCTGATGAATCGACAGTAGGATTTTGTTGAGTGTTATCCCAAATAAAACCGTATTCATCAATTTGATGGTTTTCTGCATTGCTAATACTTGCTTCAAATACAGCACCTGATTCAGAAATATTTGAAATCTCAAGTGACTGTATTCGTGGATATTCTCTTGGCAATGGGTCTTCAACTGAACATTTAATCAACGACAACAAGCTGACCATACTAATACAAACTATTAAAATTCTTCTATGTTTCATATTTAAAGACTTAAACCGATTGAAAATTGTGCATTTGGCATCGTATATGAATAAGATTGACTTTGATTGTTAGCCGCTTTACCAACTGAGTAATCAAAACGTAGTTCAATAAAAGCCATTACTTTGGATGTAATATTTCGCTTTAAACCAATTCCGGCCCAATAGCCAATTCCGTTAGTTGAAATATCAATTTTGTCCTCTGTCGTCACAATTGTATTGTTTTGTAACTGACGTTCAGTAGTCCAAATTGATGCGTTTTCTAAAAATATATTTGCCGATAAACCCATAGACAAGTAGAGCGTATTCGTTCGTTCAGGAAACGTATATTTGAATCCTAGCGGTACCCTCAATAAATCTAAATCAGTGACCGCATCTTTTATTGATGTACCTTCTTCTTGATTGGTAAGATAATTGATTCTTGAATAGAATAGACCACTATGAAATGAAACTCTCTCATTTAACCTCGGTGATAAAATATCTAGGGAAGCCCCAAAGGTCATGGTATTGGCATTACCTAATTCATTTGTAAAGAATCGACTATTTGTAAATTCATCATTAAATTTCAAAGTTGACGCATTCAGGCCAACCGAAATACCAAATGAAGTTTTTATCCAGGGCTTTTTTTCTTTATAACTGACACTATACTCATTTACACAGTTATTATATTCCTCTATTAAAAGAGTTAGCTGTTTTTCAATTAGTGAGATTTTGTTAATTTTTGATTTTATCTTTTTACAGTCTGCTAATAGATATCTTAGAATCCCTACAGGTTTAGGAGATTTTTTTTTGAAATATTTACCACCTATTTTTACATTTCTTTCGGGATAGGTAAGTCCTATGAATTGAGAATTGTCTTTATCGACGTAATATCGATTTCTATATTTATAAAGGGTTACTTTTCCTCTAACCAAAACTTCTAGAAACACGAGTTCTAAATCCGTACTTTCATCTTTGATTTCTCTTGAAATATACTGCCGATCGTTAAGAAATCCATATGCATTTATAGTTGGAGGTTTATAAACTTTAGCTTCTCCATTTTCATTTGTTTTAAAGTGGCAAACGCTAAACCGCTGTACACTTTCCTTAAAATCAACATATCCCATAATTGTGTCACCCGTTTTTGTGACTATAAAGCCTTTTCGAAAGTCAGACTGGGAGTAAATTTGTATAAATGAGTAAAATAAAAGAATTAGTAGTAGTATTTTTTTCATAATTATAGTTTAGTATGAGCGCATTAATATAGATACTCCAAACATCCTTTTATAAGTAGAAAGAGTGAATTTCTGGGTAAGGACAAATAAAAATTGATATTGAAATTAGTTTAGCTTAGTTAAGACAATCATTTGGGGCCAAAGATGTATAAAAATATAAAAGTACACAAATAAACATCGTGCTTTTAATATTGTATTAGATATATAGCTATTTAAGTAATAGATCGATTGTTTTTAATCATTGATTAAAACTTGAAAAACAGTAACGATATTCTTCTGGAATAATGAAATTAGAAGTGAGAATAAAATATTTTCATCAGCTGTCTTACTCAAAATAGCTTACCAGAAATTAAAGTTGTCTTTTAGTGTTAGCGTTTTAATTAAATCTTTATGGGCAAGAGAGTACTTTTCTGAATGGCTATAGGGTTCCATACACAGGCACCACAAAATCACCATTTAAGAATTCTTTCGGAGGTAATTGGCTCTGAAGCACCACACCTTTTATATTATTTTTAAGTAAATACTCCACTGACTGTAATAAGGGTACAGCCGTGGTAGTTTGAATGGCCCTCAGTTTATACTTACCGACTTGCATAGGTTGAATTTTTTTGGAGACCTCTTTTCGATGTAAAATACCATTAGCATCTTGACCTTCTACGGCGGCATATAAAATGATTTGATCATCGTCTATATGGGGTATTACTGCCTCCATCGCTTCCTGTAAGGCGGTGATGGGGTCGTCCCAAGGTTGCAATCCGGACAATAGATTTGCAATCCATTCGTAATGCCCCGGATGGCGAAGTGTCTTATAATTTAAGGTTTTTACTTTCTCTGCCAAGGCATCGGGCAAATCAGCAGCACCACCGGAGGTGAGATCTTCCTCATATTCGATTCCGTCAATAATAATTCTGGCTCGTTGTGATAAGGCAGGCACCCTACTTTTTTTATAGTCATGAATCACCACACAATCTTTAAGGTATTCAGTAGCAACTCCAACCGGACTCCATGTAAATCCGTAATAATGTGGCGCAACGGCGTGGTCGGTTAGCGCGCCGACTTTGAATTCTAATTTGTTGACAGTTGTTACTTGATAATTCGCACAAAATTCTAGAAATAGGTGATGTGCCAGGACATCGATATAGCCGGGAGCGAGCCCGGTTTGCAGGACAAAACCCGTAGCAGCATCCTTGGCTAGGTCTATTATCGCATCGGTCTCTGCGACATATTCAGTGAGATTGGCATAATGAAGTTTGTAATCTTTTGCGTATTGTGCCATTTTTGGTGCCAGGCTACCCGGCAGGCAATCGAGTAAGGCATCACCTTTTTCCAGAATGGCCTTCGCGCCTTCAGTAAGGTCACCTTCCGGCAAGTGAAAGGCATGAATAGTGCACTCTTTTGAAGCCCCCTCTTTGACCCATTTGCCGACCCGTTCCGCTTTAGCCAGCGTACGATTTCCAATATAGATAGTGGGGGCTGCTTCACTCCATTCAGCCAACAATAAAGCTGCGGCTTCAGCAATACCTCCGGCGCCGGCAATTATAAAAGTATAGTGTTCTTTCATCATGTTGGTTATGTAGTCTAAACAAAGATACGCTTTCGTAATACATAACAGAAGCCTGAAAATCAAGGTATACTTTAAGACATGAAATTCCGTTAATAGTACCAGATGACAACAACCAATCCAGCCAGGTATGAAAACTGTTAACTATTATATTGTACTCTTAGTAATCAGCATTTCTCAGATCACTTTTGCTGATTTTGCAACCGCTGAAGCAGGGAATAAGGGACTCTTTACCATTCAATTTTCATGGAATAGCGACTCCTATTCTAAAAAAATATCAGTTGAAGTAGAATACAAGAAAAAAGGTTTTTTAACTAAGAAAAAAGCCAGTGGTACTACTGCCTTTCATGCCGTTAAAAATCAATTTATCAATTTAGAACTCGCTGATGGCGAGTATGAATTGTCAGCGGTACGTCTTAGAGGGCCAGAAATAGGTTACAATAAGTACCTAAAGATACCTTTAGCCGGTAGTTTCGTTATAACGGCCGGTAAGGTTACGAATGGTGGGCTGATTTACCTGATTCGCGAAAATAAAACATCCGATAATGTGATGGCTCTTCGTATTAACAATACGACCGATGTGCAGCGTTATGTGGCATCGTATAAAAAGGAATTTACAAGCTCTGATTCGAATATTCAGCCTGCCTGGAAGTTTTTGGAAAATGAGAAAGTGGATAATCTGGTTCAATCATTTGCGAAATTATTAGCACAACGTGAAAGCGCGCGTAAACGGCCTAAGGTCACTCATTTATATGCCTCTTTGGGTATGGTATTAAAACTGGAAAAAGACAGCCAAGGAACTGTGACAAGTCATGAACTAATTCCTACACCAAGCTACCAGCAAATTAAAAACATGACCCTACAAAAAGATGGTACCATAATTTGTACCCTTGAAAATGGTAGTTTTCTCTATGGAAACAACGAAAAGTTAAATTATATGCCATTGCCTGAAGGACTGGAAGGCATGCCAGATCTCCAGCTGATCAAAAATGATCGATTCTTGCTGGTGGACACCAATTTTAATATTTTCTCAGCTGATGATTCCTTTAATTGGAAGGCACAAACCGACTTTAGGCATGAAAGAAAAGCTGCAGGTTTTTTTGCCGTTTCGGTAGTACCCGCATATCCAAAGGTTTATAAAGGAAAGCAGCATCTCTATATCTATTCTCCTTCGAATGATCACAAGCATATGGTCTTATTACAATCGGGTTATGATGAGATAGACTTTAGGTCCATTCCGTTATCCAAAGAAGTAAAAAGAGTACCGTTGGTTACTGAAACGCCTACACATATTATTATTGGTCCTCATACAAAACTAAATGCTACCGCCAAGCGACCTGCTTACTTATATGTTAAGGAGCATAGCCAAGACGAATGGTTAGTACGCAACTTACCACGCGGTGATTGCAAGCGTTTTTACCCGGGTAAGGACCAAAGTATTCTATATACAGAATGCTCCAAGAATAATTGGTTCGAAAGTTCCGATTATGGGGTTACCTGGTCAAAATGGAAAGCCGGGAGTAAGTAATCAGCCCATAACTACATTAAAAGGGTTATATTTAAAGTACAAAAAGCTGGAATAGATTCCTTCTTTTGTAAATAGCAGGCTTTAATCAGTGCAATTTATATGTTATGACAAAAGTCATTGTTAGAACATACCATTGCTACTAGCTTTGTAACTTCTTAAAAAATATTCATATGACTGACTCAACTAAGAACGGGGCACTGCACAACGTTGTGGTGTTACTTCGTGTCTTAATAGGCTGGCACTTTCTCTATGAAGGCATTGTTAAGATCTACAACCCCGATTGGACGGCAATGGGCTATCTGGCAACGGCTCAAGGTCCTTTGAAACCCTTTTTTAATATACTGACTCAAGACGCGCTTATTGGCTGGATAGATGCCTTCAATATGGCAGCTTTGGTCGTGGTAGGACTATGTTTTATACTCGGTATTTTTGAAAAAAAAGCAGCGATTATTGCTATAGGTTTACTCTTGCTGTACTACTTTGCACATCCGCCATTTCCCGGATTGTACCAGGTAAATGTAGAGGGTAATTATTGGTTTGTAAACAAAAATTTAATTGAATTGGTCGCTTGTCTGGTTATTTTTTACCTGCCTACAGGGCACCGTTTTGGTTTACAACGATTCTTCATTAAAAATGATACACAATTAAATACTGAGAACTTATGAAATGGACACGACGTGACGTATTAAAAGGTTTAGGCGCTTTGCCCATTGTTGGAGGCGTATGGTGGGCAGGTGCAGCCAGTAGTGCACTGTCTGCTAAAGAACGTGAAGCTATTTTGGAACAATTAAATATAGAACCCTCAATACCTGCGGCATTACCGCCTATTGGTGGCGCACCTGTTCGCGTTGGTATTATTGGTTTCGGTATTCGCGGCGAACAATTATGCAGAGCGATAGGTTATGCTACCAATGAATGGCTGGAAGCTATGGATAAAGCAGCTAAGGAAAATCCGAGACATACCGCATTAAAGGATTTCAAAGATCAGGACAAACTCAATGTAGACCTGGTAGCAATCTGTGATGTATTTGATGCACATGCTCAAAAAGCTATCGATTCATTTTCTACCAAAGAACATAAGTTGAAGCGCTTTGCAACGTATAAAGAAATGATACAAAGTGGAGAAGTTGACGCAATAATAATTGCAACGCCAGACCACTGGCATGCACCCATGGCAATTGATGCTTTGGAACAGGGTGTACATGTCTATGTTGAAAAACCGATGACCCATACGGTAGCTGAAACGTATACCCTGCGGGATGCCGCCCGAAAATCGGACGCCATATTCGCCGTGGGCCACCAACATAGACAGACTCTGAGCTTTAAGACGGCACAGGATATTGTTGAAAAAGGAACACTCGGTCATGTATCAGTAATACAAACGAATACAAACAGAAATGATGACAATGGTGCCTGGAACTATCATATTCATGAAAAAGCGAGTCCGCAAACCATCGATTGGGACCAGTTTTTAGGTTCGGCGCCTAAGGTACCCTTTAACAAAAATCATTTCTTCCGTTGGCGAAAATGGTGGGCATATGGATCTGGGCTTTCGGGAGACCTGTTAACTCATGACTATGACCGCTTGAATTGTGTATTGAACATGGGTATACCTGCGTCAGTCATGTCTTCAGGAGGTATATATACACATAATGACGGGCGTAACGTACCTGATGTATTACAGGTAAATATGGAGTTTCCTGAATTTAGCACTGGCAGCAGTCAGAAAAAAGGAAAGGAAAAAGGAATGACCTTTATTTATAGCGCCACCTTAGGAAATGGCTTTAACCGGCCGACTATTTTGATGGGCCATGACGCCACAATGGAATTGGGCAATCGCCTGACCATATGGCCAGACGGTCGCTCCACTCGTTATGCAGCTATGCTGGAAAATGCTAAAATGCAACCATCAACGCCTATTTATCAATACAATCCTGCTGCAAATATACCAGATGCCATTTCTTCGGCCACGTCGCAATATTTTGCCGATAAAGGACTTATGTGGACCTATATCAATGGTGCGCGCGTGGATTCCACATTTCTACATATGCGTGAATGGTTAAGTGCCATTCGAAATAATACACCGGTGAGCTGTGGCATCAAAGAAGGTTTTGAAGAAGCTATTTCGGCTCATATGGCAGGGATTTCCTGGAAATTGGGAAGACGTATTGAATGGGATCATGCCACTGAGACCCTTATACCTATTGAAGGTGTTGATTTTGATGAAGTGCTGTTGAGGAATAGTTAAGTCATAGTACTTACTATATGCTCGTCTTAATTTGTAATGACTACAGCTTTTAAGCAGTATTACGCCCAAAGCTCCTCCAAGGTATATGGACTACCTTCAGGGGTCCAAAAAGCACCATGAATCATGCGATAGCCGCTATCAATGCCAGCAATTGCCTCCATATCAGCTTCTGATAGCTCCAGCTGCGCAGCCTCCAGGTTTTCCTTAATCCGTTTTTGATTCACTGATTTTGGGATCACCGAAGTATCTCTGTGTAAATTCCAGCTTAGGATCACCTGCGCCGGAGTAGCCTGGTGTAACTCCGCAATTCCTATGATCACCTTATTTTCCAATAGACTTGGTTCATCATCAGACTTAAAAGCTTCAGATCGATCCATAGACCCTAATGGTGAGTAGGACGTAAAATGAATGTTGTTTGACCGGCAGAAATCCAATAATTCATTTTGTTGAAAATGTGGGTGACACTCTACCTGATTGGCTTCTGGAGCGATGGTACAATCTGCCATAACTGTTTGTAATGCTTTGATGCCAAAATTTGAGACGCCGATATGACGTGTGAGTCCTAAATTAGCACATGTCTCCATACCGCTCCAAGTTTCGGTCAATGGGATTTCAGTAAGCGCCACAAAATCACTTCCCGATAAGGGAAATTGCGCTCCTTTGTGGATCGCTACTGGCCAATGGATTAGATAGAGATCGAGATAATCGGTTTGCAAATCCTGTAATGTTTGCTGCAAAGCTGGAACTACATCGGTTTCGGCATGTGCGTCGTTCCACAATTTGGAAGTAAGCCATAGTTCTTCTCGTGTAACCAGTCCTTCTTTTATACATTCACTTAAAGCTTGTCCTACTTCTTTTTCATTGCCATAAATAGGAGCACAGTCTATATGTCGATAGCCTTCTTGAATAGCTATTTTCACTGCTGAATATACTTCCCCGGGTTCAGATTTCCAGGTACCGAGACCCAATGCCGGCATTTGATCATTGTTTTTAAATACTAGAGTTTTCATCGCTGAGAAGTTTAACGGATTTATTAGTAAATGGTGAGATTTGATACCCTTAAAGATACAACAAAAGTGCATTCAAACTAGTTCAAACAGAAGCAGCTTACAATTCATCCCTAAAAAATAACAATTCGGTCGCAAACAATTTTAAATGCTAACGCTTCTCAAGACTTTTGACCCATCATTTAAAACCATAGAAATCATGATCAGAATTGTAACAGCCTTAGTTTTATTTTTACTCAGCCAAGTAATTGGAGCACAAGCAAACTTTGAAAAAGGCATGGAAAAAGCCTTTGCCCTCATGACTGAAAATAAAAACGAAGAATCAGCCAACCTTCTAGAACGTATAGCCAAAGCAGAGACCGAAAACTGGTTACCAGCTTATCATTTGGCCTTATTACAAGCCAGAACGTCGTTTAGTGAACAAGATAAAGACAAACGTAATGCAAAAATTGCTATGGCAGAAGAATACATCGCAGCGGCCGATGCGCTATCACCTGACAATTCAGAAGTCTATGTAGTAAAGGGAATGATAAATGTCGCCAAGATCGCGGCCGAGCCAATGGTTTATGGCCCTACATTATCAGGTCCAACCGAAAAATTATACCAAAAAGCAATTAGCCTGGATACTTCAAACCCAAGAGCCCACAGTGGACTCGCCGAATTTCAAATGGGAGGTGCACGATTCTTTGGGCAAGATCTAACACCCTATTGTAAAAGGCTACAAGAGTCAATTACTTTATATAATGCTTTTAAGCCAAGAGGGAAATTTCATCCGAACTGGGGCAAATCATGGACCTTGCTAGTGATAAAGAGTTGTGGAGGAGAAGCTGATGAAAATGGAGTGACCATAGAGGCCACAGTGACCAATGTACTCAAAGAGGGTGGGAAAATCGTCTTTGCCTTGTACGATTCATCTGAGAACTTTATGAAAAGACAACCCGTTTCAACAAAAAAGGTGAACGCCCTTAAAGGAAAGGTTTCAGTCACCTTTGAAAACGTGACACCTGGCAACTACGCAGTTATCGTTCTTCATGATATGAATGATAACGAGCAAATGGATTTCGATTCTAGCGGTATGCCAAAAGAAGATTATGGAGCTTCAAATAATGCGTTGAAAATGGGCCCTCCTAATTTTAATGATGCTAAATTTACTGTTGAAAACAAATCTGTAACTTTAGAGATTAGATT
>JAAUYH010160186.1_pt1 | contig 35709 bp, 37 predicted proteins | sample 7278061 | NCBI WGS metagenome assembly JAAUYH01 (sample SAMN14350203, study PRJNA611818) | marine sediment metagenome | isolation source: surface marine sediment (0.6m) | place: French Polynesia: Moorea | collected 2018-08 | reverse complement strand
CTTCCGATCTGAATGGCCCGCATGATTGATGCGCTGGCCAGCGAACAGAACAATGGCTACCCGCCCTACAATATTGAAAAGCTGGACGAGGATTCCTATCAGATCTCGATGGCTGTCGCCGGCTTTTCCGAAGACGATCTGACCATTGAGGTGAAGGAAAACGTCCTGACCATCTCCGGCCGCAAAGAGGTCGATGAGAAGGTCGAGGAAGAGCGCAGCTATCTGTATCGCGGCATCGCCGAGCGCGCGTTTGAGCGCCGCTTCAATCTGGCCGACCATATCAAGGTCGAAGGCGCGATCATGGAGCATGGCCTGCTGCATGTGAAACTCTCCCGCGAAGTGCCGGAAGAGTTGAAACCGCGCCGGATCCCGATCGGCGGCCGCAAGGCGAAGAAACTCGCCGCGAAATAAGCGCCGGCGATCGGCCCTGAACCCAGGGTCGGCTTTGGATATCGAAGGGCGGCCCCCTCAGCAGGGCCGCCCTTTTTGTAGGCTCTCTTCGCACGCGCAGGGTTCCAGCATCGGCCCCGGATCAAGTCCGGGGCGCCTCAGTCTACCCGTCACGCCGGCCCCCGAGCCGGCGTCCATCGAGCGGAACCATGGGCCCCGGATCAGGTCCGGGGCGACGCCCCCCTCCATCTGTCATGCCGGACCCCAAGCCGGCGCCTGTCGGGCCTCGGCCGAGAAGGTCGGATCACTCAGCCTTATCCGCGCATCAGCAATTCGCGTTTGCCATTGCCCGTCCGGCGCGCCAGCTTCACCGCCGCCTGAAACCAAAGGGAGGTGCGGCGATGCTGACGCTCTATGACTTCGACGGCAGCGGCAACGGCTACAAGGTTGCGCTGCTGTTGAACTTGTTGGATCAGCCCTATCGGCGTGTCGAAGTGAACATCCTGGAGGGCGAAAGCCGGACCGAGGCCTTCCTGCGGGATATCAGCCCGGTCGGCAAGATCCCGGTCCTGGGCTTCGACGACGGACGAAAACTGTTCGAGTCCAACGCCATCCTGACCTATCTGGCCGATGGGACGGTCTATATCCCGAACGATCTTTTCCAGCGCGCCCAGATGTTCTCATGGCTGTTCTGGGAGCAATATAGTCACGAGCCCTCCATCGCGGTCGTCCGCTTCGCCCGCCATTTCAAGACGCTGACGCCTGAGCAGGAAGACGCGCTGCAACCGAAGATCGATTTTGGCTATGAATGCCTTGGTCTCCTGGAGAGCCAATTGAAACGGTCGGACTGGCTGGTCGGCGACAGGGTGACTCTGGCCGACATCGCGCTCTATCCCTACACGTCCGTCGCCGAGGAGGGCGATTTCAATCTGTCGCGCTATCCGGCGATCCGCGCCTGGTTCGACCGCATTGCCGCCCTTCCGGGATATCGCAGCATGGACTACCGCCCCGATTGAGCCCTATGCTCAGGGGCATGAGCGACGCCTCGACCACGGAGCTGCCGGACGGCGCCCATTCCGATTTTTCGCGGGATATGAGCTATGGCGCCTATCTGCGCTTGGACGCGCTGCTGGCGGCGCAGAGCCCGGTCTCGGACAGCCATGACGAGATGCTTTTCATCATCATCCATCAAGCGACCGAACTTTGGATGAAACTGGTGATCCACGAGATCCGGGCAGCGCAGGCGGCCTTGGACGCGGACGAATTCGGGCAAGTCTCGAAGATGCTGTCGCGGGTTGCGCGGATTCAGACCCAGCTGATCCAGTCCTGGTCGGTCCTGTCGACCATGACGCCGGCCGAGTATCTGACATTCCGCGACCGGCTGGGCCGCAGTTCCGGCTTTCAATCGCACCAATATCGCGAAATCGAATTCCTGTTGGGGAACAAGCGCGCGGCGATGGTGAAGCCGTTCGAACATGATCCGCCGCGGCACGCGCATCTCAAGGCGACGCTGGAAGGGCCCAGCCTGTATGACAGCGCTATCGCCTCCTTGGCGCGCAATGGGCTCGAGATCGCCGACACGGTTCTAAGCCGAGACCGAACCCGCCCCTATACGTCACAGGACAGCGTCGCCGCCGCCTGGACCGCCGTCTATCGCGACACAGAGAAATACTGGCGGCTCTACGAACTAGCCGAGAAGCTGGTCGATCTGGAGGACAGTTTCCAGCAATGGCGCTTCCGCCATTTGGAAACCGTGAAACGCATCATCGGCCATCGGCGCGGCACCGGCGGCACGGCGGGCGTCAGCTATCTACAGCACGCCTTGAGCCATGTCTTCTTCCCGGAACTTTGGGAGATCCGCGCCGATCTATAGGGCCAGCTCGCCGTCAATGCGCGTCTTTCGACGCCTCGGCGAAAGCGGCTTTCTGCGCGTCGCTGGCCTCGGTCTGGTGTTTCGCCTTCCATTCGGCGAAAGGCATGCCATAGACAATCTCGCGCGCGTCGTCCTTGCTCAAGTCGACGCCATGCTCGGCCGCCGCTTCGCCATACCAGCGGCTGAGGCAATTCCGGCAGAAGCCCGTCAGATTCATCATGTCGATATTCTGAACGTCCGTGCGCTCGCGCAGATGCGCGACGAGCGTGCGGAACGCGGCGGCTTCCAGTTCGGTACGGGTCTTTTCGTCGATCTCAGGCATGGGTTTCCTCATTCACAGGTCGATTGCGCGCTCGATATGTGGCGTGGGAGCGGCGTGAATCCAAGCCTGAAACGACCGAAAGGCCTAGAGGTCGCGCACCGTCTCTTCGATCAGCCAATCGACGACCGCGTTCAGCGCCTCTTCATTGCTCGCGCCGCGGGCGACCGCGTCGTGATAGATACGGCGCTGAGTCTGAGAACTGGCGCCGCGGGCGATGATGCGGCGGGCGTTCTGGGCCTCCTCGACGCAATCCAGACGCTCCTGATCCTCCTTGGTCAGCATCAGAATTTCTTCCAGCAGTTCGGCGTAATCCACCATCTTGCCGGAGCCGAAATCGACCATGCCCTGGGTCGCGCCGTGACGCTGGGCCCTCCAGCGATTCTCGTTGATCAACATATTACTGTACCCGCGCCAGCGCTGGTTCGAGCGGCGGAGCCGGATCAGCATCGACAGGATCGACGCGTAAAGCGCGGCGATCGTGATCCCGTCCTCCATATATGTGCAGATATCGGGGATCCGCATCTCCAGGGTCGGGAATTTGCAATGGGGCCGTATATCCCACCAGATCTTGGTCGGCTCCTCGATCACCCCGACATCGACCAGCGTCTGCACATGGCGCGAATAGTCGGACCAACTGTCGAAGCGCTCCGGCAGTCCGGTGCGGGGCAATTCATCGAAAATCGACAAACGGTAGCATTGCAAGCCCGTGTCACGCCCGTTCCAGAAAGGCGAGGAGGTCGACAGCGCCAGCAGATGCGGCAGGAAATAAGCGACCTGGCCCAGCAGATCGATGCGCAGATCGTCATCGTCGATCCCGACATGCACATGCATGCCACAAATCACCAGACGCCGCGCCACGCCCTGCAGATCGTGAGCCAGTGTGTTGTAGCGGTCCTTGTCGGTATGCAGAAGCTCGCGCCAATCCGCCTTCGGATGGGTCGAGGCGGCGATGATCTCCAACCCTTGCGCCCGGGCGCCGTCTGACACCGCGCGGCGCAGCGCGCTCAGCTTGGCGCGCACATCCTTGATCGAGGGCGCCACGCCGGTGCCGATCTCGACCTGGGCCCGCAGGAATTCGGGCGTCGCGAAGCCGATCTCTTCGCCGATATGCGCCACCACCGAGTCGATCACGCCTTGGCGTCGATCGGCGTCTTGCGCCAGGTTCCGGGTTTCCGGATCGACGAGCAGATATTCCTCCTCGATGCCGACCGAAAAACTCAAATCATCAATACGCATGAATTTGACGGTAGAGGCGTTGACCGGGAAAGGTCAATGCCGCCGGGGGTTTGTGCCGGGCTCTGGGTCCGTATCGACCTGGATACAGGAAGAATCGGCATATTCTCGCTATCCACCGAATTCACAGGCGCCGGTCCGATCTGTTCCGCATGACGTTCCGGGGCGGCGGGAATAGTGTCGCGGCATGACACAAGAAGCTATTGACTCCGGCCTTTCGCTGATCGCCGAAGGCGGGGAAGAGGACGCGCCGGGCCTGCGCGAGCCGCCGCAGAACGCCGAGGTCGAGGCCGCCCTGCTGGGCGCCGTTCTGCGCAACAACCGGGCCTATGAGCAGGTCAGCGATATGCTGCGGTCCGAGCATTTCTATTGGCCCGAACATCGCCGCGTCTTCGAGGCGATCCGGCAAATCGCCGATCAGGGGCAAATCGCCTCGCCGACCACTCTGTCGCATGTCGCAGACAGCGATCCGCTGATCGCCGGCGCCGGCGGCAAGCAGTTCCTGTTCACCCTCGCCGCCAATGTCGTGACGGTGATCAACGCCCGCGATTATGCCGAGACGGTGCGCGATCTGTACCTGAAGCGTGAATTGATCGGCGTCGGCGAGGAGATGGTGAATGACGCCTACTCAGTCGAAGAAATGGAGGACACGTCCGCCAAACAGATCGAGCGCGCTGAGCATCGGCTGTATCAATTGGCGACGACCGGCGAAGTGGACCGCAACGTCGCCTCACTGAAAGACGCGGTCACGTTGGCCGTCGCCTCGGCCGAGGAGGCCTTCAAGCGCGACAGCCATGTGGTCGGGGTGACGACCGGCTTCGCCGGCGTCGATCAGATGCTGGGCGGTTTTCACCGCTCGGACCTGTTGATCCTGGCCGGCCGGCCCTCCATGGGGAAGACCGCGCTGGCGACCAACATCGCCTTCAACGCCGCCAAGGCCTATCGCGCCGTCGAGGATGAAGAGGGACGCATCACCGAGGAAGGCGGCAAGGTCCTGTTCTTCTCTCTGGAAATGTCAGCCGAACAGTTGGCCGGACGTATCCTGGCCGAACAGTCCGAAATCCCCAGCGACCGGATCCGACGCGGCGAGATCGATCATGACGAGTTTCAGAAGCTCGCCGTCGCGGCCCAGGACATGGCCCGCGCGCCGCTTTATATCGACGACACGCCGGCCCTGACGATCACCGGACTGCGCCAGCGCGCGCGCCGGGTGAAGCGCCAGCACGGGCTGCATATGGTCGTGGTCGACTACCTGCAATTGCTGCAAGGACCGCCGGAGAAGCGCACCGATAATCGGGTTCAGGAAGTCTCGGACATCACACGCGGTCTGAAGACGCTGGCCAAGGAGTTGGACGTGCCGGTGCTGGCGCTGTCTCAGCTCAGCCGCCAGGTCGAACAGCGCGAAGATAAGCGGCCGCAACTGGCGGACCTACGGGAATCGGGCTCGATCGAGCAGGACGCCGATGTCGTGACCTTCATCTACCGCCCGGAGTATTATCTACAGCGGGAGCATCCGACGGAGCGCCAGAACGAGTCGCCTGACAAGTTTCAGGAACGGCTGGAGCGACACAATCAAAGGTTATCGGACTCCCGGAACGTCGCCGAGGTGATCATCGCCAAGCAACGCCACGGGCCTATCGGCACGATCGAGCTTTTCTTCGACGGCAACTATACGCGCTTCGCCGATCTGGACCGGCATCACAGCGACGAAGGCGGCTTTTGACGACGAACCGGCAAACAAACCGGCAGGAAGCGGCGCCCCTCTGGAGCGCGCCGCTATGGAACGCATCACGATGAGCGCCGATCCCGCCGCGCGTTGGAATTGCGGTCCCGAACACGCGCCCGGGGTTCTGGAAATCGATCTCGGCGCGCTGGCCTGGAACTACCGATACCTGGCGGACCTCGCAGCGCCGGCCAACGCCGCCGCAGTGGTGAAGGCCGACGGATACGGGTTGGGCGTCGGTCCGGTGGCGACGACGCTGGCGGCGGCCGGATGTCAGGTCTTTTTCACCGCGCATTTGGACGAGGCGATCGCGCTGCGCGCCATCTTGCCCGATCAGACGATCGAGATCGGCGTGTTGAACGGTTTGGTCCCAAACACCGAGGCGCTCTACGCGGCGCACTGTCTCTTCCCAGTGCTGAACGATCTGGGCCAGGTGGAAGCATGGCGGCGTTGGGCGAAGGACCGGGACCGGGTGGACTTGACGTGGCGCGCGGCGCTACAGATCGACAGCGGCATGACCCGTTTGGGCCTGCCGGCCGACGAACTGGAGACCCTTTTGGCAGAACCGGAACGGCTGGACGGCGTCAATTTGCGCTTTCTGATGAGCCATATGGCCTGCGCCGACACGCCGAACCACCCACTAAACGCACAGCAATTGGCCCTATTCGGCCGGGCGCGCGCGGCTCTGCCCCCGGTCGAGGCGATGCTGGCCGCCTCCAGCGCCGCCCTCCTCGGCCCCGACTGGCGCTTCGACTATATCCGGCCTGGCGTCGCCTTGTTCGGCGGCCGGCCGGAAAAAGGCCGACCGAACCCGATGCGGCCGGTGGTTGCCCTGCGCGCGAGAATCCTACAAATTCAAAACGTTGCGCCGGGCCAGACCATCGGATACGGCGCGACGTATGAAGCGAAATCACCGGCGGTCGTCGCTACGCTTGGCGTCGGCTACGCGGATGGTTATCTTCGCTCTCTCAGCAATTCCGCGACCGCGATCCTGCGGGGGCGGCGCATCAAGGTGGTTGGTCGCATCTCGATGGATCTTTCAAGTTTTGACGTCTCGGCTGTACCCGACGCCCAGGTCGGCGACATGGTGTCGCTGCTGAACGCCGAGCACACGATCGACGACCTCGCGGATCAGGCGGGCGCCATCGGTTATGAAATTCTGACCGGCTTGGGTCGGAGATACCGGCGCGTTTACCGGGGCTGAGCGGAACGGATGAAAGAAAAACGCAACCTGTTGCGACGTATCGGCGCCGCCTTCCTGCGGTTCCTCGAAGGTGCGGGAAAGCTTACAGTGTTCGCGCTGCGCGCGACCTCTCATTGTTTCCGGCCGCCGCTCTATCCGCGTCTGATCGGCCAGCAAATGGTCGATATCGGCTATTATTCTCTGCCGGTGGTTGGGATGACGACCTTGTTCGCGGGCATGGTCCTGGCCCTGCAGAGCTATACCGGCTTCGCGCGCTTCTCCGCCGAAAGCGCGATCCCGAATGTCGTCGTGCTGTCGATCACGCGCGAACTTGGACCGGTGCTGGCGGGTCTGATGATCGCCGGGCGGATTGGCGCCGCCATGGCCGCCGAAGTCGGCACCATGCGTGTGACCGAACAAATTGACGCTCTGAATACGCTGGCCACAAATCCTTTCAAATATCTGGTGGCGCCGCGCCTGATCGCCGGCGTGACGATGATGCCGCTGTTGGTGCTGGTCGGCGATGTGATTGGCGTCTTCGGCGGCTATATCGTCTCTGTCTACAAGCTCGGCTTCAACGCCAGCGCCTATATTCAGAACACTTGGGAGTTTTTGGAGTTCCAGGACGTCGCATCGGGCTTGGTGAAAGCCGCCGTCTTCGGCTACCTAGTCGCCTTGATGGGGTGCTATCACGGCTATCAGTCGCGCGGCGGCGCCCAGGGCGTCGGCGCCGCGACCACCAACGCGGTGGTCAGCGCCTCGATCTTGATCCTGATTTCCAACTACATCATCACCGAGATCTACTTCGCCCAATGACCGCCGCGCCGAAAATCAAGATGACGGGGGTCAAGAAGGCCTTTGGTCCGAAGGTCGTTTTGGACGGGTTCGACCTTGAGGTGTTGCCCAGGGAATCGGTTGTGATTATGGGCGGATCGGGCAGCGGCAAATCGGTGGCCCTGAAATGCATCCTGGGTCTGGTGACGCCGGATGACGGTCATATCGAGATCGACGGCGTCGAGGTCACTAATCTGAGCCGCAAGGATCGCGAGGCGGTGAACGCCAAGATCGGCATGCTGTTTCAGAACGCGGCTCTGTTCGACAGCCTCTCGGTCTGGGAGAATATCGCTTTCGGCTTGATCCAGGGCCGGAAGATGGCCCGCGACAAAGCGCGCGACATCGCGCATGAAAAGCTTGCGCAAGTCGGTATGGGCGCTGATGTCGGCGCCTTGAGCCCGGCGGAATTGTCGGGCGGCATGCGCAAACGCGTCGGTCTGGCCCGCGCCATCGCCGGCGACCCGGATATCATCTTCTTCGATGAACCGACGACCGGGCTAGACCCGATCATGGGTCATGTGATCGACGACCTGATCGTCAAATGCGTCCGCGAAGTCGGCGCTACGGCGCTGTCGATCACCCACGACATGGCCAGCGCCCGCCGTATTTCGGACCGGATGGCGATGTTGTTTAAGGGCAAGAACATCTGGCAGGGCCCGACATCGTCTGTCGATGAATCCGGTAACGACCATGTCGATCAATTCATCAACGGACGCGCCGACGGTCCGATCCAGATGGAAGTGTTCAAGCCTTAGGCGGATCCGTCTACGGTCCCAACTCCAAATAGGCGTAGTCAATCACGCTGACCGACACGATCGCGACAACTGTGTCATCCGGATCCAGCAACGGAAAGACCGCCGACTCGTATCGCTTTTGGAACGCGCGCCCGGTATCGAACGTATCGCGAACTGCGTAGGCGCGCTTGTCCGCCGTGGCCTCAAGCAGTCTCCGATTAATATGCGCGACTCCTGGGAACTCATCCATGTACTTGCCCGTTGGATTCACCGCCAGGAAGTCCAGCCACATCTGCCCAATGATTTTGATCAACAGACGCGTTTCACCGCTCTCTCGATCGACATGAACCAACAGCAGATTGGGAAACGCCGACGGCGGCAATTTCGTAACGTCGAACAGCTTGTAAGAGTACAAACCGTCTTCGGAACGGAACGCTTCAAAGGCTTGGACCGCCTCCTTAAGGCTTTCATCCTCCAACAAAGCAAAATTGTAGGCGAACTCGGCCACAGGCGCCCCCGAATGTCATGACAGTCGGGCGGTATAGTACGAATGCGCGGCGCATGAAAACACCCTATTTGGCCGGCATTGGCGGCGCCGTCGCAAACACCTGTTCGATGCGGGAACCGCGCTGACTGGGCGCGCTATCGCCGGCGCCCCCGGCATCATCTTTTGCGACGAATCAATGACAGAGCTGGCCCCGGTCTATGGGGCGCGCAATCGACGACCCGATCCAGATGGAAGCTTTCAAGTCTCAGGCGGCTTGGCCTGCGGTCCCTACTTCAGATAGTCGTAGTCGATCACGCTGATCGACACGATTGCGACAACCTCGCCTTCCGCATCCAGCAACGGAAAGACCGCTGCCTCGAATTTCTTTTCGACCGCCAGCCCGGTGTCGATTGTGTCGCGAACGGAGTAGGCGCGCTTGTCCGCGACAGCCCGAAGCAGTCTCTGGTTGACTCGCTCGGTTCCAGGTAGCTCATCCAAATACTGGCCCATTGGGTTTATTGCAATGGAGTCCAACCACATCTGCCCAATGATCTTGACAAACAGGCGCAGTCCATCGCCTTCGCGATCGACACGAACAAACAACAGATGTGGAAACGATGAAGGCGGGAGCTGCGTGACGTCGAACAGCTTGTAGGAGTACCCCCCGTTTTCGGAACGGAACGCTTGGAATGCCCGGACCGCCTCCTTTAGACCCTCATCCTCCAACAAAGAGAAATTGTAGGCGATCTCGACCACACGTTACCCCGAATTTTAATACAGACGAGTGGTATATTACAGATGCGCAGCGCATGGAAACAGTCTATTCGGCCACGCGCGCCGGCGCCAACGGTGGAACGATTCGGGGGTCGCGTTGAACGACATTACGCTGAACTGCGTCGTTCCAGCGCAGCGCTGCACGGTTCGACCAACAACGCCTGTTCACAGTGCGAAGGCGCAGCCGGCTCAAAGCGCGACGCGTCGGCCTTCCTGACTAGACCTTTCGATGGCGTTGATGATCGCGATCACGTCCCGCGCTTCTTCAGCCGAAACCGGCGGCGCGCCACCGGTGCGAACCGCCTCGGCGAGTAGGCTGTATATTTGCGACCAATCTCCCGGAACGCTCGGAACCGTCTCGCGGCGGGTCGACCCGTCCTCAAGGACCCGGGTCAGTTCGGCCCATCGCTCTTCTGGTTCGCGTCCATAGGCCGGGTCGTCAGGGACGATTCCGGAGGCCAACTGCCCCTCCTGACAATCCATAAAGGACTTTATGTAGGACCCTTTGGTCCCGTGGATCGCATAGCGCGCCCGATTGTCCGGCACTGTAAAGCCGGCGAAAAGCTCAACGCGGAGACCTTCATGCGGCCCCGCTTCATAGCCAAGAATCGCACGCATCCGGTCTGGATTTTCGCCGCCTTCGATCCGCTGAAGGTCTCCGAACACCCAGTCCGGCTTTCCAAACAGCACATAGACTTGGTCGACCTGATGCGTTCCCAAACCATATTGCGTCGGTTCAGTGCGACGATTCGGCGCGTCCCCGCCGGGAGTCGTCGGGGCGAAGAACTCGAAATGGCCGCGATACGACTGGATTCGGCCCAGCGTCCCGTCGTTGATGAGCTTGGAGAAGGTGAGAAAATCGCTATCCCAGCGCCGGTTTTGAAACACGGTGGCGATCACGCCGGCCTTGTCGCGCGCCGCGATAATGGCGTCGGCCTGGGCGACGGTATGGCAGAACGGCTTGTCGGTGATGACATTCTTGCCCGCCTCGATCGCCTGCAGGACCAGATCCGCATGGGTGTAGCTCGGAGAGGCGATGACGACGAGTTCAACCGACGGATCGGCGAACAGCGCCGCCGGCGTCGGATGCACTGTCGCGGACGGGTATTCCGCCTTCACGGCGTCCGGCCGCGACGAGGCGACGGCGGCCAAAGACAGGCCCGCTTTTTTGAAGAGCGGCAAATGAAAAACCTTTGACGGCTCGCCAAAGCCGACCATTCCGACACGCACCATTGTAGGCTCCCTAAGGTTTTGGATCGAGCGGCGCTCAGGCGACCCGCATTTCACTCGCGGGATCGAAGAAATGCGCTTTGCCCATGTTGAAGTTGAAGGGCATTTTATCCCCAGGGTTGACGCCGAACCCTGCGCGCATCCGGGCGATCAATTCCTTGCCGCCCAGATGGGTGACCACGTATTTGTCCGCGCCGGTCGGCTCAACCACTTCGACGTGGCATTCCGCCTGCGCCACATCGGTGGCGGCGGCGTCCTGGCCCTCGGCGTCGGTCACGTCCTCCGGCCGGATGCCGAAGACGATGTTCTTGCCGATCAGCTTGTCCAGCGCACCCGCCTTTTCACGCACCGGCAGGATGATCGAGCCGCTCTCGCGGCTCAGTTCGACATGGACGCCCGCGTCGTTCTTTTCCAACTTCGCCGGGATCAGATTCATCGTCGGCGAGCCCATGAAATCGGCGACGAACAGGTTGGCCGGCGTGTTGTAGACCTCGTCCGGCGAGCCGACCTGCTGCAAGACGCCGTCCTTCAGGACCGCGATCTGCGTCGCCAGCGTCATAGCCTCGATCTGATCATGGGTCACATAGACGATGGTCGCGCTGAGCTTTTGATGCAGCCGCTTGATCTCGGTCCGCATGTCGACACGCAGCTTTGCGTCCAGGTTGGAGAGCGGCTCGTCGAACAGGAAGAGTTTCGGATCGCGCACCAGCGCCCTACCCATCGCGACGCGCTGACGCTGACCGCCGGAAAGCTGGCCGGGGCGTCGGTCGAGTAGGTGGCCGATCTGCAGCATGTCGGCGACGCCCGCGACCGCATCCGCCCGCTCTTCCTTCGACGCGCCGCGCATCTCCAGTCCAAAGGCGATATTGTCGCGCACATTCATCGACGGGTAGAGCGCGTAGGATTGGAACACCATCGCGATATCGCGCTTCGACGGGTGCAGATCGTTGACCACCGAGCCATCAATCTTGATAGCCCCGCTGGTGATGTCCTCCAGGCCCGCGATCGTATTCAGCAGCGTAGACTTGCCGCAGCCGGACGGACCGACCAGAACCAGAAAGCCGCCCTCTTCGATGGCGATGTTGATGCCTTTCAGGACGTCGACCGGCCCGTAAGACTTGTGCAACTGGTTGATTTCGAGAAACGCCATGACCGTTTCCTCTCCCCTACCCTTTGACCGCGCCGGCCATCAGACCACGCACGAAATACCGGCCCGAAACGATATAGACGACCAGCGTTGGCAAAGCCGCGAGTATCGCTCCGGCGAAATGGACGTTGTATTCCTTCACCCCTGTCGAGGATGAGACGAGATTGTTCAGCGCCACCGTCACCGGCTGACTATCCGCGTCCGCGAAAGAGGCGCCGAACAGGAAGTCGTTCCAGACATTGGTGAACTGCCAGATCACCGTGACGACGATGATGGGACCGGAGCTGGGCAACAGGATCCGATAGAAGATCCGGAAGAAGCCGGCCCCGTCGATGGTCGCCGCCCGCACCAACTCGGTTGGGAAGGCGTCGTAATAGTTCCGGAAGAACAGCGTCGTGAAGCCGATCCCGTAAATCATATGGACAAAGACCAGGCCCGAGGTCGTACCTGCGATCCCCAATGTGCCGAGAATGCGCGCCATCGGAATGAGCACAATCTGGAAGGGAATAAAGCAGGACAGCAACAGCAGACCGAAGACGATGCGGTGACCGGGGAACTGCCATTTCGTCAGAACATACCCGTTCACGGCGCCCAGCATGGTTGACAGAAAGACCGCGGGAACGACCATCAGGATCGAGTTGATGAAATACGGTTTCAGCCCCGTTGGATCGACGCCGATCTGCGCCGTGCTCCAAGCGGAGAGCCAGGGTTCGATGGTGAATTTCTGCGGCAAGGACAGCATCGCGCCTTGGCGAATCTCGTCCAGCTCTTTCACCGAGTTCACCACCATCACATAGAGCGGCAGCATGTAATAGACCGCGAAGACGATCAGGATCGAATAAAGCAGCGCCCGGGAGAATTTGCCTGACATGTTGGTCATGCCTTCTTCTCCTTCAACTCGCTATAGAGGTAGGGCACGATGATCGACGCGATCATGATCAACATGATGATCGCCGATGAAGCGCCGACACCCATCTGGTTTCGCGAGAACGTGTAAGAATACATGAAAGTCGCCGGCAATTCCGTCGCCCTTCCCGGCCCGCCGTTGGTCAGCGCGATCACCAAGTCATAGGACTTGATCGCCAGATGGGCGAGCACGACGAAGGCCGATAGGAAGGCCGGACGCAGCATTGGGATGATGATCCGGCGATAGAGATTGAAATTTGACGCGCCGTCGATCTGCGCCGCGCGCATGATCTCGCCGTCGATTCCGCGTAGTCCCGCCAGAAACATCGCCATCACGAAGCCGGACGATTGCCAGACCGCCGCGATTACGACGGTATAGATCGCCATGTCGCGATCCTTGATCCAGCGGAACGAGAAATCGGTCCAGCCCCATGTCTGTACGACATTTTCGAGCCCGATACCCGGATCGAGAAACCATTTCCAGGCGGTGCCGGTGACGATGAAGCTCAGCGCCATCGGATAGAGATAAATCGGCCGCAAAATACCTTCGCCGCGAATCTTCCGATCGAGCAGGATCGCCAGGGTCAGGCCGATAACGGTGCAAATGACGATGTAGAGAATGCCGAAAATCGCCAGGTTGGTCAGCGCAGTCTCCCAATGCCGCAACCCGAAAAGCCGCTCGTAATTCGCAAATCCCACCAAGCCGTAAGAGGGCAGCATGCGGCTGTCCGAGAACGACAAATAAGACGTGTAGAGAATAAATCCGTATACGAAGATGGCTATGAGAGCGACGCTGGGCGACAACACCAGACGCGGCAGCCAATCTTGTAACTTCGCGCGGTACGGCATGGCCGACCCCCCTGAAAGCGCGGCCGCGCTATCGTGCGGCTAATTGACAAGGATTGAAAAACCGCCGCCGACAGGGCGAGGCCCGGCCGGCGGCGTATATTTCAGCGGATCGCTGCGCGCTTATTGAGCGCCTTCGACCGCGGCGACGAGTTCCTCGACCGCCGTGGCCGAGTCATATTCGCCATTAAAGTGCGCGGTGACGACGTCATAGACGGCGTTCTTCACGCCGGCCGGCGCCGCATGACCATGCGCCATCGAGCCGAACAGACTGCCCGACGCGGAAGCCGCCGCCAGATCCTTCATGCCTTGCTTGCCGCAGGCGTCGAAGTCCGTGTCCGGCACATCGGTGCGGGCCGGAACCGAACCTTTGACCACGTTGAAAGCCGACTGGAAAGTCGGCGACATCACCGAGCTCGCCATCTCAACCTGAGACGCTTGCTGGTCGTCAGCGACGCCGAACATAGCGAACTGGTCAGAGTTGAAAGTGACCGCGCCTTGCGTGCCCGGGAAGCGGAAACACAGGAAGTCTTGGCCCGGGACCTGACCGGCTTTCAGGAATTCGCCCTTCGCCCAGTCGCCCATGAACTGCACGCCGGCTTGACCTTCGATGACCATGGCCGAGGCGAGGTTCCAGTCACGACCGGAGAAGTTGTCATCGACATAGCTCCGCAGCTTCGCCATCCGGTCGAAGGCTGTCTTCATCTGCTCGCCGCCCAGCGCCGCCGGGTCGAGATCGACCATGGCCGCTTTGTAGAATTCGGGACCGCCGACGCCCATAACAACGGAGTCGAAGATCGTGGCGTCCTGCCAGGCCTGACCGCCATGCGCGACGGCGGTGTAACCGGCGGCTTGGATCTTATCCAAGGCGGCGATCAATTCGTCCCAATTCGTAGGCTGCGCGATGCCCAACTCGTCGAAGATTTTCTTGTTGGCCCAGACCCAGTTCGTGGAATGAACGTTGACGGGCGCCGAGATCCAGTTCCCGTCATGCTTGGCGAAACGCTGCAGCGCAGCCGGGACGACGTCGTCCCAGCCTTCTTTCGCCGCCAGATCGTTCAGGTTGGCGAGCGCGCCCTCGGCGGCCCAATCCTGAATGTCGAAACCGAGCATCTGCACCGCGGTCGGCGCGTTGCCAGCCGTAACGCGGGCGCGCAGAACGGTCATCGCCTGCTCGCCGCCGCCGCCGGCCACCGGCATGTCGGTCCAGCCGATGCCTTTGCCCGCCAGATCGTCTTTCAGCACGTTAAGCGCGGCGGCTTCACCGCCCGATGTCCACCAATGCAGGACTTCGACGTCGTCCGCCAGCGCCGCCCCGGACATCATCGCGAGGCCAGCGACGGACCCCATCAAGGTTTTGGAAATTCGTGACATTGGATACCTCCCAGTCAGCCGATTTTGAACATGTCGAATTAGAGATTGCGAAAGGCGCTCGACCCGGCTCCCTCAGAGACGCGCCTTCACACCTGGCTCCCAAACGCGGCTATCTGTAACGTTACAGATTTGACAGGTCAACCCCCGGCTGAAAATTATAAGCCCCAAAGAAAAGTGTTGTTTTTCATAAATTTAAGACCACAAATTTTTCATAGGAACAATTTGGATGATTTTCTTTGCAAACTGTAACGTTACAGGTAATGTCCCGGCGCGAGATGATTTTATACTGCGCCTCTGGGTCGGAACGCCGGTTTGAATGGCCCGGTCCTCGCCAGGATCCGGCGGCGCGACGGGGATGCGGAAGCGGACAATGGCCGTCACCACCAAGCAATTGCGGCAAGCGACCAACGCGCCTGAAAGCGATCAGGGCGGTCTCGAGTCGGCGGTGGCGCGCTTTCTCGAGTCGCATCGGAAACCGACGCTGAAATCGATCGCGGAAATCACCGGGCTTGGTGTCACGACCGTGTCGCGCGCGTTGAAGGACGCGCCGGAACTCGCCGTTGAAACCAAGCATCGGGTGCGCGAGATCGCCGACCGGATCGGCTACCGCCCGGACCGCGCAGGCGTCCGTTTGCGCACCGGCAAGACCAATGTCGTCAGCCTGATCCTAAACCCGCACGCCGAGGTGACCGGCTATGACTCGTCGGTGATTCAAGGCGTCACCGAGGCCTTGCAGGATACGCCGTTGCATCTTGTCGTGACCCCGCATTTTCTCAGCGCCGACGTGATGGCGCCGGTTCGGTATATCGTTGATACCGGCGCGGCTGACGGCCTGATCATGTCGCGCACGACCCCGATGGATCCGCGCGTGCGCTATCTGCTTGAGCAAGATTTCCCCTTTGTCACGCATGGGCGCACCGAACTGGCCACACCGCATCCCTACTATGATTTCGACAATGAGGCGTTCGCGCGCCTGGGCGCTGAGCGGCTGGTCGAACGTGGACGCCGGCGGCTCGCGGTTGTCGGGCCATCGGAAGCCCTCACCTTTCATCACCACATTGTGCGGGGTTTTCGCGACGGCGCGGCTGGAACCGAGGCTTCGGCGTCCACCCTGAAAGGCGTCGATCTAGACACGCCGCCGACAATTGTGCGCCAGACCATCCGCAATCTGGCCTTGGCGGGGAACGCGCCAGACGGCCTGCTCTGCGGCGGTGAAATCTCTGCGCTGGCCGCCATCGCCGGCTATGAGGAGGCCGGGTTGGCGGTGGGCGAAGACGTCGACGTGATCGCGAAACAAACTTCGGACTTGTTCGATCACTCCTTGCCAAAGATCGATACAATCCTCGAAGATCTGACTGAGACCGGCCTACGCCTCGGCAAACTCCTGCTGCGCCGGTTGCAGGGCGAACCGGCGAAGGCGCTTCGAATCGTGCAAGCGCCCTATCTGCGCCGCCGAATCAACTAACACGGCGCCAACCAATAACCGGCCTTAAAGGCCGAAAGGGAGGAAAGAATGCAGCAAGAAATCGTTGAGCAAATCGCCGCCGCCAAACAGACCCTGATTCGCGGCGGCGCCGATCTCAAGGCGGCCTTCGACGCCACGCGGGACGACATGCGGCGAGAGGCGGATGTGATCGCCGCAGCTTCCGCCAAAGGCGCGTCGGTGATCCCTGAGATCGCCTACGCCGATGTGGCCGACGGTGTCGTCACAGACGCGACGCGCGCGGAAATCCGCCGTCGCGGCGCGGCGATCATTCGCGGAGTCTTCCCCCGGGCCCAGGTCGAAGAATGGGACGACGAGATTGGCGACTATATCGCGCGCAACAACTATTTGGAGAAGATGGAGGCGAAGCGCGGCCTGGATCAGTATTTCTCGAAGCTCGATTCCGGCGCGCCTCAGATTTACGGGCTCTATTGGTCCAAACCGCAGGTCATGGCGCGTCAGGCGGAATCCATGGCGCGGACCAAAGCTTTCCTGAACCGTCTCTGGACCGTGGACGGGCCCGCCGGGCGAGAATTCGACCCGGATCACGACTACGCCTATGCGGACCGAACCCGACGCCGCCCGCCCGGGTCCAAGTCACTGGGCCTGTCGCCGCATATGGATGCGGGCTCCTATGAGCGCTGGACGGACGCTGCATACCAAAAGATCTACCGGCCTGTTTTCGCCGGCCGCCCGGACGAATACGATCCCTGGAAAGCGGCGCATCGCACCGAAACCGTGGAATATCCGTCGCCGGCGGTCTGTTCGATGTTTCGGACCTTCCAGGGCTGGACCGCCCTGACCGCTCAGGGCCCGTCCGACGGCACCTTGCGGATCGTGCCGGTCGCGGCGGGCATCGGCTATATGCTGCTGCGCGCGCTGCAGGACGATGTCGCGCCGGACGATCTTTGCGGCGCCGAGCCTGGCCGCGCGTTGAGCGCCGATCGGACCTGGCATCCGGACCTTCTGGACAGCCTGATCTCGATTCCGTTGGTCGAGCCCGGCGACACGGTTTGGTGGCACCCGGACATCATCCATTCGGTCGAGGATGAACACAATGGCGCGAACTACGCCAATGTCATTTATATCGGCGCCTCGCCGGTCTGCGAGAAGAACCGCGCCTACGCCCTGAAGCAGAAAGAAACCTTCCTGGAAGGCCGCAGCGCGCCGGACTTCGCCGCGGAAGATTATGAGGTGGATTTTGTCGGACGCGCGACGGTCGACGATCTGACCGATCTCGGAAAGGCGCAAATGGGTTTCTGATCCCGCACGCGGCGTCTCCAGGGCCCGATTGTAATCTGGACGGAAGCGAATAGTCTCAGCCGCTGACTGAGACGGCCTGACCCTTTTGCTTCTGGAGCGCCGCGTGACCAAAGATTTCGATTTCGACGAGCCGATCGACCGGCGCGGCACCCACTCGTCCAAATGGGACGCCTTTAGCGGCCGTCTCGGCGCCTATCCGGAAGACACGATCCCGATGTGGGTCGCGGACATGGATTTCCGAGCGGCGCCGGCGGTGAATGAGGCGCTGCGCTGGGCGGCGGATCACGGGGTCCATGGCTATTTCGGCGATTTTGGCGATTTCCACCGCGCTTTCCTGGATTTCATGGAACGGCGTCATCGCTGGCGCGGGCAAGAGGAATGGCTGATCACGACCCATGGTCTGGTCAACGCCATCGGCCTCTGCGTCCAGGCCTTTTCCGAGCCCGGAGACGGCGTCGCCATCTTCGCACCGGTCTATCACATGTTCGCCAACACAATCCGCGCGAACGACCGCCGGGCCGTCGAAAGCCCGATGAAAAATGTCCAGGGCCGATACGAGATGGATCTGGAAGATCTGAGCGCCCGAATCGACGACCGCACGAAGATGGTGATGCTCTGCTCGCCACAGAACCCGGGCGGGCGTGTTTGGACGGAAGAGGAACTGCTGGCTGTCATCGAGTTTTGCGAAGAGCGCGATCTGATCCTGATCTCCGATGAAATTCACCAAGACCTCGTCTATCCAGGCGCGAAACATCGGGTGACGATGAATGTCAAACCCAGCGCGGCGGACCGAATCGTGACGCTGCTGGCGCCGACCAAGACATTCAACATCGCTGGCGGCCTGACCGGCGTCGTCGCCATCCCGAACGAAGAACTGCGCGCGCGTTTCGAGAAACGGAAAGCCGCGTCGGGCGCTCTAGCCCCGAACCGGCTCGGCCTTCTGGTCTCCACCGCCGCCTACGCAGAAGGCGATGCTTGGCTCGACGCGCTGGTCCCCTACCTACAAGCCAGCCGCGACAGGCTGGACGCCGTCGTCGCCGAAATACCGGGCCTACGCTCGATGCATCTCGAGGCCACCTATCTGGCTTGGATTGATTTCTCCGAGACAGGCCTAAGTTTCGAGGAGATCGACGAGCGGCTGCGCACGCACGCGCGGATCGCCGTTAATCCGGGTCCCAGTTTCGGCCCTGGAGGCGAGACTTTCATGCGCTTCAACTTCGCCTGCCGCCGCGCGATCCTCGACACGGCTTTGGAGCGCCTGGCGGCGACCTTCGGCTAGCGCTTGGCCCGATCCTTGGCCGGTCCGCAGGTCTTGGCGCGGTCGGCGGAATCGCGCACTGTGCCTGGCGGTCGCGCGCCCTTGCTGCGACCCTGGAACGCACGATGGCCAAAGCGAAATCGATCTATGTCTGCCAGAGCTGCGGCGCTGTACATGCGCGCTGGTCAGGGCAATGCGACGCTTGCGGCGAATGGAATACAATCGTCGAGGAGGAGGCGGATCGGCCGCCTGTCGGCGGCAAGGCGTCCACAGCGCGTACAGGATCCGGCCGACGCGCCGGGCGGATCGATTTCGTGCCCTTGGCGGGCGCGCCTGCGCATGCGCCGAGGCTGGTCAGCGGCAAGAGTGAGTTTGATCGGGTTTTGGGCGGCGGGCTGGTGGACGGATCGGCGACGCTGATCGGCGGCGATCCCGGGATCGGCAAATCGACCCTGCTGCTGCAGATCGTCGCGGCCCTCTCTCGCTCGGCGTCCTGCGCCTATGTCTCCGGCGAGGAAGCGGTTGATCAGGTCCGCATGCGGGCCGACCGATTGGGGGTCGCCGATGCGCCGGTGCAGCTCGCCGCCGCCACCAACGTCAGCGATATCGCCGCCGCTATGGACAAGCCGGACGGGCCGCGCGTCGTCGTCGTCGATTCGATCCAGACCATGTATCTCGACGCGCTCGATTCGGCGCCCGGCTCGGTCGGTCAGGTGCGGGCTTCCGCCCAGGAACTGATCCGAATCGCCAAGCGGCGCGGCGTCGCGCTGCTGATTGTCGGCCATGTCACCAAGGAAGGCGCCATCGCCGGGCCGCGCGTCTTGGAGCATATGGTCGACACGGTGCTGTATTTCGAAGGCGAGCGCGGCCACCCGTTCCGCATCCTGCGCGGCGTCAAGAACCGTTTCGGCCCAACCGACGAAATCGGCGTTTTCGACATGACCGAAGAGGGTCTGATGGAGGTCGCCAATCCGTCCGAACTGTTCCTGTCGAACCGTCAGGACGGCGTGGCCGGCGCGACGGTCTTCGCGGGCGTCGAAGGCACGCGGCCAATGCTGGTGGAGATTCAGGCGCTGGTGGCGCCCTCTTCGCTCGGCACGCCCCGTCGCGCTGTCGTCGGTTGGGATAATGCGCGCTTGTCGATGGTGCTGGCGGTGCTGGAAAGCCGCGCCGGGTTCAAGCTTGGCGGATCGGATGTCTATCTGAATGTCGCCGGCGGCCTGCGGATCAGCGAACCGGCCGCAGATCTCGCCGTGGCCGCCGCCTTGGTCTCATCGCTGACCGGTTCGCCGGCTCCCGCCGACATGGTCTGTTTCGGCGAGATCGGCTTGAGCGGCGAGGTCCGCCCTGTCAGCCAGACCGACAATCGGCTGAAAGAGGCCGCAAAACTCGGTTTCACCCAGGCGTTGACGCCGGTTCGGAGACGGGTAAAGCGCAGTGGCGCAGAAAAGGACGCCGCCGGCGGGCGCACCGCGCATCCAGCGCTGCGACCTGTTGAATTGACGGATTTGGGCGGGCTGCACGATCTGTTTCTCAGCGCCCCTGACGGCGGCGCCGGACGGGGCCCCGACCAAATGATGTGCGTCGCGGAGATATAGCGCCCGATGGACCTTCAAAATCTTCCGATCAGTCCCGTCGATCTCGCCGTCCTAGCGATCCTGGCGATATCCGGACTGTTGGCCTATTTCCGCGGCTTCATGAAGGAGGTCCTATCGATCTTCTCCTGGGTTGGCGCGTTCGCGGCCACGGCCTACGGATACCACTACGCCCTGCCCTATATGGCGAAACTCGTCCCAACCGAGCCGTTTTTGACCATCGCCTCGGCGGCGGCGGTTTTTGTCGCCACGCTGATCGGATTGAGCATTTTGGCGAGTCTGGCCTCTGGCTCGATCCAGGAAAGCGGAGCCGGGCCAGTGGACAAGGCCTTGGGTTTCGTCTTCGGTCTAGCGCGCGGCGCTTTGGTTGTCAGCCTGCTCTATATTGGGGTCACCTGGGTCTGGGAAGAATCGGAACTGCCGCCGCTTCTGGCAGAGGCGAAGTCGCTGCCAGCCGCCAAATTGGGCGCGGATTTCCTGATCGACCTGGCCCCTGAGAGTATCCGCGAAAAAGCGCGCGGCGCAAACGAGGACGCACGGCGTACTGTCCAACAGGTCGAACAGGCCAATCGGATTTTCGACCGTCTGAACAACCCTAGTCCCAGCCGGGAGGCGGACGCCGACGGCGCGTCGGGCGACGGCGAATCCGCCTATGATGCGGGAGACCGACAGCAATTGGACAGCTTGATTAAACAGGCGGAATAGGCCACTTCCCTGTCGCGGCCGCACCGAAGTCCAGCGGCCCGGACGATCGAACCGTTAAAGCCCGGCAACGCCAGGAGGCCGACCTTGCGGACGACGAACCCTTTCGACGATGACAAGCTGCGCGAGGAATGCGCGATCTTCGGCGTCTACGGATCGGAGGACGCCGCCGCGCACGCCGCCCTAGGGCTTCATGCGCTGCAGCATCGCGGGCAGGAAGGCACCGGCATCGTCACCTATGACGAGGCGGGGGATCAATTCCACGCCCATCGCGACAACGGTCATGTTGGAGACGTTTTCGGCGACCCGGCGATCATGAAAACGCTGGTCGGCGGCAGCGCGATCGGCCACAACCGCTACAGCACCACGGGCGACACAATGCGTCGCAATGTCCAGCCGCTGTTCGCCGATTTCGAATTTGGCGGCTTGGCGTTGGCCCATAACGGCAATCTGACCAACGCCCTGACCCTGCGAGACGAATTGGTCCGCGCCGGCTCGATCTTTCACTCGACCACCGACACAGAAGTCATCGTGCATCTGATGGCGACCAGCCAAGGCAGCGTCGTCAAACGGCTGGTCCAGACGCTTCGCCGGGTTGAGGGCGCCTATTCGCTGGTCCTTCTGACGCGCAAGAAACTAATCGGGGTCCGCGACCCGATGGGCGTGCGACCGCTGGTCCTGGGCCGGATTCGCGACGCCTATGTGCTGGCCTCGGAAACGGCGGGGCTCGATATCCTTGGCGCGGATTATGTGCGCGACGTCGAACCGGGCGAGATGATCGTGATCAGCGCGGACGGGCTGGAGACGCTTTTCCCGTTCGAAAAGCGGCCGTCGCGCTTCTGCGTCTTCGAGTACATCTATTTCTCGCGCCCCGACAGCATCTTCGACGGCCGTTCGGTCTATGACGCGCGTCGCCAAATCGGCGCGGAACTGGCGCGCGAGGCGCCGGTCGAAGTCGACGTGATCGTGCCGATACCGGACAGCGGCGTGCCGAGCGCGGTCGGCTACGCGGCGGCGGCGGGCGTCCCGTTCGAATTCGGGATCATCCGGAACCACTATGTCGGACGCACCTTCATCGAACCAACTGATGAGATCCGGCATCTCGGCGTGAAGTTGAAACACAACGCCAACCGGGCGCATCTGGAAGGCAAACGCGTGGTGCTGGTCGACGATTCAATCGTGCGCGGCACAACCTCGCGTAAGATCGTCGAGATGGTGCGCGCCGCCGGCGCGACCGAGGTGCATTTGCGGATCGCCAGCCCGCCGACCACGCATTCCTGCTTCTATGGGGTCGACACGCCGGAACGCGGGAAACTGCTCGCCGCCCAAAATACTATCGCTGAAATGGCGGCGCTGATCGGCTGCGACAGCCTGGCCTTTATCAGCATGGACGGCCTATACCGCGCCATGGGCGCGGATAGCCGCAACCCGCAGGCCCCGCATTTCTGCGACGCCTGTTTCTCCGGCGAATACCCGATTGCGCTTACCGACCGTGACGCAGCCGGACGTCCGCAACGACAATTGTCGCTGCTTCGCGACGCCGGCTGATGAGCGATCCCGCCAGCCAACCGGGCCCGGACCAGACGCTGGCCGGCCGCATCGCCCTCGTGACCGGCGCCAGCCGCGGCATCGGCGCGGCCGCCGCCCAGGAACTCGCGCGGCGCGGCGCGCATGTCATTCTAACCGCCCGCACGGTCGGCGGCTTGGAAGAGGCGGATGACGCGATCAAGGCGGCGGGCGGGACGGCGACGCTGGCGCCGCTCGATTTGTTGAAATTCGATCAGATCGACGTGCTGGGCGCCTCGATCTTCGACCGGTTCAAGAAGCTCGACATCCTGATCGGCGCCGCCGGGATGCTGGGCGCGCTGTCGCCGATCGCCCACGCGGAGCCGAAAGACTGGCGCCGTGTGTTCGACCTGAATGTGCACGCCAATCAGCGGCTGTTGCGCAGTTTCGACCCGCTGCTGAAACAAAGCGACGCCGGCCGTGCTGTTTTCATCACTTCAGGCGTCGCCAGCGGAGACCGCCCGTTCATGGCGGCCTATGGCGCGTCCAAGGCTGCGCTCGACGCGATGGTCAAGATGTACGCGGCGGAAACGGCGACCACGGCGGTGCGCGCCAACCTATTCAGCCCCGGCCCGGTCGCCACCCGACTTCGCGAGACGGCCTATCCGGGCGAGGACCCGTCGCGCCTGCCCACGCCAGCGGATGTCGCGCCGGAACTCATCGATCTGGCGGCGCCGAACTGCATGCTGCACGGTCAGATCGTTCGCTATAGCGCGGCCTAATTGGCCGCTGCGCGTTCAGACCGGCTCACGCCTCGACCGGCGGCTGCGCATTGATTGTGACTTGCCGATTGGCGCCGTCCTTAGCCAGGCAAACCCGGTTCCGTCCCGCATTCTTCGCCGCATAGAGCGCCTCGTCGGCGCGTTGGAGCAGGCTGTCGGTGGAATCGGACTCGGTCATCATCGAGACGCCGAGCGAGATGGTCACCGGCTTCTCCGCGCCGACAGAGGACATGGTGAAAAGGGCTTCGGCGACATTGGTGCGCAACCGCTCGGCGACGATGCAGGCCACATCCTCGGACGTATCCGGCAACACAGCGACGAACTCTTCGCCGCCCAGACGCGCGATCGTATCGACGCTGCGCACTTGGTCTAGAACCCGCCCCGCCAGTTCCTTGAGGACCTCATCGCCGGCGCCATGGCCGTATGTGTCATTCACGCTCTTGAAATAGTCGATATCGAACATCACCAAGGCGAGTTCTTTGCCCGTGTTCTTATGCCGGTCCACCATGCCGCCAAGATGCGCCATAATATAGCGCCGGTTGTAGAGGCCCGTCAGCGGATCGGTGAGCGCCAAAACCAAGCTACGCTCGTAATTGTCCCGCAAGCGTTCCTGATAGCGTTGCCGCTTGATTTGGGTCCGGACGCGCGCCTGCAATTCGTTTCGATCGATCGGCTTGATCAGATAGTCGTTGACGCCCAGGTCGAGGCCTTTCGCGACCCGCTCCATGTCATGAGATTCGGCGACGAGGAGAATCGGCGTGTAACGGGTCTTCTCCATCGCGCGGACATAACTGACGAGACGCAGAGCATCATCGCTGCGCAGGTTCAGATTCACGATGACCAGATCGAGGGACGCCTGGGCCACGGCCGCCGCCTGCGCCGCCTCGGCGGTTTTTGCATGGACGAGCGCGGCCCCTTCCAAGTTCAACGTCTCGCTGATTTTGAGCCAATCGATCTCGCCGTCTTCGATCACAAGGACCACCGCGCCGGTGGTCGCGACATCGTTTAAGACGCCCTCGTTCTGAAGCACGCCGAACTGACCTGAGGTCTGCTCCCGCAAACGCCATTCGTCCGTCAGCATCTTGAGCCTGACGAGCGAGCGCACGCGGGCGAACAGGGCCGTATCGTTTAGAGGCTTGGTCAGAAAGTCATCGGCGCCGGCCTGCAGCCCGCGAACCCGGTCGGCCGTATCGGACAAGGCGGTGACCATCACAACCGGAATATGGGTGGTTTTCGGATCTTGTTTGATGCGCCGGCAGACCTCGAACCCATCCATGCCAGGCATCATCACATCCAGCAGGACGATATCGGGCGCTGATTCGGCGATGAGCCGCAGCGCGGATGGGCCGTCATTGGCCGACACAACGTCGAAATACTCGCTGGTCAATTTCGCTTCCAGGAGTTTCACATTGGGCGGCAGATCATCGACGACTAAAACCCGCGCAGTCATGCCGCGCCCCCGACGCTCGACGGTTTGTCAGGCGGCCACGGCTTGTTCTTGAGGCGGTGAGCGGCGTTGTCCACGTTCGAATCCAACCATGACTACAAACCGAAATACGAGCGGGGTCAAAATACTACTGGAGCCAAAATACTACCTGAGTACGCCTGAAAGGAAAGCGACGCGCCCCGCCCAGAACAGGCTGGTGCAGGTTAGGTCAGGAATTTGGCGACCGTATCCAAGAAGGTTTGCACCGATATCGGTTTGGCGATGTAGGCCTCGCAACCGCCCTCGCGAATCTTCTCTTCGTCCCCTTTCATCGCAAAGGCGGTGACGGCGATGATCGGAATCGACTTCAGATCATCGTCCTCCTTGATCCACTTTGTGACTTCCAGTCCGGATACTTCGGGAAGCTGAATGTCCATCAAGATCAGGTCAGGACGCTCGGACCGGGCCATCTTCAAGGCCTCCATTCCATCCCGGGTCTCGATAATATCGTAACCCCGCGACTCGAGAAGGTCGTGGAAGAGCTTCATATTCAGTTCGTTGTCTTCCACAATCATGACTTTATGCGTCATGGGAGCACCTGCGATCCAAAAAAGCGTCAAGTTATCTAGCGCAGGCCCAAGAGGCCCGCAATGCGGCTTGTCTACAGCCGTTTCCTTACTTGTTGATTAATTTATGCAATATTTTCGATATCTATAATCCGAGGACGGCGTCACTCCCTGTCGGCGGCGCCAAGCGTTGGCGAAACGGTCTTAAACCGGATAGTTCAGATCGGTCCGGAATCCGCCGCTAAGGTTCCTGCAAGTTCGACAAACGCCGACTTCGCAAAGATCGTTTCGGGAAGCAATATCGCCGTCATGAACCAAACTGAGGATTGCCTGTGCCGAGATTGCCTCGCTGTCTGGCGCGCGCCTGACGCAAACGACCAAGAGCGCGCGCCAGAAGCCGGCGTCTGCCCCGCGTGCCGATTGAAACGCGTTGTGCGCCACCGGGAACTCCATCGGCTGGCGATCGCCCATATCGATTGTGACGCCTTCTACGCCTCGGTCGAAAAACGCGACGATCCGAATCTGCGCGACAGCCCCGTGATCATCGGCGGCGGCCGGCGTGGCGTCGTCTCCGCCGCCTGCTATGTCGCCCGGATGTACGGCGTGCGCTCGGCCATGCCGATGTTCAAGGCGCTGAAAGCCTGCCCGGACGCAGTCGTGATCCGGCCGAATATGGAGAAATACAGCCGCGTCGGTCGCGAGATTCGCAAGATGATGCGTAACGTCACACCGCTGGTGCAGCCGCTGTCAATCGACGAGGCGTTCCTTGATCTCAGCGGCGCCGACGCGCTGCATGGCGGCAGTCCGGCCCGCACGCTGGCCGGGCTGGTGCGCCGGATCGAGCAAGAGATCGGCGTGTCGGCTAGCATCGGACTGAGCTATAACAAGTTTCTTGCAAAGGTGGCGTCGGATCTGGATAAGCCGCGCGGCTTCGCGGTGATCGGCGAGCGCGAGGCGGTCTCGTTCCTGCACGACAAGCCTGTGCGGATGATCTTCGGTGTCGGCAAGGCTTTGGAACGGAAACTGCGCCAGGACGGAATCGGCACGATCGGGCAGTTGCGCGAGATGGATCCGAAACGCCTGATGACGCGCTATGGGTCGATGGGCGAGCGACTTTACAATTTCTCCCGCGGCGTCGATCCGAGGCCGGTCGATCCCCATTCTGAAACCAAGAGCATCTCCACCGAGACGACGTTCGAAAATGATCTGTCATCGCTTTCCGACTTGGCGCATGCGCTCTGGCCGCTCTGCGAAACAGTTGCGCGGCGTCTACGCAAGAACGATCTGGCGGCCGGCGGGGTGCAACTGAAGCTGCGCGACAGCGACTTCAAGATCGTCACCCGCAGCCGCAAACTGGGTACGCCGACGCAATTGGCCGAGTTCTTGTTTCAGACAGGCGTGCAACTGCTCGAGCCTGAAATCGGCGAAACACAGTATCGCCTGCTCGGCATCGGCGCCGAATATCTAACCGGCGCTGAGACAGCGGACATCCCCGATCTGGCCGATCCGGATCGCGACAAACAGGCGCGTGTCGAGCGCGTCATGCAGGAGATCCGCGAGAAGCTGGGCCAAGACGCCGTGGTCAAGGGACGGGCGCTCTAGACGGGCCGGCGAGAGCGTTTGTCTTTGCAGTCCCCGCCGCAATGGTTCATGGGAGACACAGAAGATCTAAAGCCTTTACGCCGATCGGATAACCATGGCGGCTCTCTCAAACAATATGCGCGGCGCGCTCCTGATGACGCTGAGCATGGCGGGCTTCACCTTCAACGATGCGGTGATCAAGGCCGTCTTCGCCGATCTGGAGTTCTTTCAGTCGGTGCTGATACGGGGCGCTATGGTGGCGGCCTTCCTCGCCGCGTTGGCATGGCGGGCGGGACAGCTTTGGTATCGCCCAACGCGCCGGGACGCGGTCTTGATCGGTCTGCGCGCCCTCGGCGAGGTCGCCGGCACCGTGTTCTTCTTGACCGCGCTGCTTCATATGCCTCTGGCCAACGCCACCGCGATCCTGCAGGCCTTGCCGTTGGCGGTGACCCTAGGCGCGGCCTGGCTGCTGAAAGAACCGGTCGGTTGGCGTCGTTATTTGGCCATCCTTGTTGGGTTCATCGGGGTCCTGATCATCGTCCGGCCCGGGTCGGACGGGTTCAACATCTATTCAATCTCGGCCTTGGCGGCGGTTTGCAGCATCGTCCTCAGGGACCTCGCGACCCGGAAATTGTCCGCCGAAGTCCCCTCACTTTTTGCGACCCTGATCAGCGCCTGCGCGGTGCTGAGCATGGCCGCGGTGATAGCGCCGACGGAACAGTGGGCGCCGATGACGGTCGGGCATTTCGGGCTGTTGGCGCTGGCGGCCATATTTCTGATGGGCGGCTATCTCTTTGGTGTCATGACCATGCGGGTCGGCGATATCGGCTTCTCTTCGCCCTTCCGCTACAGCGCGCTGGTCTGGGCGATCCTGATGGGGGCGGTGATCTTTGACGAATGGCCGGACATTTGGACCTGGATCGGCAGCGCCATCGTCGTCGCCGCAGGGCTCTACACGCTCTATCGCGAGCGCCGGCGGCGCCTTGACGCCATCCGCGCCCCGCGCCCGGGCCGCTGACTTGTCCGGCGCCGCTCAGCGCTTATGTCGCTGGATGACGGTTCGCCGCACAATGAAGGGAGAGTGAGATGTCGGAAAGAGCGCTCATCGTCGGGGCCGGCGCAGGTTTGAGCGCCAGTCTGGCGCGGCTGTTCAAAGCGGAGGGCATGGAGATCGCCCTCGCCTCGCGCGCGCCGGACAAAACCGAAGCGCTGGCCGGCGAGATCGACGCCGTGTCGCTGCCCTGCGATGTCGCCGACATCGACAGCGTGCAAGCCTTGTTCGAAGCGCTGGACGCGGGCTTCGGGACGCCGGATCTCGTCGTCTTCAATCCGAGCGCCCGGGTCCGCGGCCCGGTGACCGCGCTCGACCCGGCGGCGGTCCAACAGGCCTTGATGGTGACCTGCTTCGGCGGTTTTCTCGTCGCGCAGGAAGCCGCCAAACGCATGATCCCGCGCGGCTCCGGCGCGATCCTGTTCACCGGCGCCTCGGCGGCCGTGAAGGGCTATCCGAACTCTTCGAGCTTCGCCATGGGCAAGTTCGGCCTGCGCGGCCTATGTCAAAGTCTGGCGCGTGAGCTGCACCCGCAGAACATCCATATCGGCCACTTCATCATTGATGGCGGTATAGGCAGGGACGACGGGAACGGCGCGGACGACCGGCTGTCCCCGGACGCGATCGCGGAGAGTTATCTGCATCTCTATCGCCAACATCGCAGCGCCTGGACCTGGGAAGTCGAGCTACGGCCCTGGGTGGAGCGTTTCTGAGCCCGACCGTCTCCACTCGGCAAAGGATTCCGATGTCGGGCGCCAAGTGACCCAGCCCGAACCAAACCTTCCTCCAGGCCTTCGCCGGACCGGTTTCGCGGCGCGATGAATCACGGTTGAGAGTCAAACCGATGGATGGTTAACGTCGGCGCGAGCAGGCTTTGGCATGGCGATTGCCCCATATCCAGCGCCAGGGAAGAGAGGACCTGGCGCGAAGAGGACGAGACGGGAGCAAAAAAATGACGGCCTATTTTGATCCATCCAGGCAAACCATCTGGAGGCCCGGCGAGAGCGCCCTGACGCCCAGCGCGCGCGACGAGGATAGACGCCTGTCGAATCGTTTGGCGGAGGTCGCGGACGAATTGATCGCCGGGGTCGACGAGGCGCACGAACCGTCCGACGGCTATCGACGCTTGTTGCATAAGGCGATGACGGTGGCGGCCGAAGCGCAGCGCGAACTGCTGCGTCAGGACCAAGAAATTCATCTCCTACGCCAGCTTTCGCTGACCGATGCGGTGACAAAACTGCTCAATCGGCGCGGCTTCGACATGGCGCTTGACCGCGCCCTCGGACGGGCCCGGCGCACCGAAGAACGCGGCCTGCTGCTGATCATCGATCTCGACGGGTTCAAAGGCGTGAATGACGAACACGGCCATATGGCGGGAGACATGGTGCTCGCTTCGGTGGCGACGCTGCTGCGGGTGAATACGCGCGAGGTGGACGATGTCGCGCGGATCGGCGGCGATGAGTTCGCGGTTCTGCTGAACGGCGCCGACTCCATCTTGGGCTATCAGAAGGCGGCCCAGTTGGATACGATGCTGAATAATCTGTCGGTGGATTGGGACGGCGCCGAGATCGCAATCCGGGCCAGCGTCGGCATGGCGGCGTTCGGCGCGCACGACGATCCCGCCTCCGTCCTGCGGCACGCCGATGCAACCATGTATGGCCAGAAACGCCGGGCCGAACCGCGCCTGGATCGCGCGCCGGCCTGCCTCAAGGCGCTGCCGCCCGCCGAATGACCCGTCCGCCCGCGAGGCGGTGCAGAGCCATTCATAGGCGCCGCAGAGCGGCCTAGAACGGCGTCTCCCGGCTGGCGCGGACGCTAGTCAGGTCGTCCAGTTCGGCTTGTTCAACACGCTTTTCCTCGGCCGCCGCTTCTTCCTGGTTGCGGTCGCGCGTGATCTCATAGCGTTTCTGTGTCTCAAAAGCCTCGGCGAGATCGTCACGCGCCTTCACGATCGCCGGTTGCAGCGCGGCGATCCTATTCTCCACGACCGCGCGCCGGCGTTTATGCCGATCGGCGAAGACGCCGAAATTCCGAGCGAGTTCAGGACTGGCGCGCGCCAAGTCCCGCTCGCGCTCGAACTCCGCGTCCAGGGCCGCGAGCCGACGATGAAACTCCGCCTCCCGCTCCAGGATCACCGATAGGGACCGCCGCCGTTCATCGACCTCGAACTTGGCCATGCGGATCAGGGTGCCCAGCGTCTTCACAACTCAAGCCCGGCTCTGCATCAGGCGACCCCGCCTTGGGTCTCCACCTGCGCCCCAGCCGGCGCGGCGCCCGGCGCGCCCTCTTGGTCGGGCGGGCCGCCCGGCTCGGTCAGGATCGCGGCCAGGCGCGCATAGCCGGACTCGAGCTCGGCGGCCTCTTCGCGTTGCTGGGCGATGAACTCCTCGAGGCGCGGATAATAGTAGATGGCCTCGTCGACCAGCGGGTCGCTGCCCTTGCGATAGGCGCCGAGCCGAATCAGTTCCGCCATATCGTCATACGAGGACAAGAGCTCGCGCGCCCGGTTGACCAGCAGGTTCTGCGCCTCGTCATTACAGGCCGGCATGGCGCGTGAGACTGACCGCAGGATATTCACCGCCGGGTAGCGGTTGCGGTGGGCGATCGTCCGGTCGAGCACGATATGACCATCGAGGATCCCGCGCACCGCGTCGGCGATCGGTTCGTTATGGTCGTCGCCTTCCACAAGCACCGTGAAAATGCCGGTGATGTCCCCCGCGCCGACGCCGGGCCCGGCCCGTTCGAGCAGGCGCGGCAATTCCGAAAAGACGGTCGGCGTATAGCCCTTGCTGGCCGGCGGCTCCCCGGCGCTCAGGCCGATTTCGCGCTGGGCCATGGCGAAGCGTGTGACCGAATCCATCAGACACAGCACCTCGCGGCCCTGATCGCGCCAATATTCCGCGACGGCGAGCGTCATATAAGCAGCCTCGCGCCGCATCAGCGCGGATTCGTCCGAGGTGGCGACGACGACGACGCTGCGCGCGAGCCCCTCGGGCCCGAGCTCGTCCTGAATGAATTCCTGCACCTCGCGGCCGCGTTCGCCGACCAGGCCGATGACGATGACGTCGGCGTTGGTGTAGCGCGCCATCATCGCCATCAGGACCGACTTCCCCACGCCCGACCCGGCGAAAATGCCCATACGCTGGCCGATGCAGCAGGTGGTGAAGGTGTTCAGGGACCGCACGCCGAGATCGATCTTGCCGCCCAGCCGTTTGCGGGCGTGCGCCGGCGGCGGCTGGTTCCGGATCGGAAAGGGTTCGTCGCCTTGTTTCAAAGGGCCGCCGCCGTCGATCGGCTGACCGAAAGCGTTGATCACCCGACCCAGCCAAGAGGCGTGCGGCCGGATCACCGGATCGGCGTTCAGGATGTTCGCGCGGCAGCCTAGGCCCACCCCTTCGAGCGGGCCGTAGGGCATGGCCAGGGCGACGCCGTCGCGGAAGCCGATCACCTCGCAGCGCACGTCGCGCCCATTGCGCGCGGCAATCGCGCAGCGGTCGCCGATCGACAGATAGCCCGCGACCCCGCCGATTTCGACCAGCATGCCTTGCACCGCGACCACCTTGCCATGAACCCGGCGGTCGTCCACGCGGCTGAATTCGGCGTTCAGGTGATCAAGCGTATCGGTCATGACCCGCCGCCCTTGCGCTCATACCTTTTCCGGCGCCCAACGCGCAGGGTCCAGACTAGGGCGCTTCGGGTGAAAAGACGAGCCTGCCTCTCCGACCCGCCAAGCCCGACTGCTCAATTTGACTTCTCTCACGAATATCCTAGCTGGAGGCAGGCGACCTATGGGCGGCGGGGGCGTTCGGGGCCGTTCATCGATCAGCCCCGCTATTTGCTAAGGAATTAACCGATTTTAAAGAAAGTTGCGTCAGATTAGGCGGAATTCAGGTGTAAATTAACGGACCACACGGCGGAATGTGTTAATCAGCACAGGGCGCCGGACAGACTGGAGCTGATGGATGCGCATTCTATTGGTCGAAGACGACGCCTCGATGGCGCGCAGTATCGAAATGTCCTTGCAGGCCGAGGGCTATATCGTCGATGTCACCGAGTTCGGCGAGGACGGGTTGGAAATCGGCAAGATCTATGATCATGACCTGATCATCCTCGACCTGATCCTGCCGGATATCGACGGGTACGAGGTGCTGCGGCGGCTGCGCGACGCGCGGGTCGAGACGCCGACCCTGATCCTGTCCGGCCTCAATGATCTGGACAACAAGATCAAAGGCCTGGGATTCGGCGCCGATGATTACCTGACCAAGCCGTTCGACCGACGCGAACTGCTGGCGCGGGTGCAAGCGATCATCCGGCGCTCAAAAGGACATTCCCAGTCGGTCATCGAATGCGGGCCGCTGTCGCTGAACCTGTCGCAGCATGTGGCGGCGGTAAATGGCGAGCCTGTGCATCTGACCGGCAAGGAATACGGCATCCTGGAACTTTTAGCCCTGCGCAAAGGCACGACCCTGACCAAGGAAATGTTCCTGAACCATCTCTATGGCGGCATGGACGAGCCGGAGGCCAAGATCATCGACGTCTTCGTCTGCAAGCTGCGCAAGAAACTGGCGAAGCCGGCCAACGGCCACAATTTCATCGAAACCGTCTGGGGCCGCGGCTACGTCATGCGCGACCCGGTCGAGGCGCCGCCGAAACAAGCCGCGGCGGGATGAGGCGCGGAGTAGAAATCCCCTGTTCACACTGGAGACGCCCGGCCATCGCGCCGGGCGTTTTTTTGGGGGGGAGGCTATTCTTTGGAGGAAGCGCACAGTTCGCTTCTCAAAGATACCGAGCCGGGTCCTGTCCTACGCCCAATATCCGCAGAATAAGAACGCCGTCGCCATCCAGACGATAATAAATCACGTGGCTCTGATGTTCATGGCGGCGCAGATTGGCGCGTATCCGGCTAAAGTCGCGGCGCATCGCCGGGTTCGCCCCCAGCAAGTCTAAACACGCTTCCATCTCATTGATGTGTTGAGCCGTTCGACTGTCGCCGAATGTCTCAATTGAATAACGCGTGAGCGTTTCCACATCGCGAACCGCATCATTCGAAAGCCTGTAGCCGGTCGTGACAGGCGCTATTTCGGCGCGGCGCCCTCGCCCTGCGTCAGACGGGCGTCGTCAGCCGCCTGCCTGAAACTCTTGCCGCTGACGCCGCTGGCTTCCGCTCTATCGATCATCGCGCCCAACTCGGCCGCCGCGCGCGCCTGGCGCTGTTGATCACGGCGTATCAGGTCGCGGAAAAACTCGCTGACATTGCCATATTGCCCACTCTCGAGGCGGCCCCTCACATAGGAACTCATGGCTTTGGGCATAGAAATCGTGATCTTGTCCATAGCTTATGACTCCGAACTGTTCCGACTAAATCGTAACAAATACGATCAGCAAAAAACAAGAAAACCAAGCAACTGCAGGCGCAAAAGTGCCGAGAAGCGGCATGCGCGCGCACTGCCGAACATGCTGGACAAACCCATGACCGTGAAATCGGACAAGATCGGCCCGACCATCGGCCGCCTGGAGGACGCAACCATGGTGAGCGTGAACCGGTCCTTGGCTTTGGTTCTGGGCTTTGCGGGGTGACTATGGAAGGAACGACCATCGACGTCGTCGTCTGCACGCGGCGCAAGAAACTGTCGAAGCCGGCAGGCGGTCCCAATTTCATCGCGACCGTCTGGGGCCGCGGCTACGGCATGCGCGACCCGGTCGAGGCGCCGCCGAAGCAAGCCGCGGCGGGATGAGGCGCGGACGAAGCCCACTTTTTGAACCAAATAACCTTCAAAAAGGCTTAAATCGCCGCCTATGAGGCACGATGCCTATTCGATCAACGATGACGAAGTCGATCAATGATCGCACGGTCGTTCTTGCCCACATACATGTGTCCATGGCGTGGTTGCTTCTGGTGACAGACACAACAAAGGACCTTGAGATTGCTTGGCTTATTGTTTCCGCGATTCCCGTCGACGTGATGAACGTGGAGCAGTCCGCGATTATCTTTCAAGTCAACAGTGCAAGATGAACAAATCCAGTTCGCCTGGCGACGCCGCGCCTCCGAAATACGGGCCCAATCGCTCGTATAATTTCCGTCAGGAAAATTCTCTGTCGTAAAAACAGGCAAGCACCGAAAGATGTGCTCATAATTCTCAAAGAATTTCCGCAGATCGAAGTTCTCCACTAACTGTGTCCTTTCGAACGGGGATTTGGACGAATAGCCGTCATAGTCGAGTGCTTTGAGGCAATATCTACAGGGCTTCAGAACCGCTTCCATCCTTTCACCCCGGATTCTTAGTGCTCGATCCCAGGGTTCGACCAGAAAACGTCCACTCGGTTCAGCGGTCGACACGTACCGGTTGAACCGCTGCTCCGTTCTCATCCTCTCAAGCGTGTCGCAGTCGTAAACATGGAACTTTGGGTTCAGCGCCGGAACGTGTTCCAAATCTTCTTTAGATACAAAAGGTTGTAGAATATGTAAGGTAATTTGTGTGTTGCCGATCGCGGCCAATCCGGACGGGAAGCGCAACACCTTGGCAAGTTCTTCACCCGACAGAACAACCGAGCCTTTCTCGATGAGTTGTACTTCGATCGGGTTGCGGCCCCTCTTTCTTCTTGCCGCGAGGTCGCCAATTCGAGCCTTTTCGGCGCCGATGGAAGCCCTGGCGCGCTCGAGTCGAGATAAATCAACGGATAGTTTCATTGGACCGGTCTTCTAGAACAGGTGCAACATTATCCAAGATGCGAAAAAGAGCTTCCTTAGTCTTTGTTCGAATCGTGAATTCAACGCGACGCGATCGGACTTTGTCCTCTGTTCCATTGGCAATGATCAATCGCGCGGAAGACAGCCCGTTGGCGCTAACCGTACTCCGAATCCACGAACGAAATTCTGAAACAGCTGGAATGGAGAGCGCGTAGCTCAGCACTTCGCGCGTGCGCTGTTGCGAAAGCTCCATGTTGTTCAAGAACGCTTCCGTCAAGTCGGTGCTGTCGCCCCATTCCGAGGATGTATGTCCCTCTATACGCACCTCTCTTACTTGTTCAGAAAAACGATCATTCAAGAGCGCAACATAACGGGGGATGAAATCGTCAAGGATCTCCTCGAAGCGTAACGCCAACTCCGAACTTCCTGCTTCGAACAGGACCTCAGGAGCGACAAACCTCACAGTCAACGTATCTCTATCGATTTCGGCGTTCCATCTCTCCAAGTCCCCTTCAAATTCTCGCCATAGGGCTTCCCATATGTCTTGTTCGGAATCCCGCCACTCGTTGACAATCTCTGAAACATTCTCAGTCCGCTGATTGGCGTCCTGTGCATAAATGACGGCGATAAAGAGAAACACCATGACCTGCTCCCCTGAAATCTCCCCGTTTTGAAGTTAGTCTGTTCTCTGATTGAGGAGACAGACGATGAAGAGATCCCGTTTCAGCGAAGAGCAGATTATCGGCATCCTG
>JAAUYH010121684.1_pt1 | contig 35711 bp, 41 predicted proteins | sample 7278061 | NCBI WGS metagenome assembly JAAUYH01 (sample SAMN14350203, study PRJNA611818) | marine sediment metagenome | isolation source: surface marine sediment (0.6m) | place: French Polynesia: Moorea | collected 2018-08 | reverse complement strand
TGCAGCAGGCGTTCCAGGAAGGGCGGCACCACGAGTGCGTGGTCCTTTACTTCGGCGACCACGACCCGGACGGGTGGCAGATCCCTCGCTCCGCGATGGACACCGTGCGGTGCTTGCAGGAACAGGCGCCGGACATGCCGCACGTAAACCTCAAGCGAATCGCGCTGTCCATGGACCAGATCGAAGAGCACGATGCGGTCCCCTTCCCGGCGAAGATGACGAGCAGCCGCTATGCCCGCTACGTCGAGGAGCACGGCACGACGGACGCTTGGGAGTTGGACGCGCTCCCTCCTGACACGCTGGACACGATGATCCGCGACTCCGTGCTGGAGTTCTGGGACGAGTCGGTGCACCAGGAGAACACCTCCCAGGTGAACGAGCTCCGTGAGGAAATGCGTGTTCGGATGACCACGGCGTGGTTCGAGGACGGACGCCACCATGAGTGATGCACCCGAGCTAGACGACGAGCGACGTTTCGTCGAGCTGCTGGCGCGCTGATGGGCTTCCGAGAAGACTACAGGCGGTCCAGAGGCCTGCCCGTCGAGCAACCCAAACGCAACCACCTCCCCCGCTACGAGCCCCACAGTGGGCGGCATGAGGCGGCAGACGTGACCCCGCTTCCGTTCGAGGCGCCGGCGCCGCCCCGTAACTGGGCGCTCCACGAAGGCCATTCGCTGGATCTCATCCAGACGTGGCCGCACGAGCTGGACCTCGTGGTGACCGACCCCCCCTACGCCTTCGGGGGTTCGGGCACCGAGCACGCTGTGTCCGCCACCGTGGCCACGGTGCTCCGTGAGACGGCGGCCCGCCTGCGTCGCGGGTCGTGGATGGTCGTGCTGTGCGCGTCCAGTCATCGGTCGGTCTCGTACATGATCGAGGCCTGCCGTGGGTTGGCGGAGCCTGTCCGCTACGGCTTCTGGTGCAAGCCGGAGAGCCGCACCAAGGTGCGGACGCCTGGCTGGGGCTGGGCCTCGGTGATTGCGGTCGCCATGCGCCGGGGCGCCAAGAACCGCAAGGACCTGCCCGAGCCCTCGCAGCTCGACTGGGTCTCGGCTCCCGTCGTGACCAAAGGGCGCCGCGCCCAGCTGCCGGTGTCAGTCGCAGACTGGGCTGTGGCACCATTCGCTGTGCCCGGCGGCACGTTCCTGGACCCCTTCGCTGGGTCCGGGATGCTGCCCATGGCGGCCGCCCGCGCCGGGATGGTGGCTCACGGGTTCGAGCTGAACCCGCCCGACGGTGCGGCATGAGGTGGCACGCCCGCATCGAGTGCGGCTCCCGTGAGGCCGCCCTGGTCGAGCTGTACGGTCACCACGTCGGAGATGAGCCCCCCCGAGGGCAAGGAGAGCTCGTGAAGCGCAACCACCTCCCCCTGTCGAGCAATCCAAGAGGTGCAGTAGGGTTGCTTGAAGTGGTCAACGAGCACCGAGCTCGTACTGCACAAGCCGAGGTGGAGCTGTGACACCAGACCAAGAGCGAGCCGTGTTGGAGCTCTTCAATCGACTCAACGCCGTGATCTCCCGAGCACGCCTGTTGCGCACGGTGTACGGGCGTGAAGCCCTGCAGCAGCTACCCAAGGGCAAAACGCTCGACGCCCTGCTCGACGGCCGCGACGTGGGTGCCGAGCTGGACATTGCACAGGCCGAGCTCAACAAGGTCCGCGAACAGGCCGAGGCCCTGTACTTCGAGCTGCAACAAGCCAACACGGAAATCGAACGCCTGCATGCACTGCATGGGGGCTACAACGGGGTGCACCATGCCGACAGGTAGGCCATCGTACTTCCGCTGTGCCAAGTGTCGGCGTACCCGTCACTGCGGTTACAGCTGCTCACACACTGTGCAGCGTACTGGCAACACCAAGCAGCTCACCAAACGCGGTGTGGCACGCACCAGCATCGAGTACGTCTGTAGTTGTGGTCACCGTGGATGGTCAACGCACCGGGGGCTCAAGCCCAAGCCGCTCAAGCAGCAGGGCGAGCGCGGGGCCGAGGTCACCAACGACTTCGCAACGCTTGCCGAGGCCTTTGGAGGGGCCAACGATGACCGCTACTAGCCCCACAAGAAGGCTCCCCAACCTGTCGCCGAGCGCGTACAACAACTACACGGACTGCCAACGCAAGTGGTGGTTCGACAAGGTCAAGGGCCTGCGAGCACCCCCAAGCCCCAGCCTTATCGTAGGCAAGGCTGTACACGACGAGATCGAGGTCTTTCTCGTCAACGGCGAGTGGGGCCCGCAGCGCAACCTGGATGTAGGCGGCTCGCGGTTCAACATCACAGGCATTGCACGAGCTGGTGAGGAACACCTGTGGCCCTTGCGTGAAGGTGTCGTCCATCGCGACGGCAAGGTCGAGCTGTCCTACCGGTTGCCCGCGGGCCAACTCGGTCCCCTACCTGTATCCTGCCAGGTCGATTACATCGAGCCCTACCACGTCACCGACCATAAGAGCACCGGCAACCTGTACGGTCCGTGGCACAAGACCGAGACCCAGCTCGCGCGCGACCCGCAAATGCTCTGGTACGCCTACATGGGCCTGCGAGAAGACGCCCCAGAGCACTTCGAAATGCAGCACATCTACTACCAGACCAAGGGTGCTGCGGCGAGTCGCGCCATGCGCGTACACGCCACGTGGGACGACGCGCTCCGCAACCGAGACAGGTTCATCGAGGCAGCCAACGACATGGTTCGGCTGCTCGGCATCGACGACGTCCACTACGTCGAAGGCAACCCCGATGCTTGCGGCAAGTACGGGGGTTGCCCCTTCATCACCCGCTGTCCAGTCAACAAACGAGCTCAAAGGAGCGACATCGTGGGATTCCGAGACAAGATCCTCAAGGCCAAGCAGGCCGAGGCAACCAAGACCGACGGCGCGGCCGCGGGGCAAATGAACCCCAGCGACACCCCCGGTGCGCAGCACATCACCAAGGCCATGCTTGAGGAGGTCGCAACCGAGGCCTTCGACACCCTCGACGACCCCACCGACGACGAGGTGCGCGAATGGCTCGATGACGAGCAGCTCGGCCAGCCGGTGTTGCTCCGTGTGGGGATGGGCGTGCGGCACATCGACCGAGTGATCGCCTTCATCAACGACAAGGACCAGGGCGACGACCCCGCCAAGGCCAAGGCCGAGGCCGCCGAGCAGGCTGCCAAGGCAGCGGCCGAGGAAGCCGCCAAGGCCAAGGAGGCCAAGCAGGCCAGCACCGAGGACGTGCGTATTCGTATGAGCTCGCTGCTCCTCGACACACTCCAAGAGAAGTACGCCAACGGCAAGAAGATGACGAAGAAGGGGGTGAAAATCCTCCTCCGTCAGGTCAGCGGGCGCACGCGCATCGACGACACGATCTGGAACGACATCATGATGGGGCCCGAGGGCGTGTTCGCGAAAGGGGCCGAGGCGGGGTTCTGGGATTACTCGGCCGACGACAAGGGCATGGTGTGGCTCATCACCGAGTCCGACGACGTCGAGGTGAGCTCCAACGGCGACGGCACCTACACCGCGACGAGCAAGACGACCGACCTGCGCAACGTCGACTTGGCCAGCAAGGCCGTCGAGCTGTCGTCGCCAGTGGGTCGACCCAGCATGGAGCCCAACCAGTGGGCCGGATTGGTGATCTGCATCGACTGCCTGCCGTCGGGCACGGTGCCCACGCTACAGATCGATCAGGTACTCGAGCCCTACTACGAAATGGCGGCGATCGGTGCCGGCGACACCCCGGCCGAGAGCTTCGACCAGGTCGAGTACGGCAAGGGCCCGCCCCACGTGGCCAACAACGTCGCCACGGACGTGCGCGAGGGCCGGATGGCGCCGCTCGCAGGCTTCATGTTCGTGCCCGCCCAACACCCGATGACGTCGCGTCTTGCTCGCATGTGGCCGCAAGCGACGTTCATCCGAGGTGTGCGGTGACGCCCGCGCAGCGTAGCCATGCAGCGAAGCTGACCGACTCGCTGCTCGCAAAGGAGTGTTTCGGCGAACCCGAGGATCCTCACCACTGCTGTATCGCCAGGTACCTCCAGCGACATGGTCTCGAGCATGTGTCTGTCACCGAATTGCACGTCGAGTGGATGCACCCGCAGAGTGTCTTCGGACGCCCGAGACCATCCTGCTGTTCATTGAGCGGTTCAACAACAACGAGTACTCGTACCTCGAGGAGCACTTCGAGTGACCGAAATCGCCCGCATCCTGTCCATCCCGTCGGTGATGTACACCCCCGGTGCCGACCCCGGCGTACGGTGGCGCAAGCACCGAGGAGCTCCGCCCCTGCTCGATGACCAGGTGCGATTCCTCCTCGCGTGCGTGGATGCGGCCAACGAACCCCCGACGGCGTCGGGCGGAGCAGTCGGTGCGCTGGGCTTCATGAGCTGTGGTTCGGGCAAGACGCTCGCTCTGCAACTAGCTCCGCACATTTTCGGGGTATCCCGCGAGCGCTGCCTGTTGTTGACCAAGGCAGGGCTGCTCAAGCAGCTGCGACAGGACATCGACACGTGGGGCCGGCACTACACGCTCGCCGACCCCCCGGTGATGTCCTACGGCAAGCTATCGCACCCCACCGCCGAGCACATCCTCGAGCAACGACAGCCGCTGCTCATCCTCGCCGACGAGTGCCACACTATCGGCCAGAAAGCACGCCTCAAGCGTCTGTGGCGGTACTTCGAGGCCCACCGCAATGCACGCTTCGTGGCCGTGAGCGGCTCTCTGATGGACAGCGAGGTCGCGCGTATGGCAGACATCGCCGCGCTCGCCCTGCGGCACTGGTGCCCGTTTCCGTTCAACGGTGGGGTGCTCGAGCACTGGTCCAGTGTGCTCGACGCCGGGGGCGAGTACTCCCAAATGGACTACGGAGCTCTCGAGCCGCTCGTGCGGTGGGCGGGTGTGCCCGACGGCAAGCCCCGTGCGCGAGCTCGAGCCGCGGTCCGCACCCGCCTGCAGTCGTGCCCGGGTGTCGTCGTCACCAGCGGGCCCCTCAACGTAGGCGCCTCGCTGGGCATCCGGCTGCGCAAACCGACACCCAGCGAAGCTCTCGAACAGCTCGTGCAGTCGTGGGTGTTGCCCGACGGCACACAGCTCGTCGACATGCTCGAGTACTACCGACACCACCGTACGTTGTCGCTGGGCTTCTACTACCGATGGGATCCCGACACGGTGTACCCCGAGTGGATGGCTGCTCGCAAGGCCTGGAACGGCGTCGTACAAGGGCACATCGAGTACGGGTCATTCGACACACCTTACTTTGTGTGCCAGGCCGCGGAACAGGCCAGGCTCCGCTCCGGCGACATGTACGTCTACCACCGCTGGCGCGACGCGGCCCGGCGTTACGACCCCCCAACACGCGAAACGGTCTGGGTCGACGAGCGCAAGCTGCGGACGTTTGTACGGATCTGGTGGCGCGCGAACAAGGGCCACGGGCGCATTGTGTGGTACCACAGCGCAGCGGTGGGCGACTTCGCCCGTCGGTTGGGCTGGCGCGTCCACCCCGCGGGCGAGCCCCCGCCCCGTGTGGCAAGTGACACACCCACGCTGGTGTCGCTCGCCCACCGCACGGGCTGGAACGCCGAGAGCGGGTCGACGGTGTTCTCGCGAGCGTTGGTGCTCGAGCCCCCGACGACGGCCCGGGAGATCGAACAGCTACTCGCGCGCCACCACCGACGAGGGCAGCTGGCTGACGACGTGGTGTTCACGCTCGCCAGCGACACCAGCACCTACTGGGCATTGCACCAGCGGTGTCAGGCGGTGCACGACATGACGGCCGCGCCGCAGCGGTACATCTTGGCGGACAGGCTGTGAGCGACCCGGACACGCCAAGTACCATCGTGCCGCTGCCGGCGGAGATTGCCCGGGCACTTGAACGAACTCGCCGTCGAGCACGCTGTGTAGATGCCGCGTTACTCCTCTCGGTGCTGTTCGTGTGCGGGCTGTGTGTGGGGTTGATGCTGTGAACTTGAACCTACAAGAGGTGCCCCCGATGTGGGTGGTGTTGGTGATCTGCCTAGCGTGGTGTGCGTCGGCCTGGTTGAGCGTCGACAGGCTCGCCGACCCGATGACGATCACGCACCTCGAATGCGCTGCAGCGTGCGAGTACACGGGCATCAAAGCCTGGTCAACGACAGCGTGTGAGTGCAACCCCGTGACACCACCTAAGCAGGGTGTTACAAGACCCGTGAACAAGACGAGGGAGTAGAACATGGACATGACCGAAGGCCCGTTCACCGGACGTGGCGAGAAGATCACCGGCAAGCAGCAGGGTGGACGGCCACCGAAGTTCACGCCCGGTGAGTACTACGTGCGCGTTCGCAAGGGCGTTCATACCAAGAGCCAGAGGGGCCACGGCTCCTACGGCGGCATCGAGTGCACCGTTGTCAAGGCGGTCACCAGCTACACGCGCGAGGAGAACGCGCCGTACGGACCCTCCATTCGCGTGGGTCAGACCGCGGGCTGGGTGTTCCCCTTGCACATCGGAAACGACACCAAGGAATACCTGGCGCAGGGCAACCTCAACAACATCGCGGAGGCCCTCATGGCCACCGAGGGCTTCGAGGACTGCTTGACGCCGGCGCAGCGCGAGCAGCTGAAGGGGCTGATCTTGGCCGAGCAGTCAGGCGACGAGAGCGCCGACCCGTCGGGGGCCGTCGTCAATCTGATGGTGATGAACGGGGGCGAAACGTTCGGTGGTCTGCCGGTGCGGATCAAGGCCCGTGACGCGCGCGGTCAAGGTTCGCAGTGGCTGTTCTGCGCGTGCGACGTGCACCCTGTGAGCGCCGAAGAGCTCGCCGAGCACTACGAGGACTAGTTCACAGGTGTGGCCGGGGGCTCTCGCTCATCACCCCCGTAGACGGGACGCACCCGGCCACACCACCTAGTCATGCTGTACGGGGGTTGGGGGTGATATGGCACGGAGTTACTCGCGGCGTACTGTACGCCCGCGCGGGCTGGGGTGTGACCAACGCGAAACCTTGCTCGAGCTCGTCGACAACAACTGGCGCAGCACGCGGTGGTTTGCCGCACGCACGCCATGGTCGGTGAAGACGGTTGGCGACCGGCTGCGTCAGCTTGAGGCCGAGGGGAAGATCGAGTGCGGCGAGCGAGGCCGCGGCGTAACGGCGATGTGGCGGCTGGTACGCAACGGGGTGCTGTGCCCGCAGTGTGGTAGTCGCGCAATCGTACAAGCTACCCAACACGGACGACGCGACAAGTGTTGCGGGTTGTGGTCGTGGGGCGGCAAACCGCTCGTCGATGCCGAGACACACGAGCTCCGCAAGGCCGCTCACGAGGCCTTCGACCCACTCTGGCAGTCACGTAAGCTGACCCGCAACGGGGCCTATGCGCTGTTGCGCAAGCGGATGGGCATGACACCAGAGGAGTGCCACATGGCGACGATGGGCAAAGACGATCTGCGCCGCGTGCCCGAGGCCGTCGAGGACATCGTCAACAGCTTGGAGTTGGAGCACCCGCAGGGTGACCCGCCCTACCCCGTCGGGCACCGTGGTGCGCTGGGGGAATCGTGAAGCCCCGACCATCGCCCGACTACCTCGAGGCCGTCCGCCGCTTTGACTGCTCGTTCTGTGGTGCAAAGAAGGGCCAGCCCTGCACCACACGCAGCGGCAACCCGCGGCACCCCATGACCGGCCCGCACGACAGTCGCATGAGACTCCTTTGGGGTGAGCGTATCAGGAGCGAGCGATGATCTTTGGATGCGACCTGGAGACGCACCCTTTCCGTCGGGGCTGGATGGCCCCACGCATGGTGTGCATGACGCTCGCCGCACCACCTACGTGGGCACCGCTGCTCGACGCACTCGCCAACGAAGTCCGACGGGTAATCGGCAGTGGGCATGCCCTGCACCGTAGCATGGCTGTACCCGTGCTCGACAAGCCGGGTGAGACAAGGGAAATCGGCGCCTACCTGTTCGACCGCGAGGCGGCCAAGCTCGCGTGGCGTGAGCTTGTCGAGTCCGAAGGCGACTTGATCTTCCACAATGCAAGCTTCGACCTGCGCGTGCTCATCAACGAAATGCCCGATCTCGTCGGCATCGTGCAAGACGCCGTGCACGAGGGCTACGTCTGGGACACCCTCATCCGCGAGAAGCTGATCGCCAACAGCCGCGGGCAGCTGTCGCGGCGCGTTGACCCGTTCACCAACGCGATGAGCGACGCACGCTTCAATCTCGCGGACACCGTCATGCGCTACTTTCGCATCGACCTGCGCGAGGACAAAGACAGCGGCGTGCGCATGCAGTACGACGAGCTCGACGGCGTGCCCCTATCCCAGTGGCCGGAAAGTCACGTGAGCTATGCGCTCACCGACGCGGTGTGGCCCATCGTCGTCGCCGAGGCACAGGAGATCACCCACCCACCGGACATCGCGGGCTTCGACACCCGTGCGTGCCACCTGCACCAAGACAGCCACACTACCGAGCCCTACGGCTTCCTCGAAGACGGCCTCACGAGGTTCTCGAGCGAGCTGCACCGCACGCGGGCCGACCTCATGCTCGGTGCCGGCGCGGCTTGGGGCGTGCGCGCCAACCAAGACAGCGTCGCGCGCACGCGCAAGGCCTGGGAGACGGCCAGCGAGGCCAGCAAGGGGATCGGCGCCGAACTGGGCTTCGTGCGCGTCGCGGGGCGCGACAAGGGCAAGCCTGGCTCAAGGGACGTCAAGAAGCTGCGCGTGATGCTCGCCGAGGCCTACGGCAGCATCCCGGTGCAGATCGACCCTGCCGAGGCCCAGGGCAATCCCCTGTACAGCCCCAAGGGCGCGCTCTCCTACAGCACCGACACCATCCGTGAGAGCGGACACCCCAGGCTCGTGGAGTACGCAGACGGACTGTCCGCGACGTCGTGGCTCACGCGGTACCTCGGCTCGCTGCGGACCGCGATCGACGGCCCCGCGACCTACGGCGTCGACTGCCTCAAGGCCACTGGCCGGTGCAGCATCTTCGACCCACCGTTCCACCAGCCACCGCGCAAGGGCGACTACCGGGAGTGCTTCGAGGCCCGCCCCGGCTGGGTGTACGTTAGCTGCGACTACGCACAGGCCGAGCTCCGAGCCCTCGCGCAGATCTACCACTGGTGGGAACTCGGCGACCGGCTGCGCTCGACGTTCCTCGACGGTGTGGACCCGCTCGCCGACATGGGTGCGCAGATTCTCAACGCGCGCCACGAGCCCACGCCCAACGGCAAATCGGCCTGGACAGCAGACCTCATCAACGAGGCTCGCAAGGGCAAGCACGGTGATGAGTGGACCGAGAGGGCCTTTGATGCCAGGCAGGCCGGGAAAGCCGCCATGTACGGTCTACCGGGTGGGCTGGGTGCCCCGACTTTCGTGCAGTACGCACGTGGTACGTACAACGTCCACCTGTCGCTTGAGGAAGCCGAACAGATCCGAGCCACATGGCTCGCGGTGCCCGAGAATCGCCGGTACCTCAACACCATCAGCAACGACATCGGCGATCGTGCTCGCTTCACCGTGGCGCAGGCGGTGACGGGCCGCATCCGTGGCGGTGCGAAGTACACCAGCGCGGCGAACGGCTACTTTCAGGGCCTCGTCGCCGACGGCTTCTTGGCCGCGGGCTGGCAGGTGTTTCGCGAGACCTACGCCGACCGTGGTACAGCGCTGTTCGGGTGCCGCATGGTACTCCCACTGCACGACGAGTACATCCTCGAGGCACCCGAGCACCGTGCTCATGAGGCCGCCAAGCGGCTCGAGAGGGTCATGATCGACGGCATGGGGCCTTTCATTCCTGACGTTCCGATCGAAGCCGAGGCCGCACTTTCGCGGGTGTGGTCCAAGGGCGCCGAGGCCATCACCGGCCCCGACGGCCGACTGCAGGTGTGGGAACCGTCATGACCCCGCTGGGCATCGGTGCCATCGCCGCGACTGCGTTCGTCGCAGGCATCTTCGCACTGTGGTTGCTGGACGAGCTGTGGTGAACACAGTGGCCATCGACCTCGGCAAGAGGGTGTCGGGCTTCGCCTGGTTCTTTGAAGGTAGACTCGTGTTCGCAACGGAGGTGCGAGCATGTCGAGGTACCGTCAACGATATGGTCAAAATACTGCTGGCTACGGCCGTCGGGTGCGGGCTGGGCTCGAGCGACTCGCTTTGGTTCGCCGAGAAGATGATCAACTACCGCGCGCGGAACGCACGCCGTACGAGGCTCAACCACCTGTCTCGCATCAGCGAGGGGCTCAAGGCACAGGGCGTGTCGTTGCGGGAGATCCCCGCGAGCAGGTGGAAGGGGAGCATTCCCAAAGAGGTCGAGCGCGAACGAGTGCTAGACCTCCTGACCGAAGGCGAGCGCACCTGTGCGGTGGTGCTTGGCAAAGAGTCGATCTCCGCGATGGGGATCGGGCTGTACGTCACCGGCCGCGCCGCGCGTGGCCTCGTCCCAAAGGAGGTTTCATGATCGCCCTACTGGCCGCTACAGGCCTGGGTTGGAGCAGCTGCGGCAAGGTGGGAGACGCCACCGTCACTGCGCCGGACGACACCGGAGGTGCACCGATCGACACCATCACCGAGATGTCGGGCGAGATCGTCGAGGTCACCGTCGAGTGCGTGGGCGAAGAGCTGCTCGACGTCACGGTACTCGTCGAGGGCGACTGGTGGGTGCTGCCCGCCTTCATCTACCTCGACATCGTCGAGACGGGCATCGGCGACCCGCCACGGCTGAAGAAGCTCCCGGAAATCCACAGCATCCAGCAGTTCGGCACGTTCCAGGAGTGGACCTTCTACAGCCGAGCCATCGAAGTTGACCCGGCCTTGAGTTACATCCCGGGGTTTCGATCGGCGGTCAGCTGTGCCGAGCCCGACGAGAAGGTCAACAACAGGTTGGCCCACGGCTACGGGGTGACCTACGTGTTGCGTGTCTACGACGTGGTGGTCGACAACGCCGACACCGAAGCAGAGCTACTCGACTGCTTGGTGTTCGGTGCCGACGCCGTCGACCTGACACAGCGGACGTCCTACGTCGCGCCCGGCGTGTGGCGGCCCGACGAGATCACCGAACAGAACTGTCATATCTTCGGTAACTAGGAGTCCGCGCTGTCTGCAGGTTCGTCACCCGACCCGTCACCCCCTGCAGGGGGCGCGGGCTCCTTTTTCCGAGATGGCCTCTTCCTGGCCTTCGGCGCTGGCGCGGGCTCCTCTTCGGTGGGCTCGCGCTCGTCGGGTGCCGGCGGGGGCTCGTCCACGAAGTCGTGGGGGAACACGGTCTGTACGCAGCGGCCGCCGTTGGCGAATCGCATCGCCTGCTTACGACAGCGCTCCTCGGCACCCTCACCCTCGTACACGCTGCCCACGATGAAGGGGCTCCCCGGCCGCCGGATGCGCCAACGGCCATCCGCACAAGGTCCGTACGTGATCATGCTGTCCTCCTAGTGAGCCCACGGGCGACCGATGCCGGTTCCGCCGCCCTCACGCACGAAGCGAACCCGGGCCTTGGCAATCACCTTACCCTGGGCCGAGGTCTTCTTCCCCGTCGGGCGCTGCAGACCTGCGCGTTCGATGACCACGATGTCGCCCGGGAAGGCCTGTCCTGACACGTCCTGGTGAAAGCGCGCGTCGAATTCGACCTCTTGCCCTTCGGTGCCCACGGGCTCGGCACCCACAGCTTGTGCGGCTTCGAGGAGTGCTCGAGCGCTACGCACGCTGGGTGCGTCTTCGTAGGCGAGGCCGATCTCGTCGAAGAAGATCTTGAAGCCTTCGTGTGCACCCGGTCGCTTGTTCTCGTCAGGCACCGACGGTGCGTCGCCAGGCTCGGGGGCTGGGAGTGGCTTGCCGTTGGTGTTGAGCATGGCACGCCCGGCGAGCTGGTTGGCTTCGCGGTTGCCACTCTCACGCACGCTGGCCGAGAAACGCGCCCCGGCCTCTTGTAGGTACTGCTGCTTGAGCTCGCCCTGTTCAGTCATTGTGCGCTTGCCCGCGGCCTCGAGGGCGCGGACGTAAGAGACCTCTCCGGACTCGACGGCGATGGTGACCTGCTTAACGCCCTGATCGCGCAAGTACGCGAAGCGCTCGGCACCGTCGGCGAAGTTCGGCCGGCCTGCGTCGGTGAATCGGACGTAGCCGGCTTCGATCTCGCCGTCGGGGTTGTCAGCCATCCACTGCCCGAAGCCGCTGTACCCTTCGACGGCATCGCCACTGTCGTCGAAGCCCCCGGGCTGCACGTAGCCGTCGAAGTCGGTCGCCATCCAAGCCTGATCGAGAGCCTCGACGTCGACCGTCACCAGCTGCGCACCGACGGGTGTGGTGTCCTCGGCGACCTTGGTGTAGCCTCGCTTGTTGAAGTCCGCGTCGGGTGATGGCCAGCGCTCGCCTTTGGCGCCTTCGAGCAACCAGTCGCCCGCCTTGGCCTCGACGTCGCCCTCAAGCGTCTTGACCGTCACATCGCGCTCAAGGCGTCGCGCCTTGACGGTGGCCGTCTTGCGGAAGATGCCCTCCTTGCCCTCGACGGCTTCGTAGGTCTTGTCGAAGATGTCGCGTTCAACGATCCATCGGTCGTCGCCCTCGCCGAGCACCCAATCACCCGGCTTGCCTTCGAGCACAGCACCCCACGACGTCTCGACGGTGATGGCTTCGGTCGTCTGGTAGGCAGGCACAGGGCGCCCTGCGGGCATGTAGACGCCGTCCCAGGCCACCGGAGTGCGCTCGTCGATGACGGCCGGCAAGGGCTGCCTCGCGGCGCGTGGGAACACGAACTTGCGGCCCGTCGGGTCGACCCTGGGTGCTGTCGCCGGCACCGCAGGCACGGCGGTTTGCTGCTTGAACGCGTCGTCGAGCTCGTCGGCGAACACAGGCAGCGCGACGCACCGGCAGTTGATGGCCTGCCCCGGGTGGCCTTCGGTGGGGTGGGGGTCGTCCCAGCGTCGCACGACACCGTCGAGAGCTCGGTGTGCCGGACGGACGCGTTCGTCTTCGGCGGTCTGCCACACGTAGTACTCGACACCGAGTCGTGTCTGCGCCTCCTCGGTGACCTTGGCGTTGAGGCTCCCGAGCTGGTCACGGGCGATGGTGTTGGCGCGACGTTCCGCGATGCCTGTCAGGGCGTTGATTTCCTCGGCGAGTTTGCGGGCACCCCAACCCTCGCGAAGTGCGAGATCGACGGCGTCGGACAAGTCGACGATGAGGTCTTCGGTGAGGCCGTTGACGAGCTCGAGGTTCTCCGCAGCCCAATCCACAGCTTCGTCGGGCACCGAATCGACGCCTTGTACCGCGGCCTTGAGCTCCAGATTCCCAACCTTGATCGTCGCGTCGTTCGCGTCTATCCGCAGTGCACGCATGGCTCGTTGCTTGTCGGCCGTGGTACCCGAGCTGACCTTGATCGTCTCGCGCGTCGCGCAGTTGGTCGAGAACACCGCGGCTTGTCGACCCACACGAGCAAGCTCGACTTGTTCGAGAGGCACTGCCTGCACAGCTTGCCGCACCCGGCTCATGGCTGTTCGAAGGTCCTCGCGAATCGCAGACATCATCAGCTTGCGGACCGTCTCGACGCGCCGTCGAATGCGTGCCCGATAGCTGCGCTCGATGGCTCGAGGGAACAGGCGCCTGGTGACCGGCACCGCCACGGCTAGCTGTCCGTGCGCTCGGCGAGCTTGTCCGTGATGTGCTTGAGGTCGTCTTCGTGCATCCGCACCGTGATGGTGAGGTGCTCGAGGTTGGCCAGCCAGCCCCGAACGAGCCACGCGATCACGGCCAGCACCGCGGGCAGCCCGCCACTGCGTAGCACCGCGATGAGCACCGCTAGCCCGGGGTCCTCGGTCGGCGCCGTCGCGGGCGGAGCTGCCTGCGCCTGGGCCCATGCAGTGGCAGCAAGGGCAAACACGAATGCACTTACAGACCAAGCAATGCAGCTGTGCACGGGTGCCCTCCCAGACGTGTTGCCCTGGAGGTGCTGTACCACGAAGAGAGTCTTTGCGGAGACGGTCATGACGAACTCTCGGCGAGCCCGGGCCCGAACCACACGACGGGTTCCCGGTATGTGACTTCGGAGCCGTCACCGGGCACGGCGGTAATCTCGGTCACTTGGACGTAACCGCGGAGAAACCCTCCGGTGGGGTAGCGGTCGACGAAGCCCAGCGGGCCCAGCGCGACGAACTTCGGCTCTCGGTTGAACCATTGGGTGGGTGCGGTGACGTTAGGGGCGGCCCCCATCAGCCAATACAGCGTGCCGCTGGCCTGCTGCGGGTCAGCCACGATGGCGATGACGCTGCTCCCGGTACGCGTGAACGACACCGTGTAGTCGGCCGCGGCGTCACCTACGACGAGAAGCTCGTCGGCCGCGCTCGCACTCGCGAGCCCCGTCGCCGAGTCGATGGCGGTCGCGGTGACGATAGGCCCGACGGTCCCGTCGGCGTTGATGGCTGCTGCAAAGTCGTTGAGCACCTCGTTGAGGTCAGCGTCGCCGGTGCTGTCGTAGTTGACGGCGTTGCTGTCGACGGTGATCGTGAAGGTGTCGCCGATGTTGAGCGTCGGGATCGTCAAGCGGCTCGTGCGCCTGTGGACCTCCTCGCGCACCGACATGGCCACCAACGTTGCCGGGGCGTCGTCAAGCGCGACACCGTAGCTCGCGGACAACGGCGGAGTGTTCTGGGTTGCGGGCGCCACCACCGCTTGCTGCTGCCAGTTGGGGTCCCGCGTGCTGGTACGGACGGCGAGCTCGGTCGCGATGCTGAATGGGTTGGGCATCAGAACTCCGTCAGGTTGGCCGACAGCACTTCGATGTCGTACTCGACTGCCCACACCGACGGGTTGTCGGCGTCATCGTCGTTGGCGGGGGCCGCGGCAATGCCAATCCAGAACGCTTCGGGCGAGTCGATGGGCTGCGGGTTGCGCGTCTTGTCGGGCGTCAATGTGATCGTGTAGGGCGACGCACTCAACGCCGTACCGATGTTGTTGCCTGACGCAAGGTTGACCGCAACACCGGTTTCGGTGTTCAACACCTTGAAGTTGACCTCGTAGCCCTCGTCAACGGCTGCAGGTGCGTCTTTCAGCCCGATGACGCGTACTTCGGTACAGCGGCCACCCACAGGAATCTCAACTGGGAACGTTGCCCAGCCGCGACCCACAGGACTGCCGAGCAAAATGCGCAGCTTGAAGGCGTCGGGGTCGAAGGTTCCGGCAAGCTGTGTCGTGAAGTCGACGAGCTCGCCCGACACACCGAAGGGGTCAACTTGGGTGAAGAAGCCGTGACCCACGCCCATCCGCACCGTATAGCGGCGCACAGGAGGCCGTACACGGGGCTGATAGATGATCGGCACCTGGTTGACGGGCACCAACGGCGTCGGGTTGTTGAAGGGCGTCTCGAAGCGGAACACCGGGTACTGGTTCGCCGCGGGCGTCGGTGGTGTTGAGCCCGCGCCGTCGAGCACCACGTAGGTGCCGACACCAGCAGTGACCTCGACGGCGAGGTAGTCCACGCGATTCACGCCGGTCGGGTTGCTGCTGACGGACAGCCCGGACAGCGCGTCCATGCTGACGATCTGCCCACCGAGCCAGTAGCGCTGGGCCCCGAGGTTGAGTGTCGCAGGCGCGGGCGGGGACTGGCTGAAGGTGAGGTCCGTGGACTCGAGCTCGTCTTGACCCGGGAGCAGCCCATTCCACGGGAACATGTTCTGAAGCACGTCCTCCACCAGGTACCGCACAGCCATGTAGGTGTCGGCCATGCGGTTGTTGATGTCCGCACTCGGCAGCGGCGCGCCGTTGGCGTAGCCCGCGTCTTTGGTTCCGCTCGCTGGGTCAGCGACGTTCCCACTCTTGACCAGCCCAGTGGTGATCGCCCACCGGATGGCCTCTACATCGAAGTCGCTGCCGTCAACCATGTCTGTCTAGCTCCTGTCAGACCTGAACCCGTCATACAGGGTGGTACCCAAGGTTGGACCGTCCAAACCACGCCCCGGGGTGTCGAAGAGTAACCCGTTGTCGGCGTCGTACTCTTGCACCACGACGAGAGCACCGATCAGCGCGGCGTCGCGCGCAATGGTTGCACCGCGCTGCGCAAGCGCCTCGGGCAAACTCGGGGTCGAGCCCACGAACACCTCGATCACCGATACGCCGTTGACGAAGAACAGCGCAAGTACCGACGACGGGGCAAACGCATCGACGAGCAGCCCGATGTACTCGTCGACCGTCGCGGGGTTGAGCACTGTGCCGATGGTGTTGGCACCGATGCGGTGACACACAAAGCGGTACAGCTCGGCCTTGGTGAGCGCACCTCGCTGGCCCCCGACGATAGCGGCCCATTTCTCGAGCAGGTTGAGTGGGGTGCCCTCGGTGATGAGGCTGCTGGTAACGATCTCGAAGGTCTGATCTTCTAGGCATTGCACACCTGCGGCGACGGCGCGCACGAAGGCCTGGATGCGCGGCTGATTGCGATGGAACTGCAACAGGCTGTCGACGGCGAGCTCGTCGTGCTCGGTTTCGAGCACCAGCAGGTGCGGCTGGTCGGTGTTGGAGATCACGGTGCAAGGCCCGACGTCAGCGAACCGAAGCTCGCCTTCTGGTTCGCGTTGATGATCAAGTCGGCGGCGCTGCCGTTGATGGTGAAGGTCGCACCTATGATGCCGTCGATGTCCGCGGCCAGGTTGCACAGCTGTAGCAGCCGCACCGACTCACCCAGCTGCAGCCCGGTCAGGTACGCGTTGAGCGCGGTCTCAAGCGACGCATCGGCGTCGGCGAGCGCCGTGTTCGATTCGAGCGACAGCGTCGCCACGACGTCGACTGACACCAGCGTGCCGTAGTCGAAGCCTACGGTGTACTGGGTGTTGTTGTTCGGCACCGTGTTGACGCGCGTGACATCGGTAGCGCCCGTCGCGGTGCTGAAGTGCAGGTTGGCCGTCAACGCATTGAGCACCGCTGTCTCGCGCTCGCTCGACAGCGGGTTGGGCAGGATGTACACGATGTGCCGATGGGCCGGCACAAGCACCCCGTTGAGCGTCTGCGGGATGGTGTCCGGGTTGTCGAGCACGAGCACGTCGGTGATCCCGTCGAGGGCCAACAACGCCGCCACCAGCGCCGACGGCGTGTGCGCACCTGGCGCGGCCACGGACTGGGCTCCGCGCAACCGGAAGTCACCATCGCTCTCGGTCGCCGAACCTACCGACACTGGGCTGCCGAACGTCGCGGAGTCGAGTCCGGCGCGGGGTGTGACGATGTTCGCCGTACCAGCGTCGACCGTGGTTGCACCAACCTCCTCGGCCTCGAACGTCACCGACGCGGTGCCTCCGCTGATGGTGACGGACTCGAGCGACACCCACCGAGCCGCGCCGTCGTCGCCCCCGCCCTGCACGATGACGCCCTCGGCGATGACCGCGCCGTTGGTGCCCGACAGCGTGCCCGGCACACGCGACTTGACGCCCGCGAGCCGACGCACGCCGCGGATGGCGTTGATGTTGTCGAGCTGTGCCCCGCTTGCGTTGCCTTCGCTGAAGGCGTCGTACACGGCCTGCTCACCCTGCGACACGCTGTCGAGCCGTGCTGCGATGACCGCGACGAAGATGCCCAACAACACATCGTCATCGATGTTGGTGCCCTCGGGGAGTTGGGCTTCGCTGATGTACGCAGCGCGGATCTCCGTGATGAAGTCCTCGGTGCGGAGCGCGTCCAAGCCTGCGTCGGTCAACGGCATTAGAACGACCCTCCGAAGCTGTAGTACGCGCCGATGGGTGCGGTGGTGACCGCGCGAACAGCTACATCCCAGTATGCCGCATTGCCCGTCTCCGCCGTCGGGTCGCTGACCAAGAGCAGCTCCTCGACGGTGCCGTCGTCGAGCAAGTACTCGCCTGTGATGGTGACCGTGCGCGTCTCGGTGTCTTGGCTGCCCTCGAAGTTCTGGGTAGCCACCACGCCACGGGTGTCGCCGACTACGGCGCGCACCTGGGCCACGATGTTCGGCACATCAGGTGGTTTCTGCGCGAGCCAGTCCTCGAACGGCAGCCCGACGGCCGTGTTCAAGAACCACTCGCCGAGGAAGCGGTTCACGCGGATCGCGACTCGCTGTGCGACCTCAACGCGGCCTGTCACGAGCTGGTTGCGGATGGGCAGATCGCCGCTGTCATCGAGCAGTAGATCGGCCATTCATTCCCCCTTCACGCGCGTCGCGGCCACGCTCGCGCCGCTCGGCGCCCCGGCCGCGGTGCCTGACGTACCCGCGCCTGTCGACACACCGGTGTGTACATGGGTAGCGAGGAAGTTCTCGATCGCGGCGAAGCGCGCGTTGGTGAGCGACGCCAGCGCGAGAAAGTCCGCCGCGGCCGAGCTCCCGAGCCTGATGTCGGTGCCCTCGACGACAAGCGCCCCCGGTGCCCGTCCAGTCGCCGAGACAGGTTCGGTGTCCCGCCGGCCACCGGGGTACGCAACAGCGTCGGAGAGCGAAAAGCGTCGGGGGTCGGCTGGTGTTGCGGGCAAGGCCTGGCCCGCACGCCACTCGTCGATCGAGCGGTCACAGACCTCGACGAACACGGTGTCGCCAGGCGAGAGCGGCCAGGTGATGACGAAGCCCCCACCGCCTGGGTAGACGACAGGCACGTCCTGCAGCGGAGGAAACTCGACCGGCACGAGCGAGTCGTCTTCTGGGTCCTTCCGCCGGCCGCGCACCGCGATGCGACAGTCGATCCGCAACGTAGTGGGGTCCTGGCTGATCACCACCGCGGGCAGCTTGACGAAGAGCTGTCCTCTGACGAGCTCGCCAAGTTCGAGGAGCAGTTCACCCAGGGATGGGTAGCCGTCGCTGCTCACGCTGCCCCCACAGGCCGACACACGAGGTCGACGTAGTAGTTGGCGTCGTAGCCCGAGTCGCCCGTGAACACCGCGTCACGCACCGCATAGGTGCCGTCGGGTACCGAGGCCGAGCGGAGGCTGACCAGCCGCCCCGGGCGCAGCGATGCGTCAATCAGGGTGCGCACACGTACGCCCTCCTTTGTGCCCACGGGTACTCCGATGAGGTTGCCCAGCGTTGACGACACCACGTAGGCGGCTTCACCCGGCACTGTCTGACCACGGGGCACGACGTACAAGGCGTTGTCGCGCACGAACCAGTCGGCCGCGATGCGCGCCGCGAGGTTGTCCATCAACTCCGCGGGGCGCCCGATGAGCAACGTCGTGCCCGACGGAAACGTGCCTGGGATGGGGGCCACAAAGCCCCGCCCCCACCCGGTCGCCGCGAGGATGTCCGTCAACAGACGCTGCACGGGTGTGTTCGCGACATAGGACAACACCAGCACGTTGCTGGCGAACGCGAGTCCGCCGTCGGTCGCGTCGATGCGCAGCACTCGATCGGGGCCCTTGGTCTGCAGCTGAACACCACCACGCACGGGCTTGCCGGTGAACACGAGACGCGGCGTCGGTGAGTACCCTACGAACAACGACACCGTCGCACCAGGTGCACTGATCCGGCCGCGCGTTGTCTTCGACAGGTTGTAGATCTCGATCGACGCCTTGCTCGGTGCGCGCTCCGCGGTGTGCTCGACGCGGAAGCTGACGCGCAAGCCCTCGATGCGCAGCCCGTCGTCACCCGGCAAGCCGAACTGCACAGCTACACGCCGGTTGAAGAGGTTCACTCGGCCGCCGCGGCCTCGGTGAGAGTGGCCTCGGGGTAGTAGATGATCCGGATCTCGTTCTTGCTGTAGGGGTCGGGCCCGTCGGCCGTGAGGATGCCGGCAGGGCGACCTGCGACACCAGCGGCGACGAGGGGGTAGCCCGGTGAGCACCTGCGGCCGCGCACGAGTGCTGTGCCGTCGGCGTCGAAGAGGTCGAAGTACCACGAAGCCCGGCGCTCGCGGTACGTGAACACGAGCTCGAACTGCACGCCGTCGAGCGTCATCGTGTACTCGTGGCGGTTGTCGTCCGACAGGAAGGTCAACGTTTGCAGCACGGAGCCTCCCTAGAAGCCAAAGCCGAATGCGCGCGCGAGCTCAAGGCCTCCACGAGCAACACCACCGAGGTTCTCAAGCGTCCGGAACGCGAAGCTCGACGGCACCTGTGTCGTCTGTGGGGCCTGCTGCCCGGCGTTGACGGTCGTGGTGGCACCCGGGTTGGTGGTCGTCGCCGGCACGATGACGTCGACAGCCGCAACGATGGCGTCAACCCGCTTGAGCCGCAGCGTGAAGCGACGCTCGCGGATCACGGTCAGAGGGTGTACCGCGGTCTCGATGAACAGGTTGGGGAACACACCCTCGTTGTCGACGATCAACTCAAGCGGCTGCCCTAGGGCATCCTTCAACCATTGCACCGCAGCGGGCACTCCGCCTGGTGTCACCTGCTCGGGGAACGGGGTCTCGGGCACGATGGCGTCGACGATGATGCGACTTGGTCGCACCTGCGCGTGATCAGTGATGTCGACCCCGACCTCGACAGGATGCTCGCTGACGATCACGTTCTCTTGGAAGTCGACCCGGATGATGACGAAGGGCTGCACCTGCCGGCTCGTGGTGTTGACGAGTGAGCTCACCGCAGACCCCCGCTGACAGCTTCGCGGCCCGCGCGCAGCGCGGCCGCGACGGCCTCGCCGGTGTCGATTGCGGTGACGTTGACGGTCTGGGTGATGTCGGCTCGGTTGTTGTTCGTCGTGGTCGTCGTCGTGGTATTCCCCCCACCGCCGAATGCGGCGGGGTCGACGCGATCGACGATCCTCGAACCGACGCGCACGTAGTCGGCGAGCTTGGCGAGCCAGGTGCCCTCGATGTTCCTGTTGATGAGGTTCCACAGGGATTCGAGCACCGCAACGGTAGACCCGAACTGCGTGCGTAGCAGGTTCGTCGACAGCGCCCACTCACCGAAGGCACCAGCAACACGGAACACGAGTCCGACGAGAGAGCGCATCAGCCCGAACAGCGACGCCACCAACTTGAGTACGTTGGCAAGCAGCGGGCTCCACTCCTCGAAGCTCTCGATGAGCTCGCCGATTACACTGTTTCCGCCTTCCAAGTAGGTGTTGAGGTCGTCCCACGCCACCGCGAGGAAGCCCACCACCGCGACCAGGTTGGCGATGATGCCCGCGGCAATGAACAACACCGCGTTGGCGCTGACGAAGGCTGCGATCGTCGGGAGCGCGAGCACCGCGGCGATGGCCGCAGCGAGCGCGAGGAAGCCCGCGGACACCGCGAGGATGACCGGAGCCCAGTCGACGAAGAGTCGCGAGAGGGACTCGACGAGCTCCGACAACCCGCTCGCGATGAGCTCGTCATTGGCCTCGACCCACCGCAGCACGTAGTCGGTGACCTCGAGCACGACGGGCGCAATGGCTTGCCCGATGGTGTCGGCGAGCGCCGAGCCCACCGCTTGGAGCTTGCGCCACGACAGCGCGAGCTCGGCGGTGCTGCGTAGGGTGTCCTCGCGGGTGATGATCCCGAGCTCGGCCGCCTCGGTCTTGAGCGCCCGTAGGCCGTCACTGCCCTGCAGCAGCAGGGGCGCCACACGCCGCGCGACGTCCTCACCGAGTAGCCGCATGGTGGCCGCGGTGGCCTTGCCCTTGTCGTCGGCATCGGCGAGTGCGTCGGCCAGTGCGTCGACAAGCTCGATGGGTCCGGCACCTCGCAGCTGGGTCATGGTGATGCCAAGGTCCCCGAAGGACTCGGCCAGGGCCACGTTGCCGTCGCGCGCCTGGGCCGCACGCGCCTGCAGGTTGAAGAGGACCTGGTTCATCAACTCGGTGCCGTTGCGCACCTGCTGGAATGCGAAGTCCAGACCTTGGAGGGCCTCCACGTTGACGTCGAGAGCCTCGGCCTGCTGCAGCAAGGTCTCGGCGTTGTTCGCGGAGCTCACCGCCATCGCGGTGCCCGCGGCACCCACCGCCACCACCGACGCGATGACGCCCGCTGTCGTCTGCACGACGGCTTCCATCGCGCGCTTGGTGCCGTCGAGTGCCTGGTCGATCCGTTCGAGGCTCGCGACGGTATCGTCTTCTCCGATGACGCCGAGCGCGACGAGCAACTCGCGAATCACCTCGCTGCCGTCACTCGCCATGGTCGCGCTCCTGTTCTTTCCTCACGGCCTCGGCGTAGTCGAGCATGAGGTGAGCGATCACGAAGTCTCGAAACGGCATGGCGCGCACGATCTGTGGGGGTGCTCGATACTGCTCCGAGTAGGCGACGCGGTGGACTAGCACCTCGTCGAGGGTCACCCCGAGGCCGCGGGCGCGTCGACGGAAGCGGACATCGGCTGCGTACCGGAAGCCGGCTGGCCCAGTGTCGCCGCTCCGAATCTCTGAAAGCCAGACAGATCCGGAAAAAAACCGTTCACCACGCACACCCGCCAGGCCGCTTGGTAGGCCTCCATGTAGTTGGCCGCGAACGCGATCTCGAAGTCGGCCTCGTTGCTCAACGACCGCATGCCGTTGCTGTCGCCGCGCGACGTGTACTTGAGGAGCTGGCGCATCAGCGGAACGAAGCGCGGCGACCGGAACATCGACCCCACGTCGTCGCCGACCTTGCTCCAGTCGACACCACTCGCCATCTTGAGCAAGTCGGACACGCCCTTCTTGCGGTCTGACACACCGTTGCCTGGACCAAGTGCTCCGAGCACCGCGGTGCGGAGGTCGTCGGACTCAAGGGCGCCACCGAGTGCCGAGAGTAGCGTCGGGGTGAGCAAGCCGAGCACCTCGGCAGAAAGCGCCATGCCCTCGGTAGCCGGGTGAGGCATCACGATGTACTCGTGCTCGTCGCCGTTGCGATCCTTGAGCGTGAACGTGTCGGCCATGGTCCTGTCTCCGTGGCTGGGTGGTCAGACTACAAGAGGTTGCGTGCGCCTGGGATGAAGCGTAGGTTGGGGAGCTCGACACCGAAGACAGCGTCACCGAGGTCTTGGCCCTTCGAGGGGCTCGGCGGGTCCATGAAGATGCACGTTCGAGCCGACAACACATCGCCGGTGGCCGCGTCGACGAGCAGGAAGGGCAGCGGCAACAGGATGTTGGGCACGATGCCCAGCTGGTCACCCGACTGGGCTTCGAGCAGCCCGTAGAGGAGCGTGTAGGCCCTCGACGTCCCGAGCAGGGAGATGCGGCCCTGCACGATGCGTTCGAGGTTCCTCGAGTAGACGTTGCCCCCGTCCTGCCCTGTGGTGCGGTTCCACAGCCTGGACGTCCACCCCCAGCTGAAGGCGTCGTCGCGACCGAAGTCGCGAAGCGTGACGGTGCCGATGTTGATCGCGACGTTGGAGAGCGAGTAGCTGCGGGTCGTGCCCATGGTCAGATCTCCGCAAGCGGGGTGGTGGACTCGTACAGGTTGATCTGGAAGAGGATCGTGTCCACACCCACCTGTGCCTCGACGTCAGCACGGATACGCCGGTTGTCGATGTCGTCTTGGGTGATCGCCTGCATCGTTACCCGCGTCTGGTCGGGCGCGAAGTGGCCCGTGTCCTCGCCCTGTTCGGCGCGGCTCCGTAGGATGGACTCGACGACCACCTGACCCGCACTGTTGGTCTGACCGACGACACCGACGGGGATCTTTTCGCCTCGGTCGGTGAACTGGAGTCGCGCGGCAATGAGGTCTTCGGACACCCGAGCCTTGTACCAGTCCGCGGAGAGGATCTCGTAGATGGGCCGGCCGGAGATGTTTTCGCCGTTCTTGACGTAGAACGGCGCCGTGCCGAAGGGCAGCCCGACGTTGGCTTCGTTGGCGAGGGCGAACGTCAACTGCGACTGGGTGATCGCCGGGTTGAGCACGGCCATCTCCCGCACTCGACCGGTCCACGGAGCCGACTGCACGTCGGGGTCGAACACCGTGCGCGACGCGAGCCAGGCAAGCGACACGGGCTCGTCGGCCACGTTGTGGAATACCACCGCGGTACGCTCACGGCCCGCGAACGTGGAGAACGCCGCGGGCACTCCACTGGTGAGCCAGTCGGCGTCGTTGCTGGTCGCGATGAAGAGCTTCTCGCCGTCGGTCTCGACGGCCGCGGAGACCTCTTCGAGATCGGCCGCCACGGTCGTGTCGACGGCGACGCCGTAGAAGCTGTCGTTCTCCACCCGCGCCGCGGCGTAGGCGAGCTCGTAGCCGTTGAGGGCGGCCGCGGTGACGAGGATGCTGCTCACCCTGGGCTGTTGCGCGAACGCCGTGGTGAGGAAATCCGCGGTCTTGGCGGTGATCTCGCTGGCTGCAAGTGATGTCGCGACTTCCTGCGCATTGGCGTAGGCCTTGACCGTCGCGCCACCAAGCCCGTTGCCCGTCGTCGTCACGATGAGCAAGGGCACCCCGAAGCCCTGTCGAGCCGGGGGCAGCGCGGCCAAGAACACGTTGACAACGACGGTCGTGGGTTCGTGGGTAGTGGGCATCAGGTGAGGTCCTCGGTGACGACGACCGTGCGATCGCCGAAGGTGTCGGTGTGCACGACCTCTTCGAGCTCGGTGGCCGGGAGGGCCTCGGCAGGGTCGGCGACGCGCGTGTAGGTGATGACGAACTCCCGCCGGTAGCGTGTCTCCGTGTCGCTATCCAACGTAGCAGAGAGGTCGACAAGAGGCCCGACGGGCTCGAGCCACATCCGGGTGAGCAGCGCGAGTGACTCGCCGGTGGTGAGCAAGAACACGGCCCGTTCGAGCCAGTCCAGTGCACCCTCACCATAGGCCTCGGCGACCAGTGTGCCCCGACGCTGGCCACGCACCTCGACGGTGCCGGCCGTCACCATTCGCTGGTCGTCGTAGCCGACGCGCTCGTCGTAAGCCTCGATGTCCAACACGACGTAAGGTAGCGGCGGCCGGGGGCCGTTTTGGTCACCGAAGATGACACCGGCTACGGGCACCGTGACGCTTGCAAGCGCGTTGACGCCGATCAACCAGTCGCGCGCGTTGTCGAGCATTGCCACGAGATCGGCGTCCTCGGTGCCGCTGCTGGCCTCGTTGGTGCGCACGAGGAAGACGTTCTCGTAGGGAATCTCTGGGTGCTCGTCGTCGACGTGAACCACGGTGTAGGCGACACCGCCTACAACGACCTCGTCGGCCTCAAGTGTGTTGTACTGATCTTCGGTGCGCAGGAATCCGAGCTGCTCGGTGAGGAGCTTGCGATCTGCCCGAGCACGATCACCAGCGCCCACAACTTGACGGTCGCGGCCTGACAAGCGCTGCACACTGGCCGTGAAGCTGACGTCGACTGCTGCACCACGCACCCACCGACCAGCCGTCCAGGCACCGCCATCGCGCCTCCGTCGCGTCACTGTGGACTCGCCGAGCAGGGCCATCAGTGTGCCTTTCCTATGCGGCGCGCGCGAATCGAGTCGTTGGTCTCGCGGAGCTCGTAGGTGATGGACTGCCGGAGTCGGCCGGTGTCGATGAGCGGGTTGGAGCTCCCTTTGCGCCGAATGGTACTCGGAGCGTTGGGCGGGATGCGCAGCTGGGTGATCTTGAGCTGCACGTCGCGTACAGCACGCACACCGATCAAGCCGAACTCCCGCTCGACATCTTCCTCACGTCGACCCACAGCACGCGACACCGCGTCGCGCATCAGCCGGGCGTACACCCGGCGCTTCTCGCGCACCGTGCTGCGAAGAAACGACCTCGGTGGCACTCGCCACCGCTTGCCGTTCTTGGTCGGCCCGGGCACACCGAACTCGTTCGCGGCCGCGTAGGTCACGAGGTCGGACTCGGCCTGGTTACGTGCGATGACGCCTACGAGGATCTGCCACTTGCCGAGGTTGGCCAACTGCTTGCGTGTCGGCCTGGTGCCTGGGCCACGATCGATGACGCGCGCGGCCATGTCACACCACGACGAACGGGGCCGACGCGCTCCGGCTGCCTCGCAGACGCAAGTAGCGTTGCCCGTAGGACGTCAACATGAGATCGGCGTCGACCGACGTGGCCGTCACGTAGCCTGCGGGCAGCCCGAAACCACGCTGTAGAAGGTCGTCTTTCTGGTTGACCAGCGGCCCGACCTGACCCGCACCGGCATTGGCGTTGAGCAGTCCCGGTGAGCGCTCGGCGATGTGTGCCGCGTACAACACCATGGCCTCGGGGTACACATTGCCCCAGAACGCCGCGTTGTGGGCCCGCGCCGCGAAATCGAGCAGGCCCTCGATCTGCGAGTCGGTCAGCCCAGGCAGCACCGTCGGGGGCGACGACGTGGGGTCGCCGTGCCTCGGGTCAGTGATGGTGCTGCGGTACAGGCTGACGCTGGACACTAGGCCTCCGCGGTGGGCTCCTCGCCACCGTGCAGGCGCTTCTCGGCGCGCTTGATCGAGTTGACGGCCGACTCCTCGAGCCTGACGTCGCCGCGGGCGATCAGGCTGTCGAGGGTCCTCCGGTTCGCCGAGCCCTTCGGGAACACCTCGGTCGTGAACTGCTCGACGTTGAGGTGCACGACGGGCGCCGGAGTGAACACCACCACCCGGTTGATGCCGTCGGGGCCCTCGGTGTGCGGCGACCACTCCGTGTCCCACGCATCGGCGGGCACCTCGATCTCGTTCGGCACCCGTCGAGTACCCCCTGGCTCGCTCGGGTCCTCGACGTCGAGTTGTGCGTCGTCGGAGTTACCGAGCACGACTCGGTAGCGCTCGACAGGCAGCCACTCGTCGCCGTTGCCCGTCGGTCGCTCCTCGATGACCGGGAAGTGGTACGGAGTCCTCGTCCGGTTCTCGAGCTTGATCATGGCCATGGTCCTGTCCTCCCCTGGCTAGTTTCAGCCGATGCCGCTCGTCGGAACGAGCAACAGCAAGTGGTTGCCGACGTCGCCCATCGTCACGCCACCGACGGCGGAGTAGATGACGGTGATCTGTTCGAGCGCGCTGCTCTGAAAGACGGGCAACGTCGTCGTGGACTGGATGTCCACGAGCCCCATCGCGTCGAGCTCGGGTCGATACAGGAGGATGCCGTCCTCGCCGTTGGGGCCGATGCCCTGCAGCTCTTGCGCAGTCTCGATCGCACGCACGCCTCCGGACGGGTCCTGCTTGTTCAGGAAGAACTCCGCCATGGTGAGGTCGGAGCCGCTGCCCGGGTCGTGCTGGCGGCTGTACATCCACGCACGGATGCGCGGCGACGTCGCCATCATCGTCGGCGAGAACGTACCACCGGTGCGGATCATCGGCGTGTACTGCGCCGTGTTGAGCGCCCGGATGAAGGCCTTGTTGTCGACCGTGTCCGACGCCGTGAGCGGGAAGATCTGCTTCGCGAGGTGCGGGTAGTTGAGGATCCCGAACACGTCGGAAGGGACGTCGCCGTTCATGAAAACGCGGTTGCGGACCTCGCCGACGAGGCGGTTGCCCATCCGCATGTCGTTCTGGTACTGCTGGATGCCCGCGTAGTCGGTGGTCAGCTGCTCGAAGAACTGCGTTTGCACCGCGGTGACGATGTAGACGACCCCGAACGTCTGTTCCTTGTACGACGTCCGTGCACGCACCTGCACGGAGCCGCCCCGGTAGATCTCGGCCTCACCGTTGCCGACGATCCGCCGGGCGGTATGGGACCGCGCCCCGAGGGGCACCGAGGTCTCGCGTGGGAAGAGTCGCTCGGCGTTAAGCGGTTGTCGCTTCTCCTCCCACAGCTGCGTGCGGATGTACTCGAAGTCGCGGGGGAACCCACCGGCCCCGCCCGACAGACCGGCCGCGTCGCGTCGTTCCTTCGACAACCCACTGACGTACCGCTGCCACTGCGCCTGCACCGCGTCCATGCGGGGGAGCCTACCGCCGTTCTGTTCCATGAGCTCGCGAAGCGCGAGTCCATCACAGTGGCGGTTGTAGGCGTCGAGCGCGTTGCGCGTCGGCATGACCGGCTCGCCACCGGAGTCGAAGCGGCGCCCGACACCGCTGGGCGTCACGCCTCCCGCCCACCGCGTCGCCCGACGCACCGAAGCGAGAACCTGTTCGGCTGTCACGTTGATCCGGGAGCCCGGGGGCGTGACGTTGAGGACCTTGGGGTTCGAGACCATTTCGAGACTCCTACGGGACGCGGCCGGTATCGAGGTGCACGGCCGCGGCTGCGTCCGTGCTCGGCGTCGCGACCCTGCGCCACTGCGCGATGTTGCGACCGAGTGCGAGACGCGTCGCGCTCGTGGTGTTGAACAGCTTGCCGGAGTCGGAGCCGTCGGCGAGCTCGACGTAGACGGCGTCGCTCGGGTCGGGCGACTGGGTCGAGTCGACCCAGACCTCGCCACGGACAGCCACACGCACACCCCGGTTGGCCACGTAGCGGCCCTCTTCACCACCGATCGTCGCGGCCTCGTCGTTGGGGCTGTACATGCTGATGCCGATCAACGCTCGGTGCAGGCTGGTCGCCTCACTGGGCCCGGTCGTCGCGACGACGTCGACCGGGGCGGTGGCAGCGACCTCGACCTCGAACTCGAGACCTGCGACGTCGGCGGTGAACACCATATCCGCGCCGCTCTCGGTCACCGTCACCGGACGTGCACCGAGTGCCGTCTGCAACGTGGCGACGTCCGTGGTGAGGTTGAGGCCCCCGACGCCGACGTCGGCGAGCAGGATGCGCTCGGACCCGCGCACCTCGGTCACGATGATCCGCGTCCCGCTGTCGGGGGCGGCCGCGGCGTAGCCTGCGATCGTAGCCACCTGCGCGGTGAAGCGCGGCAACTTGGCGAGCCCGACGAGGTCCTCGGGACCCGTCGGCGACTGGCCCGTTCGGACCACCACGCGGGCGAAGGGGATGTCCTCGGCCACCACCGCGGCGGTGGTGCTCGGCGCCGACAGCGCACCCGAAGCCTCGGTCACGGTGAACGTGTCGCCCGGCAGGTTGCCGGTCAACGTGAGCACGTCGGTACCGGCATCGAACGTTGCGGTCACCGCACCGCGCACGAGGGGCTCGGCGTTGATCGCGGTCGCGAGGCCCGCGCCGATGCTGTCGGCATCGCCACCCGTGCCGGTGTTGTAGGTGACGTCGACCCCGTTGATGGTGATCGTGATGTCGACGTTGTCACCGGGGTCCGTCACCGTGCTCGTTGTGACCTGCGCGGCCTGCGGCACGGAGTTGATTCCGGTCTGAAAGGCGTTCAGGTGGCTGACCTTGGCCCAGTCGCCGACCTGACCCTGACGGGCGGTAGCGCGAACGTCGCCGAAGCCCTGCGAGAAATTTCCGATCATCGTTCCCCCATCAGGGTGCTGAACCGAGCCTCGAGCTCGTCGTAGTTGTTGGTCGCATCGGGCGTCATGTTGGGTTCGAGAATCATGCCCCCGCCGCCTCCGGACAAATCCGGCGCGTGCAAGCTCATCGCCTGCTCTGCGGTGAGTGGCAATCGTGTCGCGCCCGAGAAGATGGGCTGACCCTCGCCCGGTTGCACATTGCGACCGTACGGCGCCGACGGGCCGAGTGGGTACGGCGCGGTGCCTGCCTCGGGCGATTCCATCAACGGCGCTGGATGCCTCAAGTTGAGCTTCTCACGCTGCTTCTCGGCACTTTCCGGGGCCAGCTTCTCGAACATCCAGTGTATGCCCGAGCTGACGGGGTCCTGGTAAGGGTTCCCGGGCACAGCTTCGGACAAGGGCACCGGGTCGGCATCTTGTGTCCCGATCGAGTTGAACCTTGCCTCGAGCTCGTCGTAGGTGGGCTTCGCGACGGCATCACCGAGTTGCTCAAGGGGCTGTGTCATCGCGCTGTACCTTCGCTCGATTTCGCCGAAGTCGACGGGCTGGTTGCTGTATTCGAAGGGTACCCCAGCCGGGGCACCACGCACATCAGGTTCAAGGTTCGGCTGCGGTGAGGGCTGCTCGACCCAAGGATCAATGCCTGCTCCTCGCTGTGAGCTGACGTCGATTGCAGGTTCGGGTAGCGCGCGGTTGATGACCCCGCCATCCGCGCGCGCCCCAAAGCGATCGTACATCGCCAGCTCTAGCAGGAACGCAGACATCAGCCCTTAGCGGCCTCCCTCGCGGAGTCGGCCCGACGCTCCGAGATCGCCGAGGGCCCGGGCCGGAAGAGGTCGGGCACCTGCTGGTTGGGCTGCGGTGGTGTGGTCGGCTGCGTCTGGGGCTGCGTCCACGCCGCACGCCCCGCCTCGACACCGTCGTGCCGGGGCAACTTCCCTCGATTCGCAGTGTAGTGGCCGTCGACGAGGCCACGAATGCGCTCCATCGACATCTTGTCGCTGATGGGCTTGCCGGTGATCTTCGTGGCGATGCGCTTGTAGATGGCGTCTGCACGGTCTTCCTGCTTGACCTCGACGCCGTACTCGTCCGCCATGGGCTTCATGGCCGCGGTCTCCATCTTGGACATCATCGCGTCAAGCATGCTCTTGAGCTTGCCGTTCTCGTCCTTCATGCGACTGTACTCGGCGACGTCGATCTTCTCTTCTTCACCCTCGTCCGACTTGAGCTCTTCGATCTCGGCATCCTGCCTCTTGAGCTTCTCGGACATCGAGTCGCAGTGCCTGCGGACAGCTCGAAGGGCTTCGTCGTCGGTCCCGAAGTCGCCGAGACCGAGAACAGCGCACAGCGCAATCAGGTTGGGGTTCATGGGGTCTGGCTCCTGTGTCGTGATGACGTGCCGTGCACTGTCAACTCGGGCTCGAATCGCGGGACCGCCTCGAGCCTCGTCGACGAAAGCAACGTGATTGTAGCCTCTTCCGGTTTGCACCGCATCGTACGCGCCATGCGGTCCATTTCCGGGTGTCTCGTCGACATCGGCCATGTAGCCAGGTGACAACTCGACCTTGCCACTGTCGACGGCTTCGAGGATGTCCCTCCGCATGATCGACAAGACACACCGCACGGCGTTGGCCTCGGCATCCCAGTCTGCGGAGATCACGGAGCCAACTGCGTACTCTTGGTAGTTGTCCGGAGTGACGTCCTCCGGCGGGTGCTCCATCGTGACCGGGAGCCCCACGAGCTGTTGCGCCGACGCTTGTAGCGTCTCGGCCGGAACGTACTCGCGCCACAGCTCGCCCCCGGGCGTCTCGTAGTCGAGAACTCCCTCTTTCGCGATATAGCCCTCGACGAGCTTGCTGCCGTCGGGGCGCACGAACGGCCGCATGAGCGAGATTCGATCGAAGCGTCGCAGGTGCAGCGTCACATAGACCCCGTGCTACGTAGCTGTGTAGCACGGAGCGCTCATATGGACTGGCTTTGGCGGCTGCTAGCCCGTCGCTACGTCGACGACATGTACATCCCACGGGCGTTTCCGGCACAGGCTGCACCCACGCGGCAGGTGGCGCGCAGCGACAGCCTCTACAACCCACTCACCCAAATGGGCAACGACTCCACCGACAAGACGCAGGTAGCGAGGCCCAACACCTGGTACAGGCCGCTCGACGACGAAGAACTGCGAGCAATGTTCAACAACAACGGCATCGCCCGCCGCATCGTCGACATCCTGCCGAGCTTCGCGTGTCGCGAGGGCTGGGAGGTCAAGGGAGCCGACACGGGTGAAGAGAAGCGCTTGCAGGTGCGGGCTCGTGTCAAAGAGGCCATGACCCTCGCGCAGCTGTACGGTGGCTCCGCCATGTTGCTGGTGACGGTCGACGACATCCCCGCAGGCCCCTACCGTGACCGCCCTGCAGATTGGCTGACCCAGCCTCTCGAACTCGACCGCGTGCACGAACTTCAGGCCATCCAGGTGTTCGACACCTTCGAAGCCTCGCCGCTGGACGAGAGCAAAGACCCGTCGTCGCCACACTACCGAGAGCCCGAGTTCTGGTCGATCGGTTCCCACGGCTTCTACGCCACCGTGCACGCGTCGCGCGTGATCCACTTCAAGGGCCGGATGCGCATCCCGTCGGAGCGCTGGTCGCGAGGCACCCACGGGGGCGTCGGGTACTTCAACCGACAACAGAACGCATCGTATCTCCAGTCCGTCTACGATCAGATCCGCCACCTGGCCGAGACCATGAAGGCGGGCGCGGTGCTTGCCCAGGAGTCGCAAAAGTCCGTGTACCAGATCGCGGGCCTCGACGCGATTCGCGCAGGTGACCAGGCCGAGGACCTGCTCGCCAAGATCCGCGCGTCGCAGCAGTTGAGCTCCATACTGTCCGCCACTGTCGTCGGAGAGAACGACAACTTCCACCACGTCGCGGGAACCTCGAGCGGCTTCGACGCTCTCACCGAAGGTCAAATGGCGATGCTGTCCTTCGTGACCGGCATCCCACGCATGGTGTGGTTCGGCGACCAACCTTCGGGCTTCAGCACCGACGGTGATGCCTCATGGAAGGGCTTTCGGATGACCGTCAACAGCTATCAGGAAGACCGTCGCCCGCAGCTCGAACGGCTGTACCAGGTGATGGCTGTGGCGCGGGCCCGCAAGAACACCATCGACCCGGAGAACCCCGAGCTCGTGTTCGCACCACTCGACGAACCCACCGACCTCGAACGCGCACAAGCCCGGTTGGTCAATGCACAGGCAGACTCGATCGAGGTTCAGAGCGGGGTCCTGTCGCCTGACGAGGTCCGACAGCGCTACCAGAGCGACGACGGCTACCAAGTCGAGCTTGCACCACTCGACCCCATCGATGCCGAGGAAGCCGTGATGCGGGCACAACTCGCGACCGCGGCCAAGGCTCCACCGATAATGCCCGGTAACCCAGGCGAAAGCGGACCTCCGAGCAAGCAGCCCAACGGCAACACACCCGTCGACTAGGGGATCGCCGCACCGTCCTCGGCCGTGCCACCGAACAGCACGGTGACGCCAGCGAAGTTCGGTCCAAGCGGGTCGACAGGTACCCACTTGACGGTGTCAAACAGGTTGACCCCGGCCACCACCAGCCCGGGATAGCCCTGTCGGTTGACGCCAACGGCGTGGTACTTGGTGCCGATCTCGATGTGCGCCCTGAAGAAGCCGCCGCGGTGCGCACTGTTGGGCACGTTTGCGATGCGAAAGACGGTTCCGTCGGCCTGGGACAACACGAGGACGTGCCCGCCGTACAGCCCACGACTGCCGTAGGCCTCGCCGCAGCGTTGGGACACCACCTTCGCCGTGTGCATGGCGGTGTTGCCGCCCTCGACGGCCAACGCGGCCCCGTGCATGCTCGTGATGCTGCCCGACGTCAGCGTGAGGTCCGCGAGCTGCGGGTAGACCTCGAGCTCGCCATTCCCGTTGCTGTAGACGTAGTGGACCTTGTCGTCTTGAATGACGAGCGAGCCGGGTTCGAGTTCGTCGGGGATGTCGGCGATGGTGAGGAAGCTGCGTTGCGTGCTCGCCGCGCCCTCATGCCTCACCGAGGTGAAGTCCAACACCAGGTCGCCACTCGGCGACACTGGGCTGCTTCCACAGTCGGTGACGTACACCCGCCTGAAGTCGGTCCCGACAATCGAGCCCGTCGGGTCGGCCCACACACCGTGACTCAACGTGTCGCGGACCCGGATGCCGCCAACAAAGGTCGTCTCGCTGACGGTGCCTAGCACGACGCCCTTGCCCAGAGTGCGCGTCGTGTAGATGGTGCCGCCCATGCCGTCGACGTGGATCGGGCCCTCGTAGTAGGCCTCGTCCGTCTCGAGACGGAGTGCGTAGGGTATGGCCGCGGTGTTGCGGACCGGTCCGGGTCGCTGCACACAGCTCTTGACTGGACACTTGACCGTGACGGGCTGATTGAGGTCCCACCAGCCATCAGGCGGACTCGACCAGTCGAGGACAATGCCCTCTTCCTCGCGGAGCTCCGCCCGGTCGAAGTACTCGGTGAGCAATTCCGAGTCGGACATGCCGGGCTGGAAGTACATCATCGGCGTGAGGCGTAGCTCTTGGCCCTCGGCACCACCGGTCATGCCGAGAATGAAGAGCATCAACGCGAAGAGCATGGCAACCCCTGTCTGTGCTGTAGGGGTAACTGCGCCTTTACGAGAGCGAGGGGAAGAGGTTCGCGGGTCCCGTGATGCGTCGATACCACACGCGCCCGGTGACGATGCCCGCTGCGGTGCTGCCTGCAACGCGCGAGGCCGACACCCACAAGTAGGGCGTGTCGAAGGGGTCGGCGTCGGCCCACTCCGATGCATCGTTCACCGAAGATCGTGCTTCCATGTCGATGAGGTTCGACGGCGTTGCGGCGATGCTGCTCCACTGCACCCCGCCCCAGTCAAAGCCGAGCCCCGAGAACCTCGCGCCCACGAGCGTCAACCCGGTGACGCCCGTGGCACCTGCTGCAACGGTCGCGGTGTTGGCGAGCGTCGCTACGGTGTTCGCGGTCTCGTACCAGCCCACGCCCTTGCCCACCGAGCCCGCGCCCGCGCCGTTCATTAAGAAGGCCCAGATCCCGAGTCGCGTCGCCGAGCCAGGGAGTGAGTCGGCCTTGACCGCGAGCTCGATGCCGTCGCCCGCAGAGTAGTCCCAGCCCTCCAGGTCCTCGAGGTCGTTGAGCGGGATGGGGTACCACATTTGGTTGGCGGTGTCGTCGGTGCCGAGCGTGGTGCCGGCCAAGGCCGCGGTGTCGAGCGTGAACACCCCGCCCGAAAACCCCGTCGTGCCGCCGTTACGGCCACCAGGGTCCTGCAGCGTAGCTCCGTGCAGGTTGGTGATCTGTCGCCACTCGCCGAAGCTGCTGCCGCTGCCCCCGCCAACTCGTCCGTTTGGGTAGGGCAAGGGCTACTCCAGGGGTGCCGAGTAGATCTCGATCTCAAACACACCCGTGCCACTGCTGTGCGAGAGGTTGATGAACTCGACGGCGTCGCTGTTGTTCTTGAGCGTGATCGGGTACTCGAAGGACACATCGGCCGGGATGGTGTTGTAGTCGGTGTCGCTCGCGCTGAAGGTGCCCGTGGCCGTGTAGCTCCAGTAGCCCGCGCCCCCGATGGGCACGATGTACGCCCGCTGGGTGTTGGGTGGGAACTGGTACGTCTCCCAGTTCGTGTTGGTGACGGTGACCCGCACGACTGACCGACCTGTCGGACTGTTCGCGTCGATGCTGGCCGAGAGGTCGACAGCCATACCGGCCCTCCGTTTCGCAGAGTCTAACGCATGCGCGAGCAAGGCCTGATTGTAAAATCGATGTCAAGAGACTAAATACAGACAAGTTTTCCTTGCAACACCCCGTACAGGTGTTATACTATACATACAGAAAGCGCAGAGAGCGGCTGTCGGTGGTCGGGGAAGCCCATAAACGAGCCACCGGGGGCAACAGGGAAGGCGGAAACGTCAGCACCAAGAGCAGTGGCGACCATGCAGCCACCACAAACGCATGGTGAGGCGCGAGCGTCCGGAAACGAACGTCGTAAGCCCGAGTAGAGTCCCTCCGTATCAAGCACGGAATGTGTCGCGGCTTCGGTCGCGAGCTGGTGAATTGACACCCGGTGTGTCGTGCGAACGGGCGGCGGCACGGTGACGTGACCGCCCACGGGTCATCCCACGGGATGGCAAGCGGGTATGTACTCGGCTGGCGAGGCCCCGGAAGCGTTCCGGTGAGGAGCCGGCCGCCTCATGACTCCCATTGCCTGCCGCGTCCACGTCGCGGGAGTTGGCACCACCAAGTGCAGGCAAACGAGCGACGACAGCCGTGAAGGTCGGCCTCCCTGCCGGATGGGGAGAGAAAAGAACAGCATCCGCGCGGGCGGGAGGTCGTCCGAACCCAACCCCTACTCAACCCAACTGGAGGTGATCGTGTTCACTTGCGATTACACCAAGGCGGTCACGGACCGCATCGAGCAGCTCGAGGCCTTCCTCGCCGAAGACAAGGTGCAGGAAGCCAAGCGGTTCTACCGCAGCGAGCGCGCGTACATCGACGACGCGGCCAACATCCCGGTTCTCTGGGTGCGGTACGCCAAGGTCATGGACACGATGCGCTGGTCATGACCACGCCCACCGGGAGCGCATCCCGGCAATGGCTCCAAGCCTGCCACGTCCCCGTCGTGGAGCTGGCACCACCGAGTGCAGGCATCAACCGAAGAGAGGTAACC
>JAAUYH010259755.1_pt1 | contig 35732 bp, 31 predicted proteins | sample 7278061 | NCBI WGS metagenome assembly JAAUYH01 (sample SAMN14350203, study PRJNA611818) | marine sediment metagenome | isolation source: surface marine sediment (0.6m) | place: French Polynesia: Moorea | collected 2018-08 | reverse complement strand
GGCGAGCCATACCCTAAGAATCCTGTTACGAAAGCGTTTTGATATTGATGTGCTGACCTTTAAGCAGCAAACTCCTCAACTCAGCTAGAGATAACTCACATAATGCGTGTAATTATAATTGTTTGCGCTGTTGCTTGAGTTGCGATCACAATTTTGGGCTGAGCAATATTCCCCGCTATCAGGGCGTCAATCGCATTGGTCAAAATATTCAGCAAGACCTGATTTAAGGCGCTAGCATAACAGTGAACATGGGGTAACTCGCCATAGCGCCTTTCGATGGCGATCGGGGCGGGGGCCAAGTCTAATCGATGGGTCAGCATCAGCAGAGTACTTTCTAAGCCGGTGTGGATATCAACCTGCTTGAGGGGCGACTCATCATGGCGGGCAAAGTTGCGCAGCGACATAATAATGTCTCGAATGCGCGTTGTCCCAGATTGCATTGACTCAATCAGTTTCGGAAAATCATCTAGCAAATAATCAATTTCGCCTTCATCAATAGTTTCCGCTTCCATGCCTGTAGGCAAAACTGATCGATCGCCGCGGTAAAACGCGATCAGAGTCAGTAACTCTTGGATGTAGTCGGCGGCGTGTTGCAAATTACCGTGGATCACCGTGATCGGATTATTGATTTCATGGGCCACTCCCGCCACCAACTGCCCCAAACCCACCATCTTTTCACTGTGAATCAACTGAGCTTGGGTTTGCTTGAGCTGCTGTAGCGCCTCCGATAACTGGGCGGCCTTTTCGCGCTCCCGTTGTTCTGACCGTTGTAGTGCGCTTTCGACCTGCTTTCGTTCAGTAATATCCCGAATCATCACAGTGTAAAAGGCGTCTTTGAATACCTGCGTCTCAGTCACCGTTATTTCGAGGGGAAATAGCGCTCCATCTCCGCGTTTGCCGATCATCTCGCAGGGTTGCTGGCTTTGACAGGTTTGTCTCAGAAAAATGTTAAGAGCAGACGGCTCTCCCTGCCAGTCAAGGGCCTTGAGACAAACAAAATTAGCCAAATTGGATCCGATTAAATCTGACTTTGGAACGCCAAAAATTCTTTCGGTTTGCGGGCTTACATTTTTAATCCGCAGTTGATTGAGAGAAATCGATAAAATCCCTTCTCCTGCAGTCTTAAAGATTGCTTCTGTTTTCTCAACCGCTTGTTCCAAAGTGGCCATTACCTGGTGATACCAGTGGGATAACTGTCCTGCCTCTGAAAACGAATCTAATGCAACCCGACGCTTGAGATTGCCGGTGCGAGCATGATGACTGATGGTGGTGTAGAAATCCTGCAGGACGCTTCGCTCACTATGCTCGGTCATATTGAGTCCTACATATTCTTGTCGGGGCGTAACCCGGAGGCGAAAACATCGATTGAGCGCCATCAGAACCAATAGTGTCGCCGTAAAGCTCCATAAACCGCAGGCCAAAATGCCTGAGATCTGCGTCTTAATTTGTTCAACGCGATTTAGGCCGGTGTCGAGAATAGCCATGTTGGCAAACAACCCCACCGCTAGAGAACCCCACACCCCAGCCCCCAAATGCACTGGAATCGACCCAACGGCGTCATCAATGCGCCAGCGTTCAAGCAACGCTGTTAAACACTGCATGATCAAGCTGCCCACCGCCCCAATCAATATGGCCTGGGCGGACGACACTGCATGGCAGTTAGCCGTAATTGCGACCAGCCCCGCCAGTGCGCCATTCATGGTTAAACTCACGGATAAAGACTGCTGGCGGATTAGGGCGAGCAGGATGGGAACCGCCAACCCGCTGGCCCCCGCCAATAGCGTATTGGCAATAATGATTGGCGCGGTTGCATTGAAGGTCAGAGCGCTGCCTCCATTGAAGCCAAACCAACCAAACCAAAGCAGCAATGTCCCTAAAAAAGAAAGGGGGAAGTCCGCCCCGGAAATCCTTTGGTGCGATCGCTTTTTAGAAAATCGACCCAATCTGGGACCAATGAATAAAACTGCCGCCAGCGCACTCCATCCCCCCAGACTATGGACAACAGTCGAACCTGCAAAATCGACAAAACCGCGCTTTCCTAACCAACCAAGAGTCTGTACCTGGTTTATGCCATTCCAAACCCAGTGGCCAAACAGCGGATAGATCAGTCCTGACATCGCCCCAGCAAGGGCCAGGTAGCCTCTGAGACTCATGCGTTCAGCCACCGCTCCAGAAATTATCGTCACCGACGTACTGCAAAACATAGCTTGGAATACAAAAAAAGCAGTAACCCAAGCCGTTTGTTGCTCTAAGGCCAGCAGATAATCATTCCCCCCAAACCACCCTCCATAGGATTGACCAAACATAACGCCATAGCCGACCGTCCAGAAAATAAGCACCGAGACACCGAGATCAGCCATGTTTTTAATCACGACGTTGATGCTGTTTTTACGGCGGGTGGCTCCCGCCTCAAGGCAAAGAAACCCAGCCTGCATTAAAAAAACCAGACCCGAACTGCTGACCAGCCACAGTAAATCGATAGCGCTATGCTTCATCTTGGCGAACAACCGTTAGTCAGTCCCAACGGCGAAATCAACTGAAAACCTAACAGATTGTTCCCTAGCCAAAGAACCAGCCCACACAAACAGATGATAATTTGTTACATAAGCTACAAATTCATGTGATAAATGTCCCAAATTGTGGATGGAAGATATCAGCAAAGTAATGTACAGAGGCGCCGAATAGCATCGAGGGGATAAGAGTCGGGGGTCGCCAAATCAGTCTGGCGAGATCTATTTTCCGGCGTCACAACCATTCCGGCGCCACAATCACCCTTACATGCGAGAAGATTGGATTAGGATTAGTCCTTTAGAATTTAGACAATGGGACGTAACGCAAAACTTCGTAAACAGCGCCGCTCACAGACGGCAGGTCAAGCTTCTTCAGAGGGCTCCAAGGCTAAACGAACAAAACAACAGTCAGTTAGAGCAGAAGTTCCCGCTCTCAACCCAAAGCCATCTGCTCCGCCTGAAAAACCGGAATCTCGGTCGCCTCTAAGCCGACTGACCGATTTCTTTAAGCCCAGCCCTAAAAAACAATCGCTCTACGACTCCAGCCAGGAAGTGTCAGATTTTATCGCGGAATATGGGGAGCTACTAGGCGCGATCGCCTGGGAAGGATATCAAACCCATGGACGGGGTATCGTCTTTGCAGGTCCCAGTTCCGACTCAACCATTGCAATCGAATTTGCGCCTCGCAAATCCCTCAGAAATTACGTGGGTAAAGAGGATATCAAAATGTTCGCTGAAATCCTGGAGATGTCAGATCCCGAAAAAGACTTACCCATGCTCTACACCACTCAGTCAGGCGACACCCTACTCTCTTCAGACGCCATGGAACTGCCGCCGCCAGAATGTTATCGTCGCAGACGCCAACGTCAGGCTGAAGCTGAGGCTAGTGCATCCTCTGAATGAAGGAAAGCAGGGGAAGCAGGGGGAGATGTAACTCTTCGACAGCAGAAAAATTCTGTTGGGTAGGTTAGGTTTCACAACTTCAACCGGCTAAAACTCGACTATACATAAAACCCTTTCCAGCTAGGGTTCCAAGGCGTATGGAAAGAAAGTCTGAGCCAATTCTGAATCTCTGGGGGATTGATCAGATTTTTGCGTAAATCGTGATTTTCTAACAAAATCCAGGGAAGCAGCGACGTATGAAAGTATTTTCAGGTTTGAAAATACTTTCGGACTTTTCGGACTACGTCCTCTGCAGCGTTTACCTCCCCATCTCCCCTGCCTCCCCTGCTCCCCCATCCCCACTATCTACTATCTTCCCCCATCCTCCCCTTGCTCCCCCTACCTCCCCTGCTCCTCTCCTCCCCTGTCCCTACTCCCAGTTACCCGCAACTTTGCACATAAACTGCCGTTGCATGCTCCATAACGGGTCCGCAAACGCCATCAATTGCGCCTTTGTAAAGACCTTGCTCCTTTAGAAACTGCTGTAGCTTCCTGGGATGCAGCTGTATATCCAATAACAGCTGGTCAATCCAATTTGTCTCTATGCGCTGCTGGAGCTTAGCCTGCTGCTGATTAATTAATTGGCCGTCAATAAGACCAAGCTCATGGGCGACCAAATGATCCGCCTCATCAATTAGAAAACTGAGCAAGGGTTCAGATTCTGCTTTTTGCAGAATTTCCACCATGCGGTCTGCAGCCTCATCCGTTAATGTGCATTTCACTGCCAAAGCGCAATATTCGTAGACTAATTCCTTGTATTTCAGCAAGGATTCCTGAATAGTGACATTGTCCATAAATTTTGACTTCTCTTTGTTGTGCGTTCCCATAGCAATAGGCTCCTTAACACTGTATTAACTGAAGTGTTAGCACCCTGTATCGCTATCTAGATAGTGTTAGAGCCAGATGAGTGCGTGACATCCTACCCCCCATCTTTTGTATAGAGATGGTAAAGATTGGGTTAAAAAAATCGTGAATACTAACACCAGGGGCGAGGATGCTATTGAAACCGGGTTTCAGGCGAAACCCCGTAAATTCAAGCAGTCTGACGCCCAACTCTCCAAGCATGGAGGCGCCGATTTGGGCCCAAATGTCACATTTGAGACTGTTTTAGTCACTATTTCTGTGAGCTGCTTTCATACCCAATCATGTCCGGATCTTTAAAATTTCCGACAGAAGACGTTCTCGATAAAGCGATCAAAGAAATTCTGAACCCCGAAAATCCTGATCCCTATTCCACTATTCCATACATTACAAGGACGCTAAGACAGTTTCACCTCTCCTCTCGCATTGAGGCGGGAGATATCCTTTTTGAAGCCTATATGCGCGGAAAAACACGGCTTCGAAAAGGAACCATCATCAGGGATGCGCGGGCTTGGCTGCGCGTAACCGCTTTCAATATCATCCGCGAAAAATATCGAAAGTTGAAGTTGCAACCTCCTACCGATCCAGATCTGCTGGACTTTATCTCTAAGGCGTCTGAACAAGGCTGGATATCCCAAACGTTCATTAACAGCCGGATAGATACCTTATGGGAAGCCTTGGATATTATGAAAAAAATTCAGCCGGAGAATGCTGAATTACTGCACTTGAAGTACATTGACGGCCTCTCTTGGAGAGAAGTGCGAGACCTCCTAGCGGCTAATGGGAATACCCTTGTCAATGAGGAAACATTGCGTAAGCGCGCGTCTCGAGCCATCAAGCAGTTGAGACAGATTTTCCACCAAGTTGAATCAGATAGGTAACGCGGATGGAAGATCGGGTTCTGATTGAGCAATCAGCCGCTCCACTTGTGCAGACACTAAACTGTTGGGGTCATTTTGCATCAGCGGCAGAAGTTCTTTCATCGCCCGCGGAGAGGCAACTTCTAAGTAGGACAAGACCGCTTCCCTAACAAAACCAATGGGATGGCGTAAACACGCTAGGGTTTGATCCGTCTTCAAACTCCAATGTTGAGAACCAGCTAAATGAAAACAACAGGCCAAGGCCCAATCAGACAGAAAGTACCGCAAATCCAGCAAATACCGGAGGCGAGCGCTGGGGGACAGCGGATGATAGGTGATTAATCCAGATAGACTTTGTAATTTGTCCAAATGCGATCGCTGGTCTAGAACGCTGAGAATAGCGCGTTTACTGGGAATATGCAATGCAGTGTCTAAAATTTCTAACCCCCGAGCCCGACTAGAGGAAGACCCTTGCAGACTAATTTGAGCGGCTTGGATAGCGCCGCTAGAGGAGGGGCCCAGAAACCGCATTAACATGAAGAGTCTTTCTACGGCGTCGGTTTCCAAATCCACCAGCGCCCGTTGGAGTAAATCTGCTTCTCGTCCAGTCACTTTCTCAGGCGGTATATCCAAGCGGGCCGCATAAATTTGCCCCAAAAAAATCAGTTCTTGATCCACGAGTTTTTCGATACCCGCTCGGCCCAGACGGTCCAACGCCCTATCAATCGTTCGCGATCGCTTAAGCCCCTTTTCCTGAGACAACCTGAGTAAAATACGCAGAATCCGATGGCGAGTGCTTCCCCAGGCGGTTAACAGATTAGAGATCAGCGTATCCAACGCTTGCGGCGTGCCAATTTTGCCAATTACCTGCCAGGCTTGAGTTCGCAACGCCTCAGGCTTATAGATGTTTTCCGCCAGTTCCAGTAGCATTGGGAGGGCCTCATTGCCCAGACGCACTAAGGCTTGCTCCGCCGCCCCACGGGTGGATTTATACTGCAATCCCCGCAGCAACGACGGATAATACTCTTCCAGATGAGTCGCTGCGATCGCCTCCAATAGCGCTCGTCGCACCCTCAAAGAGTCATCATTCAATAAATTGGGGATATAGAGCCGCAGCGCTTGCATGTAGGCGGCCTCCCCCAACGCTCGACACCCCATAACCCGCTCTTTTTCGCGTCGATGGGTCAACATCTGGCGGATGGCGCTCGTCGCCTCCGCCTTTTGCCTGGGATTCCCCCGCCGCAACATCAGCGAAGCCGCCGTTCCCCTAACAACCGGATCGACCTCAGAATCCATATAAGCTCGGAGTTCGCTAATATTCGGCGATTCCTCTGTAATCCAGACATAACGCAACGCCAGAGCAAGCACCTCAGGCTGTTGAGACTCATGCACCATCTGACTGACTTTGCCCAGATAAGCCGGATTGGGGTATTCCATCATGGCGTCCAGACTCTGGCGCTGCAGACTCGGGGAAAGATCAAGCAACATGGGTGAGAGAATTTCCCCCACCCCTTTGGGATCAATATGACTCAGCAGTTCAATGCAGGAACGTTTATCCGCTTCTCGTCCCGGACTCTCTAACTGCTCAATGAAGGCGCGCTTTAGAACCCGCAGGTTGGCGTTGGAAACACTCAGCAATCCTCTTTCAGCACTGAGGACAAGCAGATTGAGATAGTGGGTCCTCAACAAATAAATCACAGCCAACCAAATCAGAGCCACTAGCAAAATTTGCATTAAAAATACTTGACTCTGAAATTGGGTTTGGTCCGTATCAAAGAAATTGCAAAACCGAATCGTCAGCAAAATCCCCACTCCCGTAAACCCCATAGAAAGAGGTTCAGCAATCCCGCCCACCCAAGATTGGATCATCGTCCGACTAGCATCGGGAATGGGCTGAAAAAAGATTGGCCGGGTAGTCGCCACCAGCGTATAGCGCAGCCACTCATCCAAGAACTTCAATACAATTACTCCATACAGGAGCCCCTCAGTCGCAAATATAGTGGGCAAGCCCAGAAACGAGGTTATAGGACTTAAACTGACAATCAATAACGGCAACAACATGCTGACGGCAAAGACGCCCACCCGCTCAATCAAACGACTAGAAGTAAACCATTGAGTCAATAATTCAATCAACCCAAGCAAACCAGTGAAAATTCCTAAAAACCCGGCAATAGTATCAGCAGAGTACTTAGCATCTAACTGGTTTAGAAACTGAAATTCAATCAGGTAGAGCAAGATCTGGGCTAGCACAAAGAAGCTGAATAGCAGCACCACATACTGACGCATCGAACCGAGCAAGCGTTGGGTTGATCCGGCAGTAGATTCAGCCGCCTCCATTTGCCGTTTAGGAGAATCTGGGAAAGCGTGCTCATAATTCTGGGCGATGTAAAACAATACGCCAGCCCCGATGACCATAAATAGGCAGGCCAGTAGAAGCACATTTTCCAAACCAAACAACCTAAGCAGAAGGTAAATGGAAAAACCGCTCAGGATATCCGCCACTAAATTGCCGCTACTGATCAGCGGATAGGCGCGCTTAATCTCTCGAATATCAAAGAGTTGGTTGGCGGCAACTGAAACATTTAAATCATTTAGGCCGTAGATCGCCTCCATCCACAACCGCATGACAAATGCGGTGATAGCGGCTAAAGCTGCAATACCTAACCCCAAGCGAAACAGCAATAGCGGCAAAGCCATCAACAAGGCGATGAGAACAATCACCCGCCGTAAGGGCAAAAATCGTTGCAGCCACGAATAAATAAAGCTCAGACCAAATCCAACCCCTGCACTGAATATGTAAATCAAGGGAAGTGATTTGGCGCCATACTCCCTCAGGAACAAGGCTGCCGAGCTAACTTCCAGCCAAAGAATGCCCATTGACATTGCTGTGTAAAAAGCAAACATCAATAGGGTTCGCTTGGCTTCTTCTGGCCGCAAATTAATTACTTGCAGTATTCGCTGCCGCCAAGTTGTTTGTTGCATTGAAGAGAAATTATTTCTTGGGAGACAACAGCATCATCATATTGCGGCCTTCGCGCTTAGGATGCTGCTGGATTTCAGCAACCTCCTCCAGATCCTGCGCCAACCGCTTCAACAATTCTTCCGCTAAATCGGTGTGCTGAATCTCTCGACCTCGAAACATCACCGTCGCCTTGACTTTATCCCCCGCCTTGAGGAAGCGCTGAGCATGATTAACCCGCACTTGATAATCATGCCGGTCAATCTTGTAGCGCATTTTGACTTCTTTGACTTCGGCATTGTGCTGGCGTTTGCGCGCCTCCCGAGCTTTCTTCTCTTGCTCAAATTTGTACTTGCCGTAGTTCATGATGCGACAGACGGGAGGATCCGCCTTATCACTCACCATGACCAGGTCTAATTCCTTTTCTTCAGCCAACCCTAGCGCTTCTCTAGGGGACATAACACCCAATTGAGCTCCATCCGTATCGATCACCCTAACCTTAGGAAAACGAATGTTCTCATTAATTGGGGGGACATTACGATTGCGCATTAGCGATTACATCAACAATTAATTGACTACTTGAGAAATCAGATCGTTGAGCGAAAAGATATCAGCTACCGGCTGACTATAGTGATTGCTCTTACCCTCGGGAAAGAACCACCCCAGGGAGATGTTCGGATCATTTTCCTAGGTCCAGAAGAAATCATCCGCCATTTGAGAACAATAAACCTGACCGCATTTTAGCTAAACATTCATTCTGGCTCTAGTAGTTCTGATTAAGAAGGATTGCAAACCTTCCACAGAGTCCGACGGCTGCGAACAAACTAACCGACGTTAGAAAATGACTAAAAAGCCAAAACTAAAGACGAAACCCTTGATAAACCGAGTCAGTTTTGAAGGTTGACGCCATCATCGCCCATCGCGATCGCCTCGATGCAAACCTTCATTTACTCTGTTCACTGGATACTCCGTTTACTCGATAGCAGATGGGACAGCTTCAAATTAGGTCCAGCCTATCTAGGCCAAAATTGCTGAAAATACAAATAACTAACGTTTATACTCCACTTCTGAGCATCCTCTAAGAATCATAAAATCTAAAATTATATGTCTTAAATTCAAATTAACAACCAATAGTCAGACAAGCTAAAATAGGGAGCTTGATTATACGTTTAGCACTCCCTGATTCCGGAGCTACGTATCATTCCCCTTGGGAAAGCAAATGTAACGCTGTCCTCATTCTGTCTACCGAACCTTTGTAATGTAATGAAGCACACCCTTTCTGTCTTGGTTGAAGATGAAGCAGGAGTATTAACTCGGATTGCTGGTCTATTCGCTCGGCGCGGTTTTAATATTGAGAGTCTGGCGGTCGGTCCCGCCGAAAAAGTGGGCGTTTCTCGCATCACCATGGTGGTGCCGGGAGATGATCTCGTCATTGAGCAATTGACCAAACAGCTCTACAAACTAATCAATGTGCTTAAGGTTCAGGATGTGACAGAAATTCCCTGCGTTGAACGGGAATTGATGCTGCTCAAGGTCAATGCAACTAGCTCCACCCGCTCCGAAATTGTTGGGTTAGCTCAAATTTTCCGCGCCCGTGTTGTGGATGTGGCTGAAGATTCTTTAACCTTAGAAGTCGTGGGCGATCCAGGGAAATTAGTCGCCATTGTTCAGGTGCTGAGCCGATTTGGGCTGCGGGAAATAGCCAGAACCGGTAAAATTGCCTTAACCCGAGAATCGGGAGTCAACACAGAGTACCTTAAGTCTCTGGAAAGTAAACTCTAATGAAACATCTCACCTTCTGATTAGGTCTATATACTTACGATTAGGTCGGTAAGCGATTCTAGTTGATTAACCTCCCTCTTTACCTAGTCTTGTTAGATTCGTCGTATGCTTTCGCAAATTGTCCGTCCGATGGTTCGCACCCAAATTAGGTTATTGGCCAATAGTCAGGCCACGCGACCCGTTTTGATCAAGACAATTGTCCAATGGCTGGGCTTCCTAGGAGTTGAAGCTCAGGTAACTCAACTAGACGCCAAGACAAATCAGATTCAGGTTAGCCTCAAAGTCTGCAAGCCTGATGCTTGTGACACCTATGATTGGGAACAAATTTTAGGCAAATTAGGCCGTAATCTGGCGGCAAGCAATAATGAGCAGTCTTTGTCTAGTTTCACCCCCCAACAGCAGAAGCAACTCCAAAGCTTACTGGCTTACCTCATTCAAGTCGGCAACCCTGACAAAACAGTCGACTGGGCCGATATTTATCCCCAATTACAACCGATAGGGTTTGATGAGGAAACGCTCGAAGGCATTAATTTAGCTCTAAAGGCGCCTCAGTCACTAGAGACTTTAATGGAGAACTTAGATGCAGATGTGGCTGCAGTGGCTTTGCCTAAAGCCGTTAGTATTGCGCTATTAGACCGTGAGGTAAACCCCTATGAGGATCGGGCCCTTTCATCCTTATTGGAAGCAATGAAGCGGTCTAGGCCGACTCCGCCCAAGGCGGCGGGCAGTCTTTCCTGATCTAGGAGCTTAGTCCTGGGGAAATAGGTTAGGGAAGATAGACCTCCAATATGGATGGGTTAGGAATATTCGTTTTCGTTCCTAATGCGTTTTAGAGGAAAAATTCGCCAGCACGGTTCAAAATCAAAAAAAGCCCAACCATCAGGTTGGGCTTGATTGCTTAATTGATAGCGGATTGCCCCTGTACTCTTCTAACCGCCCGCTACAGCAGGAACAATACTAACTTCATCGCCATCATTAAGCGCAGTTTCTTTGCCGTCAAGGAAGCGAATATCTTCACTATTGACGTAAAAATTTACAAATCGACGTAATTCCCCCTTGTCATCACATAGACGAGCTTTAATGCCGGGGCAACTTTGCTCTAAAGCCTCTAATAACTCAACGACACTGCCGCCATCACAGTTGATAGTGGCTTGGTTATTGGTGAACTTTTGCAATGGGGTGGGAATTAGAACTTTGACACTCATAACTTTAGTAAACGATTGATTCCTTTGTAGAGGGTTGAATCCTTGACCTGATAGGCCAGAGGGAAAGGGTGGATGGGTGGATGGGTGGATGGGTGGATGGGTAGGTCGGACAGAATTTAGCTGCAAATCCATCACAGATCTGAGACCTAGGAAAATCGCGGATCTGACAGCCCCAAGTCCCAAATACCTAATAATCCAAAATCTAAAATCCAAAATCCAACCCTAAACCAAAACCTGCTGCCACTCCAAGCGATTTAAAGTCTGGGCGCGTTCGAGGGCGCGTTCAAAGCTTTCAAGTTTGGGTTCGATCGTAAGGGGTTCGCCGATATACCCTTGAACAGCTTCTTGGGTCTTCAAACCATTGCCGGTGATATAGGCGACGGTGGTCTCATCCGGATCAATTTTGCCCGCTTCCACCAGCTTCTTAAGAACCGCGATCGTGGTGCCGCCCGCCGTTTCAGTGAAGATGCCTTCGGTTTCCGCCAGCAGCTTCATCCCTTCGATCACTTCAGCATCGGTGACCGCCTCGATATTACCGTTCGTTTTGCGAGCGACGTCTAGCGCATAAATGCCATCCGCTGGGTTGCCGATCGCGATGGATTTGGCGATGGTATTGGGCTTAACGGGGCTAATAAAATCGCGACCTTCCTTAAAGGCTTGGGCGATGGGGGAGCAACCTTCGGCTTGAGCGCCGCTGAACCGCACTGCCTTGTCGTCCACCAAGCCAACTTTAATAAACTCTTGGAATCCCTTGTAAATCTTGGTGTACAAGGATCCAGAAGCCAAGGGGGCAACGATGTGGTCCGGCAACTGCCAGCCCAACTGTTCGGCGACTTCATAGCCTAATGTCTTAGAGCCTTCGGAATAGTAGGGACGCAGGTTGATATTGACAAACCCCCAACCATGGGTATTAGCCACCTCGGAACAAAGACGGTTCACTTGGTCATAATTGCCCTGAACCGCCATTACGGTTGGATCATAAATCAAGGTGCCGAGGACTTTACCGGCTTCAAGATCGGCGGGAATAAATACGCAACAGTCCAGTCCGGCATGGGCTGCGATCGCAGCGGTTGAATTGGCCAGATTTCCCGTACTAGCGCAGGAAACCGTGGAAAATCCCAGTTCCCGCGCCCGCGTCAACGCAATAGACACCACCCGATCTTTGAAGCTGAGGGTGGGCATGTTAACCGCATCGTTCTTGATATAAAGATTTTTCAACCCTAGGCGACGAGCCAACCGGTTGGACTTCAGCAGGGGAGTCATCCCAGTGCCGACATCAATCGGATCATCGGTCTGAACCGGTAAAAAGTCCCGATAGCGCCAAATCGAGTTGGGTCCTGATTGGATACTCTCGCGAGTGACCCGCCGACGGATTTCGTCGTAGTCATACGCAACTTCGAGCGGGCCAAAGCAAACATCTTCACAAACGTGCTTGGCGCCAAGTTCATAATTTTCACCACATTCTCTACATTTCAGGGTGGTGAAGGTGGCGTTTGTAGAGGGACTCGCTTGAGGAGTTGAGAGGGGTTTGTCAGTTACCTGGGTCATATCTCTAACCGCGATAAGTCAAGAACAAAAATCGAGCAATCAGCTATTTCTGTCTAAGCTTGACGGATAGTAACACAGGCTGGAAATCAGCGTCAAACATACCCGACTTTTTTGGTCGGGATTAACAGGGACCGGGTTTCTTAAAGAAACCCGGTCCCTAAGGCCCTAGCCGCCGCTAACGGGAGGGATGAGGACCACCTCATCGCCATCTTTCAGCAGCGTATCGGGTTCGGCAAACTGCAGATTGACGCCAAAGCGAGTCAGGTCACGCCATTGTTCGAGTTCTGGATGCTCTGCGATCAGTTGCTCTTGTACCGCCAGGACAGGGGTTCCTTCTGGAAGCGCCAGCGCCAATTCAGGGACTCCATAGGCCTCCTGATAGGCGGCAAACAGCTTAACTGTGACGGTAATTGTTGACTTAGACATCTTTACGCTTTCAATCGGCTATGAATATTAAAGCCGGAAACTTCTCTGTAGGAGGAATGCAGAAGTCAGGAGACAGAATTCAGGTCGGACTATAAGCTAAAAGCGATAACTGGTGTGTAATTTAATCCTCATAACGCCAAATTCTACGCCACAGCTAGCTGGGGAGCTTCTAGCGTCCTAGTTGGAATATGCCGACCGACGGCGTCAGCAATGGGTCGGAGACTATGAGCCAACTCCGCCATGTCCACCAAAGAAAGGGCTTGGCGGGCGTCAGAGACAGACTTTTCAGGTTCGGGATGGCATTCAATAATGAGGCCGTCGGCTCCGGCGGCGATCGCAGCTTGCGCCAACCCCGCTACCAACTCTCGCTTGCCCGCAGCATGGCTGGGATCGACAATAACCGGCAGATGGGTCAATTGCTTCAGCGCCACCACAGCGCCAAGATCCAGCACATTGCGGGTGTAATTATCGAAGCTGCGAATTCCCCGCTCACATAACACCACCTGAGAATTTCCATGGCTGAGGATGTACTCAGCCGCCATCACGAACTCCTCGATGGTGGCCGCCAGCCCCCGCTTTAGCAATACTGGTTTATCCACCTTACCTAAGGCTTTGAGCAGGTCAAAGTTCTGCATATTACGGCTGCCCACCTGGAGCATATCGACATGGGCGGCTATTTCCTCAATTTGGCTGATGCTCATCACCTCCGTCACCACCGGAACCTGATGGCGCTGACGAATCTGGTCAAGAATAGTTAACCCCGCATCTCCCAATCCTTGGAAAGAGTAAGGGGAGGTGCGGGGTTTGTAAACGCCGCCGCGTATGGCTTGTATCGGGGCTTCGGCGAGGCGGCTGGCGACCGTTTCCATTTGCTCCAAACTTTCCACCGCACAGGGACCGCCGACGATTAACAGGTCTCTGCCGCCAACCGTAATGTAATCCCTCAACTGCACAGTGGTCTGATGGGCGGGATGGGCTTTAGTGGTGAGTTTTGCGTTTTGCATTTTAGGACTCCTGGATAATGTGTTGATGGGTGTGCAAATTAGACAATCAAAATCAAATCAATCAAAAACCCCGGAGGCTTGGTCGCTCCGGGGTTGTCGAAAAGCAGGCGCAGCCTCTTTACCCGGAGCATCTCCTGGTGAAAAAGTAAAAGCTAAACTGCCAGCTTGTAGAAGTAATCATGACTGGGGAGGTGTTTCTAACAAAAACAGAATTGAATTTAATCAAACAAAAAAACTAATCAAACAAAAAACCGCAGAGTTCGCTCTGCGGTTCACCGGGTAGTTCCACGCCAAAGTGGATTCACCTCCGGTGAACCTGGGTAAACCAAAAATAAAATCGGCGAGCGCTTTTCTGCATCGTTCAAATACTGAATTCTTTATGGATGAGGAAAATCTTCCTCTTCGACTTCTCCAAGCTAACAAAGGTTATTGAAGGCGTCAACAGCGGAATGAATTTTAGATTTCCTCAAACCACCGCAATACATTCAATTTCAACCAAAACATCTTTAGGTAGGCGAGCCACCTCTACACAAGCCCGGGCTGGGGCGGTTTCGTCGCCAAAGTGCTTAGCGTAAACTGCATTCATGGCGGCGAAGTCGTTCATGTCTTTAAGAAATACGGAGGTTTTCACGACGTCCGCCAGGGTAGCGCCTGCGGCCTCAAGAATAGCGGTGAGATTAGCGATCGCTTGCTCCGTTTGTCGAGCCACATCTCTGTCCCCCACGATCGCCCCAGTGCTGGGATCAAGCGGGATTTGACCGGCGACGAAGATCATTTCACCGGCAGCTGCGATCGCCTGATTATAGGGACCGACAGGGGCGGGCGCTTGGTTAGTTTGAATAATTTTACGAGACATAGGGGCTAGGGGGACGTTCAAAAATAAATTCACACTTAAGCGCTGTGTAAGCCTTTCAGACTCTTCATACCCTGCTGAAGTTTCTTACACAGCGCTTAAGTAATCCGCGGTCTTAATCCATAGTGTCGATAATGCCAATAATCGCGCAGGATGCGATCATGGTCAAAGCAAAGATTTTGGGGAATGCGCCAGGGTTCAAAGATATCAACGCCTTTGGCGTCGTCCCCAGCGTTCGGCTCGCCAGTAGCGGCGGCTAAAAAGACAACACTGATAGTATGCTGGCGAGGATCTCGAGTGGGATCTGAGTAAACATGAAATTGTTCGATCAGGGTTACGCTGAGACCGGTTTCTTCCGCCGCTTCCCTAGCAGCCGCCGTTTCCACAGATTCGCCATAGTCCACAAAACCGCCGGGCAGCGCCCAGCCCAAAGGATCGTTCCGCCGTTCAATCAACACAATCGGGCGGTGGGGACGATCTATTAATTCAATAACTAAGTCAACCGTCGGAACAGGATTGCGGTAAGCCAAGGGTCAAATTCTTTGAATTAGAGTTGAATCAATCGCCTTTATCCTTAACACAAAACAACGCTAAACGGGTAGAAGAGGAAGTTAGATAACCAAAATCCCTCTGGGCATAATTGAACCAATTAAACAACTTCCCAACTTTTGCGTCAGCATTCCAACCTGGGACCAGGATTAAATCGGCAATAGTGAGATTTCATGAACCCATAAAAAAACTTCCCCTAGAAGGGGATTACGCGATAGACTGGCGTGCTAGAGTCTTTTGGACTATCTAATAAGTAAAGTTCCCTTCGACTGAGGAAGCCGATGCCTTTTCAAAGAGCTAGCGGAATTCTATTACATCCAACATCTTTTCCCGGTCGATTTGGCATAGGCGATATCGGTCCGGAAGCCCATCGTTTCGTAGATTTCTTAGCTGACACCGGACAACAAATTTGGCAAGTATTACCGCTAGGTCCGACGGGACATGGTAATTCTCCTTATATGTCGTACTCATCAATGGCGGGAAATCATCTGCTAATCAGCCTGGAACCATTGCAAGAGCGGGGACTGCTCAACCAAGAAGATTTGGACGGGCTGCCGGAATTTCCATCTGACCATGTAGATTATGAAAAAGTCATGCCGGTTAAGACTCAACTACTCCGGCAGGCGGCTGAAAATTTCAGGGAAATGGCGACCCCTGAAGAACAACAAGCATTTGCTGATTTTTGTGAAAAACGCGACTTTTGGCTGGATGAATACGCCTTCTTTATGGCTCTCAAGCAGGCCAATGGAGGTAAAAGCTGGGTCGAGTGGGCCCCCAAGATCGCCCATCGGGACCCCGAGGCAATGGAGCAATGGCGCGCAAAGTTAGCGTCCACCATCTTCTTTGAGAAATTCCTCCAGTTTGAATTTTTCCAGCAATGGTCTGAATTGAAGCAATACGCCAATGAACGGGGAATTCAGATTGTCGGCGATATGCCGATCTACGTCGCCCACGATAGCGTTGATGTATGGGGCTTTCCCACCAACTTTATGGTGGATGAGGAGACGCTTGAACCGTCTTTAATGGCAGGCGTTCCGCCTGACTATTTCAGTGAAACTGGGCAGTTATGGGGGAATCCCATCTATAACTGGGATGAACTGAAGAAAAGTGGATTCCGCTGGTGGCTACAGCGATTGAAGGCCCTGTTAGATTATGTGGATTTAATCCGGATCGATCACTTCCGGGGGTTTCAAGCCTATTGGTCGGTTGAAGCGGGAGAAACCACTGCAATGAATGGCGAGTGGGTAGAAGCGCCGGGGGAGGAGTTTTTCCAAACGGTTAAGGAAGAACTGGGCAGTTTACCGATTCTAGCGGAGGATTTGGGCGTCATTACGCCGGAAGTCGAGGAATTGAGGGACAAATTTGGCTTCCCCGGGATGAAAATTTTGCAATTTGCATTCGGTTCTGACCGCCATAACCCCTACTTGCCGTTTAATTTTCTGCCCAACTGTTTGGTCTATACGGGCACCCATGATAATGACACCACAGTGGGCTGGTTTGAGAAGACGTCGGACTATGAGCGCGATCGCGTGTTAACTTATCTCGGTTGTGTTAGTCCTGACGGCATCCACTGGGACATGATACGTCTCGCCCTTAGTTCAGTGGCGAATCAGGCGATCATCCCGCTGCAAGATGCACTGGGCCTGGGGAGCGACGCCCGCATGAATTGCCCTGGCAAACCGGACGGCAACTGGACCTGGCGCTATCAATCGGAGGATTTAGATCAGAACCTCTGCGATCGACTGCGAACTCTCACGATGCTATACAATCGCGCCCCCTCCCATTGGCAATAAATTGATGTCAAGTCTAGCTTGAGGGTTTGAGCATTAGGGAGTACTAGGCAGTAGGCAGTAGAAAGTAGACGGGGGAAATAGAAAAAGTAGGTAATTGAAACTTACGAAAACAGAATTTTCTATCTGTCCCCCTACCTACTGCCTACTCTCTACTGTCTGCCTGAATCCCTAAAAATTCATACTAATCTCGTTAGTCGGCAAGAAGGTAATCTCAGCAACATTTCCCGGCTCCCCCAGCTTTTCAGCTTTCTCGTCATTGTAGGCGACTAAAACGCCCCCGGCGTTCCCCGCCCGCATCGTTAATTTTTCATCCGCTGTCCAGACTCGAGTATCGCCCTGCTGGAGAATACCCTCAAATTCCGTCTGGCCATCAGCTATCACCCTCATCCAAGATTGCCCCGTGAGAATGACTTCAACTCGAATAGGTCTATTATCTTTTTGGCCGAAGGTAGAAGAGTCAGGAAATAGATAGTTATCAGAGATGGAAGCGGGCGGCGGGCCGACAGGCCCTACAGAATCACCATTTAACAAGGAATCATCAATAGCTGGAATACTGGCGAATTCTGGAGTCGTGCGCTGAAGTACAAAGGAAAGTCCGCCAACCGCAAACATCACCAGAAAAATGTAGAGGGCGTAGAGATGGAGGGGCCGCAATTGGGCCGCCGGGGAATCTTTCCAAGACGAGTGGGAACGTAAATTTAAGTGGGTAAAAAATTGAATAGCTAAGGTTTCCCCATCCAGACCCAAGATATTGGCATAGCGCTTAATTAAACCCCTGACATAAACGGGTTCAGGCAACTGCTCTAGGTTAGCGGACTCAATCGCCGCCATCAGACTCGGTCGGATCAAGGTCTTGCTTGATAGTTCTTCTAGCGACAATGATTGCTCTTCACGGGTTTGACGCAGAACACCGCCAATGGAGGCCAATTGCTCACGCTGGAGTTGTTCCAAGGTTTGGGCTTTTCTATTGATGCGTTTCTTGGCCTTGATCTTCATACGTCTGATAGGGGTCGCCGATAGCAGTAATCGTAAATTGTCAAACCAGGCAAACTAAACATATTAAGAAACTAGGAAGATTTAGAAAAATGGGAGACCGTTGTGAGTGAATGAAGCTCACCTGGGCTAAGAAAACGATACTGACCCATCGGCAGTTTCTGTAATTCCACTGGACCAATAGCAATGCGGTGAAGCTTTAGAACCAGATGTCCTAGCTGTTCAGCCACTCGACGAATCTGACGATTTCGTCCTTCCCAAAGTGTAATTTCTAATAAAGTCTGACTCCGTGATGGATTTTCTGCACGTGATGGGTATTCTACTATATCTACTTGGGCTGGCAGTGTCCGCTGTCCCGCCAAGACTACACCTTGTCGCCATTGCTGTAAGGTAGCTTCATTCGGACGTCCTTGAACCCATACTCGATAGGTTTTAGGCGTTTGATGGCGAGGATGGGTGAGGTGGAAGGTGAGCTGACCGTCATTCGTGAGCAACAAAGCACCGGTTGAATCAGCGTCAAGGCGTCCCACTGGATGAATTCCTTGAGCATGCCTAAGGCAAGACGGCAATAAATCTAGAACAGTAGACTTACCCCGGGGGTCTCTGCAAGTTGAGACAATTCCAAGGGGTTTGTTTAAGAGTAAATAGATTGCAGAAGGTCGATCAGACGGTCGAATGATGCGGCCATCGACTTGGATAACGTCAACAGCTGGATCAGCCTTTTGACCAAGTTGAGCGACGGCGCCGTTCAACCGAACCCGTCCATCGGAAATAAGCTTTTCAGCTTGGCGCCGAGAAGCAATTCCCCACTGAGACAGAATTTTCTGCAGCCGTTCCTCCATCACCTCTAACAGTGCTCTATCAAAGAACTACACAGAGCATCTATTAAGCCCACACTAATGCCCCCATTGAAGCAGGTTATTGCAGATTATTACAAGGGGGGACGACTTCCAAAAGCTAGGAGTTCGTCAAGGACTTTAGTAATTTTCCGGGCAAATAAATCTTCAGCCAACCCCCTCCCGTATCAGGATGATTATTCGCTATCACAGTACCTTGATGGGCTTCCACAATTTGTCTAACAATCGCTAACCCTAGCCCGGTTCCGCTACTTGCCCCTCCTGAAGAAGATGCGGAAGGCAATTTAGCGCCCCCTACGCCATCGCGGCTGGCGCGAGAACGAGCCGGATCCGCCCGATAGAAGCGTTCAAAAATATAGGGAAGGTCTTTTTCTAAAAAACCAGGCCCCGCATCCATAATTTCAATCAGAATATGAGGGGAAATCGATTTTTCTGATGAGTCATCACTTTTCTCTTCATTAACCCGAACCTCAATCACCTGGCGAGGGGGACTAAATTTAACCGCATTATCCATCAAATTAATCAGAGCTCGATGCATTAAAGATTCATCCAGTTCGATTAAAAGATGATCGGGGCCTTCATAGGTCAATTGTAAGTGCTTCACCCGGGCAAGGGGCTCCAAACTTTGCCAAACAACATTAATCAAATGAGGTAAGTCTACAACTTTCGTATTGAGTCCCTGAAGCTTTTGCCCCTCCAAACGGCTGATATTCAGAACATCTTCAACTAAATCGCCCAGACGAATGGCTTCGTTGAGTAGCCGATCCATCCACCCCTGTAGGGCAGGATCCACCCGAGATTTAAGGGTTTCAGCCACCAATCGAATGGAGGTTAGGGGAGTCTTAAGTTCATGGGCGACATCGGAAGTCCAGCGATCGCGTTGTTGAGTCAGAATAAAGACTTCCTGTCGATTCTCTAGAAAAACGCCCACCTCTCCCCGATTAAGGGGAAATCCATACCCTCGTAGGGGATATGAAGGCCGTTCTGAAATATCAGCGGGATCCGGCGAAACCGAGTGCAACACCCATTCCTGCTGGCAAAGTTTTTGAGTATGTCGAGTTTGGTCAATCAGTTGATCCAGCTCATAGGAGCGCACCAACTCTAATAGCAAACGAGGTCTCGTATCTTGAACCAGAACAGGTTGCTCGATATCCAGTAGTAAACTGGCTTGGGTGTTGCACCCAATCAACTGATTTTCATCATCCACATGGATATAGGCTAAGGGAGCGGACTGAAGAATCTGGCGGTATTGTCCTAACTGTTCTTTCAGCTCTTTAATCTGGCGCTCTTGGCCAGCAATCGCACTCGAGAGTTGAGACGTAAAGGAAAGTCCTTCGGCCCAAGAGTCAGCCCGTAACTTTCTTAGCAACATCTTCATTCTGGCCTCGGCCATCCTTTGCCGCCAGACCAGCAATACCAGACCGACAAATAACCCTAGCAAAAACCATAGTAATTGCACTAATCTCTACTCTCACCCCATGGCTCGTTTCAAGAATAGCGCATAGAAAAAGCGCCTTGGTTAAGGCGCTGGTATCAAGTGAAAGCTTTAAGGCGCTATAAAAATAAATCGTTAAGCGAAAACAACCTAGAAAAGCTATCTAATCTCGACTCCCCGGTACTTAAGCCCGTGAGCCTGATGCTTCGTTGGCAAGTGCTTGGGAGTGCGACGCTTGAAGTCAGCGCCGCGGTAGCGACCAATCACTTCACCTTCAGACAGTTCAACAGAATTTTGGATGGGTTCGTACTTAACGCCGCGGTAGATTAAACTCATGACCTTCGCTCTCCTTCTAATAATGAATGTTGTGAGTTTTCAGAGATACAAGGAGGCGCGTTCCTTCAGGACAAGTCCCTAATTCCGTCTTCCAGCAAAATAGCTGACTCTTGAATCAGTTTGCTAGGAGATGAACGATTTAATTTCTGTATCTAGATATACAGTTTCCCTCCGACCCTGTCAAGCATCCTCCATAAAATTCCTGAAATCCTGTAGTCGCTTGAGTAAATCCTTCAGTAACTCTACGCAAGTATGGTCAATGCTAGGCCATACGCCCCGGTTAGCCCGGTTAGTTTGGCAAGCGGCGCCGGGATGGCTGGCGCTCAGTCTAACGCTAACCCTGATTGAATCCTTAATACCGGTGGGGCAACTCTATGTCAGCAAGCTAATTGTGGATCAGGTGGTCATCCGCATCAGCATGATGTCTGGCGGTATCCCTGCTGATACCCCCGCTGTGGGCTTTCCCCCTGCGCTAGCAGGTTTGGTGGGGGTGGGATTCGCCCTAATGTTGCTACAAGAAGTATTCCGACAAAGCAGCGCTTTCGTGTCTCAAGTGTTGGGCGATCGCTTCTCCTTACACGCCAATGGAATTTTGCTAGAGCAGGCGATGCGGCTTGATCTGACCCATTTTGAGTCCTCAGAATTTTACGATGCGCTGAACCGAGCCCAACAAAGCGGCAGTCAATATCCCCTTAGGGTGCTCAATAATCTGACCCGGCTTGGGGGGCAAGTGGTGAGATTTTTGGGCCTGTTAGCGTTGTTATTGCGATTTAACCCCTTAGTCATGGGGTTGTTACTCCTCTCATCACTGCCCACCTTCTGGCTCGGGGTGCGCTACTCCAACCGCCGCTTCTGGATGAGACGGTTCCAGACGCCTGAAAAACGCTTATCCGACTATTTCGGCAAAATCTTGACGGAACAAGACTATGTCAAAGAAGTCCGCCTCTTTAACTTAGGCCAGTATTTAGTGGGCCAGTACCGCCGGATTCGCCGCCGTTTCAACCAGGAATCCAGGCGTCTCGCAGCCCAACAAGCCCAGGCTCAGTTCGGCATTGGGGTAATCTCCGCCTTCGGATTCTATGGCGCCTATGGCGTCGTACTCTGGCAAACGCTTCAGGAGGACATCACAATCGGGGATTTAACCCTCTACGTAGGGGCCTTCCAACAGGCCCAAAACTCCATTCAGACAATTCTCATCAGCATTGCTACGGTCTATGAATTCAACCTCTATGTCTCCCAATTCTTCGAATTTTTGAGCTTGACCCCAAAAGTCGCAAGTCCCGCCAACCCACTCCCCTTCCCCACTCCCCTGAAGGAAGGATTGGTGATAGACCAGGTCAGCTTCACTTATCCCGGCGCTAAAATCCCCACCTTACAGGACATTTCCTTAACGGTTAAGCCCAACGAATGCGTCGCCTTGGTGGGAGTGAATGGCTCCGGCAAGACGACTTTATTAAAGCTACTGACGCGCTTCTACAATATCGATACTGGCCGTATCTTATTTGATGGCATTCCGTTAACATCGTTTGATTTGAAGGATCTAAGGCTAAATATCGGCGTTCTATTCCAGGATTTTGTCCGCTACGCCTTGAATGTGGAGGATAATATCGGCTTTGGCAACCTGCCCCAGCGGGAAGACTTCTCATTGATTGAACGCGCCGCCTCAGACGCCGGAGCGACGGAGATCATCGAAGGGCTAGCGGAAGGCTACCAAACCGTCTTGGGCAAGATCTTTAAGGAAGGGGCAGAACTCTCCGGCGGCCAATGGCAAAAGATTGGCCTAGCCCGCGCGTTTATCAGTCAAGCCCAAATTCTGATCCTGGATGAACCCACCGCGGCGGTGGATGCGATCGCAGAACACGACCTATTCCAACGCTTTCGCCAACTCACCCAAGGCAAAATGACTTTTCTAGTCAGCCACCGCTTTTCCACCGTTCGTATGGCGGACCGAATTGTTGTGCTAGACCAAGGCCGGATTGTAGAAGTCGGCAGTCATATGGAGCTAATGGCCCAAGAGGGGCGATATGCGCGAATGTTTCGGCTGCAAGCGGAGAGTTATCGAATGGAAGGGGGATAGCCTCAAACCGATCACTCAACCAGGATACGCTCTTCAGCGCCCTCTACATGAACCCGAAAAACAACTGCCCGCGCCCCTTCTGCCCCCCCGCGCGGCGCATGTTCGGCTCGAGGTGGAATAACGTAAGCATCACCGGCTTTGAGTATCCGGTCAGGTTTGCCTTCCTCAACATGCACAGCGGCCCCTTCTAGAACATAGAGAAACTCTTCCCCTGGGTGATAGTGGCGCGGCACAGTTGCATTTGGCGGAATCACAACATCGGAGATGATCACTTCAAGTCCGTCAGCGATAGTAATGGGCGCACGCAACATCTGATTTGATCCGGGAGGGGGAGAGAATTCGGAATCCACAACTTGAGTCTCCGAACGCTTTGGTTGATTCGGCGCTGCGCAAGATACCGCCAGTAGCGTAATGAGAGCAATGGCGTATGATTTCATAGCGTTCTCTCTTTCGTGTTGTTGAATCACACTTCACTGTGAACTGAAGCGATTCCTGACACGTAAACAAATCCCACCCAATGAGCTGAACGCAAAATCTTGCAATTTTCCTTATCTAGAGACACACAGTCAGCGAATAAGTTGTACAGTCAGCGAATAAGTTGTGGAAACTATTCAACAATGAGTTTGAACATGCCCAGAATAAGTACTTGTGCAATGAAGTTTACAGACTGGATACAGGCTTTTAGAGGATTTCGGCGGCTTTTCTCTGTCATTAACTTTGCCCGCCTACTTAACTAAACGGGAGAGTTCAAATGCCCCACATTCAAAACTTCCATGCTCACGTTTACTTTGATCAGGCAACGCAGAGTCAAGCGACGCAACTTTGCCAGGAGGCGGGGCGGCAGTTCGACTTAACCGTTGGCCGAATCCACGCCAAACCCGTGGGTCCCCACCCTCATTGGAGCTGCCAGTTAGCCTTTGCTCCCTCTATGTTTGGCGAAGTGATTCCCTGGTTAGCCCTCAACCGTCAAGGATTGGTCATTTTTATCCATCCTCAAACTGGGGACGATTTGAAGGACCACACCGACCACGCAATCTGGATGGGTGAAGTCGTCCCCCTAAACCTTGAAGCGCTTCAATAATTTCAACCATAAGGGAGCTGCAGTTAAATTACATCCCATCCACCCATCCACCCATCCACGGCCTTTTTCTGGGACTTTATTTTGACGCAATTCCCTAAAGAGGAGACTCACTCCACTCCACTTTTCGCCTACTAATCTTCAGCCTCCACATAACTTCTACCATGATTTTTGGGATGCCATTCTCCCTGCTCTCACAGTTCCTCCCCCTCTGCCTAAGCGTTTTAGGATTCTTTATAAGCCTATGGATTGTCATTCCAGCGCCGACTCGAATTCTGCTGCGATTAGGGGTCGGGGCGCCCGAAATCAGCCCATGGTTGGTGGGGATTAATGCAATCGCACTCCTCCTTCTTGTCCCTAACCTATCTGCAGGTTGGCTATATAGTAGCGCCGTGGTTTGCAGCCTGCTTAGCCTACTATTCAGCCTGCTGCCGCTGATTCAGTTTCCCGCCGCCAATGCTCAATTCGCCGCCAAAATGCAAACTGTTCTCGGCGCTGGCTATCTAACCCAGATTCCTCAGACAGTGCAAAGTCAACTGCGTCCTCATCCCTTGAACTTAGTCGATGTGTTTAGGGGAATTCCGATTAGAGAGGTCCAAATCAAACGAGGGATTGTGTTCGCTAATCCGGATGGGGAGTCGCTCAAACTCAATAGTTACCGACCGATCAACCCAGGAAAGTATCCCGCGATCGTCGTTATCTATGGAGGCGGCTGGCGATCTGGCTCCCCAGACGACCACGAATCCTTTAGCCGCTATCTAGCCGCCCAGGGATACTCAGTTGTGGCGCTTGACTATCGCCATGCCCCCCAGTATCGTTTCCCTACCCAGCTCGAAGATGTCAAAGCAGCCCTGTCTTACATCCAAACCCATACAGACGATTTTGATATCGATCCTGAGCGAGTGGCTCTGATCGGGCGATCGGCAGGGGCGCAACTAGCAGAGATCGCAGCCTATCAATCCAACCCCTTTCCAGTCCGGGCAGTGGTGAACTATTACGGCCCCAGTAACCTAGTAGAAGGGTACCACAACCCGCCTGTCCCCAACCCGATCGGAACCCTCGCCATCCTCCGCGACTTTCTAGGGGGACCCCCCAACGAACAGGCGGCGCTCTATCGAGAAGCGTCCCCAATCCACTACGTAAAACCAAATCTTCCCCCGACTTTACTGGTTTATGGCAGACGAGACCACGTCATCAGGCCCAGTTTCGGACGCCAGTTTCACCAGAAACTAACCGCAATGGGTAATCAAGCAATTTTCCTCGATATCCCCTGGGCCGAACATGCCTTCGACGTTATTTTCCATGGAGTCAGCAATCAGCTTGCTCTTTACTATACGGAGCGTTTTTTGGCGTGGGCGCTGTGGGGGGGAGGAGAGTAGAAGGGTGGATGGGTGGATGGGTAGTGCTTTATAGATGCCAAATGATGAGTCGGCAAGGAGTCAGTAACAAGTAACAAGTAACCAATGACCAATGACCAATGACCAAAATCCAAAATCTAAAATTCGAACGCAATGATTAAATCGCTGGAAGGAAAGGTGGCGCTGGTCACGGGGGCGACGCGGGGAGTGGGGAAGGGAACGGCTATCGGGTTGGGGGAGGCGGGAGCGACGGTGTACGTCACGGGTCGCACGCTAGCTTCGAGTGACGGCGTTTCGGGTAGTCTGCAGGAAACTCAAACAGCGGTTGAGGCGGCAGGGGGAATCTGTGTTCCAGTTCAGGTGGACCATGGGGATGATGAGCAGGTGCGATCGCTGTTTGAGCGGATTGCGGCGGAGCAGAACGGACAGCTCGATCTATTGGTGAATAATGCCTATACAGGGGTTCAGGCATTGACGAATGCGGCAGGGAAGCCATTCTGGAAAGCTGCCCCTGAGTTTTGGGACGCCTGCAACAACGTAGGTCTGCGCAGCCACTATGTCGCTAGCGTGTATGCAGCGAGGTTGATGTCCCAACGACGCCAGGGATTGATTTGCACCATCTCTTCCTGGGGCAGTTTGGCCTATATTTTTGGCGTGCCCTATGGGGTAGGGAAGGCGGCCTGCGATCGCTTAGCCGCCGATATGTCGGTGGAGCTGAAACCCTACAATGTCGCTTCAGTGTCTGTCTGGCCTGGAATTGTGGGAACGGAGGCCTTTAAGCAGCTTGCCGCTGAACTGCAGCAGAGTGAGGATACGACCGCTTCCACTTCCTTTTGGCAGGGTTATAACTGGGAAACGCCGTTGCTAACGGGGCGCGCGATCGCGGCCTTGGCGTCAGATCCCGCCGTACTTCACCGCACTGGGCGGGTGCAAATTGTAGCTGAACTGGCGGAGCGGTATAGACTGGCGGATCAAGATGGGAATCGTCCGGTGTCGTTGCGATCTATGCGATTCTTCCTTCCTATGGCGTTACCGAGACTGCAGCGGTTCCCCTGGCTAACGCCTAACCTCAAAGCGCCCTGGTGGATGATACGCTTGTGGGGGCTCAGCTCACCCAAAATTTGATCATCATTACGACACAGAAGGATGACCCAGCTAAGCAATGCAGTGGTTCTGATCACCGGAGCGGCCGGCGGGTTTGGACATGAATTAACCCGTCAGTTATTGGCGGCAGGCAGCCAATTAATTCTCACCGATCTGGATCAAGCTGTGCTCGAAGCTCGGCTGGAAACCATTCAGCGACAGGTGAAGACCGGCAAGGTGCTAGCTTGCTTCGCCGCCGATCTGTCTTCTGCTGAAGGATGCGACGCTTTGTACAATCGCGTTAAGGGATTAGCAAATCCAGTCGACATACTGATTAATAACGCTGGCGTTGGCTTATTTGGTCGTATGGACGAAATCCCCAGTGATAAGTGGGAGCAGTTGATGCAGGTCAACTTAATGGCGCCGATACGGTTAAGCTCTCTGTTCGCAGCCGAAATGATCGGGCGTCGCCAGGGCCACATCGTAAACATTTCGTCCTTGGCTGGGTGGGTAACAACAGCTGGGCTCACTCACTACGCCGCCAGCAAATTTGGATTGCGGGGCTTTAGTGAAGGTCTATTCAATGACGTCAAGGAATACAATGTAAAGGTAACCGTTGTCTATCCATTCTTCAGCCGCACGCCGATCCTGCAGTCAGAACGTTACGGCTCATTATCCGAAGATTTTCAAGGCGTTCCAGAAAATTGGATAACGGATCCAGCCGCAATTATGAGTGCAACAATTCAGGGGATTCAGCGGAATCAACTGCATGTCTTTCCCGATTTGCCAGCAAGATCTATTCATCTGCTCAAACGCTATTTCCCCTGGGTCTCAGACAGAATTATGAGCGCTCAGTCCAAAAGGGTGAGAAGGGGGGAAAAGTGAGTTGTATCGAAGGCGCAAAATCATCAATTAACGCCACTGACATCGATACTATTGATAAGCATTTAATTATTGGGGCTGGCTTTGTTGGCTTGGGGATGGCTCAGGCGCTCCAGGCGGCGGATATTTCCTACGATCAGGTCGATGCAAGTGATGATATCGGCGGCAACTGGTATCACGGCGTTTATGAAACCGCCCATATCATTTCGTCCCGTAAGGTGACTCAGTTCACTCATTTCCCAATGCCAGACACCTATCCCGACTTTCCCAGCGCTCAAAATATGCGGGATTATCTCAACGCCTTCGCCGATCATTTCAATTTGCGGCGGCGGATAGAATTGAAACGAACAGTCACTTACCTTCGACCCATTGCTGACAACCATTGGGAAGTAACCTTCGCCGACGGCGAACAACGCATTTATAAGGGCGTTCTGCTGTGCAATGGCCATCACTGGTGCAAACGATTTCCCACATTTGAGGGGACCTTTAATGGCGAAATCATTCACGCCAAGGATTACAAACGGCCCGACCAATTACGCGGCAAACGCGTCCTGGTTATCGGCGGCGGCAATTCTGCCTGTGATATCGCGGCAGAAGCGGCGCGAGTGGGAGCCAAATGCATTCTGAGTTTGCGCGAATCAGTCTGGTTTATCCCTAAATCATTTGCTGGCGTTCCTGTTTCAGACCTGGTCCAATGGTGGATGCCAGAATGGTTTCAACGGTTAATGGCGTACACAATCATTCGCCTAACGTTCGGCTCACACGCCCAATATGGTCTACCCAAACCCGATCATCAGATTTTCAAAAAGCACCCTACCCTAAACAATGAGGTTCCGTACTACATCAAGCATGGCCGGATTGTAATTAAGCCTGCTATTCGCCAACTCAATGGGGGAACCATTGAATTCGTTGATGGCAGTGTTGAGGCGTGTGACCTAATCGTGTGTGCAACCGGGTATTACGTTGCTTATCCCTTTCTACCGCCAGAGCTACAGCGGGTGAAAGGTCCTGTCGTTAAGTGTTACAGCGGCGCATTTCTCGACGACTACAAGGGGCTATATTACATTGGTTCGGGACAAGCTCGGGGAGGTGTCGGATCGCTAATTTCTGCCTATGGCCAATTCTTCACCCGTTGCCTTAAGTTACAGGATGAGATCAACCCGCCTATCGGTTTAGTCTTTCAAACGATGGGGCAATCCCTACCGAAAACCCATCTCTCGGATCCTCAAAACATTTTTAGGCAACTCACTCTCGCTAATATCTTCTTTAACCGGATCGTAAAAAAAGCCCGACAGGTTGACGCCCAATATCCGAACTTCAGCAATCCCCCCCTGCCTCAACAGCAGCAGAAGCTAGAAGTCTTATGAATGAGGGATAGCCACTTAAGCTTGAACATCCTACTAATGGTCAAATGCCTCTAAAATATCAGCAACTTCACTATTTACTCCGCCTGACAAATTTATAAGTTTTCCCCTCTTATTTGGCGTCTGGCTCTACAATAAGGCGTTTTTACTCTCATCTACTGCATATTTTCCTTTTTGGCTCCATGACCTCTTCTTCATCGGCGGATTCCCAAGCCAATCTACCTGAAAATTCGAAAATCGGCCGCAAATTCCGAGCTCTCCCTTGGGTCTGGCATTTTCTGTGTCTGATTTTGCTGGCGGGATCGAGCTGTGTGGGGTTTTGGGCCATTGCCTGGTTAACCCGCATTCCCCCTTTCCCCAACTGTGAGGAAATTTCGTCCTTTAGCGCTGATAGCGATCTTCTCTACTGCGCCAAAACACTAGCAGAGTCCAAGGCCCCTGATCACCTGACAGCCGCCATTCAACTGACAGTCGATTGGCCAGAAACCCATCCCCTCTATGCGGAAACCCAACCTTTGCTGTCAAGTTGGTCCAAAGCGCTACTGGATGTCGCCCGACAACAGGTTCATAGGGGGCGATTGTCAATGGCGGTGCAATTGGCCGAACGGATTCCTGACAATACCCCGATTTATGCTAACGCCCAAGCGTCGATTAAAGGCTGGCAAGCAGAATGGGAACGGGGGCAGGCCATCCAAACTGAAGTCCAGCAGTTGATTGAGGACCGTAATTGGCGACAAGCCCGGGAAACCTTACAGGGGCTCAAACAGCTGTACACCGACTACTGGCTTCAGCATCAATTTCGTCGGCTGCAACAACATATTCGCACAGAGCAGCAGGCCTGGAACCAGTTGGAGCAAGCTCGAGAGTTGGCCTCCTCCAAGCAGCCAGAGGGTTTAGGGGCGGCGATCGCGCTGGCCCGACAAATCGATCTTCAAAGCCGCGCTTGGGGTGAAGCCATGGGGCTGATTGATGGTTGGAGCCACGCCTTGTTATTCCATAGTTTTAGGCGTTGGGAATTAGGGGATTTAGACGGGGCCATTTCCGCCGTGCAACAGGTGCCAGCCGATCCAACACTGGCCCCGGAAGCGCAAGATCTGATTCAATTTAGCCATGCCCAACGGCTGGCCTCAAGTGTGACTGATTGGCGGCCCTCCCTGGAACAAATTTTTTACCTGTTAGAAGCCATTACCGCCACCCAGCAAATTCCCGACAGAAGTCCATTTTATCAATCGGCTCAAAATAACCAGCAAAACTGGCGGGAGCAGCTGAAAGATTTGATCCAACTTCAGATGGCGACTGTCGTTGCGGGACTGGGGCGGAAATCTACCTATCAAGCGGCGATTCAGCAAGCTCTGATGATTACCCCAGACCGGCCTCAACGAACCCAAGCCCAGACATTGGTCGCCCACTGGCGGAAAGAAATTGAGCGGCTGGAGGATCAGCCCCACCTGCTTCGAGCGGATCAGTTGGCGGCAGGCAAGACGATCCCCAACCTACAGGCGGCGATCGCGGAAGCCAGTAAGGTGAAACTGGGCCGAGCCCTGCGCATCGAGGGACAGACTCGAATTTGGAACTGGCGGAACGATATTCAAGTCATTGAGGATCAACCCTTCCTAGACGAAGCAAATCGCCTAGCCCGTCAAGGCAAATTTCAAGAAGCAATTACAGCCGCCAATAGAGTTCAGTCAGACCGCTTTCTTTACACCACAGCTCAGGCGTCGATTAACAATTGGACCACTCGCATGCAAATCGCCGAAGATAGTCCGATTTTGCGCGAGGCTGAAAAACTAGCGGCGGAAGGAAGTCTGACTGCCGCCATTGATGTCGCGTCTCAGATTGCCCCCGGTCGCGCTTTATATCCTGATGCAAGAAATTCGATCTCAATTTGGAAAGCTGAGCGAGAATATATCTGGTCGATTTGGGAAGCGGAAGCGACCGCAGCTGCAGCGGTGACTTCTCTCGCCGAATCAGATTAATTGAGATCAGATGAATCAGCGCCCCCTCCAACTGATGCTTGTCGACGACGACCCTGTTTTCCGATTGGGTTTACGCATTTGGTTGGAGCCATTCGCCGATCTGCAGGTGGCGGCAGAAGCGGAAACAGGGAGCGATGCATTGCAAATACTTCAACGTCGATTGGAAGAGCCCAGTAATGATGATGTCGGTAAAACGTCTGGAGACTCCGTTGAAACCGAAGACGCCTCGACCACCGGGTTAGATTTAGTGATTCTGGATTTGGGGCTGGGAGAAGGCGACTCTACCCAAATTCCGGGCCTTAGGCTTTGTCAACAAATTAGAACACAATTTCCCCACCTGCCCATATTGGTGCTCAGCGCCCATAGCGAACCCGTCTTGCAAGTCGCCGCCCAGCAAGCAGGCGCAACTGGCTATGGCTTACGAGGCATGCCGGTACGCACTCTGGCGCACCTGATTCGGCAAGTCGCCCTAGGGCGAGGGAGACAACCCATTTCCGGGGCGGACTCTGCTGAAACCGCCAAGGCTACTGTCCAGCCCGATTTTTTTAGCGCGCTTCGGATTAATCTCCGCTTATCAGGGGTGCAGCAGATTGAAGACACCCTGGCTGAAGTCTTAGCAGAACTGCAATCCTCTGATATTTCTCCTCTGTATCGAATGGTCCTGGAGGGGCGACATCGAGAACTCAAAGCGGCTCGGGGGCTGTTAAATCGTCTGCTGGCCACGCCCCAATTTCTGGATGGGGCGGTCGCCAATGGCAAAATCGGCAAACCCATCGCTGGCGCTGGAAAAACTGATGCAGGGACCGCTCGTCGATCCGAACTTATTCTTCAACGGTCTGATCCCCTGAGGAAGACTGGAGCGCCCGCCCGGAGTCTGGCAAAATCCTCAAGCGCTCTTCCAACATCGTTCGGGGCGCTTCAGACCCACTTATTTGAAAGCATCTTTGCCAAACTCCAAACCAGTCTTGACAGTAACCCCTTAACCCCTTTAGAAATCGATATTTTACGACCTGAGAAGAAACGGGAGCTACTATATCTCACCCTACGGAAACTGGAGGATGTTTTGGATGACCTCCGCAATGCCCGAATTCAACCCGGACAACTCCCAGAGAAATGCCCTGAATTATTGCGAGACCTCTGGCAGGCGATCACCATCGACTTTTTCGGCAAGTACTATACCCTGCAAGTAGATGACTTGGAACAGGCATTGGTGAAGCAGTTGCTGGAGGATGCAGAAATTGTTCAACTCGAAATCCTCAATACCATTCCTTTAGCGCCCGATTTATTCGCCTATCTGCTTTTCGAAGAATCCTTGATGGTGGACGGGACCCCCTATTTGGCCAGAACTCCAGAGGCGATCGCTCAAGCCCAAAAGTTATTGGAGAATCTGTTGATCCAAGTGGCCAATGGGGTGATTCAACCTCTCCTGAATCAATTCGCCGATGTTGAATCGATTAAAAAGAACTTTTACCATCGTCGCCTCATGTCCACTCGCGAAATCGAGCGGTTTCGCAACGACCTCTCCTGGCGCTATCGATGGAATAGCTTTGTAACTGAACCTACCGCTATTTTTGAAAGCCAATACCGACTCTTTGTATTCACTGAACAGGGTATCCAGGCAGTTCCCATTTACGCGCCTCGGCGACAGGAAATGGAACAACTCGGCGGCATCCAGTACGCAGTAACCTTAGCCCTGGAAACCCGCGATGCGATCGCCCCTCGACTCCGAGTCGCCATTTCCTTAATTGGCAGCGGCCTGGTATATATCCTCACCGAATTTGTGGGGCGCGGCATTGGTCTTATCGGCCGCGGCATCTTGCAAGGAATCGGCAGCGCCTGGCAAGATCGACGGTTTAAACGAGAGGGGCGAGATTAACCAGAAATGCTTGTTATCCTGGAAGCAGATTCTAGACTCGCGAACAGTATCCCTTCCCCCTATGACCCAATCTGCTAATCGTATTGTTATTCTGGGCGGCGGCTTTGGCGGTCTTTACACAGCGTTAGCCCTCAGTCGTCTGCCTTGGAGCAAACCTGAGCAGCCTCAGATTACATTAGTCGATCAGCGCGATCGCTTTTTGTTCTCCCCTCTGCTATATGAATTACTGACGGGAGAACTTCAAACCTGGGAAATCGCCCCTCCATTTGAAGAACTGTTGGCCAATACAGGGGTCCGCTTTCATCAAGGAGGCGTCGCTAGCATTGCTATCGACAATCGTCAGGTAACCCTGCAGGATGGGACATTATTGCCCTACGACCGCTTAGTGCTGGCCTTGGGCGGTGAGACCCCTTTGGGCGATATCCCTGGGGTTGCCGAACACGCGATTCCATTCCGCACCATTGAAGACGCCTATCGCTTAGAAGAACGCCTACGAGAACTGGAAACGTCTGATGCCGACAAGATCCGGGTGGCAGTGGTCGGCGGTGGGTATAGCGGCGTCGAATTGGCGTGTAAACTAGCGGATCGCCTAGGGGATCGGGGACGACTCCGTCTAGTCGAACGCGGCGCTGAAATCCTCAAAACCTCCCCAGCCTTTAACCAAGAAGCGGCTCAAAAAGCACTCTCAGATCGAGGCGTATGGCTAGACCTAGAAACCACTGTCGAAAGCCTGACAACCGATAGTCTTTCCCTCAAATACCGCGATCGTGTCGACGCCATTCCAGTAGACATCGTACTCTGGACGGTCGGCACCCAAGTTGCAGGCATCATCCATTCCCTCAATTTGAAACAGAATCAACAGCAAAAAATTGTTGTGGAACCCAACCTGCAAGTTGTGGATCATCCCGAAATTTTTGCCCTAGGCGACCTCGCCGATTGCCATGACGCCGACGGACAAACGCTTCCCGCCACCGCTCAAGTCGCCCTACAGCAAGCCGATTACTGCGGCTGGAATATCTGGGCCTCCTTGACCGATCGCCCCTTGCTGCCCTTCCGCTATCAACACCTGGGAGAAATGATGACCCTAGGCTCCGACAACGCCACCCTAACCGGCCTCGGCATCCAACTCGACGGTATAGCCGCCCACGTCGCCCGCCGCCTAGCCTATCTCTACCGCCTCCCTACCCTCGACCATCAAATTAAGGTGGGAATGAACTGGATCGGCCAACCCCTAAGGGACTTTCTCTCGGTTTAGTCTGGCGATCTGAATAGAGACCAGGGGGATTTTGGTCATTGGTTATTGGTCAGAAGATTTTTGATTTTGGATTTGATTTTGGATTTTAGAGGGAGACAGTAGGGAGTAGGCGGTAGGCAGGGTTAGATTTTGGTCACTTGTCTTTGATCACTCGTTACTTGTTACTACATACTTCTCCCTTCCCCTTTTTCCCTCCATCTTCCCCATCTCCCCCATCCCCCTTCTTCCCTTGCTTCCCCTGCTCCCCCTGCTCCTACTCCCCCAAAAAACCACCATGCCTCACCCCAAAGTCATCTTCCTCGACGCCGTCGGCACCCTCTTCGGGGTAAAGGGCAGCGTCGGTCAGATTTACAGTGAAATAGCGAAATCGTTTGGAGTGGACGCAAACCCTGAGAAATTGAATCAAGCCTTTTTCAAGAATTTTAAGGCGGCTCCGCCGATGGCGTTTCCAGGGATTGATCCGACCTCTGTTCCAGCCCAGGAATATGCTTGGTGGAAAGCGATCGCGATTTCCACCTTCAAAATGGCCAAAGTATATGATCAGTTTTCAGACTTTGACAATTTTTTTGGGGACCTCTATTTCCACTTCGCCACAGCTAAGCCCTGGTTTATCTATCCTGATGTGCAGGGATGTCTAGAATACTGGCGTTCCCAGCGGATTGAATTGGGTGTTCTTTCGAACTTTGACTCTCGCATCTACCCAGTTTTGGAATTGCTCAATCTAGCAAACTTTTTCAAGTCGGTAACCATATCGACTGAAGTCGGCGCCGCCAAGCCCAATCCGCAAGTATTCGCCATCGCCCTTCAGAAACACAACTGCCTCGCATCAGAGGCCTGGCACGTAGGAGATAGTTACGAGCAAGATTATGAAGGCGCAAAAACAGCGGGACTCAAAGGAATCTGGTTAAACCGTAAATAAAAATAGGTTACCCTTACCAACAATTTGTTACTAAATCGCAGATCTCCGTTCGAATCGCCACAGTCTTCGGGCAGAATGAATTCTGTTTTTAGGCTGGAGATTTGGCTATGGACTTTTTTCTAATTGCGGCCACAGCGCTCCTGATCATTACCGTCTCTCTCTTCATCTACAACCGGGTGGTTTTAGGCTAGCCTTCCTTATCCAGGCGCCTCCCCCGCATGATAAGAACTGCGGACTAGCGGGCCTGATCGAACATGGGAAAATCCCATTTCTCTGGCGATCGCCCCTAATCGATCAAAGTCCTCCGGCGGCCAGTACCGCTCTACGGGGAGATGGGCAAGGGAGGGGCGCAGGTATTGACCGAGGGTGACGCGATCGCACCCCACCGCTCTTAAATCCCCCAAAGTTTCCACAATTTCTGCTTCCGTTTCCCCTAGCCCCAACATCAAGCCAGACTTGGTTGGAACGGCAGAGTCCAACTCTTTAACAGACCTCAATACCGTTAGAGACCGGTCATACTTTGCCCCCCTCCGCACCGGCCCCTGCAAACGCCGCACAGTTTCTATATTGTGGTTGTAACACGCGGGCTTTGCTTGCACCACAGCCTGTATCCTTCGCCGTTGGCTCTCGGTCGAATTTTCTCCCCCCCAAAAATCCGGCGTTAGAACCTCGATCTGAGTCTCTGGATTCAGTGCCCGAATAGCGCCCATCGTTTTGACAAACCCATTGGCGCCCTTATCAGGCAAATCATCTCGCGCCACCGAAGTTAGCACCACGTATCGCAAACCCAGAAGTCGCACAGACTCCGCCACCTTTCGAGGTTCCTCTGGATCTAACGGGACAGGCGCATGCCCCTTATCCACTTGGCAAAACGCACATGCCCGAGTGCACACAGGCCCCATGAGAAGAAATGTCGCGGTCTTCTGGGCGTAACATTCTCCCCGATTTGGG